>CAJHXI010000319.1_pt1 | contig 32301 bp, 31 predicted proteins | sample 9198411 | NCBI WGS metagenome assembly CAJHXI01 (sample SAMEA7708298, study PRJEB35096) | sediment metagenome | biome: marine neritic benthic zone biome [ENVO:01000025]; feature: sediment [ENVO:00002007]; material: shallow marine sediment [ENVO:03000034] sea grass bed [ENVO_01000059] ...
CGCGAGGTATTGCTCGGAGGTCGAGAGCACCGCGAAGAGGTACTTGTAGCCCTGGGTGAAGAGCGAGCGCGACGCGCCCTCGGCTTCCACCATTGGGATCTTGTACTTCTCGGTCACCGGCGCGATCGCCTTGGTCAGGCCCGAGCTGTAGGGGCCAAGCATGAACTGAACGCCGTCCTGCTTGATCAGGCGTTCGGCCAGCTGCGCGCCGCGTGCCGGCGTGGATTCGTCGTCGTAGTACTGGACCTGAAGCTTGTAGGCTTTGCCGCCCACGTTCACGCCGCCGCCCTCGTTGATCTTCTTGACGGCCAGTTCGTAGCCGTTCTGGGCGTGGATGCCGTTGGTTGAGTACTTGCCGGTCAGCGAGATGGCCGAGCCGAGGATGATGGTGTCGCCCTCCACTTTCGCCAGCCCGGGCTCGGCACCGCCCAAGAGCAGTCCGGCCGCAGCGCCTGCGAAGGCAACGGATTTCAGATAGTTGGACATAAAAAAACCTCCCTTACCGAGTTGACCCTGGATGCGTCAATTCTCATTGCGGCCGGCGTCCCTCGCGGGGCCGGCCGAAGCCAGGTCAGAGGATATCGCTCCCGCCGGCGGGCGCAAGTCCTTAGGCGGGCGCGGGGGGCGCGGGGGGCCAGGCCCCGACCCGTAGGCGGCCCGCATCGAGGCCGGCGAGGCGGCGTTTTACCCACCGCTGCTTCGCGCTATGGTGGGATGGATGGGCCAATCGCAGGACAGCACGGACCGCGTTACAGGCGGCAAGACGGTGTACGGGGCCACGGTCGGCGTTCTCATGCTCGAGACCCGATTTCCACGCATCATTGGCGACATCGGCAACGCCCTGACCTGGCCCTTCCCGGTGCTCTACCATGTGGTGCGGGGCGCCTCACCCGACCGGGTCGTGCGGCACCGGGCCGAAGGCCTGCTGGCGGACTTCATCGCGGCCGGCCGCGAGCTCATCGCCCAGGGCGCCGACGGCATCACCACAAACTGCGGCTTCCTGTCGCTGTTCCAGGACGAGATGGCGGCGGCGCTCGACGTTCCCGTGGCCACATCGGCTCTGATGCAGTCGCCGCTGATCGAGCGGCTGCTGCCGCCGGGCAAGCGGGTCGGCATTCTGACCATCTGCGCTGCCACCCTGAGCCGCGACCACTTGCTGGCGGCCGGGGTCGACCCGCAAACACCGGTGATGGGCACCGAAGAGGGCCATGAGTTCAGCCGGGCGATCCTGGGGGACGAGGCGGCCATCGATCTGGCCGCGGCGCGCCGCGACGTGCTCGCAGGCGCCCGGGCCCTGGTCGAAACCCACCCCGAAGTGGGGGCGATTCTGCTCGAGTGCACCAATATGGTGCCCTTCGCCGCCGACCTGCGGGCGCGCCTCGGCTTGCCCGTCTTCTCCATCTATTCCTTCGTGCAATGGTTCCAGGCTGGCCTCTTGCCGCGCCGCTTCGAGGCCGGCCTCGGCGACCCGCGGCGGACCTGATGCGCCGCTCACACACGCGCCCGGCAGCCGGCCAAGCAACAGTAGCTGGGGGTCTTGTATTGTGAGGCTGTCGAAGCCGACAGCTTAAGCCGTGGCTTTGGCCAGATTGCTCAGGTAATCGCGGTGGGGCTGCTCGAAGCCGATGAAGACTTCCTTGTTGAGCTCCATCACCGGCCGCTTGATCACGGCGGGATACTCGAGGATCAGGCGCTCGGCCTTCTCGCGGTCCAAATCCGACTTCTCTGGCTTCGGCAAGTGACGCCAGGTCGTACCCCGGCGGTTGAGCAGACTCTCCCAGCCCAGCCGGTCGACCCATTTCTTCAGCATCGCCGGCGTCAGACCATCGGAATGCAGGTCGTGGAACTTGTGCTCGAGCTTTTGCTCGGTGAGGAAATTCCGGGCTTCGCGGCACCGGTCACAGCTCTTCAAGCCATAAACAACGATCATTCTCGCCACCCCGCGTACTGACCCCGATCGGGTCCGATGAATCTCAAGGCATTTCCCGCCGCCGCGCGCCCGATGGCCTAGGATCCGCCTTCCTCTTTGGGCTGGAACCGACCAGCCAATTCTTCCGCCTCGGCGATGTCGGTCTCGGACATGCGAGATTTCAGAGCTGCGACGTTGTCGACCGCCGCCGCGTGCCCCCGGCCGGCTGCCAGCAGAGCCCAGTACAGAGCCTGGACGTCGTCCTTCGCCACGCCTTCGCCGCGCGAATACCGCAGTGAAAGCCGGTTCTGGGCCTTGGCATAGCCCTGCTCGGCCGCCCGTTGGAACCAGTTGACCGACTTGTCCCCATCCGACTCGGTCCCGGTGCCGTCCCGGTACATCTTGCCGAGATTGTACTGGGCACGCACGAAACCCGCCTCGCCGGCCTTCAAGATCATCTCGAAGGCCTTTCCGTAGTCCTGCTGCACGCCGAGCCCATCCATATAGAGCTTGCCAAGGGTGTACTGGGAGCGCGCAAAGCCCTGCTTCGACGCAAGCTCGAGCCATTGAACGGCCTGCGGGAAGTCCGGGCCGCCAGGCCCACCGCCGATGTAGATCAGGCCCAGATTGTGTTGTGCGCGGGCGTAGCCCTGCTCGGCCGCCTTCGTCCACCACTCGACGGCCTTGTCGAGATTGCGCGGCACGCCTCTTCCCTCGTCGTAGAGGGTGCCGACATTGAACTGTGCCAAGGGATCGCCGGCTTCGGCCAAGGGCTCCCAGGCCTCGAAGGCGCCCTGGAAGTCGGCCTTCTGGTAGGCCTCCCAACCGGATTTGAAATCGCTCGCCGCCGGCCCCGCCCAGGCGAGCGCCGCCATCCCGGCGGCCGCCAACCAGACAACCGGGCGCACCCGCCAGCGGGCCCGCCCCTCACGACCCCGCGGTGTCGCCACGACAGCTTTTGTGATCACTTGCATACTGAACATTCCTAGCTCGACACGGCGGAAAGGCGCTCGGTCTTGGCGCGCAGGATCTCGATCAAACCGTCCATGCCGTTGTTCCGAACGATGGAGCCAAACTCGTCACGCTGGGTGATTACGAGGCTAATGCCCTCCACCATGACGTCGACGATCTTGTTTTCCCCATCGACCTCCCGGACCCGCCAAGTGGCCCTAATCGGCTCTTGGCTGCCACGATCGATCCTGGTCTCGACGAAGACGTCTTGCTTGCCCGTCGGACGGGTCGAGACCACCTTGATGGTTTCGCCCGCATAGCTGCCGAGCCGATTGGCATAGGTCTTCACCACGTAGTCCCCGAACAGGTTGAGATAGTCTTTCCGTTGCTCCGGGGTTGCCTTGCGCCAGGCCTTGCCGAGGGCGATGCGACCGATCAGGTCGACGTCGAAGCCCTCGAACAGCAGTTTGCTGAGCTCGGCCTCGCGCTGCCCGGCGCTCATATCCTTCTGCTTCAGAAGGGCGATCGCCTCGGCGCTTAGCTGTGCAATATGCTGCGCCGCTCCATCCTCGGTCGTGGCAAGGGCCGAGACGGGAGCCGTGAGGCCGAGCCAAAGGCTGCAGACGATGATCAGTACGGCTTTGGGTCGGGACATGGGACGAATGGGCCTTTTGATCGCTGGGCAAAGTCGAGGGCGCAGCATCGTTGGCTTTATGCAAAAGATCAAGCCAACATCGGTTGAAAAGCGCAACAGGGACACAGGCAGGACGGACTCCAACTCTCGGGTCGAGGGGCGAGCGCAGGCCTGACAAGGGGCGTCGCCTCGGCTATGCTGGCCTTGCAAGTCCGAAGGGGGGGGTCCATGAGGCACCGTTGGTTCGCCGCGGCTCTGGTGGTCGCGGTGGTTACGTTGCAGGCCGCTGGCGCCTGGGCGCAGCAGGATATGCCTGCAGCGGCCGTTCAGCGAATAGACGAAGTGGCGCGACAGATTGGCCCCTTTGCCACCGGGCCGGCGCCGAACACCATGGCCGGACGCGAGGCCCGTTGGCAGGCCGAGAACGCCATCACGACGGCCGTGATCGGCTCTATCGCGCGCTACCCGGGCCAGCACCGCGCAATCGTCGCCCATGCGGTAGAGCGGGCGCCCGCCCTCAAGGACGTGGTCGTTAAGCGGTCGGCCGATGCCTTTCCCGGCTTTGCCGCCAGCATCGAGCAGGCCGCAAACCTCGGTGCCGCACCACCACCCGCCGCACCACCACCCGAAGTAGGAGAAGCGGCACCGGAGCAAACGACCGAACCGTCCGAGCCGACCGAGGTGGCCGGACTGCCGGAGGAAATCAACGATCCGCTGGAAGGCCTGAACCGCGGCGTATTTTGGTTCAACGACCTGCTGGACACCTGGATCTTCCGGCCGATCGCCTGGACCTACGGCTGGCTGATGCCGGACTTCTTGAAGTCGGGGGTCCGCAACGGCTTCGACAACTTCAACTCGCCGATCATCCTCGCCAACGACCTGCTGCAGTTCGAGTTCGAGGACGCCGCCGTCACCACCGGCCGCCTGGTGATCAACTCGACCATCGGCATCGCGGGCTTGTTCGACGTGGCCTCGGAGATGGGTCTGGAGGCCCATCACGCCGACTTCGGCCAGACCCTGCATTCCTATGGCGTGGGCCAAGGCTTTTACTTCGTCGTTCCATTGCTCGGCCCGACGACGGCGCGTGACGGTGTGGGCATGGTGGGCGACATCTTCCTCCATCCCCGGACCTATCTGCTGGACTTCAAGACTAACCTCTACCTGACCGCCGGCAACGTCCTGGTGAAGCGCGAGGAACTGATCGAGCCGCTGGACGACCTGAAAGAAACCTCCCTCGACTTTTATGCCGCCGTGCGCAGTGCCTACTATCAGAACCGCGGCGTGGAGCTGAACCGCGGCCGACCGTTGCCGGCGACCAAGGCCGACGACATCTTCGACGAAACCTTCGACGAGACATTTGACGAGTAGGGGACGAGGGCGGCCCTGCCAGGTCGCCCGTCCAAATCCGCCGTCAGTTCCGCTTGCGCAGCTGCAAACGCTTGCGGGCGTCTTCGGCCGACATCGGCTTGGCGCCCATCAGCTCGATCAGCTTGATCGCCTTTTCCGTCAGCTGGGCGTTGGAGGCGAAAACGCCGCGATCGAGGTAGAGATTGTCTTCGAGGCCGACGCGCACGTGACCGCCCAGGAGGACGGCCTGGGCGACGAACGGCATCTCGAGGCGCGAGATCGCAAAGCCCGCCCATTCGGCGCCGGCGGGCAGCATGTCCACCATGTTCTTCATGGCGGCCGGGGTGGCCGGCGCACCGTAGGGGATGCCGAGGCAGATCTGGAACAGCGGCGGCGGCTCGATCAGCCCTTCCTCCACCAGCTTGGTGGCGAACCAGAGATGGCCGCTGTCGAAGATCTCCAGCTCGGGCTTGACCCCGAGCTCCTGGACCCGCTTGGCCATGGCGCGCAGCATGTCGGGGGTCGAGACGTAGACCGAGTTGCCCTCGCCGAAATTGAGCGACCCGCAGTCCAGCGAGCAGATGTCCGGCAACAGCTCCTCAACGTGAGCGAGGCGTTCCAGGGCCGGCACCAGGTCGGTGCCCGCCGCCGGCACCGATCTGGTGCCGCCGTTGGAGCGCCTGGCGCACGTCGAGGAGCTGTTGCCCGACATCTGCTCGCTCGACTGTGGCTCGCTCAACTTCGGCGAGGGCAACTCAGTCTACGTCTCGACCCCGGATATGCTGCGCACCATGGCCAAGCGGGCCCAAGAGCTGGGTGTCAAGCCGGAGCTGGAGATCTTTGACACCGGCAATCTTTGGCTTGCCTCCCAGTTGGTCAAGGAGGGCCTGATCGATCCGCCGCCGCTGTTCCAGATTTGCCTCGGCATTCCCTACGGCGCGCCGGCGACGCCCGGATCGATGAAAAATATGGTCGATATGTTGCCGGAAGGCGCCGAATGGGCGGGCTTTGCCATCTCGCGCCTCGAGATGCCCTTCGTCGCCCAGGCGATCCTGTTGGGCGGGCATGTGCGCGTGGGGCTGGAAGACAACCTCTACCTGGAGCGTGGTGTCCTGGCCTCCAACGCCCAGCTCGTGGAAAAGGCGATCAAGCTGATCGACCTCATGGGCGCGCGGGCCTTGACGCCGGACGAGGCGCGTGGGCAACTCGGGCTCCGCAAACGAAATTGAGCGGCGAGTGCGGCCTCATTTTTTGGGTCGCATCGGTCCGGCAAGACTCCTATGATGCGCCGCTTTTGCTGCCGCCGGTCCATTGTTGCCGATGGCGCGTGCGGGCGCGCTTCATAGACGCGCCGAGATCGAGGACGGTACATGAACGCAATGCGCGATAGCGTCGAGGCGGTGATCAAGGCTGTTGCCGAGGGCGAGCAGGTCGTCGTCGTCGACGATGACGACCGCGAGAACGAGGGCGACCTCATCATGGCCGCCTCCCTGGCGACGCCCGAGCAGGTGGCCTTCATGATCCGCCATACCAGCGGCATCCTCTGCGTGCCCGTCCCGCCGGAGGAGGCACGGCGCCTGCGGCTCGATCCCATGGTCACCGCGAACGATGCCCTGCAGGGAACCGCCTTCACCGTCTCTGTCGACTACCGCTTTGGCCTGACCACCGGCATCTCGGCCGAGGAGCGCTGCAATACGGTGAGGGCATTGGCCAACGCCAACGCCGGCGCCGAGGACTTCGTACGCCCGGGTCACATCTTTCCGCTGATCGCCCGCGAGGGCGGCGTGCTCATGCGCTCCGGCCATACCGAGGCGGGGGTCGACCTGGCCCGTCTCGCCGGTCTGCCGCCGGTCGGGCTGTTGGCCGAGTTGGTGAACGATGACGGCACGGTCAAGCGCGGCCAGGAAGTGACCGATTTCGCCGCCGAGCATAACTTGAAGATGATCTCGGTGGCCGATCTCATCGCCTACCGCCAGATGCGCGAGCAACTGGTTCATCGTGTTGCCGAGTTCTCTGTCGAGACGTTGATCGGCGAAGTCCAGGGCCTGGCCTACGCGACCGCCTTCGACGACGTTCAGCACCTGGTGCTGGTCTACGGCTCGATCGGCGATGGCTGCAAGGTGCTGACCCGGTTGCACCGGGAGAACGTGCTTGCCGACGTCTTCGGCGATAAGACGAGCCTGGCGGTGTCGCTGGATCGGTTCAAGGAGGAAGGGGCCGGCGTGCTCATCTACCTGCGCGAAGGCTCCACAGGTGTGCCCGCGGCCGGGCTGGTGGGCACCGTCAGCGATACCGGCGGGCGCACTGACAAGGAGCGCGAGCGCGCCGAGCAATGGCGCGAGATCGGTCTCGGTGCGCAGATCATCCGCGACCTCGGCATCTCCTCGATCCGCCTTCTAGCGACCCGCGAGCGCCAATACGTCGGCCTTGCCGGTTTCGGCATCGAGATCTCCGAAACGGTTCTGATCTGAAGATCGCTATCGGGACGATCATCCTAATTTGCGGACCAGAGGTGATTGGACAGTTAGCTGGAAACGTCGACCTTTGGCCCCTCTCGCTTCGGTAGGTCGTCCCCGATATCCAACCAAGAAAGCTTTTCCTCATATGCAACATGAAGCTGGGGTTCGAACCTTTCGGGCTCTTCCATTGCCGCCACGTAAAAATGCATGAGACCGGTCAAACGTTCCGACCGGAACGAGAGCGGTGTACCGCAGTTTCCACAGAAAGTTCGCTCCACACCGGGGGAGGAATGGTAGACCTTGGGCGCTTCGCCCGTCCATCTCCACTGTCCGCCCGGCACGCCTATGTAGGTCGTCATTGGCGCGGAACACTGCCGCCGGCAACTTTCGCAATGGCAGGTGACACACCATTGAATAGGGGTATCGATCTCGAAGCTCACGACTCCGCAGAAACATCTACCGCGGCATGTGTCGGTCATGCAACTCTCCCGCTTTGGTATGTCATTCCAACCTTCGGCGCTTTAGCATGATCTGTCGCGAAACTGAATGGTTGTGTCACGGACCGAGACGTCCGCGCCACCGGTGCGCGACGCCCCCTATCGATGTATGAGGTGTTTGTGAGATGATGCCGTTGGTCGCCGCCGCCTGGTCGCTGTTTCTCGGCATGAGCTTCATCATGCTGGGTAATGGGCTGCAATCCTCGTTGCTTGGGATTCGCGCTGTCGACGAGGGCTTTTCGACTACCGCGACGGGCATCATCATGGCCGGCTACTTCGCCGGCTTTCTGTTCGGCTCTTTGTTGACGCCGCGTCTGGTGAGGAACGTGGGCCATGTGCGGGTCTTCGCCGCGTTGGCCTCGATCGCCTCGACCGCGATCCTGCTTCACCTGCTGTTCGTCAATCCGGTGACCTGGGCGGTTTTGCGTCTGCTGACGGGGTTCTGTTACGCCGGGCTCTACGTCGTCGCCGAGAGCTGGATCAACGAGCGCGCCGACAACGAGACGCGGGGCCAGATCTTCGCGGTCTACATGATCATCGTGCTTGGCGGCATGAGCGCCGGCCAGTTTCTCTTGACCCTCGGCGATCCCGGCGGCTTCGAGCTTTTCGTTCTCTCCTCTGTTTTGATCTCGCTAGCCTTGGTGCCGATCCTGCTGTCCGCCGGCCCGGCGCCGGCCTTTGCGGAGACGACCAAAGTCGGTTTCGCGGAGCTCTATCGCCTCAGCCCGCTGGGGGTCGTCAGCAGCATCGGTGTCGGGCTCGCCCACGGCACGATCATGAGCCTCGGCGCGGTCTACGCCGGGCAGATCGGCTTGTCGGTGAAGGGCGTGGCGGTCTTTATGGCCGCGGTCTATTTGGGCGGGCTCTTGTTGCAGTGGCCCTTGGGGCGCCTTTCCGACCGCTTCGATCGCCGTACGGTGCTGGCCGGGGTCGCTTGGGCAGCGGCCGCTATCGCCTTGCTGGCGGTGCTCGTCGGGGACCTCTGGCCGCAACTGCGATACATTCTAGTGGGGCTGATGGGAGGGACGAGCTTGCCGCTCTATTCCATCACGGTCGCCCACACCAACGATAATCTGCGCCCCGAGCAGATGGTGGGGGCGAGTGGCACGATTTACATCTTCTACGGCATCGCGGCGACCACGGGGCCGATCCTGGCGGCCTTTCTGATGGACCTGAGCGCGCCGGTGGCTTTTTTCGCGTTCATCTCGTTTGCCCACGGAGGCGTCGGTGCCTTCGCGCTCTATCGCATGACCCGCCGGGCGTCAGTGCCGCTGGCCGAGCAGCATCCGTCGCTCGCGGTCACCGGGTCCACCTCGTCGGTCGCCACGGCGATCTCGGTGGAGGCCGTGCGCGATCACAGAGACAGCGATCTCGCCGCCATGAGCCGCTCGCGTCTGCGCCGCCGGTAACACGGCCCGTGCGGCACCCTGTTCGGGGACTTGCGCCGGCATGGCAGCGCGCTATCCTCTCAGACAAACAAGAATCGGGGCTGGCCCGAGCCAATCGATCGGCGCGGGTACGGTCTCTTGTAAACGTTTGGGAGGAAAACCTATGCGCAATCGTTTCATATCTTTGGCCTTGGGCGGTTTGGTCGGTGCCGCGCTCGCCCTTTCGGGCGCGGCGACACAGGCGAAGGTCGAGGGCGACACCATCACCCTCGGCTCGGCCATCTCCTTCACCGGCAAGTACTCCACCAATGGCGTGCACGCCCAGAAGGGCTACGACATCGCCATCGAACGCATCAACGAGATGGGCGGCGTCAAGGTAAACGGCACATCCTACAAGCTGGCGGTCCAGTATTATGACGACGAATCGACGCCGGCGCGCGGCGCCCAGTTGGCCGAGCGCTTGATCAACCAGGACGGCATCAAATTCATCCTCGGCCCCTATTCCTCGGGCCTGACCAAGGCCATCGCGCCGGTCACCGAGAAATACAAGATTCCCATGGTCGAGGCCGAAGGCGCCTCGCGCTCTCTCTTCACGCAGGGCTACCGCTACCTCTTCGCCGTGCTGTCGACGTCCGAGCAATACCTGGCTTCCTCGATCGACCTGGCGGCGGAGATCGCCAAGAAGAGCGGCAAGGACCCGAGCGAGGTGCGCATCGCCATGGCCTTCGAGAACGATCCCTTCTCGCTCGACGTTCGCCAGGGCGTGGTCGACGACGCCAATCGCTACGGCATGCAGATCGTCGTCGACGACAAGCTGCCGCGCGACCTTTCCGACATGTCGGCGACGCTGACCAAGGTCAAGGCATTGAAGCCCGACCTCTTGGTCGTCTCGGGCCACTCCAAGGGTGCCGCCACTGCGGCGCGTCAGTTGGCCGAGCTGAAGATCGACACACCCATGGTGGCCATGACGCACTGCGAATCGGCCGCTATCATCTCCAAGTTCGGCTCCTCCACCGAGGGTATCCTCTGCCCGACCCAGTGGGCGGAGACGCTGAGCTACGAGGACGGATACTTCGGCACCGCGGCCGACTTCGACGCCGCCTTCAAGGCCCGCTATCCCGAGTATGAGGAAACCGGCGTTCCCTATCAGGCGGCCCAGGCGGCCGCGGCAGTCCTGGTCTGGAAGGAGGCCTTCGAGCGCGCCCAGTCCTTCGATACGGAGGCCCTGCGCGATGCCCTGGCGGCGACTGAGATGGACACCTTCTATGGTGGCATCAAGTTCTCCGAGGCGGGCAACAACATCGCCAAGCCGATGGTCCTGCGTCAGGTACAGGACGGAAAGCTGAACGTGGTCGCGCCATCGAAGTGGGCCTCGCACCCGGTCGACCATCCGCGCGTCGCCAAGTGATGTTCTGAGTGCTCGGGCGGCCGGTCATCCAGGTGGAGCGCCGGCCGCCCATTCTTTCCCAGTGATGCCGGCGGAGCCGCCATGCTCGCCAACCTTGAGCTCTTGTTCCAAGCCCCGATCCTGAACGTCCAATTGCTGCTGGACGGGCTTTTGATCGGTGCCGTCTTCGCACTTTCGGCCTATGGGCTGGCGCTGGTCTGGGGGGTGATGAACGTCAAGAACCTGGCCCAGGGCGATCTGGTCATCATGGGCGGTTATATCGCCTACTCGCTCTCCCGGGTCGGGGTTCATCCCATCATCGGGTTGCCGATCGCCTTCGTGGTCATGTTCATCTTCGGCTGGATCGTCTATCGGTTGATCATCGCGCGCGTCGTCTACAAAGACCTGTTCACCTCGCTGCTGGCCACCTTCGGGCTCAGCCTCTTACTGCAGCAGGTCCTCAATCTGATCTATGGCCCGGATGTGCGCACTGCCGATTCCGGTTTTGCCATCCGTAACGTCTTCGGCGATTTCGTCACCGTGGCCGATATCAAGCTGGTCTCCTTCGGCCTGGCCGGTCTCTTGGCCGTCGGCGTCGTGGTCTTCATGAAGAAAAGCCGTATGGGCCAAGCGATCCGTGCGACCGCCCAGGACCCGCGCGCGGCGCGCGTGTTGGGCATCGATACCGAGCGGGTCTATGCCTTCACCTATGCGCTCAATGCGGCCATCTGCGGGGCGGCCGGGGTCTTGATCTCGATGATGTGGGTGATCCAGCCCTATTACGGCATCGGTCACTCGATCCGGTCCTTCGTGATCGTCACCGCGGCCGGGTTGGGCAACCTTCCAGCCGTGATCATCTCGGGTCTTGGCCTGGGTGTGCTCGAGCAGTTTGCCGCCTTCACCCTGGGTGCCGAGCTGCAGGTTTTCATCGTCGTCGCCGCCTTGCTGGTGGTCCTCATCTGGCGGCAGGTCCAGCAAGCACGTCAGCGGCAGGTGGTCAAATGAGGACCGGGGCGGTTACTTGGTTACTGTATGGCGGCATTCCCCTGGTCGGTCTCATTGCGCCCTTCGCGTTTCCCGACTACACCTTCCAGATCGCCGTCTTGTGGGTGATGATCCTTTTCGCCCAGACCTGGGACGTGATGGGCGGCCAGATGGGCTACAACTCCCTGGGCAACATCCTGTTCTTCGGCGCTGGCATGTATATCTCGGCGGTCGTTCAGGTCTCGCTGTTCTATGATGTGGCCGAGTACACCTCGGCCTTCGGCGCTATCAGCGTCGAGTTCACCTCGGGCCAGTATTTCCTCGGCCTAGCCTTGGGCACCATCCTCGCCGGTCTCGGCGGTATCGTGCTGGCGGTGCTGCTGGGTCTCTGCTTTCTCGGTCTGCGCGGGCCCTATTTCGCCATCGGCACCCTCGGTATGGCGCTGGCGGCGGCCGAGTTCGTCGGCTCGGTGCAATACTTGGGCGGTGGTGGCGGCATCTCCATGCCGGTCTTTCCGGGCGAGCCCGAGCTGCGTTCTAGGTTCTACTACTTCGGATGCCTGCTTCTCGCCGTCCTCGCCTTCATTTGCGTGCGCTGGCTCTATGGCGGGCGCTTCGGATTGGCGATCAACGCCATTCGCGACGATGAGGACAAGGCCGAGGCCATGGGTATCCATACCAAGCGCTACAAGATCGTGGCCTGGACCGTGGCCGCCTTCTTCCTGGGCATGTCGGGCGCGCTCTATGGCAACATGATCGGCTTCATCGAGCCCTTGGAGGTGGCCTTTCCGACCACCACCTTCGGGATTTTCATGGTCGCCATGTGTCTTCTGGGCGGCAAGGGCACGCTTTGGGGGCCGGTCTTGGGAGCGACCCTCTTTCACGTCGTCAAGGAGGTTACCTGGACCCACCTTCTGGGCTGGCAGTGGGTGGCTTTGGGGGCGATCATCATCATCAACATCGTCTTCTTCCAACAAGGCATTCTCGGTTGGGCGCGCGAGCGCTGGCCGGAGCGCTTCGGTGTCGTCGTCGACCGCCGCGCGGTGCCGGAGCGCCGGGAGGAGGCTCCACGATGAGCACCCTCATAGAGGTTCGCGATGTCACGAAGGCCTTCGGCGGGGTGGTCGCCAACAGCCGCATCACGCTCTCCGTCACCGAAGGCACGATCACGGGCCTGATCGGCCCCAACGGGTCGGGCAAGACCACCTTGTTCAACTCCATCGTCGGCCATCATCCCGTCGATGGCGGCTCGATCTTCTTTCAGGGCCGCGAGATCTCGAAGCTCAAGGTCCAGCAGATCGCCCGCCTCGGCCTGCTGCGCACCTTTCAGCAGACGCGCATCTATAAGGCGATGGATTGCGTCGATAACATGCAGATATCGGTGTCTCATCGCCGGGAGAGCTTCGCCGACATGTTCGCCCGGCGCGATCCCGAGATGATCGACAAGGCCGAGGCGTTGCTGGAGTTCGTGGGCCTCTATGAAAAGCGCCGCCTGGTCTCGGGCGAGCTGTCTTTCGGCCAGCAAAAGCTGCTCGAGTTCGCCATGGCGCTCATGAACGAGCCCACCGCGCTCTTGCTCGACGAGCCCACGGCGGGCATCAACCCGACGCTGATCAACGGCCTGATCGACCGGTTGCTGCGCGCCAACGCCGATCTCGGCATCACCCTTTTCGTCATCGAGCACAACATGCGTGTCATCATGAACCTGGCCGGACACATCTATTGCCTGGCTCATGGTGAACTCCTGGCCAGCGGCAGCCCGGAGGAGGTTCAGAAAGATCAGCGCGTCATCGACGCCTATCTGGGAGGACATTGATGGGCGAGCGTGGCCGGCAGCCAGCGGACGAGAACGGCAGGCCGGGCCGGGTCAAAGGCTATGGCCTAGGCCGGGTCGACACCGTCATCTCGGTCGAGGACGTCGCCCGCGAGGCCGAGAAGATTGCCGCCAACGCGCCGCGCCCCGAAGAGCTGATCGCCCTAGCCGGCGACGACCCCTATCTCAGCATCGAGAATCTCAGGGCCGGCTACGGCAAGATGCAGATCCTCCATGACTTCAATCTGCAGGTCGGACGGGGTCAATCGCTCTGCCTGATCGGACCGAATGGTGCGGGCAAGTCGACGGTGCTGCACTCGGTCTTCGGTTTTACCTCCATCTACGGCGGACGCATCACCACGGGAGGCGCCGCGGCGCCGCTCGACGTCACCCAACTCAGCCCCAGCGCCAAGCTGAAATCGGCGGGTATCGCCTATATCTTGCAGGACAAGTCGGTGTTCCCCGATATGACGGTCGAGGAGAACCTTTGGATGGGGGGCTACCTGAAAAGCAGCCCCCAGGAAGCGAAAGAGGCGGCCGAGCGAATTTTCGAGAAGTACGGACGGCTCGCCGAGCGGCGCCACCATCCCGCGCGCGTGCTTTCCGGCGGCGAGCGGCGGCTGCTCGAGATCTCCCGCGCGCTGATCATGGAGCCGGACGTGCTGATGGTCGACGAGCCCTCCATCGGCCTGGAGCCTCGCTTCATCGACATGGTCTTCGAGATTCTCGACGACCTGCAGCACAGCGAGGGCAAGACCATCATCATGGTCGAGCAGAATGCCAAGAAAGGCTTGGAGTTCGCTGAGATCGGCTATGTTCTGGTCTCGGGCCAATTGGCGATGGCGGGACGAGGCAAGGACCTCTTAAAAGATCCGCGCGTCGGCCGTTTGTTTCTCGGCGGCTGAACGCGGCTTCGACGGCTCAGGGCCTATTCGCCATCCGCTCGAGGAACTCCGGTCTGCCGGTACTCTCAAGTACCCGTACCGCCGTCAGATGCGAGCCGACGATGTTGAAGTCGACCTCGGTCTTGACGAAAACACGCTCGCCTGGGGCGACCAAGAAGCGCAGCACGTTATCTCGATCTCCGGAGAGGAAGACCTCGTAGCGCCCGGGCTTGGCGTCGCGGTAGAAGGCTTGCCCGTGAACGGCGCGACCGATGGCCTTGCCGTTGACCACGATCTCGGGCTCAAGAGCGACGAGAAAGGGGTTTTCCGTGCGATAGAAGAAGATACGGGCCATGCCGGGCGGTGGCAGCAGAAGCTTTTCCATCGAGATGCTGTCCGCGCCATTTGGTTGCGGCGCGGCGCAGGCGGCAAGCCAAAGCAATGCAAGCACGGGGGGCAGGCGGCACGCACCTTGGTAAACACGTCGAACCATCAAGCACCAAAACCACAACAAGAAAAACTTACGCGCTCAGCATAACGGCCCTCGGGGCCGTCGGGCAACAATCAAGTCGGTGCGGCGCCGAGGCGAGCGAGCGCGCGGGCCATGCCGGGCTCGGGGCTGGTCAGAACCTGGATGGGCAGATCGCCGAGCAGCGCCTTGGCCGGCGCCATCGATACCTGCGCCAGCACGATCACGTCCGTGCCCGCCATCACCTCGCGCGCCGCCGCTGCGACCGCCGCGTGATAGCCCGCCAGATCGCCGCGAAGGAACAGCGGCCAAGCCCCTTCGACGAGGCGCAGCTCGAGTTTCGGGGTCAGCCCCATGCCGGTTGCCGTGGATCGGAAGAGCTCCTCGGTGGGTTGCAGTGTCGCTGGTGTCGCCGCCAGAACCATGATCCGGTTGCCGGCGTCGAGCGCCGCCTCGGCAAGGGCCCGGTCGATTCGCTCGACCGCCAACCCCATCCCGGCGCCGAGCCGCTCGGCAAGCCCGCCCAGGGTCGAACAGGTGCAGACGACCAACCGCGGGCGGTGCTCTGCGATAACCCTCAGAAGGTCGCGAAGATCCCTTTCGAGGGCATCGGTCAGTCCCTCTCGCTCGGCCCGGGCGAGTAACTCGGCCATGACCTCATGGTGTCGCACGACCCCGGGCGCCGCCTCGGTCACGAAGGTCTCGAAGACCGAGATGTTGGACTGCGCCGCGTGCAGGAACACAAGCTGCGCCGTGCCGTCGGCTGAGCCGCGGTCCGGCTTGGTCTCATTAACCATGCTTACCACCTTTTCGCAGGTGCGAAATCCTCTTGCCTATGTAAAGTGCGCTGTTTAGAGTTTCGTAATCAATTATTGCCGCAATGCAATAATGTTATGGCGTTGTGCTCGGCGACGGCGAGAGGGTGTGATCGGATGGAGTGCAAGCACGGATACTTCCTGGAAGAGCTGGAGGTCGGTATGTCCGCAGCTTACAGCAAGACGATCTCCGGTGCGGACATAGCCACATTCGCGGGCGTTTCGGGAGATACCAATCCTGTTCACCTGGATGACTCCTTTGCGGCCCAGACCTTGTTCGGCGAGCGCATCGCCCACGGCATGCATTTGGCGAGCTTTATCTCGACGGTGTTCGGGACGCTCCTGCCTGGGCCGGGTTGCATCTATCTCAGCCAGAATCTGCGTTTTACGGCACCGGTCAAGGTCGGTGATACCGTCGAGGCCCGGGTGACGATCAAGAAGATACTGCATGACCGGCGGCGTGTCCTGTTCGATACAATTTGCATGGTCAAGGATACGGCGGTGCTCGACGGCGAGGCCTGGCTGATGGTCAACCGCCGTGCCAAGTCGGAAAAGACGGCGGCGGCCTGAAGCACCTTCGCGAGACGGATGACCGCTCGTTATCGCGACGCCGTTCCCTCGCGCGCGCCGGGGCCGATCCCAAAAGAGATTTGACGCCCTTCCGGTTTGGGGGCACAAAGCCTTCGCCAAGGCGCGGGCGGGAGAAGCTGAGCCGTCTCTTCGCTATGCCCGGCGCCGGTTCATGCGTGGCGATGGCCGGCCTTTGAGCGTTGGCAGGAAAGATCGAGAGTCGGCCATGAGCCTTGATTTCAAATCGACGATATTTCTCCCCCGCACCGAGTTTCCGATGCGCGCCGGCCTGCCCAAGCGCGAGCCGGAGATCCTCGCCCGCTGGGAGGAGATGGATCTTTTCGCTCTGCTGCGCGAGACCTCCAAGGGGCGCAAGAAGTTCATCCTCCATGACGGTCCGCCCTACGCCAACGGGCATCTGCACATGGGCCACGCGCTGAACAAGATCCTCAAGGACGTGGTCAACCGGTCCCATCAGATGCTGGGCAAGGACGCCCATTACGTCCCCGGCTGGGACTGTCATGGCTTGCCCATCGAATGGAAGATCGAGGAGCGCTATCGGGCCGAAGGTAAGGACAAGGACGCCGTGCCGGTGCTCGACTTCCGGCGCGAGTGCCGGCAGTTCGCCGAGCATTGGATTGGGGTACAGACCGAGGAATTCAAGCGCCTGGGCGTGGTCGGCAACTGGAAAGACCCTTACACCACAATGGCCTATGCGGCGGAGGCGCAGATCGTGCGAGAGATCGGCAAGTTCATCATGAACGGCGATCTCTACCGCGGCGCCCGCCCGGTTCTCTGGTCGGTGGTCGAAAAGACGGCCCTGGCCGACGCCGAGGTCGAATACCACGACCACACCTCGACGACGATCTGGGTGCGTTTTCCGGTCGCGAGCAGTCCGGTCGACGAACTGGCGGGCGCGGCGATCCTGATTTGGACGACGACGCCCTGGACCATACCGGGCAACCGCGCCGTCGCCTTTGCTGCCGACGAGACCTATGTCGTGATCGAGGCCACCGCCGGTGACGAGGAGAGCCGCATTCAGCCGGGCGAGCGGCTTGTCGTCGCACGCCCGCTGCTGGATCAGGTCCTGGCCGACGCCAAGATCACCGCGCACAAGGTCCTGGCCGAGTTCCCTGGCGCTCGACTCGCGGGCACGATCACGAACCATCCCTTGCGGGAACAGGGCTACGACTTCGGTGTGCCGCTCTTCGAGGCTGATTTCGTCACCACGGATCAGGGCACGGGCTTCGTTCACGTCGCCCCTGGCCACGGGGCGGACGACTATGAGCTCGGCATGAAACATGGGTTGGAGCTGCCGCTGACGGTTGACGGCGATGGCCGTTTCGTGGCCCAGGTGCCGATCTTCGCCGGTTGCGAGGTCTACACGGCCGAGGGCAAGCCGGGAAATGCCGATGGCGAGGTTTGCCGGGTATTAGAAGAGGTCGGGGCGCTTCTGGCTCGCGGCCGTCTGCGCCACAGCTACCCGCACTCCTGGCGCTCCAAGGCACCGCTCATCTTCCGTAACACGCCGCAGTGGTTCATCTCCATGGACGCCAAGGGGCTGCGCACCAAGGCGCTCGCCAGTATCGACGCGACCCGTTTCGTGCCGTCGCCGGGTCGCAACCGCCTCTATTCGATGATCGAGCAGCGCCCGGACTGGTGCATTTCCCGGCAGCGTCTTTGGGGGGTCCCCTTGCCGATCTTCGTCGCGCGCGACAGCGGTGAGGTGCTGCGCGAACAGGCGGTCATCGACCGTATCGCCGAGGCCTTCGAGCAAGAGGGTGGCGATAGCTGGTTCGCCAGCGACCCGCAGCGCTTCCTCGGTGACGATTACGATGCCGCCGGTTACGAGCAGGTGACCGATGTCGTCGAGGTCTGGTTCGATTCCGGCTCGACCCATGCTTACGTTCTCGAGGCCCGGCCGGAGCTCAAATGGCCGGCGGACATCTATCTCGAAGGGTCGGACCAGCACCGTGGCTGGTTCCACACCTCGCTGTTGGAGTCCGCGGGCACGCGTGGGCGCGCGCCCTTCGATACGGTCCTGACCCACGGCTTCGTGCTCGACGAGAAGGGACACAAGATGTCCAAGTCTCTGGGCAACGTCATATCGCCCCAGGACATTCTCGATCAGCAGGGCGCTGATATCCTGCGGATCTGGGTCGTTGCCTCGAATTACGAGGAGGACCTGCGCATCGGCCCGGAAATCCTGCGCTATCAGTCCGATGCCTATCGGCGTTTGCGCAACACGCTTCGCTATCTGCTCGGCAATTTGGACGGGTTCCAGGAGAGCGAGCGTCTGGCTGCCGAGGCCATGCCGGAGCTGGAGCGCTGGGTGTTGCATCGGCTGTGGGAGCTCGACGGGCAGATCCGCCGCGATATCGAGGCTTTCGATTTCCACAAGATGTTTCAGGCGCTGCACAATTTCTGCGCCGTCGACCTCTCGGCCTTCTATTTCGACGTTCGTAAGGACTCGCTTTACTGCGATGCCCCCGCCTCGGCTCGCCGGCGCGCCGCTCGAACGGTGCTCGATCAACTCTTCAATTGCCTGACCGCCTGGCTGGCCCCGATCCTCTGCTTTACCGCCGAGGAGGCGTGGTGGGCCCGCGGGATGGCGGGTGAGCCGTCGGTTCATCTTCGGGTCTTCCCCGAGATCCCCGAGGAGTGGCGCGATGACGCCCTGGCGGCCAAGTGGGCGCGGGTGCGCGAGGTGCGACGCGTGATCACCGGGGCGCTCGAGCGTGCGCGCGAGCAAAAGCGGGTCGGCTCCAGCCTGCAGGCCCACCCGCGCGTCCATGTCGATGCGTCCTATGAGGCCGACCTTGCGGGCGTGGACCTGGCCGAAGTCTCGATCACCTCGGACCTCGATCTTCTCGTCGGCGAGGGCCCCGGCGATGCTTTCCGCCTGGACGACGTTGCGCGGGTCGCCATCGTTATTGAGCTCGCCGAGGGAAGCAAATGCCAGCGCTGCTGGCGCATCCTACCCGAGGTGACGGTGCACGAGGAGACACCCGATACCTGCCGGCGTTGCGCCGAGGTCCTGCGGGGTCAAGAGGCGGCGGCCGAGTAGGCGGGCTTCGTCGATGCGTGAAACTCCCAAGGCGAATATGCGGTTGACGTTGGCCATCGCGCTGCTCACCCTCGTGCTCGACCAAGCCAGCAAGCTGGCGATCATCGACTTCGTGATGGCGCCACCGCGGGTGATCGAAGTGCTGCCCTTCTTCAATCTGGTCCTGGTGTTCAACAAGGGTGTTAGCTTCGGCGTCTTCGGCGGGGATGGCTCTTGGCAGGTCTGGGGCTTGTCGGGTTTGGCGGTCGTGATTTGCATCGGCTTGCTGATCTGGCAGTGGCGTCACCCCGAGGGCCACAAGGCCGCAGCCGTTGGTCTGATCGTTGGCGGCGCCATCGGCAACGTCATTGATCGGTTGCGTTTGGGCGCGGTCATCGACTTTGTCGACCTGCATGCCGGAGGGTGGCATTGGCCGGCCTTCAATGTGGCTGACAGCGCCATCAGCCTGGGCGTGGTTCTGATTATTGCCGCGGAACTCTTGTCGAAACGCCCAACTCAGGATAAAAGGTCCGGTGAAGGAGGGGTGGAATGATGTATAGCCACCTGAAATCGTTAACGCTTTTGGTGCTCGCGTTGATCCTTCTCCCGGCCTGCGACGGTGTACGCAAGCAGTTCGGTATGGGTAAGTCTTCGCCGGATGAGTTTCGCGTCGTCTCGCGGGCGCCGTTGACGGTGCCGCCTGACTTCAGTCTTCGACCGCCGGATCCCGGAGCAGCGCGCACCAACGAGGGAACGCCGACCAATCAGGCACGCCAAGCCGTCTTCAAGATCGAACAAGGCGGCGCCGCCGCGGTCGACGAGGCTATGGCAGCCGACGGCCGCAGCCTCGGAGAGCGCTCGTTCCTGCTGTCGGCCGGGGCGGACACCACGAGCCCCGATATTCGCCAGGTGGTCGATGCGGAGACCAATCGCATCAATGCCGAGAGCGAGGACTTCCTGAAGCAGCTGATTTGGTGGCGCGAGCCCGATGAGGCTGGCGTTATCGTCGATGCTGAGGGCGAGGCCAAGCGTTTGCAGGAGAATGCGGCCCTTGGTAAGAGCGTCACAGAAGGCCAGACCCCGATTATCGAGCGCAAGGAGCGCGCGCTGTTCGAGTTTTGACCGCCCTGCCTTGACGGATATCGCCTCAATGAGTTGAGCCGCCTTGCGATCGTCGCGGCGGGCCTTATATGGCTTTAAGTCCTATTTCGTCTCGTGCCGTAAACTGGCCGCCATCGGATCCCGGTGCGGTCGCCAAGCGCAGGATTTGCTGATGATTCGACCCTCGAGAAGGACCCCGTCATGGAGGTCTTTTTTCCTCATCGTGGTTCTTTGCCTTCTGCCCTTCGGCCGGTCGGCCACGGGCAATGTCTTCGATCCGGAGGTCTTCACGCTCGACAACGGGCTCCAGGTCGTGGTGGTCAGCAATCACCGCGCGCCCATCGTCACGCACATGGTGTGGTACAAGGTCGGGGCGGCTGACGAGGCACCGGGAGAGTCGGGACTGGCGCACTTTCTCGAGCACCTGATGTTCAAGGGCACTGCCAAGCTCGAAACGGGAGAGTTCTCGCGCATCATCGCCGAGAATGGTGGGCGTGAGAATGCCTTCACCTCTTGGGACTATACGGGCTATTTCCAATCCGTTGCCCGCGACCGGCTTGCCATCATGATGGAGCACGAGGCGGACCGAATGACCGGTCTCCAGCTGACCGACGAGGTGGTCCTGCCCGAGCGCGAGGTGGTTCGCGAGGAGCGGCGCAGCCGGGTCGATAACGATCCGGGCTCGCAGCTCTACGAGCAGATGAACGCCGCGCTCTACATCAATCATCCCTACCGTATCCCGGTGATCGGCTGGGATCACGAGATCTCGGCGCTCAATACCGAGGCGGCTCTGGCCTTCTATCGACGCTGGTACGCGCCGAACAACGCGATTCTGATCGTTACCGGCGATGTCGATACCGAGGAAGTTCGGCGGCTGGCCGAAGAGCACTATGGCCCCATCCCCGCCAAGCCGGTGCCGGAGCGCCTGCGTCCGACGGAGCCTCCCCAGCCCGCCGCCCGCCGCGTGACCTTGGAATCACCACGGGTGGGTCAGCCCAATGTCTCCATCCGTTACCTGGCGCCCAGTTACCGCACCGGCACCGATGGCGAGGCCTATGCCTTGCAAGTGCTGCAGGAAGTGCTCGGCGGCGGCACGAGCAGCCGGCTTTATCGCTCGCTGGTCATCGAACAAGGCCTGGCGGCGGCCGCCGGGGCCGGCTACGACCCCGACCGCTACGACCAGTCGGCGTTCTCTTTCTATGGTTCGCCGCGTCCCGGCCGGGATATCGCCGAGGTCGAGGCGGCACTTCGCAACGAGATCGAGCGGATTTTGAACGAAGGGGTCACCGCCGAGGAGGTGGGGGCGGCCAAGAAGCGCTTGCAGGCCGGCGCCATCTACGCGCGCGATCCCTTGGGGGCAGCGCCTCGGATCATTGGGCAGGCGCTGGTCGCCGGCCGGACCGTAGAGGAGCTGGAAGCTTGGCCGGATCGTATCGAGGCGGTTACTCTCGATCAGGTCAACGCCGCCGCTCGCGACGTTTTGCGCGATGAGCGCTCGGTGACGGGGCTCTTGTTGCCGGAGCCGACGACATGACCGGGCGGGCTCTGCACAACGCCATCGGTGGCCTCGTCTTCCTGCTGGCGCTGGTTGGCGCACCGCTCCTGGCGGGCGCCGTGGAGGTCCAACGCGTGGTCAGCCCCGGTGGCATCGAGGCCTGGCTGGTCGAGGATCACACCAATCCCATCATCGCCTTCGAGCTCTCCTTCCGGGGCGGGTCGGCTCTCGACCCCGCCGGGAAGGCCGGGCTGGCCAATCTGGCCGCCGGGACTATCGACGAAGGGGCTGGGGAGTTGGACTCCAAGAGCTTTCAGCAAGAGCTGAACGATCTGGCCATCACCCTTCGCTTTGCCGCCGGCCGGGACAGTTTTAGTGGGACGTTGCGCACCTTGACCGAGAACCGCGCGCGGGCCTTCGAGTTGCTGCGCCTGGCTTTGACGGAGCCGCGCTTCGACGATGAGCCGGTGACGCGCATTCGCGCGCAGATCTTGGCCTCGATCAAGGCCAGCCAAGAGGATCCGGATTTCATCTCCGGCCGCGCGTTTCGTGAAACCCTTTTCGGCGAGCACCCCTACGCACGACCGGGGCAAGGAACAGCGGAGACCTTGGCCGCGATCGAGACGGCCGACCTGCGCCGTTTCGTCGACGAGCGCTTTGCCCGCGAGACCATGATCATTGGTGTGGTCGGTGATGTGACACCGGAGGAACTCGGCGGGCTCTTGGACGAGACCTTCGCCGGACTTCCAGCCGGCGCTGCGTCGGGCCAGGTTACCGAGGCGAAGCTGAACGACGATAACGCGACGATCCTGGTCGACATGGAGATCCCACAGTCGGTGGTCGTCTTTGGCCAACGCGGGATCAAGCGCGACGACCCCGACTACTATGCCGCTTATGTCATGAACCATATTCTGGGGGGCGGCAGCTTTTCATCGCGCCTCTATCAGGAGGTGCGCGAAAAGCGAGGCTTGGCCTATTCGGTCTACAGCTACTTGAACCCGATGGCCCATGCCGCGCTGATCCAAGGCCGGGTTGCGACGCAGAACGGGCGGGTGGCGGAGTCCTTGGATCTCATCCGCGCCGAGTGGCGGCGGATGGCCGAGGAGGGACCGACGCAGGAGGAGCTGGAGCACGCCAAGAAATTTCTCACCGGCTCGTTTCCCCTGCGCCTCTCCAGCAGCGGTGCGATCGCCGACATGCTGGTCGGTATCCAATGGCATGATCTCGGCATCGATTATCTGGACCGGCGGAATGACTTGATCGATACGATCACGCTCGAGGATCTGCGCCGCGTGGCCCGGCGCCTGCTCGATCCCGAAAGCTTGACGGTCGTGGTTGTCGGGTCCCCGGACGGCATCGAAGGCGAGGTCCGGGGGACGAGCCCGGGCGGATAACCGCCGGTCGTCTCTGCGCGCTTGCATCGTCGCCGCGCTTTGTTAGCGTTCTTCGGCGGCGAGCGGTGGAGTCGTATCGCGAACCGCTCGCCCCGGAAGCGCTAGTGTGGTGGTCTTGAAGCTCCTACCATTATCTGGGGTCGCTCGTTTAGGAACTTCAAAACCATAAATCACGCGAGACACAAGGGAGTTTCTAGTGTCCTTGTCGAATCAGAAGTTCGTCCAACGCTTGCCACAACTGATGCGAACTTCTGATTCGGGACACTAGACCCATGAAAATCCGCCGCCTACCCGAAACACTCGTCAACCGCATCGCCGCGGGCGAGGTGATCGAGCGCCCCGCCGCGGCGGTCAAGGAGCTGGTCGAAAACGCGCTCGATGCGGGGGCCACGCAGATCGATGTGGTGTTGCGCGATGCCGGACGTGGCCTGGTTGCCGTGACGGACAACGGCTGCGGCATGAGCGCCGAGGATCTGGTGCTGTCGATGGAGCGCCACGCCACCTCGAAGCTCTCCAGCGATGACCTGGTCAATATCGCCACGCTCGGGTTCCGTGGTGAGGCGCTGCCCTCCATCGGCGCGGTGGCCAGGCTCACGGTAACCAGCCGCCCGGCCGACGCGCCCGAGGCGATGAGCCTGGCGGTCGAAGGTGGACGTCTCGGCGAGCCCAAGCCCGCGGCCTTGGCGCCGGGCACGCGGATCGAGGTGCGCGACCTCTTCTTCGCCACACCGGCCCGGCTGAAGTTCCTGAAGACCGCGCGCACGGAGCTGTCCTATGCCCGCGGTGTCATCGAACGGTTGGCCATGTCCTATCCTGAGGTTGGATTCAGCTTGCACGACGATCAACGTCAGGTGCTTGCCTTGCCGCCTGCCTCGGGCGACCTCTTCGAGGCACGCTTGAAGCGCCTCGGCGCCGTCATGGGGCGTGAGTTTCAGGCCAATGCCCTGAAGGTCGAGGCCGAGCGCGAGGGTTTGCGGCTTACCGGCTATATCGGGCTTGCCACCTACAACCGGGCGAATGCCCGCCAACAGTACCTCTTCGTCAATGGGCGCCCGGTTCACGACAAGTTGCTGTTCGGTGCAGTTCGAGGCGCCTATCAGGATTTCCTCGCCCGCGACCGGCATCCGATGGTGGCGCTGTTCCTGGAGGTGCCGGCGAGCGAGGTCGATGTCAATGTGCACCCCGCCAAGGCTGAAGTGCGATTTCGCGACCCTGGCCTGGTTCGCGGCCTGATCGTCGGTGCCTGCCGTCACGCGCTGGCGGAGGCGGGGCACCGCGCCTCGACTACCGTGGCGGGTGCCGCGCTCGGCGCGTTGCGTCCCGAGCTATCGGTGGGTGCGGGCCGCATTCCGGCACGCGGCGGCGGCGCCTGGCGGAGCGCGCAGCTTCCACGCGGTGTGGCCGAGGCGGCGGCGGTCTATCACGCGTCTTTGCCCGAGCTGGAGGGTTTGCCGGTTGCCCGCGTGGCACCGATGCAGGGCCCGGAGCCTGCCGACGATGGCGGGCAGCCTGATCTTGCGCATTATCCTCTCGGCGCCGCCCGGGCGCAGCTTCATCGGACCTACATCGTCGCCCAGACTGAAGATGGTCTGGTCGTCGTCGACCAGCATGCGGCGCACGAGCGGTTGGTCTACGAGGCGATGAAAGCGGCACTCGCCAGCGAAGGTGTGGCGCGGCAGATGCTTTTGCTGCCCGAGGTGGTGGAGCTCGAAGAGGACGCGGCCGAGCGTCTCGCCGGGCGCGCCGGGGAGCTGGCCGAGCTTGGTCTGGTTGTCGAGCCTTTCGGACCCGGCGCCTTGGTGGTCCGCGAGGTGCCGGCGCTGCTGGGTGACACCGACGTTCAAGGGCTTCTGCGAGACCTTGCCGACGAGCTTTCCGAGTTGGGCGAGACCTTTTCCTTGAAGGAACGCTTGGAGCAGGTCTGCGGGACGATGGCCTGCCACGGCTCGGTCCGGGCCGGGCGCGAGCTCAACGTCGAGGAGATGAACGCCCTGCTGCGTCAGATGGAGGGAACGCCCCACTCTGGTCAGTGCAATCACGGTCGCCCGACCTACGTCGAGTTGAAGTTGAGCGATATCGAAAAACTTTTCGGTCGGCGATAGCCTCGAATCCGGGCCGAGAGCGAGCAGGACTTCATGCGCCTCCTTTTCGGGTTGATATTCGTCGATCTGCTCGGATTCGGGATCATCGTACCATTGCTGCCCTTCATGGCCCTGCGGCTGGACGCCGGGCCGAAGGAGGTTACCTATCTGGTCGCCACCTACTCCGCCGCCTTGCTGCTGGCCGCGCCGTTCTGGGGGCGGGTGAGCGATCGGATCGGCCGAAAGCCGGTTCTCCTCGTCGCCTTCGCGGGCACGGGCGCTGCCTTCACCATCATGGCCTTCGCCGACCATCTCTGGATGCTCTTTCTGGCACGCGGCCTGGCTGGGTTGTTGAGCGGCGACATCGCGGCGGCACCTGCCTATGTGGCCGACATTACGCCTGAGAAAAAGCGCGCCAAATCCCTGGGCATCCTAGGCGCGGCCTTCGGTCTTGCCTTTACCATCGGTCCCGGCATCGGTGCCACGCTGGCCGGGCCGCAGCCCGATGCCGAGGCCTTCCGAACAATTCCTTTGATCTCCGCCTCGCTGTCGGTCGCGGCCTTGGTGTTGGGTGCGATATTCCTCCCCGAGAGCCTCAAGCGTCGGCGGCAGAGCGTTCATGCGGGGGACCGCTTTACCGCCTTGTTCCACGTCTCCTCCTTCCGGTTCCCGCACATGGGGACGATAATCCTGACCATCTTCCTGATCTCCGCCGGGTTCGCTGCGATGGAAGCGACCCTGCCTTTGTGGTCCGAGGCGAAGCTCGGTTGGGGTCCGCAGGAGGTCGGCTATCTCTTCGTCCTCGCCGGCGTCGTCGCGGTGATCTGTCAGGGCGGCCTGGTCGGCCCGCTGACGCGATTACTCGGCGAGGCAAGGCTCCTGATCCTGGCGGCGGTCTTGCTGCTGTTCGGCATGGTTGCCATCGCCAGCGCTGACGGCTTGGGTCTGTTGCTGCCGGGTGTGGCCGCTCTGGCCGCCGGTTTCGGCTTTGGCAATCCGGCGCTGCAGTCCTTGATCACTCGGTTGTCGAGCGCCGATACCACCGGCGGTGCGCTCGGCATCGCCCAGTCGACCAGCAGCATCGCCCGGGTCGTGGGCCCGCCCAGCGCGGGCTGGCTATTCGAGCTGAAGGGGCCGTCATCGCCCTATGCCGCCGGAGGGGTGCTCATGGCGGCGGTGGTGGCGATCTCGTTGCTGCTGGCGGCCCGGCTGCGCGGTGAGCCGGCGTTGATGCGTGAGCCCGAGGCGCCCCTACCGGGTGAGGAAACATAGGCTTGCCGCCCCGTAGTGCCTTTCATCCACAAGACGAAAGTCGGCGGGCGGGGTGAAGGCCTCCCGGGCGGCCAACTCGACGACGATCAACGCCGCCTCGTCGATCCACCCGGCGGCTTTCAGGGCCGTGATCGCTTCCTCGCCCAAGCCTTCTCCATAAGGCGGATCGAGGAATAGGAGGTCGGCGGGATGCTGGGCGAGCGGGGGAGCCAGCACGTCGCAGCGCAGAATCTGGGCGCGTTCTTCCTCATGCAGCGCCCGCAAGTTCGCCCGTAGGGCCGCGAGCGCCTCGACCGATTTCTCCATGAAGACGGCACTCTCGGCACCGCGCGAGAGCGCCTCAAGGCCGAGCGCGCCGGTCCCGGCGAAGGCGTCCAGCACGCGCGCGCCACGGGATCTGTCGCCGGTCCCAAGGCGGCCTCCAGCGAGAATGTCGAACAGGGCCTCGCGGGCTCGCTCCGAGGTCGGACGCAGCGCCTCGCCCGCCGGGGCGGTCAGGCGCTTGCCCCTATGGCGTCCGCCGACGATTCGCATGGCCACCGCTCCGCTTGGCGCGTGTCTGTTTGGGCTTTGGCGCGCGGGCCTTGGCTTTGGCGAAGCCGCTTCGGGGCCGCCGAACGGTCTTGTAATCCAATCGCTTGGCCAAAAGCTCGGCCGGCACCTCCCAGATCGCGCCCGGCGCCAGGGTGCCAAGCTCGAACGGGCCGTATGACAGGCGTTGAAGCCGGTTCACCCGCAGGCCAAGGTGTTCGCAGACTTTTCGGATCTCGCGGTTCTTACCCTCGTGCAGGGACATCATGAGCCAGGCATTGGCGCCGCTCCCGCGCTCGAGCGTCGCTTCGATGGGGCCGTACCTCTGACCGTCGATGGTCACGCCTTCGGCCAACTTGGCGAGCCGGTCTTCGCGCACTTGCCCGAAGACACGGACCCGGTAGAGGCGCGCCAAAGCATTGGCCGGCAATTCCAAGAAACGTTTCAGCTCGCCATCGTTGGTCAAGAGCAAGAGGCCCTCCGAGGCGATGTCGAGGCGCCCGACCGGTTGCAGACGCGGCAGCTTGGCCGGCAGGTCGTCGTAGATCGTCGGCCGGCCCTCGGGGTCCTTGGTGCTGGTCACCCGGCCGCGTGGTTTGTGATAGCAGAAGAGACGGCTCTCCTCGGCCCGCGGTAGAGCCTTGCCGTCCACACGGATCCGGGCACCGGGCGCCACCACGACCGCAGGGCTGTCGAGGACACGGCCTTCGAGTTGCACCCGGCCCTCGGCGATCAGGCGTTCCGCGTCGCGCCGCGAGCACAGCCCGGAGCGGGCGATCACCTTGGCGATGCGTTCTTGCTTTGGGGCCGTCATGTCGGCGCGCGCGTCCTCTATCCTCTCCTCCGGCGAGGCTAGTGCCGTAACCTACCGGGCGCAACGCATGATGCCTTGACCGGCGGGTCGGCGCTCGCCACCCTCGCTGAGGTCCGTTGGAAGGGATCGAGGGTTTGCCGGTGACCGAGACTAATCCCATGACGCTAGCGTTGGATGAAGCGGAGAGGGCTATGCGCGCCGGCGAGGTGCCGGTCGGCGCCGTTTTGGTCGACGCGTCGAGCGGCAATGTGCTGGCGCGGAACCATAACCGCGTCGAAGAGCTGAAGGATCCCACAGCTCACGCCGAACTGTTGGTCTTGCAGGCCACGGCACGGCGGCTGGATGAAAAGCGCTTAGCGCAGGCCGATCTCTACGTCACGCTCGAGCCCTGCGCCATGTGTGCCGGGGCGATTGCTTTGGCGCGTGTGCGCCGGCTCTATTTCGGCGCATATGATCCCAAGGGCGGCGCGGTCGAGCACGGCGCGAGGGTCTTCGCTCAGCCGACCTGCAATCACCGCCCCGAGGTCGTGGGCGGTCTCTCCGAACGCCAGGCGGCGGCCTTGTTGCGGGACTTCTTCGCCGAGCGCCGGTGAATCGCGGTGGCCTCTATACATCACAACCGCGTCATCGCGCGTGGAAATGGCCGGGTCGATGGACCATCTTAGCCCTGGACGGAGGAGGCTTTGAGAATGCCCAACGGACAGGACATCGCTGTCATCGAGGATTGGCACGCCCATGTCTATTTCGATGCCGAGACGGTCGAAGCGGCGCGCACGCTTCGCCAGGCCATCGAGGCGCGTTTCGAGGTCGAGATGGGCCGCTTTCACGAGCGCTTGGTCGGGCCCCACCCCTGTTGGAGCTATCAGGTGGCCTTCATGCCCGCTTTGTTCGGGGAGCTGGTGCCTTGGCTGGCGCTCAATCGGGGTGATCTGATGGTCTTCGTTCATCCCAACACCGGTGACGATCTCGGTGACCACCGCGACCGTCCGCTCTGGCTGGGTGACAAGCTCGATCTGGATCTGAGCATCTTCAAATGATCCGTGCGCTGTCGATCGCCGGGCTGCTGGCCTCGCTCTTGATCTCGGTCGCCTCGGCCGAGGAGGCTCCGGTTGTGCTGGATCACGAGCACCGCGAGGCCTTGGCCGCCTTGCCGTCATTGGGCGGGCCGGGCCTGAGTGCCACGACCTTGGAGGGGCGTGTCACCGTCATCACCTTCTTCGCCTCTTGGTGTCCGCCCTGCCGGATCGAGTTCGAGCATCTGAATACGGTCAAAGAGCACCACGGCGAAGACCTGGAGGTCGTTGCCGTGAACATCTACGAGAACTTCGGCGGGGCGGCGGACCCGGACCGGATGGAGCGCTTCTTGGAGCATGCCGCACCGTCCTTCCACCTCCTGGGCGAGGGCGAGCGGGTACGCGATCTCTTCGGGGACGTGCGTCGCATTCCGACCGCCTTCGTCTTCGACGCCGAGGGCCGGGCGCGTTTGCACTTCATCCATGCCCGCGGCGCGCGCAAGACCAACGCGACGCTGGAGGAGCTGGAGGCCGCCATCATAGCGGCCAAAAGGGCGGGAACTTGAGGCGGGTGCCGCGTTACCTCTCGCCCTTCTCGCGCTCGATCGCCCGCCAGCCGATGTCGCGCCGGCAGAAACCCTCAGGCCAGTCGATGGCGTCCACCGCCGCATAGGCCTCTCGCTGCGCCCGTGCGATGCTCGATGCCAAAGCGGTCACGCCCAGGACCCGCCCTCCGTTGGCTAGGATCTCGCCATCTTCCCCGGCTAGTGTGCCGGCATGGAAGATTTTGACCACCTGCTCGTCGCCGGCGAAGCCTTCGAGACCGTTGATCTCAGTGTTCTTCTTGTAAGGTCCGGGATAGCCCTTGGCCGCCATGACGACCGTCAGCGCCGCCTCGTCGTGCCAGCGCAGGTCGAAGTGCGCGAGCTGGCCGTCGACAGTGGCGATCAAAGCGGGCAGCAGATCGGACTTGAGGCGCATCAGCACGGCTTGGCATTCGGGATCGCCGAAGCGCACGTTGAACTCGATCACCGTAGGCTCGCCCTCTTCGGAGATCATCAAGCCGGCGTAGAGCAAGCCCTTATAGGGTCGGCCCTCCGCGGCCATACCGGCGACCGTGGGAAGAATGACCCGATCCATGATCCGGGCCTCGACCTCGGGCGTGACTACTGGGGCGGGGGAGTAGGCGCCCATGCCTCCGGTGTTGGGTCCTTCATCGCCATCGAAGGCGCGCTTGTGGTCCTGCGAGGAGGCAAGGGGCAAGACGGTCTCCCCGTCGACGAGGGCGAAGAAGCTGGCTTCCTCGCCCCGCAGGACCTCCTCGATCACCAGCTCGGCACCGGCCGCGCCAAACGCGCCGTCGGTCATGGCGGCGTCGATCGCCTCCTCGGCCTCATCCAAGGTCTCGGCTACGGTGACGCCCTTGCCGGCGGCCAGCCCATCGGCCTTGACGACGATGGGAGCGCCCTGCTCGCGGACATAGGCGATGGCCTCGTCCCTGTCCGTGACGCGGTGGTAGGCGGCGGAGGGGATGTCGTACTTGGCGCAGATATCCTTCATGAAGCCCTTGGAGCCTTCCAGCTTGGCCGCCGCCGCGCTGGGACCGAAGGCTTTGATGCCCTCGTGGGTCAGGCGGTCGACCAGGCCAGCCACCAGCGGCACTTCCGGGCCGACGACGACCAGGTCGATGGTCTTTTCCTTGGCCAGTGCGACGAGGCCCTCGATGTCCTCGGCCGCCACCGGCAGGCAGGTCGCTTCTTGGGCGATGCCGGCATTGCCGGGCGCTGCATAGATCTCCTCGCACAGCGGCGAGGCGGCGATTGCCCAGACCAGCGCGTGCTCGCGTCCGCCGCCGCCGACCACGAGAATTTTCATGGTTCTCCCCCTCTCGATGGTCTATCCACTAAACTAACATGATGAGGGGCTGGTAGCCCCTTCAAGTGCTTCGGCCTTTTAGCACGGGGACGTTCGATTCGGTGAGCGACAAATCCTCCGATCCCACGGCATCTCCGCTTTCGGGCGGACCCGGCGGGGACAACCTTCCCGAGTTTACCGTCGCGGAGATTTCGCAAGCGGTCAAACGCACCCTGGAGGCCCGTTTCGAGAGGGTTCGCGTGCGCGGAGAGATCTCCGGCTTCAAGCGCGCCGCCTCGGGCCATCTCTACATGACGCTGAAGGACGAGCAGGCGGTTCTCGACGCCGTGTGCTGGCGTGGTGTTGCCGGGCGTCTGGCCGTGGTTCCGGAGGATGGCGTGGAAGTCATCGCCACCGGTCGCATCACCAGCTATCCCGGCCGTTCCAAATACCAGATCGTTATCGAGTCCTTGGAGCTGGCGGGCGAGGGCGCACTCCTGAAGTTACTCGAGGACCGGCGCAAGAAGCTGGCCGCCGAGGGGCTCTTCGCCGAGGAACGAAAGCAGCCGCTTCCTTTTCTGCCGGAGGTGATCGGCGTCGTCACCTCGCCCACCGGGGCGGTGATCCGCGACATCCTGCACCGGCTGGCCGACCGCTTCCCGCGCCGGGTCCTGCTGTGGCCGGTGCTGGTCCAGGGGGAGAGCGCGGCCGAGCAGATCGCCGCCGCGATCGAGGGTTTCAATGCCCTGCCCGCGGCGAGGACGGTGCCACGGCCCGATCTATTGATCGTCGCGCGCGGCGGCGGCTCGCTGGAGGACCTTTGGGCCTTCAACGAGGAAGTCGTGGTGCGCGCGGTCGCCGAAAGCGACAGCCCGGTCATCTCCGCCGTCGGCCACGAGACCGATACCACGCTGATCGACCACGCCGCTGACCGGCGGGCGCCGACCCCGACGGCCGCGGCCGAGATGGCGGTACCGGTGCGCCGCGAGCTGTTGGCCGATATCACGGGCCTGGAACGCCGTCTGCTGGCTGCCGCCGGCCGCCTGCTCGACGAGCGCCGCAACCTGGTGACCGGCTACGCCCGCGGTCTGCCGGAGCCGCGGCGTCTTTTGGAAGACGCAAGCCAGCGGCTGGACGAGCGAGCCGATCGACTTGCCGGCGCCGCCGAACGGGCGCTCTCCGACCGCCGGCAAGCCCTCGAGTCTCTGGCCGCCCGGTTGATCCATCCGCGCCAGCAATTGGCCTTGGCCGGCGAACGCCTGGCCCGGGAAAGCGGCCAGATCGCGCGCCTCGCCCGCCAGAGCCTGCTGCTCGCGGCGCGCGCCTTCACCGGGCTGGAAAGCGGGCAACGCCTGCCGAGGGCGATGGATCGCAAGCTGGTCCTCGCCGGTCAAAACCTCGGTGAGTTGGGACGTGTGCTGGAATCCGTCTCCCACCGCAAGGTGCTGGCCCGCGGCTACGCCCTGGTGCATGGGCCTCAAGGCGTCATATCGAGGGCTGCGGAAATCAAGCCCGGCGCGCCCTTCGAGGTCGAGTTTCACGATGGCCGCGCCACTGCTGTGGGCGCGGGCGGGCGGGCGCCCAGGAAGCAGA
>CAJHXI010000140.1_pt1 | contig 22533 bp, 17 predicted proteins | sample 9198411 | NCBI WGS metagenome assembly CAJHXI01 (sample SAMEA7708298, study PRJEB35096) | sediment metagenome | biome: marine neritic benthic zone biome [ENVO:01000025]; feature: sediment [ENVO:00002007]; material: shallow marine sediment [ENVO:03000034] sea grass bed [ENVO_01000059] ...
AGCGCGACAAGCTCACCTCGGGCACGACCTGGCACTCGGCGGCGCAGGTGCGGGCGCTGCGCTCGACGCGCAATCTCACCAACCTCATCAAGTACAGCGTCGAGCTCTACTCGCACCTGGAGGCGGAGACCGGCCAGGCGACCGGCTGGATCAACAAGGGCTCGCTGTCGATCGCCACCAATCCGGACCGCCTCACCCACATCAAGCGCCAGGAGGCCCTGGCCCGCCTCTTCGGTGTTGCCGCCCGGTCGATCTCGCCGGGCGAGGCCAAGGAGCGTTGGCCGCTGATGAATGTGGAGGACGTGATCGGCGCCGTCTGGTCGCCCGATGACGGCCGGGTCAATCCCTCGGACCTCTGCGCCGCGCTGACGAAGGGCGCGCGGGCGAGGGGGGCCAGGATCTTTGAACAGACGGCGGTGACCGGTGTCACGACCAAAGACCGCCGTGTGGTCGGACTGGAGACCTCGAAGGGCACCGTCGGATGCGACGCCGTTGCCCTTTGCGCGGGCCTATGGAGCCGCGAGGCGGCGGCGTTGGCCGGTGTCCAGGTTCCGGTGCTGCCCTGCGAGCATTTCTATTTGCTGACGAAGCCTCTGTCGGGCGCGGCGGGTCACTTGCCGACCCTGTCGGACCACGACGCCCACCTCTACATACGCGACGAGTCCCAGGGTCTGCTGATCGGCTGCTTCGAACCGTGGGGCAAGCCCCTCGATCCGGCCAAGCTGGGCGCGGACTTCGCCTTTCAGCTCTTGCCCGAGGACTGGGACCATTTCGAGCCCATGATGCTGAACGCCCTGCACCGCTTGCCGGTGCTGGAGACGGCCGAGGTGCGCACCCTCTTGAACGGGCCGGAGAGTTTCACGCCGGACGGCTCCTTCCTGCTCGGCGAGTCGGCCGAGACCCGCGGCTTCTTCCTCGGCTGCGGCATGAACTCGGTCGGTGTGGCCACCGGCGGCGGGGCCGGGATGGCGCTCGCTCACGCGATCGTTCATGGACGCGTGCCCGTCGATCTGCACGAGGCGGATCCCAAGCGTTTCCCGGCGGAGTTCCACGCGCTCGACGTCCTCATGGATCGGGCGCCGGAGGTGCTGGGAGCCCACTACGAGATCGGCTATCCCGGTCGCCAGTTCAAGAGTGCCCGCGGCCTGCGCAAGACCCCGCTGGACGCGCGCTGGCGGACCGCTGGGGCCCGCTTCGGCCAGGTCTATGCTTGGGAGCGTCCGCTGCATTTCGATAGCGACGGCGAACCGGCGCTCACCTTCGGCAAACCGGCCTGGTTCGAGAAGGTCGGGCGCGAGGTGGCCTGCGCTCACGAAGGTGCCGCCATCTTCGACCAGTCGACCTTTGGCAAGATCCGAGTCGAGGGCCCGGACGCCGAGAGCGCCCTCGACCGCGTTTGCGCCAACGACATGACCCGGCCGCCGGGCCGGGCCGTCTATACCGCCATGCTGAACGAGGCGGGCGGCTTTGAGAGCGACCTGACGGCGCTGCGCCTCGGCGACGAATGCTATCTCCTCTATGTCGGCACCGGGGCGATCAAGCGGGACTTGGCCTGGCTGCAACGCCATTTCGGGGATACGGAGCGGGTGAGCCTCGCCGACGAGACCGACGACTATGCCGTGCTCGGCCTCATGGGACCCAACGCGGCCGACTGCGCGGCGGCACTGGGTGGCCGGGCGCTTGCCGATCTTGGCTACTTTCGCCACGCCGAGACGGAGCTTGCCGGGGTCCCGGTCCGCGCCGCGCGACTCTCCTATGTCGGCGAGGCCGGCTGGGAGATCACCTGCCGAGCGGCCGATGCCGAGATCCTCTACGATGCTTTGGTAGCGGCTGGTGCCAAACCAGCGGGCCTCTATGCCCAGACGTCCATGCGTATCGAAAAGCGGTTTCTTGCAATGGGCCACGACTTGGACGGCGATATCACGCCACTGGAGGCCGGCCTCGATTTCGCGGTCGCCTGGGATCGGGGCTTCATCGGTCGCGAGGCGCTGCTAAAGCGCCGTGAGCGCCCCCCGGAAAGGCGCATGGTCACCCTCATCCTCGACGACCCGCAGGCCGTGCCGCTTGGAAACGAGCCGGTCCTGCTGGATGGCGCCATCGTCGGTCAGACCACATCGGCCGCCTATGGCTACCGCATCGGGCACCCTTTGGCGCTGTCTTACATCGAGGCGCCTCTGGCCCGCGACGGGCAAGGCCTCACCCTCGACATTGCGGGCGTCTCGTTCGGTAGCAAGGTGAGCACCGCCCCGGCTTTCGACCCTCAGGGTCGCCGCATGCGTGGGTCGCTCGCCGGCTAGTCGCGCACGATCTGAACCGAGCAGCGGGCGTGGCGCGCGACACGCGCCGTATTCGGCCCCAATAGATAGTCCTTGAGCGAGGGCCGGTGCGCGGCCATGACGATGATCTCGGCGCCGACCTCGTTGGCCGCATCGACGATTTTCTCGTAGATCGTGCCGTGAGCGGCGATGGTGCCGCCGAAGAGCTCCTTCGGGATATATTCCTTGGCCAGATCCCGCAATCGTTCCTCGGCCTGCTTCACCAGATCATGGATGTCGAATTCGATGGAGCCGTGCTCTTCGCCGCGGATGGCATATCGCCAATCGAGGCCCGAGACCATGTGTGGCACCACGGTCATCAACCAGACCTCTCCGTTCAGCAATTTGGCCTGATCGACACCGCTCGGCAGGGCTTTGGCCCAGCTGCTCTTGTGCTCGAGGTCGACGGGTACGAGTATCTTCTTCTCCGGCATAGTCAATCTCCCGGGACCCTATTCGTTGGACTTTGCAGGCGTGATATGCAGGTCGGCCGGCGGCTCCTTCAGCCGCGCCTTCGGTGCTCTGGCGAAAAGCAGATAGAGCATCCAGACGATGAAAGCCGTCGCGAAAATGTTGATGAGCGACGTCGGCAGGTCCGCCACCAAGGGCTGTGGACCCTCCTCCAACTTGGGACGCAGCGCCGCCGCCGCCGGTGCGGCGGGATCGACGACTTCCGTGCTCCCCAGCGCGGCAGCGAGCTTTCGCACCGTCTCGTCCGGCAAGGGCTGGGTCGCGGCCGTGCCCGTGGTGCCGGGGCCCTGAGCGCCGAAGGCTTCGCGCTCGCTCGATGGGCCGGCCAGCACGATTTGGGTGCTGAGGGTCTCTACCGCACCGCCCTGACCGGGATAGGTGCCGGCCGGCACCTTTGCCGGTCGCAGGAAGGAAAAGCGGATCGGTGCGTTGCCGTCGCTCCAGCCCTCGGTCGAGAGCAGCCGGTACTTGCCGTTCTCCATGATGTCGAGGACCGAGGTATCGCTCAAGGGGGCCATGACGAAGATTGCATCCACCAAGCCTTTGGCCATCGCCTCGGATTGGGCCTTGAGGTCACCGGACGGGCCGGAGATCAGCTCACGTCCGTGATGCCGAGCCCATCGAGCACGTTGCGGGCGATCCGGTCGGAGGCCGAACCCGCCTCGCCGACACCAAGCCTTTTGACCTCCGACAATGTCGCAGGGCCGGCGGTCCGCACCATGACGTGCGCAAGACGATAGCCAACCACCCCCAAGGCTTCCGCGGTGGTGGAGAGCGTGGCCGCGCCATCCTCCAGCGAATAGAAGGACTCGGTGCCGGCCACGGCCAGACGCGCATCCCCCGAGGTCACGAGATCGAGGGGATTGGCTGCCCGCACAACCTCGATGCGCCGTGCTGGGACGCCGGCCTTGACCGCCCGAACCGCACGGCCGGCGGGGCCGGTGAGCGCATCAAGGCCGCCGAGGGCAACGTTGAGAGGCTCCGCGCCGCCGCCGGCGGCCTCGGCCGTTTCATCGACGAGCCCGGCTTCTGCCAGGAAGCCGAGGGCCACCGCCGCAACGCTGCGGCCCTCGATCTCGACCTGCGCGATCAGCCCGCGCATGTCGTCTGCCGTGATGGCGTCCTTCAACAGGGTCATCGCGCCAGAGAGCTTGGGGAATTTGGCGAGCGCATCCTCGCGTGCCAAGGGTGACGGTTCATAGACCGGGAAGAAGCTCAGGTCGTCTTCCAGCACGAAGAGATCGAAGGCATCAATCTGGGAATCGGTGCGGAACAGCTCGGCCACCTTGACCTCGCCGTCCAGCAAGGCCCGCACGATCTTGCCTTTACCGTCGTCGCCCAGGGAATAGGACAAGACCTTGCCCTCGGTGAGGCCATAGCGCCGGATCATCGCGCCGAGGCCGTCGAGCGGCCGCTCGAGAAAATCCGTGTCGGTAGCGATGTCCAAGGCACCGAGATTGGCGAGTTCCGAGATATTTCGAATGCCGAGCGATTGCGCGTCCTCCGGACGCATGACCAGCACGTAATCGTTGGAAAATCCCAGGGACTCTCCCCAAGACATATCGAGAGGTCCGTAAAGCTCGCGCACACGGGCCAAGGCCGCCGCGCCGTCGGTCATGGCCGGCTGGCCGAGGTAGACGAGCCCGGTGCCGTTGTACTCGGGATAGATGTCGATCTTGCCCTGCTTCAAGGCCTCGAAGACCTCCGCGGCGCGGCCGTAAGGGATCGCCCGCTGCACCGTGATCCCTTCGCGTTCGGCCAACTGGGCCAACATTTCGCCCATCAGCATGTTCTCGGTGAAGTTCTTGGCCCCGACCCGCAAGACGGGGGGCTCCTCCTCACAGGCCGCGAGCCCAAAGGCGACGGCGGCGAGCACGGCGGCCACGAGGAGACCGCGGAGATGGGAGATCGCGTCGAAGGTATGTGTCATGGCGTCTCTCCCCTCACTCTGCCGGCGGCTTCTGAGCGGCCGCTTCCTGGGCTCGGGCCATACGTTGCGCAAGGCGCAGGTCGCGCACCTCCGCACTCTCGTCCTCTCGCAGCGCTCGGAAGAAGCCGACCAGCTGGATGAACACGATGAAGGTGAAAGGCACCGCGCCGGTGATGGCCATGGCCTTGGCGACCGAAACGCTGCCCGAGACCAGCACGCCGAAAGTGATGGCGGACATCAGGACGCCCCAGATCAACTTGGTGCGGGTGTTGGGGTTCAGCGTCCCGTTGGTGGTCATCATGGAGACCACGAAGGTGCCGGAGTCGGCACTGGTCACCAGGAAAATGAACACCAAGGCCACCGCCAGGATGTTGAGGATAGTCGTCCCCGGCAGATAGCCGAAGAAGGCGTAGAGGGCGGCGCTGACATCTTCGAAGACGATCTCGGCCAGTCCGCCGCTACCGAACATTTCGATGTAGATGGCGGCTCCGCCGAAGACCGCGAACCACAGCATGGAGAGCACGGTCGGTGCGACCACCACCCCCAGGATGAACTCGCGGATGGTCCGCCCGCGGCTGATCCGGGCAATGAAGATGCCGACGAAGGGGCCCCAGGCGATCCACCAAATGAGATAGGTGAGGGTCCAGCCGTGGGTCCAGCCGCGCAGAGTGTCATCGTAGGAAAAGATGCGGAACGACATAAAGACGAACTGGCTGAGGTAATCGCCGAAGCTGTTGACGAAGGCATCGAATATGAAGGTTGTCGGCCCGGCGAAGAGGACAACCATCATCAGCACGATCGCCAGTACCATGTTGATGTTGGACAGGATCTTGATGCCCTTGTCCACGCCGGTGGAAGCCGATAGCAGGAAGGCGATGGTCATCACCACCAGGATGCCGGTTCTCACCGTCAGGGAGTCCGGATCGACGCCGAATACCTCGGCCAGTCCCGAATGAACCATGATCGTGCCCATGCCCAGGGATCCGGCGAGCCCGAAGACGACGGCCATGACCGCGACGACGTCGGAAACGACCGCTACTACCCGGATCGTACGGTCGCCCAGCAGGCCCTTGAGCGAATACTCGATCGGTGTCGAGACCATCGAGGGCGCGTCCTTGCGGAACACGAAATAGGCGATGACCAGGGCACAGATCCCGTAGATCGCCCAGGCATGAAAGCCCCAGTGCAGGTTTGTGATGGCAAAGGCGGTGCGCGCGGCCTGTGTCGTCAGGCCTTCCTCTCCCGGTGGCGAGTAGAAGTGGTACATCGGCTCGGCCACGCCCCAGAATAAAAGCCCAGAGCCCATCCCGCCGGCAAACAGCATCGCGATCCACGAGCCGGTGGAAAATTCCGGCTCGTCGTCATCGTGGCCAAGCTTGATATCGGCATAGGGGCCCACCGCGAGATAGATGCTCAACAGCACGAACATGGTGCAGGCGAGCATGAACAGCCAATCGAGATATTCCAGGGCACCGCTGGTCAAAGCAACGGCGGCTCCGGTCACGTGGTCCGGCGCGACAACGCTCCAAATGCCGATGATCGCGGTCAGTCCCAAGGAGACAATCAGAACCAAGTTCTTCGCCATCGGGTCGCCCCTCCCGTCCCGCTTCTTGTTTTAGTTTTTTCGATATAACCACAGGCTGTAGGCGTTGTCACCTTTTGCCCTTTGAGCCGGGTTGCGGGCATGCTTGCGCATTTTCCGCGCAGGTCCTCAGCATGGTTCGGGCAAACGTACCAAGCCCGACGTCCGCGAGGTCGTCGGCTCGAGAAGCGTTTCTGTCGTAGACGGGGCCAGTTGCCTTCAGGCGGCGGCCGTTACCATCTAACGTAAAGACCGATGTCGCCGACGATTCCCTTCGGGTAGTTCAGCACACGGGCCTCGAGCTTATAACCCAAGGGCTTCGCGTTCTGTTCCCACAGTTTGAAGAGCTTCTCCGCACGGCCGGTCAGGCTCTGGGGCCAGTCGGGCTCGAAGTTGTTGATCGCCCGTCCCCCGTCGCTAAGTAGGTCGGATGGAAAGGTCAGGACGCAAATCTCCGTTTGGCCTTGCTCGGCGAGGCGGCCGGCTTTCTCCCTCAGTCGTCGGCGGTCGTCGTCCGTCACTTCGCTGGTCATGAAATAGTCCTTGAACTCCGAGGCTTCCTTTTCCGCCTGCTTGTGTTGCTCCAGAGCTTTATTGGCTTGTTCCAGCTCTTTTTCTGCCATCCGCGCCCTGAGCTCCTTCGCCGATATCGGCGAAGATCCCACATCGTCTTTTTGATTTGCCATCGATTGAAACTCCTGGATTTGGGTCCCTGCCATTGTGCAAAACATTATAGGGAATACCATCGAAAGTTACGCTGTTCGATTCTATTGATCGGGTAAGCCGGGCCGCCCATTAACGGCTGTGGCAATTCACGGGGAGCCAGCCGCTTATGATGCCATGACTACCCGGTCTTGACCTCGATGCGCCGTGAAGGTGTCTCCGTCTGGCCTTTCTTCGCCACACGTATGGTGAGCACCCCGTCCTGAAACCCGGCTTCGGCGCTCTCTCCCTCGGCATCGGCCGGCAGACGGAAGGACCGTTGGAAAGCGCCGTACTCACGTTCGGAAAAGAAATAGGTTCGACCCTTTTCCTCTCGCTCGAAACGCTTCTCACCGCGCACAGTCAAGCTATCGCCGTCCATGGACACATCGATGTCGTCCGATTTGACGCCGGGTAGCTCCAGGCAAATCTCGTAGGCATCCGCCGCCGCCGAAGCGTCCGAGCGCGGGGCAAACCAGTCGGCGATTTTCTCTCCGAAGCCTTTCAGTGGCTCATACAATTGCGGCCACCAGCCAGCGGTGTGTGATTTTTCGACCATCAGCCCGTCTCCTTAGCTCATGATTTCGGGATTAGTCCTATAGACCTTGCGGAGAGGGGTTCGATCATTGACGCACATCAAACACGCGGTAGACCGGTCCCTCGTGCGCGCCGAGAGCGACCCCGGCGGCCGGACCTTCCGGAAGCCGGGAAGCCTCAGTCCCGATCACTCGGGTCGAGAATTCGGTATCCGATCCTCGGGAAATGCACGGCCAGCGCGCCGGCTCGGGCGTCCGTCCGGTCGATGATGACGGTTTGCCGGTCGGCGAAGCGCAGAGTCCCCTCGACGGGCGCCTCGCCATCGTCGAAGGCGGTGGCGATCGCGACCGGCTGCCCGACGCTCAGCGCCTGCGGGTCGCGTGGGTCCGTGCCTTGCGGGGCCGCTGGCTCGGCGTGTCGTGCGACCTCTAGGGCCTCGGCCGCGTTCGCCGCGACCGAATGGCCGTGTCCCAGGGTCCTCATCCGTTCTTCCCAAGATTCGAGCCGCGTGAACTCCGCAAGGAATTGCAGCCCCTCGTCCCAGCGGCCGCGCAGGAACCAGATAAGATAATAACAAAAGGCATCCACTAGGCCCGGTTGCTCGCCCAACAGATAGGGCCGTCCGTCCGCAAGCCCCTGCTCGATACGCCCGAAATGGCTGCGGAGCTGCGCCGCCAAATGCGGCAGCTGGGCACGGATCGCATCGATGTCCGCGTCCGGGCCGAAATAGAGCCGGCTGCGGTCGGCGAGAAATTCGCCTGGGAGCTTCGCCGCGGCGGCGCCGATCACAAGCCTCACCGCGGCGTCGAAGACATCGCCATCGGCCCAGTGCCCGAGTGCCCAGGCCAGGCCCGTGTTGCCGTCCGGATAAAAGGTCGGCTCGGGGTAGCGCGCCTCCAGCTCTTGTAGGATGCAATGGCTGTCGCAATAGATATCGGCGCCGATCTGCATTACGGGCGCACGGCGGTAGCCACCGGTCAGAGCGATCAGGTCCGGTTTCGGTGGCAGGCGCGGCACCTCGACACTGGCCCAATCGAGGCTTTTGATGCCAAGCGCGACACGGACTTTCTCCGACACTGGCGATTGTGGATAGTGATGAAGAAAGACCTCGACCATGATCCGTGTCTAACCTATTGGCGCGGGGCTGTCGAATGGGGCAGTGTCGCGGGAAGCTTTGCGGATCACGGGTTGGTCTCCGCGCCGCGCGGCTCTTCACACAGTCTGGTACAATAGTCTCGGTGCGTCGAATGTCGAGCCGTCGGGCCAAGCCGCCCGGCACGGGTAGTGGCATGAGGAGACACGTGATGGGGCGGCGCGCCCTCATAGGGTTGGTGGTCTTGTGGATGACGACGGCATCCTCCTGCCAGACATCCTACAACAGCTCAGGCGGCTCCGGGTCGGCATCCGGCGCGGCGGCGGGGATCGGCATTGCCGCCGGGGTTCTGATCGCCGGCATCTACTGTATCGGACATAGTGAGGAGTGCTTTCCCGACGAGGAGGCGCTGCGCGCCCGGGCCGCCGCCCGCGCCGAGGCCGATGCCGCCTTCACCGCCGGCTTGCGCGACTATCGTCGCGGCGATGCGGAAGGATTGCGGTTGATTTGCCTCGCCGCCCAGCAGGGCCAGCCTGGCGCGCAGTACTTCTACGGTGTGCATCTCGCGTCCGTAACACCACCGCGCGAGGCGGAAGCGCGTCTTTGGTTGCATCGCGCCGCCCGGCAAGGGCATCGCGCGGCTGACCTGCTGCTGCGCAGCCGCTTCGGTGAAACAGGCCTGATGGATGCGCCGCCTGTGGACTCGGATATGGGCATCTCACCGCCGGCAATTGCCGCGTGCAACCGTGCCGCCGAAGATGAGGCCACGCTCCCGCGCCGGGTAAGCTGAACCTTCAGCGACCGGCCTGCCGGAGCGGCTTCTCGGCGGTGCAATGACATTGATTGCCGGCTCGGAGATTATATGATGCTAGTGGTGGTAACGGAACGCCGCCGGCGTTCCGCTACAGGGAAGTGGGGCGATTTTCATCAGGATCCAGCCCGTAAGGAGATAGCGTCTCATGCAGCTCGTCATAAACGGGGATGATTTCCGCGCGCTCTCGCAGTCGACGCAGCGTGAGCTGATCGAGGTGTTCGCCGGAAAAGGTGTCTTGCAAACAAAGACACGACGATATCAAAAGCGAATCAGCATTCGTCAGCCGATGGATATCTCCGAAGAGCAAGCCAAGCGCCTTTTTCACGGTCTTTCCGACGACCACGGCCGTCGGCTCGAACTGTTCGCACGCAAGAGTGGACGGGTACGGATGAAGGAAATTCTCGCGCTGACCGGGGAGACCGACCTCAGTGCGACGACGGCCTTCCAACGGGAAATTACCCGTCGTCTACGCCGGCTGATCGACGATCCGGATCGGCGCGCGCAGCTGATCGCCTGGGATATCGACGCCACGAAGTGGGACGACAAGAAGACCACGATCGTCGACGGCGTCTATTACGTCAGCGAGCGAACAGCCAAGTCCTTGTTGGCTTGCCGTAAGGCGGTGGCGCAAAAGGCGCGCGAGAAAAGCAAGGCTTGAGTTCGGTCACGCCGCCCCGGTGGGTGGCCCGGTCTGGTGTGGGCGCCTCGGGCGCGCGAACTTGTGTGGGAAACAGCACAGGTCTTCGACATCCATGTCCCATTGGATATGAACTTTTTGTCTAGTCTATTAATCAATTGTTAGGAAATGGTGATTAGAACTTATGCTCATAGATATTGCCAAGTCTCCCATTCCAGGCAACACCGCGGCTCCCACCGGGACCGCGGTGTTGTTTTCCGCACCCTCCCAATCGAACCGGCTACCGGCCGCCACGACCCTGGCACTCTCTGCTCGAAGTCGCCGATCCGTATTGCTATTTAAAAGTGTAAAAGAGAGATAGATTCTCGAATTTAGATACATTGCGGGAGATCAATCAAAGGGCCTATTTTCCTTTACGTGGGGATATGGGCAAAGACAAAACGGCCCCTAGGCGGCCTATGACAACGGGAAAGTCGAAACCTCCGAAGGCTGACGGCGACGCGCGAGCCGAGATGCCCGTGGATTCGGATGACGTTGGTCGCTTGGAATTGTTGGAACGAATCCTCGACGTCATTCCCTCTTTGGTCTCATACATCGGCGCGGACCGGCGCTATCGCTATGTCAACAAGGGCTACGAGGATCGATTCGCACGGCCGCGCGCCCAGATCATCGGACACAGCATGACGGAGGTCGCCGGCAAGGAGACGATCCAGCGGATCGGTGATTTCTTGGACCGAGCCTTTGCCGGTGAGGAGGTGAGCTACGGCGATGATTCGCGTGACCTCCTGGGGCGGCGCTGGTTCACATGGGCAACGCGGATTCCCGACTTCGATGATGAGGGCCAGCTGCGTGGCGTCATCACGGTCATCCACGATATCACCAGCTACCGAGAAGCGGAGGAGGCGCTGAGCGGCCGCGATGCTTTGCTCGATCATGTCGAGCGGGTCGCACGTCTGGGCTATTGGGTGCATCGCGATGAAGACCTTGCCACCTGGAGGCCCCTAGCACCGGTGCCGACGACGACCATGTCACGAGAACTCAGCGGGATCTTATGCTTGACGGAGAAGGCTGAGTATCCGGGCGCGGCCATACCCAAGCTGGATCAGGATCGGCGCGCGGCCGCCTTGCGCGAGGCGATGGACGCGCGCGGCGCTTACCGGGTGGATTACCGACTGGTCGACGAAAAGGGGTCGGTGCTGAGGCACTTGCATGAGGAAGGCGAACCATCCCTCGATCCGGAGACCGGGCAGCCCATCTGGTTGGGCATAATCCAGGACATCTCGGAATTGAGATCGACCGAGGATCAGTTGCGACAAGCCCAGAAGATGGAGGCGGTGGGCCAGCTCACCGGGGGCGTGGCGCACGACTTCAATAACATCCTGAGCGTCATCCTGGGCAATCTCGACCTCGCCAGCGATGCCTTGGCCGGCCATGCGGTCATGCAGGAAATCGAGCGGGCCATCGCGGCGGCCGAGCGTGGGGCGACGCTGACCCACCGTCTGCTTGCCTTTTCTCGCCGTCAGCCTTTGAACCCGACCCGCTTGGACGTGCGCGCCCTGTTGCTGGGCATGGCGGACATGTTGCGCCGAATGCTTGGAGAGACGGTCCAGGTTTCGATCACGGCGCCCAAGGATCTGGAGCCCTGTGTGGCCGACGCCGGACAACTGGAGAATGCCATTCTCAACCTGGCGATCAATGCGCGCGACGCGATGCCGAGGGGGGGCAACTTGGAAATCTCGGCCGAGAACAAGGACTTGGAGCGGGGCCCGGAAACCAAGGCGATGGACGTCAATCCCGGTCGCTACGTCCATATCCAGGTTTGCGATGACGGCATCGGTATGGCGCCCGAGTTGTTGGAGCGCGCCATCGAGCCCTTTTTCACGACCAAGAATGTCGGGGAGGGTAGTGGGCTTGGGCTTTCCATGGTCTATGGTTTCGCCAAACAGTCGGGTGGTGCCGTGCGGATCGAGAGTGCGCCGGGGCAAGGGACCGCCGTCTCGCTCTATTTGGCGCGTGATGAGAGCGACGTGTGGCACGATGGCAAGCCACGCCAGGAGGAGGACTTGCCTCGGGCACGTGGCGAGACGCTGCTGGTGGTTGAGGACAACGCGGAGCTTCGAGCCCTGACGACGAAGATGCTGCGAGAGCTGGGGTACGATGTCCTGGCCGGCTCGGACGGAGCCGAGGCGAGCCGGCTCCTGCGAGCGGAGCCGTCGATCCGGCTACTTCTGACCGATATCGTGTTGAGCGGCGAGAAAAGCGGTCTGGACCGTGCGCGCGAGGCGATGTCGGCCGATGACGGTCTAGCCGTGCTTTACATGTCGGGTTATGCCGACCGGTCCCATCGCGCGTTGCTCGAGGGCGGATGTTTGCTGCAAAAGCCCTTCCGTAAGGCCGACCTCGCCCGGATCGTGCGTCGGGCGCTCGACGAGCGGACGGGGCCCTGTGCCCCCGAATTACACGCGTAGCGGTAAATTTCCGGACACTTCGGCAATCGCAATGGCGGCAGCATGACTTCCACCGGAGAGCATCCCATGCCTTCCGCCGGGATCCGAGCGTCGCGACCTCGACGCCTTACACTCCACCCCGAGCCCTTGGGGCCGCCTGGCACTAAGGGTACACTGGTCCCGCGTCGCCAGGTGGCGGTATGGAGGGGGAAAGGATGTCGATGGCGGGTTATGGCGAGGGGGTACGCGAGGCGCTCGGGCCCTTCGACTATCTGATCGTCGGTGCCGGGTCGGCCGGCTGTGTTCTGGCCAATCGCCTGTCGGAGGATCCGGCCGTGCGTGTCCTGTTGTTGGAGGCCGGCGGCGACGACGACTGGATCTGGTTTCACGTACCTGTCGGCTATCTCTACGCCATGGGCAACCCCCGGGCCGATTGGTGCTTTCGAACGGTCGAGGAGCCCGGACTGGGCGGGCGCTCGCTCGCCTATCCGAGCGGCAAGGTACTGGGCGGCTGCTCGGCGATCAACGGCATGATCTACATGCGCGGTCAGGCGCGCGACTATGATCACTGGCGCCAGCTCGGCAATCCCGGTTGGGGCTGGGAGGACGTTTTGCCTTACTTCAAGCGCTCGGAGGACCAGGCGCGCGGTCCCGACGAAGCGCATGGCGTGGGCGGCGAGTGGCGGGTCGAGGAGATGCGCCTGACCTGGGATGTGCTGGACGTGTTCCGGGAAGCGGCCGCCGAGATGGGGATTGCCAAGACCGACGATTTCAACCGCGGCGACAATGAGGGCTGCGGCTATTTCCAGGTCAACCAAAAGACCGGCGTGCGCTGGACGACGGCGAAAGGCTTCCTGCGCCCGGCGATGGGCCGATCGAACCTGACCGTCCTGACCCATGCCCATGCCGAGCGCCTCGTCCTCGAGGGGCGCCGGGTCGTCGGCTTGGATTTCGATCATGGCGGAGTGGGCAAACGAGCGCAGGTCGACGGTGAGGTCCTGCTCGCCGCCGGTGCCATCGGCTCACCACAGATGCTGCAGCTCTCGGGCCTTGGCCGGGCCGCGTTGCTGCGCGGGCTCGGTTTAGAGGTCCGCCTCGACCTTCCGGGCGTGGGTGAGAACCTGCAGGATCATCTCCAGGTCCGGCCGGTTTACAAGGTCCAGGGCTTGAAGACCCTGAACCAGATGTCGCGAAACCCTCTCAACAAAGGCCTGATGGCCCTCGATTACATCCTGCGAAAGCGTGGGCCCATGACGATGGCGCCCTCGCAGTTGGGGGCTTTCGCGCGCTCCAGCCCTGAATATGGGACCCCGAACATCGAGTATCATGTTCAGCCCCTTTCCCTGGACAAGTTCGGTGCCCCGCTTCATCCCTTTCCCGCCTTCACCGCCTCGGTCTGCAATCTGCGGCCGGAAAGCCGAGGCAGCGTTTGCGCAACCAGCGGCGACTTTCGCGATGCGCCGGAGATCCGACCCAACTATCTCGCGACCCCGAAGGATCGTCAGGTGGTGGCCGACGCTTTGCGTTTGACCCGGCGGATCGTACTGGAGAGCAAGGCCTTTGCGCCCTACAAGCCGGAGGAGTATCTCCCCGGCCCGGATTGTCGAAGTGATGACGAGCTGGCACAGGCCGCGGGCACTTATTCGACCACCATTTTTCACCCGGTCGGTACATGTCACATGGGTGAGGGCGCGGGTGCCGTCGTCGATCCCCGCCTGCGCGTTCACGGGATAGAGCGCCTTCGCGTGGTCGATGCGTCGATCATGCCGACCATCACCTCCGGCAACACCAACGCACCAGTGATCATGATCGCCGAAAAGGCCAGCGATATGATCAAGGAAGACCGCCGCGCATAAGCTCGGATCGTGTCACCGCAGGATTAGTCGTGCCAGGGCGGCCATGTCGCAGACCTCGAGGTCGGGGGGCGGGTCGTCGGCATTGGACGTGCCGTAGCCGGAGGGAATGAGGGCCATCGGCAGCCCGGCGGCGCAAGCCGCGAGCAGGTCGTTTCGGCTATCGCCGACGAAGAGCGCCTCTTGCGGACCGACCTCAAGTCCTGCCAGGCAAGCCAGAACGGGCTCGGGTTCGGGCTTTCGTTGGGCCAAGCTGTCGCCGCCGATGATGACGTCGAAAAAAGGGGCCAGGCCCAAGCTCTCGAGGATCAATCGGCTGAGGCCGACCACCTTGTTGGTGCACACCGCCATCCGCAGCCCGGCCTTTCGGAAGGCCTCGAGCGACTCGACGACGCCCGGATAGGGGACGGTCTCCGCCACCGGTCGCGCCCTGTAAGCGGCGAGGACTTTGTCGACCGTGTTCCGCAGGGTCGGTTCATCGGGCACCTCGCCGGTGATGGCCAAGGCCCGCTCCACCAGCTTGCCGATGCCGTCGCCGGTCATACCCCGCACGCGGTCGGTGTCGAGCGGCGGGCGCCCCCGCGCCGCGAGTCCTCGATTGAGGGCGGCGCGCAGGTCTCCTGCCGAATCGATAAGGGTCCCGTCGAGATCGAAGACGAGGGCGCGCAGCGGCTTGCCGTCGACGGGTAAGGTCACAAGCATTGCACAGCCCCCCTTCCGGCAAAGGACCTGTGCCGGTGATGAAACCCTCTGAACTTGGCCCGCCGCGGGGCCGACGGCCGATACCGAACGGCTACTGCGTGACGTCCACAGTCGCCCGGCGATTGAGCGGCGTCTCCATGCCATCGGCGGTGGCCACCGCAGGCTCATCTTCGCCTTTGGAGATCCAGGTGACTTTCGTGTCACCGACGCCAGCGTCCCCGAGCGCTTGGACGACGGCCTTGGCACGCCCCTCGCCCAGCTCCAGGTTATAGGCCTTCGAGCCGGTGGTGTCGGTGTGCCCGACGACCTTGATGACGACCTCCGCATCGGGGAAGCCTCGAGCATAGCGGGCCGCTTGATCGATGACGCTGAGCGCGCTGCCGGTGAGCTCGGTGCTGTCGAGGGCGAAATAGACGACGTAGGACCGCGGCTCGAACGCCGGTGCCTCCGGTACCGTCTCCGAGACTTTGACCTCGATGGCGACGGCACCCTGGATCACTTTCAAGGACTCGTAGAACCCATCGCGGCACCCTGCGATATCGTCGGACTGAAAGTTCTCTTCCTGCTCCTGCATCCAGCAATCGAACATCGTCTGCGCCCGAGAGGCGTCTGCGGGGGCCTTGTTCCGCGCCGACGCGTTCAACGCGTTGACCAACAGAACCCGCGCCAGGCCAAGCTCGACGTCGTGCTGAGGTGGGATGTCGCGCGCCCAGAGCTCCTCGGGCTGAACTGTCCGCGGTCCGCCCGCATCGCGAGCACGCTCGGCGAAGGCGTCCGCATCGTGCAGGTCGCCCTCGGCGAGCTCCGCAGCCGAAAGTGCGACGTAATCACCATAGAGCGCTTGCTCGAAATCCGAGCCGACGGGGCGCGTCGCTTGCGTGCGCTCCAACTCGGTGCCACAGCCGGCGAGGACGGACGTCCCGGCCAAAACCACGGCGACAAAACTGAACGTACTTCTCATCAAACGGTCCTTTTATGTCTGTCCGCCCGCTGCACGCATTAGAAGGGGCTGTCGCGTGGCCGCGGTTCTTCCCTGCAGGTCCTGGGCGCCGACGGCGTCTCGATCACCGGTTCGCCGCTACCTGCGGGACCGAAGACGAGACGCTTCCCCCGAAACGCCCGAAACTTTCAGTCTATTCGACCGCCGATTGCGCGCAACAATAGAAAGCCTATCCAAAAGGATGAGGTCGAGAGACGCCGATACCGGCCCGATAGGGTCGGCTGGTGGCCGTTGGACGATCCTATTCCGCGGCCGCCTGCGTCATATGGACTTGGTGTTGCGGATAGGGAATGGAGATGCCCTCGGCGTCGAGGCGCGCCTTGACCGCCTGTGTCAGGTCAAACTTCAGCGGCCAGTAGTCGTCGGCGTTGCACCAGACCCTGAGCGCGATGTTGACCGAGCTGTCGGCCAGTTCGGCGACGGCGGCGAAGGGCTCGGGGTCGGCGTGTGCGCGCGCGTCCGCTTTCGCCGTGTCCAAGAGCGCCTCCAGCGCCCGCTTCACATCGTCTTCATAGGCGATGCCGATGCTGAGGTCGACGCGGCGGGTGTCATTGTGGCTGTAGTTGTGAATGGCCGTGCCCCAGAGTTGGGCGTTTGGCGCGACGATATGGACGTTGTCCGGGGTCGCCAGCTCGGTGACGAAAAGGCCGACGCTCTTCACCGTGCCCGTGATGCCGCTGGCGTCGATATAGTCGCCGATCTTGAAGGGCCGGAAGAAGAGCAACATGACGCCGGCGGCGACATTCGAGAGCGTGCCCTGCAACGCCAAGCCTATGGCCAGGCCCGCCGCGCCCAGGACCGCGATGATGCTGGTGGTCTGCACACCGAACTGATTGAGCACCGCGATGACCGTGATTGCCAGGACCAGGTACTTGGCCAGGCTGGCGAAGAAGCCGGCCAGCATGGTGTCGACCCGTTCGCTTCTGGACAGTCCCTTGGTGACGATCCGGTGTGCCCAGCCGGCGATCAGCCAGCCCACGATGAGAACGGCGACGGCGCCGACGATCCTCAGGCCATAGGTCGAAAGAAGAATCATTATCTGGTCGACGACTTCACTCGAATTTTCGGGCATTTGGGTATTGTTCCCTTCGTTGCCTGTAGTCCCGTTCAGCCGAGAACGCTGAAGCTGCTCTCCGGATTGATCTCGCGCCGCCTGGAATAAAAACCCACGTCGATGTCGATGTCCGTGTAGTCCAGGTGGAATTGGAGGGGCGCCGCATCGTGGTCGTTGCCCGCCTCGCAGTACGCAACCAGGGCGGCCATCATCTTGCCGGCGACAGGGGCGTTCTTGAACTGGTTGCCCGACGAGCCGCAGGCCATGTAGAAGCCGGGCAGCGACGACTTGTCGTAGATCGGGATCCAGTCCTCTGTGACGTCGTAGAGATCGACCACACCCTTCATGCGGCTGGGCACCCCGAGCGAGGGAACGCGCTGGGCATAGCGCAGCGCCTGGTGCGTCCATTGGTCGGTGAAGTCGCGATTGAAGTCGTCCGGGTCGACCCACTCGCGCGGATCGCACTCCGGATCCTCGCTGCCGATCAGGATGTGGTTGCCGGTCTCGGGCCGGCAATAGCAGGCGATGTCGCTGTCGGAGACCACGGTCCCCAACTTCTCGAAATCGAATCCCTCGGGCGCCGGGACATGCACCACCTCTTGGCGCAGGGCCTTGGTGCTAATGTGCATGTCTCCGGTGGCGCCGGCCATTTCGTTGATGATTGAGGAATGGGGCCCGCCTACGTTGACCACCACGGGAGCGAGGATGTCACGACCGTCGTCCAGCTTCACCCCGCCGGTGCGCCCGTCACGGGTCAGGATCTCCACCACCTTGCGGCCCAAGAGGAAGTCACCGCCCTTGGCCTCGGCGGCCCGCTGCAGGTTATGGGTGGCGAGCTGCGGATCGGAGATATAGCCGGCGGTCGGGAAGAAGACGCCGCCCTCGACGGTGCCGGCCACGGGCTCGCCGAAGCCCTCCTGGTCCATGCGCTTGGGCGGGAAGTAGCTCTTCATATCGTAGACCGGCAGGTGCTCCTTGACCGCCTGCGGATCCCAGGTCTCGTAGGGTATCCCCAGCTTGTCGGCCAGCTCGCAATGTTTAGCGAGCTTGCCGTTTTGATCGGTCTTCATAACCAAGGCGCCGCACTCGATGAAATCGGCCAGGCCGCGCTCGTCCTCGGCCTCGAGATACTTGGCCCATTCGTGCCAATAGAAGTATCCCTCGTAGGCCATCGCGATGCCGTCCCAGGTCGAATAGTGCACGCGGATGATGGCGCAGGAGTTCGAAGTCGAGCCGTAGCCGGCTGCGGGCAGCATGTCGACGTTGAGCGTCTTCCAGCCTTTCTTGGACAGCTCGAAGCCGGTGGCTGCGCCGATGATCCCGGCGCCGATGATGATGGCGTCGTAGTGTTGGGTCATAACAAATCACTCCCTGTTGGCCTGGGTTCGTCAGCCGCGCAGGCGCGCGCCTTGCGGGTCGTAGGCCGGCTCGGACAAGACCCGTGCCGTCTTGCGTTCTCCCAGAACATGAACCTCGAATTCGGCTCCGTCCGCCAACATCTCGCTCGAAAGGTAGCTCATGGCAAGGCTTTTCCCGACCGCGTGGCCATAGCCGCCGGAGGTGACGAAACCGGCATAGCTCTCGCCGTGCCAGACCGGCTCGTAGCCCCATACGTCGGCGTCGTCGACATCGATATCGAGGGTGACCAGCCGGCGCTTGGGCGTCCCGGCCTCGCGTTCGGCCAGTGCCGCGTCGCGGCCCACGAAGTCGGCCTTGTCGTATGCGACGAAGCGGTCCATGCCGGATTCCATCGGCGTGTAATCGGGCGTGAACTCCCGCGACCAGATACCGAAGGACTTCTCCAAACGCAGGGAGTTCAAGGCGTACATGCCGTAGTCGCGGAGTCCCAAGTCGGCGCCGGCGGCGTGCAGGCGGTCGTAGAGCGGCACCAGGTATTGCGCCGGCACGTAGATCTCGTAACCAAGCTCGCCGGCGACCGACAAACGGGCGACGAGTGCAGGGGCGAGCCCCACATCCATCTCCTTGAGCCCCATGAAGCGCAGTGCTTCGTTGGAGACATCCTCCGCCGTCACGCGGCCGAGAAGCTCGCGGGCGTTGGGACCGGCGATGGCGAAACCGAGCAGCTCGTCGGTCACGTTCTTGATGGTCACGCCTTGATCCGGCAGGTGGTCGCCGAACCAGCGCATGTGCCAGGTCTGCAGGTAGCCCGAGCCGAAGATCATGAAACGATCCTCGGCCAGACGCATGACCGTGAGGTCGCCGTGCAGCTTGCCGCTGGGCGCCAGCATCGGCGCCAGGCGAATGCGCCCGACGGTGGGCAGACGGCAGGCCATCATGCGGTCGAGCCAGGCCTCTGCTCCGGGCCCTTCGATCACGTACTTGGCGAAGGTCGCGGTCTCGACCATGCCGACGGCCTCGCGCACCGCCCGGCATTCCTCGGCGACGATGGCAAAGGCGTTGGAGCGGCGAAAGCTCGGATCCTCCACCGGCTCCTGGCCCTCGGGCACGAAGAACAGCGGGATCTCCTGCCCGAAGGAGGCGCTATAGATGGTGAAGTCCTTCTGCCGCTCGTAGAGCGGGGTGGCCTTCGAGGGGCGCCCGGCCGGCCAGGTCTCGTTCGGGAAGGCGATGCGGAAGCGCCGCTCGTAGAATTCCTTGGTCCTTTCCAGGGTATAGGCGGTGGTGGCGAAGTCACCGAAGCGCCCGACGTCCATGGCGAAGATGTCCTGGCCCGGGTCACCCTCGACGATCCATCTGGAAAGAGCCAATCCGACGCCGCCGCCTTGGGCGAAACCGGCCATGACGCCGCAGGCGCACCAATAGCCCTTGAGGCCGGCCACCGGCCCGACCAAGGGGTTGCCGTCGGGAGTGAAGGTGAAGGGGCCGTTGACGATGCGCCGGATGCCGGCCGCCTCGACCTCGGGAAAGCGCTTGAAGCCGGTCGCCAAGCTGTCGGCCAGGCGATCGAGGTCGGGATGCAGTAGCTCGTCCTCGGCGTAGTCCCAAGGCGTGCCGTCGAGCGCCCAGGGTGTTGCCGGGGTCTCGTAAAGGCCGAGCAGGACGCCCTTGTGCTCCTGGCGCAGATAGATCTCGCCGTCGAGGTCCAGCATCAGCGGGATCTCGTGGTCCATCTTTTCCAGGGTCGGCAGGGATTCGGTCAGAAGATAGTGATGCTCCATCGGCATGACCGGCAGGTTGAGGCCGACCATCGTTCCGACCTCGCGCGCCCAGAGCCCGGCGGCGTTGACCACGTGTTCGGCGACGATGGTGCCCTGGTCGGTCACCACGTCCCAGCCTCCGTCCGGGCGCTGCTTCAGCTCCTCCACCTTGGTATGGCGGTAGATCTCGGCGCCGTTGACGCGCGCTGCCTTGGCATAGGCCAGCGTGGTGCCGGAGGGATCCAGGTGGCCTTCCTTGGGATCATAGAGACCGCCCAGGATCGAGGAGGTGTCCATCAGCGGGCAGAGCTCAGCGATCTCCTTGGGGCTGACCAGCTCGGACTCGATACCGAGCACCCGGTGCCGAGCCCATTCGGTGCGCAGGAACTCCCAGCGGTTTTCCGTCGCCGCGACGTTGATTCCACCGGTCATGTGAACCCCGGCGTCCTGGCCCGAGATCTCCTGGATCTCGTCGTAGAGGGCGATCGTGTAGGCCTGTAGGGCGGAGATGTTGGGGTCCGCATTCACCGCGTGGAAGCCGCCCGCCGCATGCCAGGACGAGCCCGCCGTCAGCTCCTTGCGCTCGATGAGCGCCACGTCCTTACAGCCGAGCTTGGTCAGGTGATAAAGCACGCTGCAACCGACCACACCGCCGCCGATCACGGCGACTTGCAGGTGTGATTTCATGGCCTTGTCTCCCCGTTACGAGTGGGCTCCCGCATTGGGTGCCCCTTGGGCCGTTCACGCATCCGTCGGAACCCTAACAAATTAGTTTGGTGGTTGTCCATACAGGGGTGTATGGTCGAGGAAATAAGGAGATCTGTGGCGCGATGCGTGACGGCGAAGAAGTGACAACGCTAGAGACGGTCGAGAGTGTGGCGACGCTCGGCCGCGGCGATTGGGTCGCGGTGGCGCTCGAGATCCTCGCGGATGAGGGTATCGAGGCGGTGCGCATCACTCGCCTTGCCGCCGATCTGGGTGTGACAAGGGGCAGCTTCTACTGGCATTTCAAGGATCGCGACGATTTGCTGGCGGCTCTGATCGCGGCCTGGGAGAAGCGCAACACCAAGGCTTTGATCGAGGCGCTGGAGGCCTCGGAAGATCTGATCGACGCGGTGCTGGCGATGTTCGAGATTTGGATGAGCGATGAACCCTTCGCGCCGAAGCTCGACGCGGCAATGCGCGATTGGGCGCGCCGCGATCCAGCCGCGCGGCGGGTCGTCGAGCATGCCGACGAGAAACGCCTGAAAGCCATCGCACGAGCCTTCGAGCGGGCCGGTTTCGACAAGACCGAGGCTTTCATTCGCGCCCGTGTCCTTTACTTCACGCAGGTCGGGTATTACGCGTTGGAGGTGCGCGAGAGCCTGGCCCGGCGCATTGGCTACGTGGAGGCCTACATCAAGGGCTTTACCGGGCTGGAGTTGGAGCCGGCGCGCGTCGCGGCGTACCGCAAGCGCTTTCGCTCACGGGAAAGAAGCCAAGAGGCATGACGGTGGAAGAGACTAGTCCCCGGCGCAGCCGGGAGCGGGGTGGGGCTCGGGCCCGCCGCCAGGAGCGGGCCGCGGGGGCTGAAATGGGAAGTGCCGCGGTATCCTTGCCCTTTCGCGGACTCCGCAATCCCTACCGGCCGATAGAGGTCTTTTCGGGCGACCAGATCGAGGCCATCCACGAGGCCTCCCTCACCATGCTGCAGGAAATCGGCCTCAAGGTCCTGTGGCCCGATGCGCGCGCCCTTTACAAATCCGCCGGTGCCGAGGTCGACGAGGGCGAGGAGCGCGTGCGCTTCGACCCGGACCTCATCGAGGAGTTGGTTGCCAAGGCGCCCTCGAAGATCACAATGCGCTCGCGCAATCCGGCCCATGACGTCACGTTCGGCGAGGGTCACGTGGTCTTCGCCACGGTCGGCGGGCCCCCCAATGTCTCCGACCTTGATCGTGGCCGACGGCCGGGCAGCGCCGAGGCGCTCGGCGACTTCGTCAAGCTCGCCCAGTCCTTCGACGTGATCCACGTCATCGGCGCGCCGGCCGAGCCGGTAGAGGTGCCACTGAACGTGCGCCACCTGGAGATCGCCTGGATCTACTTGACGCTCTCCGAGAAGGTGCCTTTCTTCTACAGCCGTGGGCCGCAAGCGCTGGCCGACGCGGTTGAGATGATGCGCATCGCCCGTGGTGTCGATGAGACGCGGCTCTTGGCCGAGCCGAGCTGCTATACCGTGGTCAACATGAACTCGCCCCTGCAGCTCGACGTGCCCATGTCCCAGGGCATCATCGACATGGC
>CAJHXI010000404.1_pt1 | contig 22319 bp, 25 predicted proteins | sample 9198411 | NCBI WGS metagenome assembly CAJHXI01 (sample SAMEA7708298, study PRJEB35096) | sediment metagenome | biome: marine neritic benthic zone biome [ENVO:01000025]; feature: sediment [ENVO:00002007]; material: shallow marine sediment [ENVO:03000034] sea grass bed [ENVO_01000059] ...
AGATCTGCATGTTGTCGGCCGAGCGCACCAGGGTGTCGAACTTGAGGCCCAGCTCGTGCTGGGAGGGCGCCACCTCGTGGTGGTGCTTTTCCATGGTGAGGCCCATTTCCTTCATCACCGTGACCATTTCGGCGCGGAAATCGGTGCCGGAATCCACGGGGGCCACCGGGAAGTAACCGCCTTTGACACGTGGGCGGTGGCCGATATTGCCATCCTCGATAGCCATGCCGCTGTTGTACGGTCCTTCCTCTGAGTCGATGCGGAAGAAGGTGTTGTTCATGTCGGTGGCGAAGCGCACATCGTCGAAGACGAAGAACTCGGCCTCGGGCCCCATGTAGACGGTATCCCCGACGCCGGTCGACTTCAGATAGTTCTCCGCGCGCACGGCGACCGAGCGCGGGTCGCGGTCATAGAGCTGACCGGTGCCCGGATCGACGATATTGCAGAAGACGACGAGATGATTCTGCGCGGCGAAGGGGTCCATGATCGCCGTCGACAGATCAGGCTGTAGGATCATGTCCGACTCGTTGATCGCCTTCCATCCTTCGATCGACGAGCCGTCGAACATGATCCCATCGGTCAAGGCGTCCTCGTCCACCGCATCGACCGCCATTGCCAAGTGGTGCCACTTGCCGCGTGGGTCGGTGAAGCGGTAGTCGACGAACTGAACGTCCTTTTCCTTGATCATTTCCAATACGGTTTTGGCATCAGACATTGGTCTCGGTTCCCTGTGCTAAGTCCTAAGCGGATGTGTGGGTGGCCGCTTGCCCTTCGGGGCGCGCGTGGCCGGCGTCTTGTGTCGAGGTGCTCCCCGGCGCGGGTCTAGAGCGCATCGGCGCCGCGTTCGCCGGTGCGGATGCGTATGGCCTCATCGATCGTCGTGACGAAGATCTTGCCATCGCCGATCCGCCCGGTATGGGCGGCTTGTTGGATCGCTTCGACGGCGCGTTCGACGAGATCGTCCTCCAAGACGACCTCGACCTTCACCTTCGGCAGAAAGTCGACGACGTATTCGGCCCCACGGTATAGCTCGGTGTGGCCTTTCTGGCGACCGAAGCCTTTGGCCTCGGTGACCGTGATACCCTTTATGCCGATCTCGTGAAGCGCCTCTTTCACCTCGTCGAGCTTGAAGGGTTTGATGATGGATTCGATCTTTTTCATCGTGCCGCTCTCGGTCCCGCCTCGTTTGGGTTCAATGCGCGTTCCGCAGTTGCCCGGCCGCCTTTTGCAAGCGCGTCGAGTGCCACGTCGCTACGGTGTTATAAGCATAAGTCGTGCCAACCGCTACCGCCGCCTGAAAATCGCGGCTAAGATAGCGGTCTGCGGTCCGTTCGGGCTAAAAATCACGCGGGTTTATGCCTAAATAATGGGCATCGTGACCAATTCTTCGGCGGGTTTGGCGTTCCGGCGGATCTGCTTGACGCCAGGCCGTTGGCCCGTGTAAAGACGGCCTATCCGATTTCGGAGATCCGCGAGACCCTCGGCCGCTTTATTCTCGGTCGCTGGGCCGGTAGCGCGATGGTGGCTGTAGCTCAGTTGGTTAGAGCATTGGCTTGTGGTGCCAAGGGTCGGGGGTTCAAGTCCCCTCAGCCACCCCATTTCCACATTTTGGATCGCAGGTCGAACCGGTTCGCCCATTGATCGGAGAGAATGCGACCTCGCGTTGCGCTTTCCTCCGGACTCGACTCCGCGAAAATTATCCGCTTAGCTTAAATCATGAAGAAATTGATGCTATTTTTAATTGCATCTTTATGGCTCGGCGCCTGTGCGGCCAGCCCGTCTCAGGATACCTACCTGGGCAGCGAGGTCGGCATGGGCCAGGTCACCGACAGGGGTGAGATCGTCGCCGCGCGGCCGGTGATGATCGAGCGCACCGGTGAGGAAGAGACGACCGTCAACACCATCGCCACCGGGGTCGGCGCCGTGCTCGGGATCGCTGTTGCGGTCCTAACGGGCAGCCCTGACCTGGCGAAATGGCTGATGGCCGCGGCCGGTGGGGCGGCGGGTTACGCGATCGGGGAGAGCACCAGCCAGACAGAGGGCGTCGAGTACATCATCGCCCGTGACGATGGATCTTACATCACCGTCGTGACGCCGCGCGAGAGCGAGGAGGTGCTCGAAAGCGGCTCGGAAGTCATCGTCGTCGAGAGTTCCATCGGATATGCCCGCATCCTGCCCGTGGATCTCTCGAAGCTCGACAAGGGCGCCGGCGTCGGAGACCCCTCGAAGGACAGTGGCGAGGGGCCCGCCTCGGGCCCCGGTGATCCCTGGATGGATCCCGACAAGGACCTGGATATCGAAGTTCAGTAGACGGTCTCAAAATCCGTCTCTTGTCCGCGCCGCGGTCGGAAAACCAATTCCCTTCGCCCCGATAATTGCACTACGATGGGCCCCATCCCCACCGGGGTCCGTGCAACAGGGGCAAAGCGGTAAGAGTAAGTGCGCGTGCGTAAGTGTCGCCGGGGACGGCATTCGAGACGGAGTTGGCTTGCGCCTCTTTTGGGCGTCGTCCTGGCCCTTTGCATCCTCTATTCCCAGACATCCGCGGCAGTCGCCGGCCAGCCTTTCGAGAGCGAGGCGCAGGTCGAGGCCCTTCTCGATGACGAGGAAGCCCGCTTGCGCGAGGCGCTCAGGGATTACAACAAGCAACACCGCCTTGTGATGCCCAATTACGGCGGTTGGAGAATCACCAGCTTTAGATGGTCGCTCGATCGGATCAGCGGTGACAGGGCCTTCGTCTTCATCAAATACGCGGTCGGGGTGCAGCTAGGTAGGTCGGGCCAAGCGATGTTCGAGGTGAGCTGGGACGGCGAGCGCTTCCACTTCCACAGCCATGTCAAGGGCCCCAGAAAGCCCAAGGGCCCGCGTCTGCTGCAATCGAGCAGCGGCCGCGGCTGCGCCTATAACTATTATGCTGCGCGACCCTGTATCGAGACCAAGCGCCTCTGGGAAGAGTTCGTGGCCCTGCACGAGTTGGAGATGACGCCCGAGACGGCGGCGATCTTCCAGGCCTACAAGGAGAACGACAAGGGCACCGGCGACCGCCTGATGGCATTGGCCCGGGGCTTGCCCGATCCCGGCGGCGAGTCGGTCTTCTCGCTGCAAAGCGAAATCACCGCGCTGAACCTCCGGCGCTTTCAGGAGACCAGCGCCATCCCCTGCGACCTCAACCCCTACGGGATGCGACCTTGCTTCGAGGCGGTGCGCGCCTACAAGACGTTCATTGAGCGCTACGGCCTGGCTGATAATCGCACCACCGGCCGGATGTTCGAGGCCTATAACGAGGGCGATTATCGCAGCGCGGATGTGATCTATGCCCTGGCGACCGGCAAGCCGGTTCCGGCCTACGGCTATCTCCCGACGGGCGTGACGCGTGATCGCAACGTTGCCAGCGCTCTGCGCATCAAGGACTCGGTCGGCCGGGCGATCCCCTGCGATATCTCGCCCTATGGCGTTCGCCCCTGCCTAGGGATGGCGCGGCTCTGGCGGGAGTTCGCGGCCACCTACCAGCTGGAAGACTCGGCGAAGAACGCGCGTATCCTCGTCGCCTACGCGCAAGGCGATTTCAAGCACGGCGATCAATTGCTGGCCGCGGCCAAGGGCGTGTCCTTGGAGCAGCTGCGGGACGCCGCCGGCTTGCCGCAAGGCGGCCTGGTGATCGAGGTCTACCCCGGCGGCGGCAAGGCGGGCCGGTCATGACCCATCAGCGGAAGAGAGAATAGCAATGCGCTGGGGGATCGCTCTTTCGAGCCTTCTTCATTTGGCCGTTCTTACGGTCTTCCACGATGCTTGGCTTTGGCGCGAGCTGCCGGCGCCGGAGTCCCCCATCTCCGTCGAGCTGGTTTTCGAGGCACCGCCGCCCGAGCCGCGGCCACACTTGGAGATGAGCGAAACCCTCGATCCCGCCTTGCTGCGCGATCCCCGCGCCGAGGCGCCGCCGGCGCCGGCCGTCGTTGATCAGTCCGTCGATCTGCCGCCGCGCGAAGCGGCACCGATGCCGCCCGAGCCCTCGGACATCCAGCCGCAAACGCAGACCACGCGGGCCGCGCCGCCGCCCGAGCCACCACCGCCTGTGGTGATGAGCGAAACCCTCGATCCCGATCTGATGCGCGACCCCCGTGCAGAGGCGCCGGCAGCCCCCGAGATCGTCGCACAGCCTATCGAGCCGGCGCCCAGCGCGGCGGCGCCGATGCCGGCTAAGCCCTCGGACATTCAACCACAGAGGCAATCGGCGCGCGCCGCGCCTCCGCCGCAACCTGCACCAGAGAGAGCCGCTCTCAGCGTACCGGAACCCAGACGCAAACCGGCTCGGGAGGAGGTCGTGCTCCCCAATCGGCAGGTTACCGCCCCGCCGGCAGCGACCCACGAGCCGGAGGCGGCAACGACCATCGACTCACCCGCCGAACCACCAGCCTACAAGCAAGGCCCGACTGCGCTTGCCGGAGTAAGCCCGGCGCAGCTCCTGGCCAACCTCGAGGCCTTGCAGGATGAAGACCTTCAGGCCCGCAAGAACCCGGAGCTTTGGGCGATCATCCGCGCCTTGCGGGCGCAGGTCGCCCGCTGCTGGGGCAAGGAGAAGCTCTCATCCGGGCAGATGGGACTGACCGTGGATATCCAGGTCGCCTTCGAGACGGACGGGCGGCTCGGCCAGGCCCTCATCGTGGAGGTCAGCCGAATGGTGCATGACGAGACCTACCGGAATTTCGCCGTGACCGCGCGGAAGATGCTTCGGCAGTGCAGTCCCTATGACCTGCCGGCGGAGAGCTATCACCTCTGGCGCAGCTTCACGGTGCGCTTCGTGGCGCGTTCTCCCTAGAGTCGTTCCGTGCCGTCCGTACTTTGTTTGTCCGGCCTAGCTCTTGCCGTTGAGGCCGGCCGTGACGGCACATTCCCAGCCATCGTAATCCCAGCCGCGTTCGTCGAAGTAGGCCGATAGCTTTGCGGTGAAGGCATCGAAGTCGTTGGCCGCGACGGGGCGGTGATGTTCCATCACCAGACCGTTGTCCGACGCGGCGTCGCTCACCTGTAGGTCCAGCTTGGTCAGCTCGTCGATCATCGCCGGGCGTTGCAGCAGGCCCGTCCCCTGGCGTGGGTAGGCGTAGTGCAGGACATGGCGCGGTGCCGATCCATCGTCCCCGAGCGCGGCCAAACGTGAGCGAACCTCCTCGTTGGCCACCGCGGTTCCCATGACGTTGGTCTTTTTCTTTTGGAGTAATGACGCCAGATCGAGCACAGGGGTAATCCTTCTCAATTCCTCACGGGGCGACTACCATAGCGGGCAGACCCGATAATCCGGTTAAAAGGCATGGTAAATACCGCCTTTCGGACGAGGATGTCGGAATACGGGGGTAGGCGATGCCGAAGACCACTGTTTGGACCTTCTTCTATGGCTCCAATATGAACTTGGAGATCCTCAAGAAGTTCGATTACATCCCGGAAGAAGTTCATGTCGCTCGGTTATACGGGTTCGACATCCAGATACGTCCCCTCTCGAATCTGGTCCCTTGTGACCGGTCCTGCGTCTACGGCATCCTCGCCACGGGCACTCATGACGAGTTGGACCGTCTTTATGGCCGCTACGTTCAGGACGAGCTGGGCGCCACCTACTTGCCGCGGGCCGTCCTCTGCGAGAAGCTGGATCGGACCTTGATCCCGGCGCTTTGCTATATCGCGCCGGGGGGGCCGTCGGCGCCGGTCGATGCCGAATATCTTGAAAGAGTGCTTGTCCCGGCGCGTCATTTCGGTTTTCCCGACTGGTACATCCGCCGACTAGAGCAATTTCTGCCTTAAGCCTGCGGGCCCCAGCGGGCATCCCAAAGAGGTTTGAAGCGACAGCGCCCGGCGCGAGCCTCGCCCGCGATCGGTCGCGGCCGTTTAGCGTGATGACCCACATCGGAACGATCCGCGACGAGACCAGGAAGGTCGAGGAGGCGGGCGTGATGGAGTTCGCGGATTATTGTCGGCATTTGACCCTCAGCGTCATACTGATCGTCGGCGGCTATCAGTTCTATTTCTGGTGTCAGCGAAACGTGGTCCGTGCGCCGCGCTATCTGCTGATCGCGATCGACGATCGGATCCCCTACAGACCCGCGTGGGTCTGGATTTATAGCTTCCTCTATTATCCGGCGATCCTGGCAGTGAACCTGGTCATCGAGACACCGCTCGAGTTCACACAGACCGCCTTGTCCTATTTGGTGCTGCTCTTTCTGCAGATGAGTTTCTTCCTGGTTTTGCCCGTCGAGACGCCACCTCGTTGGCGCGCATACAACCGGCGCCGTGGTCTTTCAGAGAGGTTCTTGGCCTTTGTCCAGAGCGTCGACGGACGCGCCAATTGCTTTCCCAGCATGCACTGCTCCGTTGCCGCGATGACGGCCCTCTACCTGACTCCTCATATGGGGCTCTGGGTTTTGGCGTTTCCGCTGCTGATTGCCTTGAGCTGTCTTTTCACCAAGCAGCATTACCTGGCCGACGTTCCGGCTGGTCTCGCGCTGGGGGTGGTGACCTTTTGGATTTTCCAGCCGTGAGCTGAAAAGCTTCGTTCGACGATTTCACCATGAAGTGTTAACCTTCGTTAATGGCGACCAACGGCCGATCCGGGCGTCCGCGGGCGGCGACCTCGGAACGGTGGGAAGGGGGAGAAAAGGATGGACTATCGCTATGTCGTCCTGGATCGCGGGCTCGATTCCAATGTCTACAAGATCCCGCTCCATCATACGGCGCGGCTGGAGAACGAGAGAGCGCCGGAGAGGATCGAGGTGTTCGAAAGTTTTCACGACGCCCAGACGGCGGCTTTGCGGATCGTCAGCCGCTATGGCGAGGTGGCCAGACAGCGCGCGCGCAGCTTCTCGGTTAGGAGAGATCCGCGCCTGGAGAGCGTGAAATCCCGGATATCTCAGCTCACCGAAGAGGGCGTCGAGACCTATTTCCTCTAGGTGAGGGCAGGGGGTGGCAACTCGCCGTTGGCGACCTTCTCGATGAGCTCGACCTGGCGGGGCAGGCAGACGCTTTTCAGGTCGTAGTGCTCCAAGATCGTCTTGCGGGCATTCTGCCTCAGGGTTTGGGCCAGCTCCTTGTCGTCGAGCACCCGGCAGACCGTTTCGGCCAGCGCCTCGGGCGAGAAGAAGTCGAACAGCAAGCCGTTCACCCCATCCTCGATGACTTCCTCCACCGGCGGCGTCTTAGAGGCGACGAGCGCGCATTCGGCCGACATAGCTTCCAGCATCGACCAGGAGAGGACGAAGGGATAGGTCAGGTAGACATGAGCCGAGGAGACCTGCAGGACCGAGAGGAACTGCTCATAAGGTAATCGCCCGAGGAAGTGAACCCGGTCGACGTCGATGCGCTCGCGCACCTCCTCGAAGAGCTTTTCCCGATAGGTTTCGCCCTCGGGCAGGCGGACGCCATAGCTGACCTCGTCGCCGCCGAGGATCACGACGTGAGCCTTCGGGCGCCGGCGCAACAGCTCCGGCAGGGCGCGCATGAAGATATGAAAGCCGCGATAGGGTTCCAGGTTGCGCACGCCGAAGGTGATGATCTCGTCCTCGCGCGACAGAGTGATCGGCTGGCGGCCGCGCAGTGACAACGTTGCGCTCGGGTCCGGTCCGGCTCGCGCCGTGTCGATCCCGTCATGGATCACCGATATCTTGGGCCGGTAGGTCTCGGGGAATTGGGCCTGCTGCCAACGTGTGGGGCTCACGTTCCAGTTGGCGATGTCGAGCGCCAGCAGATTGACCGCATTCTTCGCTCGCACGCGGCACATGGCGTTCAGCTGGCCTTTGCTTCCATACTCCGGATCGAAGCCGAGATCCGAGCCGTGCGGACGATAGAAGAACTCCTGATAGCTGAGGAACTTGGCGTCGGGAAAGACCTCGCGAAAGAAGAGCGTATCGCCCCAGCCCGGATGGGAGCAGATGATGTCGGGCGCGTGGCCCTCGTTCTTCAGCTCCAGCGCCACACGGGCGGCCTGGACGCCGCGCCGCACGCCGTTTTCCAGGTTCCAGACATAAGCATGAGTTTCCGGCGAAGCGGGTGCGGGGGGCTGGTAGGCATGCTGCTCCGCGCCTTCGATGCGAAGCAGGATGACCTCTCCGATCGTCACCACGCGGCAATCGCGCCGCTGGGCGAAGTGACGCGCCAAATGCCTATACTGTCCGGGGAAATTCTTATGAACGAACCAGATTTCCATAAGCACGCACTGAATGCCGGCCGGGAGTGTGATAAGACCAGGCTCGGGCGACACTGACAAGTGCGACAGGCTGGATATCGGCTATCAGCGCGCCGGCAGACTGATGTCGTCGATGGCCACCGAGCAGCCGAAAGCGCTCACCAACGGTGGGACGAGCGCCAGTCCGATCGATCGCGGTGACGCGGTGCCGATCGGCCCGCTCGCCCGGCCACGCCAAAAGATCTTGTTGGACTGGCGGTCGCGCAAGGTGGCGACGATGGTCAGCTTCGGCTCTTCACGCTCGTAACGCGGGGCGCGACGGACGAGCAGGCTGTCCTCGCCCGAAGACCACAGGTTCATTTGCATCTCCACGCCACCCTTGCCGGCCTTGAGCTTGCCGAGCGACCCCGGCCCCCGGTCGAGGCGCCCGTTCTCGTGGGTGGCATCGATGGCGACGACGAGACCGGCACCGGGAACGACGCGGTAGCGGTAGCGTGCCAGTTCTTCGCCGAAGGCACTTGCGATGTCGCGGTCGAGCGCATCGCCGCCGGTCGGCAGCACATCCAGATCCTCGGCAATGGGCACTTCACCACAGCGGAACTCGAGCAGACCATAGACCCGCCCCGTCGAGGTTGCGGCCTGGGTGGACTGAACCGCAATGGCGCCCAAGCCGACCAGGATGGAGAGCGTCAAAATCAACGCGGTGATTGGGAGGTCATTCTCTCGGGTCCGGGGACGCGTCACTCTTCACTCCAGATACCATTGCCCCGATCAGCAGAGCATTACAGTCTTTAGATTCTTTTAAGGTTTGGCAAAGCCTCCGGCCGACGACGCAAGCCACGTGCGGATAGTATTTCTCGAGGCGGGATAGGGCGTGTTTTACGATGCCCTTGATGCCGGCTACAGTCATCGCCGGAGGAATAGGCATGCGCAATTCGCGCAGCGACCCGTGTGGGCCGAGGTGACCGTCGTGAAAGCCGTCACACCTGAAATCCCCAGCATCGATATCTCGGCATTGTTTGGCGGCGACGAGGCCGCGCGCCGGGCCGTTGATGGCCGCATCGCGCGCGCCGCCGCCGAGGAGGGATTCATGCGTGTTACCGGGCTGCCGGTGGACGTCCCGCTGGGATCTCGGTCTCGGTCGGAGCTGCTCCGGCTCTTCTCTCTGCCGGAACAAGAGATCCGCAAGCTCTGGCGCTGGAATTTCGATGAGCGGAATGCCAACGTCTATCGAGGTTGGTTTCCTGCCCAAATGGATGGCCCGACCTATAAGGAGGGCATCGACATCGGTTCGGATATCGTCCGGGGCGAGGGCGCCGTCGACGCGTCCGATCCGCTCAGGGAGGCGACGCCCTTGCCGCCGGAGGCGGCCATGCCCGGCTGGCGCGCGGCCGCCGCGGACTACTACCGTGCGATGGAGAGTGTGGGGGCGGCCTTGATGCGGTCTGTGGCGCGCGGGTTGGGCCTGCGCGAAGGGACCTTTGACACGGCCTTCGAAAATGGCAACTCGACGCTGCGCCTGATCCGCTATCCGGCGCGTGACAGGTCGTCTCATTCGGCGCGGGCCGCAAAGGCAATCTGCGTGCGTCACGATGGCGAGGACCGCCTGCTCATCGGCCGTCCTCACTGCGATACAGGGTTTATGACGCTCTTGGCTCAGGACGGCGTGGGCGGCCTGCAGGCTCGGCACCGTGACGGCTCTTGGGTCGATGTGCCACCGGATGAGGGGTGCTTGGCGGTGAACTTCGGCCAGGTCTTGGAGCGTTGGACGGGGGGTCGTATTCGGGCGACCGAGCATCGCGTCGTGTCGCCGGGGGGCGAGCGCTTCTCGATCCCCTTTTTCTATGAACCGAGGGTCGATGCTATCATCTCTCCGTTGCCGTTGAACGGGGTGCCGAACTTCGAGCCGTTCTACTTCGGTGATCATCTTTGGGAGCTGACCACTCGCTTCGTCGAGCAGCGCGGGATCGCGCACCTGCGCGAGCCGAAAGGGCCGCCACCGATGGCCTGAGCGCCGAGAATTTCGTTCGGTCGCTTCCTTGTGATGGACAGCCTTAATGAAAAATTAACCAAGGTAACCGCGGAATGAAGGTCGAGGCGTGTGCCAACGGTCCGTTCGGATCGAGGAGCGCACTTGCAACAGGGCGGCTGTCAACGCTGGAGTATGACAATGAAATCCGACAGCTTGCGTTATTCACTCGCAGCCCTCGTCATTGCGGTCATGGGTTCCGCGGCCACGACGGCCACGGCGCAGGAGACTAAATGCGCGCCGCGCGAGGATGTGCTGCGACACCTGGCGACGAACTACTCCGAGCAGCCCGCCGCGGTGGCCGTTACCCAGCAAGGCGCGCTTATGGAGGTTTTGACCAGCACAGACGGCACCTGGACCGCTTTGATCTCCATGCCCAACGGCATGAGCTGCCTCTTGGCGGCGGGAGAAGGTTGGCGCTCTCTGCCGCAAGAGGGGCTCGACGGCCACCTGACGGGGCTCCCCGAGAGAGACCGGCCGGACACCTGACGCCACCTCGGTACGAGCGCTCAATCGCTCGCCGTGGAACCACGGCCGCGTCGGGCCGCGTGTGGGAAGCGATGATCGATGCCGCATCGTACGCTCTGCCGGATATCTCATGGTTGCGTATCGACAAAAGCCGGATCGGCACTGGGTTTCCCAATAGCTGCATAAGTATTGTAAATAACGGATCAAAATGAATATAATTTCATAATAAATCAGTGCCCAAAAACTCAGTATTTTGGGGAGCTTGTAAGTAATTCTTCAGAATTAATTTATTACTAGGGCGTAAATTTGGCTCCACAAGAACATAATTGTGGAACGTCCTAGGAGTAAGTGATGCGAAAGCTCTTCTACGCCACCATCGTTACAGTCGTATTCCCGCTGAATGCGCAGGCCGACGACATGCAGACAGAGCCACACTCGCTGGGATATGTGGGCCAGGGTCCCGCGATCGCGCTTTCTCATGACCAGGCGATCACCGACTTCGGCCCGTTTGCTCCGCCCAACTCTTCCCAATCCCCGAACCTAACGCTTCCGCAGGAAAAGCCGCTGGCAAGTGGACCGCTCCTCGGGGTCGATTGGGCCTCCTTCGAGAGAGCTCGCCCGCTTCTCTCACCTCGTAACTTGGCTGACCAGCAAGCTGATCAGGGCGCTCACCCGGCCACGGGCGTAGCGCTGAGCAGCCCCGATAGCGACCGCGAGCTGCTCGCCTACAAAGGCGATGAGCCGCGCGAGATCAAGATCGGAACGATCGGTACTCCGGAAAAGCACAAGACCGTTGCCGACTTCAAGCTGTCCGGTCCGAATGCGGTCGAGGTCACTTTTTCGTTCTTCTTCTAATCCCAAGCTGGTCGGCGCTGCGGGTGAAAGGTCGCTGGAGGGCCTTTCCACGCACCGGCCGCTATTGCTGGATAACCTCATCCTCGAGATGGCGATAGACGTCCTCTAGCATCCATTGCCGGACGTTCGGTGGGATTTGCTCTCTGGTCAGAGCTTGCTGGGACTCGCGGCTGGCGAGGAACGCGGCGATATGGGCCAGGTCGTTGCCGTCGAACTCGATCTGGTAGCCAAGCTGCATCTCCTGCAAGACGATCATCGTCGAGGCGCCACGCCACATTCGTGCCACGAAATCGAAGACATTGAGATAGGGCCGGCTGATATCCAGATCGAGGGGCGGCCCAACCCGGCCGCCGACGCCGTTGACAGCATGGCAGATCACGCAGCCCTTGCTGGTGAAGAGCTTTCGCCCTTCATCCGGGTCTCCGAGCGGGAACAGGAGTTGTCCCTTGGGAGGGGAGGGCGGGGTCTCGGCGGATTGAGCGGCGACCGGCAAGCTCCAAAGCACTAAGAACAAGAAGCAGAGTAGGGTGGCGCCGAAGATGGTGGCCAGTCTCATGGCCCCGGTATCGTGGTCGATCGCTTTGCCTGTCATCGATGAGGTCTTTCCTGGCGGGTTAAGAGTTATGTGGCGCGGGGACGGGGTCTCACAGTCCTTCCGTTTCGATATGCAACGTGCGGCCGCAATGCTTGCAATGGACAGCGTCTGGATCGTGACGCTTGAGACCGCAGTCGGGGCACTCGTACGACACCTTCGCGGGCCGGAAGATCGTTTGGACCAGCCGTAGGAACAGGGCCACGCCCAGTACCATGACGATGATGGAGAGAATCCGGCCGCTGCTACCTTTGAGCGTAATGTCCCCAAAACCGGTCGTGGTCAAGGTCGTCACCGTGAAATAGAGCGAATCGACGTAATTCGTGATGTCCGGATTGCGGTCCACCTGGAATACATAGACCAGGGCGGTAACGAAGAAGATGAACACCATCAGGTTGATGCAGCTTTGCAGGATCTCCTCGTTCCGGGCGAAAAAGGCGTAGCGGGAGCGCAGATCCTTCAAGACATGATGAGAACGCAGCAATCTAAGGGCGCGCAGGACCCGCAGGAAGGCCAGGTTATCGATCAATGTTGGCGCGATAAGGGTCAGGATGACGACGATATCGGCGATGGTCACCGGCTGGATCAGGTAACGCAGTTTATCGCGAGCGATGCTCATACGGGCGGCGAAATCCAAGATGAGCACGACGACGATGAGGTAATCCAATGCGATAACCCAGGGCTCCAACTCGGTCATCGAGGTAAGGACGAAAAAGCAGATCGTGGTAACGTCGAAGGTGAGCAGAAAGTACCTGAAGAACAGGGAGCGGCGGCTCGTACCGGTGTAGAGATCACGCGCTAGGGATTTGATCTTCGTCATGGTCAGCGAATTCGCGATGCGCTCAATGTTCCGACGATAGTCAAAGTGTCATGATCCCGGTTGGCGCCGCAAGACGTGACGTGCGTTCGGCGGCTTCTCTCGCCGCCGCGCCATGTAAGGATGAGCAGACATGAAAAGACCGATCACCGACCGGGCGGAAGTATCCGTGGATTTTCCGGACAAGGCCTATTACGGCTCGTTCGGCCGGCACAGCAGCTATGACGTTCGAGCCGACGAGCATGGTCTTCATATCGATCTTGATCGAGGCTCGGGCGAAAAACGTCATGTGGGCTTCCATATCCACTACTTCCTCCTCGCCGATATCATTGATGCTGCCGGCGAGGCCTTGGCACAGATGAAACCGATGGACGACGCGCAGCGCTCGGCCTTGCAAGACGCTACCGTTAAGCTTGCCAAGGCGGTCAAGAAGCGCTCGGGGCGTCGAAAACAAGAAAAAACCGAATAGTGATCCTCGTCACTCCCAGAAACCGAGGGTGCCCCCATATCAATTGTAACGAGAACGGAGGACCCGGTCATGACAGCGCGACAGAAAGACCACCTGGAGCACACTCTGATTGCGGCAACAGTGATGATCGCCGGTAGCTTTTTCGCCTCGCCCTTCGTCTTGGTGGCGGGTGCCCTGATCGGCCAATAGTCAACCGGCTCACAGGCCTCTGGCGTCGAGGATAGATGGCTCGGCGTCACTGGGTGGAGAGCTCCTCCTTAGACGAAACCTCACGACAATCCGCTCTGCCGCCGCCGGTCCACAAGCCGGCCGCAGCGGTATTTGAAAAAGCCTTAACCTTTTTCGGATATTGGTCACTTCAATCCGGTGCCGCTCGGCGCATAAATCATAAGAATATCAGTAAATGAATTCTTACTAGTTCGGGCGGGCACTACAGGTGGTTCATTACCAGGCCACCATACTTCTCATTGTGCGTAACGCGTGTGTTCTCGCTTCGAGCCGCCGGTCGGCTATGGGGTGGGGTCAAGTCCCTTGGTTCGGTGAAACGAGATGGCATAGAGGTCGCGACGATGAGCTTTGAAGAATACAAGGAAAAGATCGGTAGCATCGAAGAGAAAATCGCGTCATCGGGAAAAGAACGTGGCGCGATGTTCGACAACTTCAAGGCTCGATTGAATGAGCTTCAGGATATCATCACCAAAAACAAGGCGGAGCTGGAAGACCTCAAGAGGGAATCCGACCGCTTAGATACAGAAAACAAAGATTTAAGAATGCTTCTTGAGAAAACAGTCGATCTTTTGAGGCAGGAATCCGAAGAGGGCGTGGACGGCGAGCTGCGAGATCTCGATACGCAGATCGACCTCATTTTCAACCTCGCGGAACCTGAGCAATCCGACAACGTGGAAAGCTTCACCAAGGACGAGGCGCCCGGCGCGCCCCTCACCGGTGGGCCCGCCGATCCCTTCAGTCAAGAGGACGGCGACAGCATCGACGACATGATCAAGCGGTTCGGCAACGCTTAGAGACGCCTGCGGCTCAGGGCCACATCGAGGCCGGCGGCAGGCCGGCCCAAGGTCACCTGAGACCGGTGAGATTGGCGATCAGGGCGTCGTTCTTCTGCGAGATTTCCCTGGCGATCTTATGGGCAAGATCCTGATCGGGCGGACAGCATTCCTGGGCCACGCCACTGTGGTGCTTGGCCAGGTCGCGCATGACCTCGATCAAGGCTTGCTCCACGATCTGCGATACCTTGCTGGTTTGCTCCGTGTCGAGAGGTGTCGGCACCACCTTGTTGATGCCCTCTATGACCGAGTCCACGTGTTGTCGTAAATCCATGATACTGCTCAGCTCCGATCATCGCCGGGGAAGGGTGGCATTCTACAGCATGACGGATGATGTTCCAACTACGCCGTGTGTGGGCCCCAAACGGCGGTGCGCCGATTACTCGACCGGCGTCAAAAGCACTTTGCCGGCACGGCCGGCCTCCATCGCGTGAGCAAGCGCGGTTTCGATATCGTCTAGCCGATAGTTGGCCGCGATGGGCACCTCCAAGGTGCCGTCGATAAAGTGGCGGGCCATCTTGTCGTACAGGGCTTCGATGTCGCCGCGCGACGCCGCGCGCATGAAGCGCATCAGCCAAAACCCCTTGAGCGTGATGTCGTGGACGATCGCCTGATGCGGCGTGATCATGCAGGGCTCGCCGCTCAGGAAGCCGTAGTTGACCACCGTGCCGCCGTCGGCCAGACAGTCCGCGAGCCGCAGGGTCGCGTCACCACCGATGGCGTCGATAGCCAGCTTGACCTTCGCTTTATCACCGATCCTAGCGCGGAGCCGCTCGGCCAAGCCCTCACCATCGACGAGAACCGCATCGGCGCCGAAGGCCTCCAACTCGGCGATCAGTGAGTCCCGGCGGACAATATTGGCGCTATGTATGCCGCGGGCACGGGCGAAGCGAATGACATGGCGGCCGACAGCGGAGTTCGCGGCGTTCTGGATGACCCAATCGCCGGGCTCAAGGCTGACATAGTCGTTCAGCATGAGATAGGCCGAGGGCGGGTTGGCCTTGAGCATCGCAGCGTCCCGCAGGGGCAGCGCATCCGGAAGCTTGATCACTTGCTGCGCCTTGACGCGAACGCGCTCGGCCCAATTGCTGCGGGCAAGGCTGATGACCTTGTCTCCCGGCCTCAGGCCCTCAACCGTGCTGCCAACCTCGACCACGCGGCCGGCGCCCTCTATGCCCATCGGTGCGGGAAGCTGCTCCGGTCCCGGGTAACGACCTTCCATGATCAGCAGGTCGGCCGGATTGATCGCCGAGGCGGCAATCTCCACGATCACCTCGTCGTTATCGGGCGCGCCCGGGTCCTCGACCTCGACGCACCGGCAAACCTTATCGGGTCGGCCGTGCTCGATCAGATCGACTCTCAACATCTCGCTCGTCCCATCACCCTCATCAGAGAATGCTCGAGCGCAATCTGTGACATGGATGCGTGCGAGACATCAAGCTCGAAGGCGCTTAATGCGTGGTACGAGTCCACAGCGTTACTGGGACCATGCTACTCCGAGAGTGTCACGTACCTCGACAAAGCATCGCTATAGCCCTCGGTCCCCTTCATCCGCGCGATCTCGTCATAGACCATCTGCCAATGATCCGCGAAGGAATCGAAACCCTCGGACCGCAGGATCCCGATCTGCTCTGTGACGACGCCAAGAGAGCCATCCCCATGTTTTTCCAGCATTTCTTCGGCTGCACGTTGATCTGCTCGTGGGAAAGGAATAAATGAGTGACTTTTGACAATTTCGCCTCGCACAATAAATTGTTTTCTTGGAATTTATACGGAATCAATGGTTTTTTATACAGGAAACGAATTTATATGTGAAGTTAATATGTTTGGTTAATTTTTTATTTAATTTATACTTAAAAGGCTGGCTCAACAAGTGATTCTGCCGATTCGGAGGCCGAGTCGCCGTTAACCTTCCATTAACAATAGTATCCGAATACTCCGTCACGGGGCTTAATCGACTTGGGTGATTGGCCGTTACGACTCCAAGGGATAGCGGTGCCGCCGATGGCCCCGGCGAGAGGATCGCCCATGCGATGGAATGGACGGGGGAATACCACAGATGGATAGCTGGCCGCTGGCGTTTGCCGTTGTGTCGATCGTAATCGGAGCCACGCTCTGTGCAATGGCGCTGACCCGCATGTTTGCTGTCGGATCTTCCGTCTTCTAAAACCAGCCGAACGGCGCCGGGCAATCGATCCGGAGCTTGTTGCATGTGGTGGCGAGCCGATTTGCTCTGCCCGTGACGTCACGTTAATCTCTACCTTGGAATGAATGATCGTCTCGCCTGGCAATAGGTCTTGGCGAGCGGTTTGCGGGCACGGACTCGGTAGCGCTCGAGATGACCTGGCGTCGCATGGAACGGGTGCTCGTCGTCTCGCTGCTGGTCGTGGCGTTGGTGGCTTGCGATCAAAAAGGGGACGATGAGACGGTACGCCGCGAAGAGGCTTGCGGCGAGAGTGCCCACAACGCTTACTCGATGGTCAAGAAGTACTTGCAAGCTGAGCTGAAACCGAGCTCAAAGGCCTCGTTTCCGGCTCTCTCGAAAGTGAGAGCGGAAAAACCATCCAGCACAGATCCCTGCCAGTGGGTGATCTATGGTCATATCGACATTGAGACCGCGAAAGGGCAGGAGCACCAGCGCCATTATATCGCCTCGATATACTATGAAGGTGACAACCGTTGGCGGATGAACGGTCTCGACCTGAAATAGGTTCTTCCAGAGGGACGCCGCAGTGGGTCTCTGGGGTCGGAACACTCGCTAGGATTGCTGCAATGCAACAATTTCTGTTGCATTTAGGTTAAAGCCATCCTATTTTTCCCGGGTCATGAGTAGCAATGAAAAAAATTCCAAGCCCCAATCGGATCGCGTCTACGAAGCAAAGTACCGCAAGTGCTTGAAGTGCCGGACCGAATTTTTGAGCGAGTGGCCTGGGGAACGTGTCTGTAAGGCCTGCAAGTCGACGAGCGCTTGGCGTGACGGCTTAGCGGCCTGAACGCGTTCGTCCAGTGAGGCTCAGGTTGGATTTGCCAAACCTCGAGGCGAGGTCTCGGGGCGCTGTTCTTTTGTCAAATCCCTCAGCTTCCGGCGCCTTTCAGATCTGATCCTTCTTCGCACGCCGCACCCACGGTTGGTCGCCGCCGGGTAACCCGTAACGCTATCCAGCCAACGCCGGTGTGGCGGTTTTGGCGTTCCTCCGATGACCGGAGCTTACTCGCCTTAGGAACGCCAAAACCATAAACCACACGAGAGTATTGGGGTTACGAGTGTCCTTATCGATTCAGATGATCGACCAGCGCTTGCCACGGATGATTCGAACTTCTGACTCGGGACACTCGCTTGAGCGGCAGGGCAAAGCCAACTATGGTCGGCTTTGCTTTAGTCCAATCTGCGCGCGAGCTCGGTAATGATTGCGCATGCACGGCGCTGCTTGGCCGGCGCCCTTCTTGCCTTGTTCTCCCTTGCTGCGGCGGGTGACAACCTCATCCACGCTCAGGATAAAGCGGCGCTTTACAAGAAGGGTATCGCCGCGTTCGAGGCTGGAGACTTCGAGCAGGCCTACGTCATCTGGAAGCCGCTGGCCGAAAATGGCTATGCGGTTGCTCAATACAGCTTGGGAAAGCTGTTCGACCGGGGCGGAGGACCGATCGAGAAAAACGCCTTCATGGCTGCTCTTTGGTACCGTCAGGCAGCCGCGCAGGGGGTGGCCGCGGCGCGCAACAACCTGGCGATCATGTATGCGCAAGGGCGGGGCGTTCCGGCGAATCCGGCCCGCGCCGTCGAGCTTTGGCACCAGGCCGCGCAGCAGGATCATCCCATGGCTCAATTCAATCTCGGCCTCAGCTATTTCAATGGTGACGGTGTCGCGGCCGACCCCAAGGCGGCGGTGCAGTGGTTCGAGCGGGCCGCCGATGCGGGCGTCGTTGGCGCACAGTACGCTTTGGGACAAATCCTCAGACAGGGGGCGGGCGTGCCTCGCGACCCTCAGCGTGCCTTGGTATTGTACGACCAGGCGGCGCGCCAGGGTTACGAACCCGCTCAGCGGGCCGCGGCCGAGCTGCGAGAAAGTCTGGGGCTGCCCCCGCCATCTTCGGCTGAGGCCACGCCGCCCGCGGTAAGCGCGGAGCCCGCCTCGCCCGCCGAACCAACCGAACCTGAACCGGGCGCTCCGTCGTTCACGCAGAGCGCCGCCGTCGAGGACGTAGAGGCGGGGGGAAACGAGGCCACGGGCGATGCTCCTTCCGTGCCGCGCGAAGATGCGTCCAAGCCGGATAGCGATGTCGCCAAGGATCCGGAAAACACTAAAGAATTCATTGCAGTCGCACCAGATGTTACGACTGAAGGAGAGGTGGCGTGGGAGAGCCTCTCAACGACGGCGGAGCCCGCCAAAGCGGCGCCAGCACCATCTTCGCCTGATCCGGGGAACGAGACCCTATCGGAGCCTGCGGGCGGAACTGAGGCGAGGTTTCAAGCAATGGGGCAGCTTGGCCGCGAGGCGCCAGCTGGCGCTGGCTTCCCCAGTTCCGAATCGGTGCCGGCATCGGCATCGGCCTTGCGGCGTGTCGATAACGGGCCAAAAGTGGCCGTGGTGGCGGGTAATGGCACGGATGGCGGGCGCCCTCCGGCTGAAAACCAGATGGCCGTGTTGCCGTCCGGCACGTCGGAAGAGTCGTCACAATCTTTTCCCGAAGCGCCGCGGCGCAAGCCGCAGCAGCCCCCGTCGTCACATTCGGTGGGTTCGACGTCGGAGCCGCCCAAGTCGTCCGAAGAGGATGCGAAGACCGTCTCGCCAGCCACCTTGACGGAGGTGGCGACGTCTCTAGCGCCTCCCGTCGGTGACATCGACTTTCCACCCGGTAGCTTCAGCGTTTGGCTCGCCTCGACGGCCGACGGTGCGGCCGCCCAGGATTTCTGGTTATTGGCGGCCGACAGCTATCCCAACCTCTTCGGCCAGGTCAAGGGATCGGTGCGCCGGGTGGACCTCGGCGAGTTCGGCGTCTACTACAGGGTCTTGGCCGGTTCCTGGCAAGATCGCGACGCCGCGCGGGAGGTCTGCGTTCGATTGCGGCTGAAACAGCCGGACGCGTTCTGCAAGATCCAGGAGAACTAGGGCTGAGGCCGACCCGTCGACCAAAGCGCGAGGCGTGCGCCACTTCGAGGTGAGGGAGAGAGGACGGTGTCCGTAAGCTTGAAGGAACGAATGCGTGCCGGTGCGCCGGCCATTGGTTGCTGGCTCAATCTGTTCGATACGCTCGTGGCCGAGATCGTCGGCGCCGCCGGGTATGATTTCGTCATGATCGATCTCGAGCACGGGCCAGGCTCGGTCATCGATGCCGCACGGGTCATGCAAGCGCTGGGTACTGACTGTGTGCCCTATGCCCGCGTGCCTGCGAACGATCCGGTTTGGATCAAACGAGTACTGGATGCCGGCGTCCAAGGCGTCATGGTGCCGTCAGTCGATGATCCTGCCGCCGCGGCTGCGGCGGCCGCGGCTTGCCACTACGCGCCGCGGGGCTCGCGCGGCATGGCGGCGACGATCGTGCGGGCCTCGAACTTCGGCGCGGATTGGCAAGACTATGTCGAGCGCATCGAGCGCGAGGTTCTGGTCATCTGTCAGGTCGAAACGCGGGCCGCGGTCGAGAATGTCGAGGCCATCGCCGCGACCGAGGGGCTGGATATGCTTTTCATCGGCCCCTTCGATCTTTCCGCATCGCTCGGCTACCTGGGGCAGCCCGACCACCCCGAGGTTCGCACGGTGATCGAGCGGATCGAGGCCGCGGCCAAGTCGGCGGGTGCCTTGCTCGGCGGCATTTCGACGCCGGGACGCTCATCGCGCGAGCTGCTCCAGGCGGGCTACGACCTGATCCTGCCTGACGGTGACGTCGCGCTGCTGCGCGACGGCGCGCGCGCCAGTCTGCGGGCCTTGCGCGCGGATGCCGAGGCAGCCGGCCGCTAGGCAAGGAGATCCCATGACCGTGTCGCCCGATGCCGGCTTATCGCTGCTCTCTCTCGCGGAGATGTACCGCGCCGACCGTCTGGCCGTGGAGGCCGGGGTTGCCGGGGTCGCGCTCATGGAGCGGGCCGGTGGGGCGGTCGCCGATGCGGTGATGGCCCGCGAGCAACCGGGTCCGGTTCTGGTGCTGTGCGGGCCCGGCAACAATGGTGGCGACGGTTTCGTTGCCGCGCGCCATCTGACCACCGCAGGCTGGCCGGTGACGCTGGCGCTCTTAGGGGCTCGCGACAAGCTCAAAGGCGATGCGGCACATCATGCCAATCTCTGGGAGGGCGACGTCCAGCCGCTCGAAGCGGCCTCCCTGGAGGGAATCGAAGTCGTGATCGACGCGCTCTTCGGGGCCGGTTTGCAACGCCCCCTCGAGGGCACCGCGCTCGAGATCGTGCGCCAGCTCAACGCCAGCGGTCTGCCGGTGTACGCGGTGGATGTGCCCAGCGGGCTTGCCGGCGATAGCGGCGCCGTCCTCGGTGAGGCCGCAGTGAGAGCCAAGACGACCATCACTTTCTTCCGCCGCAAGACCGGGCATCTCTTGTTGCCGGGCCGTGGCCTGTGCGGTGAGACCGTGGTCGCCGACATCGGCATTCCCGACGACGTGCTGGGCGAGATCAAACCGCTTTGCCACCGCAACGCCCCGGAGTTGTGGCGGGATCTCATTCCCCGGCGCCGGGCCGATAGCCACAAGTATCACTTCGGTCATGCCCTGATCAGCGTTGGCCAGGAAGTGGCAGGGGCGGGCATGTTGGCCGGGCGCGCGGCTCTCAGGGTCGGTGCCGGGCTGGTGACGCTGGCCACGCCACCGGATGTCTGGGGGCCTTGCGTCAGCGCGCTGCCGACAGCGATCTGCCGCCGGGTTCGCGGTGAGGCGGATTTCGGTGCCTTGCTGGCTGATCGGCGTCTCAATGCCGTGTTGATCGGGCCCGGCGCGGGGGTCGACGAGACGACGCGGCGCCGGGTCGCCGCGGCCGCGGGGGAGGGCCGTCGTCTGGTGCTCGATGCCGATGCGCTAACTAGCTTCGCCGATCGGCCCGAAGACCTTTTCGCTCTGGCCGCGGAGCGCAAGGTCCTGACGCCCCACGAGGGAGAGTTCGCGCGCGTGTTTCCCGATCTGCGTGGCGACAAGCTGACCCGCGCGCGCGATGCGGCGGCCCAGGCCTCTGCGGTGGTGTTGCTGAAGGGGGCCGATACGGTGATTGCGGGGCCGGACGGAAGGGCCGTGATTTGCGATAACGCGCCGCCCTGGCTGGCAACGGCGGGGGCGGGTGACGTGCTTTCCGGCTTGATCGTCGGGCTGCTTGCTCAGGGCGTGCCGGACTTCGAGGCCGCCGCCGCCGGGGCCTGGCTCCACGGCGCGGCGGCCTGCCGGTTCGGGCCGGGAATGATCGCCGAAGACTTGCCCGAGTCGTTGCCACAGGTCTTTGCCACCAAAATTGCACCTGCAACTTCTTGGGGAAATTGAAAAAACACAACAATTAAAGCGCATTGTATCTAATACTTAAGGCCGTATTTACATATCCTCGGTAAGCTGGCAGCAGAGTCGATACGGTTGACATTGGTCCGACCCCAGGGGGGAAGCGCTGGCGACTGATGAGTTACGGGAGGGTATGATGTCGAGCCGCTGGTTTAAGGTTGCGAAGAGAGAATCGGATATAAAGATCGGCTCGGTCTTCCGCCATCGCTTGGCGGGCAACGCGACCGAAACGGCGACGGTCTTAGGGGTCGAAGAGGATTTCATGGGCATTCCTCATGTGATCTACGATCTTCGCGTCGAAAAGTTCCAAAAGGCCGCCTACCGTGACCGGCGGACCTTGGCGCTTCGCAGTTTCCAGGATTATTTCGAGGAAGCCTTGACCGCT
>CAJHXI010000113.1_pt1 | contig 17661 bp, 16 predicted proteins | sample 9198411 | NCBI WGS metagenome assembly CAJHXI01 (sample SAMEA7708298, study PRJEB35096) | sediment metagenome | biome: marine neritic benthic zone biome [ENVO:01000025]; feature: sediment [ENVO:00002007]; material: shallow marine sediment [ENVO:03000034] sea grass bed [ENVO_01000059] ...
CCGGGCGCCGGCACAATAGCGCCCTTGCCCAGTGGGAGCAATCTATTGAGCACCCAATTCCCCAGCATGATGCGGGGTCCCGAGCTTCGCCGCGCGCACCCACCAACCGGGCTTGGCACCGGCAATCACCCGGGCCGCCGTGTGGGCTTCCTCGGGAGCGCCGAACAGCCCGAAACAGGTGGCGCCGCTGCCCGACATCCGCGCCAGGCGGCAGCCGGGGCAGGCGGCAAGCACCTCCAAAACCCGGCCGATCTCCGGTTCGAGCGCGCGCGCCGGTGCTTCCAGATCGTTACCGCCGTTTCGCAGCCAGCCGATGAGCCGATCTCGGTCGGTGATCGTGGGGCATTGTGTGGCTGGGGAGAAGTCTCCCTGGCGCGCGTTGAAGACGGCAGCGGTGGAGAGCGGCCGGCCGGGATTGACGAGAACCGCCGGCATGGATGGCAGATCCGGCAGCGGTTCGATCCCCTCGCCGATACCGGTCATCCAAGCCGACACGCCGGCCAAGCAGACCGGCACGTCGGCACCCAGCGACAGGGCGATCTCGGCAAGCTCCTCTCGGTCGCTCCCCAATCGCCAAAGCCGGTCGAGACCCAGGAGCGCGGCGGCGGCATCCGCCGAGCCGCCACCGACACCCGAGGCGACCGGCAAGACCTTCTCCAGGACAATCGCGGCCCCGAGCGAGGTCTTCGACCTTTCGGCCAGCCGGGTCGCCGCTTTCAAGATCAGATTGTCGGCCGGACCGGTCAGGGCACCGGCGAAGGGGCCGCGCAGCTCGAGCGTCATGTCATCACATGGCGCGAAGTGAAGACGGTCGCCGACCTCGGCAAAGACGATCAGGCTTTCGAGCTCGTGATAGCCGTCCGGACGCCGGCCGGTCACCCTAAGGGTCAGGTTGATCTTTGCCGGTGCAAGGAGAGAAAACGCGCCCGCGGAAGCCACGCGATCACTACCCTCAGGAGTCCTTGGCCTCTTCCTCGAGACCCTGCTTGATCTTCTGCTTGATCTTCGGCACCTCGTCGTCCTCGGGCTCCAGGCTTAAGGCCCGGCGCCATTGGAAGCGGGCTTCGGCGCGGCGCCCGGTGCGCCAGAAGGCATCGCCTAGGTGGTCGTTGATGACGGGGTCCTGAGGCTGCAGCTCGACAGCGCGCTCCAGATAGCGCACCGCATTTTCGTATTCGCCCAGGCGAAAGAACACCCAGCCCAACGAATCGACGATAAAGCCGTCGTCCGGGCGCAACTCGACGGCCCGGGCGAGCATCCGTTTGGACTCATCGAGGTTGCGTTCCTGCTCGACCCAGGAATAGGCGAGATAGTTCATGACGAAGGGCTGCTCGGGCTCCAAATCCAAGGCCTTCAGAAAATCCGCCTCCGCGCGATCCCACTGTTTTGAGCGCTCCAGCGCAACGCCGCGAAAGTAAAGCAGCGACCAGTGGCGCGACTCGATCTCGTCAACCCGCTCGACGGCCTGGTCATAGGCGACGACGGCCTCGGCGAAACGTTCGTGGGCGCGCAACAGATTCCCCTTGCGGAAATAGGGCTCGAATTGATCCGGCCGCTCGCTCGCCAAGCCGTCGAGCTCGGCTAAAGCCAAGTCGACCTCGTCGAGCCGGTCCAACTCCTCGGCAATGCGCAGGCGAACCAGCCAGGCGAAGGGCGACTCCACCGGGATGGACCGATAGGTCGCGATGGCCGCCTCGCCCCGGTCCTGCTGCTGCAGAATTTCACCCAGCAGGACGCGCGCCATCGTGAAATCGGGATTGAGACGCAAGGTCATCTGCAAAGTGACGAGCGCCAGGTCCTGCGCCTGCTCCTGCTCCAAGAGACTGGCGAAGTTGAAGAACACCTCGGCCACGCCGGCGCGTGCGTCGGGAACCGGAGGCACCGCCGTCCCGCCCTGTTCGGCCCGCACCATGAGCGGCTCGACCAGACTGACACCGCGCCCCTCTTCCACGAACTGTCGGTAGATCTCCAAAGCACGCTCTGGCTCACCGCGCCGCTCGTAAAAACTGCCGACGATCCAGGCAAGACGCAGGTTCGGACGTCCTGTGGCCTGAAAGGCCGTCTCGTAGGCCGCCATTGCCGCCTCGGGATCGCCGCCGACCTCGTTGATCAATCCTAGATGCACGTGATGCAGGAACTCGATGCCGCTGTCGGTGGCGATCGGCTCCAAGCTCAACCGCGCCGACTCGATATCGTCTTGACCAACCGCGATCCAGGCGCCCACCAGCGGTCCGAGCAGCGATCCCAGCCCATGCTGCGGCAAGGCCTTCAAACGTGCGTCTGCCTCTGCCCAGCGACCAGCGTCGATGTCGGCCACCACCAGCAGGAGGTTGGCCATGAGATGGTCCGGATCGATGGCGATGATCCGCACGGCCAAGTCTTCGGCCTCGGCATGACGCCCCTCGCCCGCCACCAGCAAAAAGGCCTCGCGCAGCAGCTCGGGGTTCTCAGGATCGCCTTCCAGGGCGGTCAGCATGTAGTCCGCGGCGATCGAGAGATCCTGGTGACGGGTCGCGCTCAAGCCCGCAAGATAGGCCGCCAGGGGCGAGGTGATCTGCGGTGCCTCTCCGGCGTTGGCCAACTGCCCGCCGCCCGCATCACCCGTGGTTTGAGCCACGCAAGCGGCGGGGATCGAACCGAGCCCGGCGAGGACGACTGCCAGGGCAATTCTTCGCTGCAACGCTGAACTCTGCCGACCGGCCACGACACATTCCTTTCTTAGGCCAAAGGCCGCACTGACCCTGGCGACTCCACCCCTATCTGGGCGAATCGGCGCCAGTTTAGCCGAGCGCCACCCAATTCCTCAATGAAAGCCTGGCACAGCAAGGTTGATAATGGCTCAATTCGCCGGGATGAAAGTCGTCGGATCGAATGGTCGGACCAATCTTGGCTCACCGCGCTTATCACATATTCGGATAGTTGGGACCTCCGCCGCCTTCCGGCGTCACCCAGTTGATGTTCTGGCTCGGGTCCTTGATGTCGCAGGTTTTGCAGTGCACGCAGTTCTGCGCGTTGATCTGCAAGCGCGGGTTCGAGCCGTCGTCATCGCGCACGATTTCGTAGACGCCCGCCGGGCAATAGCGCTGCTCGGGGGCGTCGAAGAGGGCGAGGTTGTGCTCGATCGGCACCGCCTGGTCCTTGAGGGTCAAGTGAACCGGCTGGTCCTCCTCGTGGTTGGTGCTGGCGAGGTAGACCGAGGACAGACGGTCGAAGGTGACCACGTTGTCCGGCTTGGGATAGGCAATGCGCGGCATCTCCGAGGCCGGTTTCAGCGATTCGTGGTCGCCATGCGCGTGGTGGAAAGTCCAAGGCGTTCGCCCACCCAGGAGCTTGAGCGCGAGCCTGCCGACGAGAAGCGAGCCGAAGAGACCCCACTTGGCGAAGGTCGGCCTGAAGTTGCGCGCCTTGTAAAGCTCCTCGTAGACCCACGACTGGCGGAATTTCTCCGGATAGCTCTCGAGCACGCCGTGCCCTTCATCACCGGCGGAGAGCGTCTCGAACAGCGCTTCGGCCGCCAACATGCCGGTTTTCATCGCATTGTGACTGCCTTTGATCTTCGGCACGTTGAGAAACCCGGCCGTACAGCCGATCAGCGCGCCGCCGGGGAAAATCAGTTTGGGGATCGACTGCAGCCCGCCCTCGTTGAGCGCGCGCGCGCCGTAGGCGATGCGCTTGCCGCCTTCCAGCAAGGGGCGGATCTTGGGGTGGGTCTTGAAACGCTGCATCTCCTCGAAGGGGCTCAAGTGCGGGTTCGCATAGTCGAGCCCGACGACGAAACCGAGCGAGATCTGATTGTTCTCCAAGTGGTAGATGAAAGACCCGCCCCATGTGCGCGTATCCATCGGCCAGCCGCCGGTGTGCATGACCAAGCCGGTCTCGTGCTTGGCCGGATCGATCTCCCACAGCTCCTTGATGCCGATGCCATAGGTCTGCGGATCGGTCTCGGCGCGCAGATCGAAGCGCTCGAACAGGGTCTTTGTCAGCGAGCCGCGGCAACCCTCCGCGAAAAGCGTGTACTTGCCCCACAGCTCCATGCCGGGCGTGTAGCTGGCTTTCTGCTCGCCGGACTTGGAGATGCCCATGTCGCCTGTCGCCACGCCCTTGACCCGGCCCTGGTCGTCATAGAGGACCTCGGCCGCGGCGAAGCCCGGGTAGATCTCCGCGCCCAGCGCCTCGGCCTGTTCGGCGAGCCAGCGGCAGACGTTGCCCAGCGAGATGACGTAGTTGCCGTGGTTGTGCATCTGCGACGGCATGAGGGCGACCGGGATCTCGATGCCGCCTTTCTCGGTCAGGAGGAGGAACTTCTCGTCAGAGACCGGCGCGTTCAAGGGCGCGCCCCGCTCCTTCCAGTCGGGGAAAAGCTCGTCCATCGCGCGCGGCTCCATGACCGCACCCGACAGGATATGCGCTCCTACTTCCGACCCTTTTTCCAGGACGCAGACCGAAAGATCCCGGCCGCCCTCCTGGGAGAGCTGACGCAGTTTGATCGCCGCCGACAGGCCAGCCGGCCCCGCACCGACGATCACCACGTCGTACTCCATATACTCGCGTTCCATCGCGCCCCTCCGTTTCCCCCTCTGGTAACACTTTTAGCGGCATCACGCGCCCGCTGTCGAGGCTTACGCGCGCTGGTCACAGGTGTTAAGGTCACATCGCATGAGTAACGATCCAAAATCCCGCGACGAGGCCTTGGCCCTATTGGCTTGGCAGGTGGAAGCCGGCATCGACGAGGCGCTGGAGGAAGCCCCGGTGATGCGCTACGGCCCGGCGACGTCGGAGCAGCCCGGTGCGCGATCGAAAACACGCTCTTCCCCGCCCGAGCCAAGCCCGCCTCTCGGCTCGTCATCTGATATAGCCGGGCCTACCAGCGCGCCCTCGGCGGGAGCCGACGACGCCCGCGCCAGTGCCCACGCGCTCGCCCAAGGTGCGCCGGATCTGGAGACCCTGCGCGCCATCCTGCAGGACTTCGATGGCTGCGCTCTGAAAGCGACGGCCATGAACCTGTGCCTCGCCGACGGCAATCCGCAAGCACGGGTGATGATCATCGGCGAGGCACCGGGCGCCGACGAGGATCGCCAGGGCAAGCCCTTCGTCGGCCGGGCCGGCCAGCTCCTCGACAAGATGATCGGCGCCATCGGCCTGGACCGAGAAAAAGTCTACATTACCAATCTCCTGTTTTGGCGCCCGCCCGGCAACCGTACGCCCACCCCGGCCGAGACCGCCGCCTGCCTGCCGTTCGTCGAGCGCCAGATCGAGCTGGTCGGACCCGAGGTCTTGATCTTCGCCGGCGGCGCGTCGGCCAAGACCCTCTTGCGCACGACCACCGGGATCATGCGCCTGCGCGGCCGCTGGGCGCGCTATGAGCACGAGGGCCTGGACCGGGCGATTCCAGCGTTGCCGACGCTGCACCCGGCCTACCTCTTGCGGCGGCCGGCAGAAAAGCGCTTGGCCTGGCGCGATCTCCTGACGCTCAAGGCCTTCCTCGACGGCAAGGAGCAAGCGCAAACATAGGCCGCGAGCCCTCCTCGACCCCCTTGAACCGGCGCATTTACCGAACGCTCAGCCTTTTCGGATAGGCTCGAAAGATCGGCCGCCCGCACGGCGGCATTGCGGTCTTTAGACCCGTTCTATATTGTGACCTCAAAAAATCAGGGGGCCGTTCATTGCTACAGAAAGTGCGCGTGCCGCGTATCCTGAGAGGGGCAGTTTGCCTGTTCCGCCTAGGCGGGGTCGCCATTGCGATACTGGCATCGGGTGCGCTCGCGGCGGATCGGACCCCGGCGCCAACCGGTGAGAAGGCGCGGCCGGCCCTGGCCTCCCTGCCCGGCGGCACCTCCTCTTATGCCCAGGAACTGCCGGCGGTTCTTTCGTCCGAGGACGAGGCGCGTTACCGCGACATTTTCGCTCTGCAAGAGCGCGGCAAGTGGCGCCAGGCCGACGCCCTGATCGCGCAGCTTGAAGACGACCGCCTGATGGGACACGTCCTGGAACAGCGCTATATGCATCCCACCGCCTATCGCTCCAAATATGTCGAGCTGAAGCGCTGGATGGATGCCTATGCCGATCATCCCGGCGCCGACCGGGTCTACAAGCTGGCCGTCAAGCGCCGCCCGGGCAACTACAAGCGTCCGAAAAAGCCGCGCATCGACAAGCTCGCCAGCATCGCCCCCAAATCCTATACCTACACCTCGCCGCGCCAGCGCAGCCGCAAGGAGCGACTCCGGGTCCACCGCATCAAGCAGCAGATTCGTCGCAACGTCCTGCGTACCCGCCTGACCGTGACCGAGCGCCTGCTGCGCGGGTCCGAGGTCGAACGCCTCTTCGACCAGGTGGAGATCGACGAAGGGTCCGCCCGGGTCGCCGCCGGTTGGTTTTATTATGGCAAGCCCGAACGAGCCTATGCGCTCGCAGGACCGGCAGCCGACCGATCCGGCGCCCACATTCCCGAGGCTCACTGGATGGCCGGGCTCGCCGCTTGGCGCTTGAACCGTCTCGAGGACGCGGCGCGCGACTTCGAGGCGCTGGCCGAGGCCGAGCGCATCTCCGATTGGCTGATCGCGGCGGGCGGCTATTGGGCCGCGCGCGCCAACCTGAAGCTCCGCCGGCCGGCGGAGGTCAGCCGGCTACTGCGTCTGGCGGCCGCTCAGGATTATACCTTTTACGGACTGCTCGCCAGCGCCGCGCTTGGCCTCGACCCCCGTCTCGATTTCTCATCTCGACCCTTGGACGCTCAGCTTTTGGCCCGCCTCGAATCCCACCCGAAAGGACGGCGGGCGCTCGGCTTGCTTCAGGTCGGCCAAAACCGGCGAGCCGAGCGCGAGCTGCTCCAATTCGGCAACCCGGAAGACCCACGCGATATCGATGCGCTGATAATCGTGGCCGAGCAGGCGGGACTGCCGAACCTAGCCTTCAAACTCGGCAACCGGCTTCTGCACGGCCAAGACGACGTCAGCGACGGTTCTGCGCTGGCTGCGGCTCTCTATCCGATTCCACCGTGGCAGCCAGCAAACGGTTTCGCCCTCGACCGCGCCCTCATCTTCGGCCTGATGCGCCAGGAGTCGGCTTTCAACCCCAAGGCCAAGAGCCGCGACGGCGCACGGGGGCTGATGCAGCTCATGCCGCGCACCGCGAGCTTCGTGGAGCCCGGCAAGAGCTATCATCGGGGCGGGCGGCGCGATAAGCTTTACGACCCGGCGCTGAACATCGATCTGGGCCAGCGCTATTTAACCTACCTGCTTGCCCATAAGATCGTCGACGGCGATCTGTTCCGCATGGCGGCCGCATACAACGGTGGCCCTGGCAACCTCGCCAAGTGGCAAAACCACGTCGGCGCCGATACCGATCCCCTGCTGTTCATCGAGTCCTTGCCATCGCGGGAAACGCGGCTATTTATCGAGCGTGTGCTGGCTAACTTTTGGATCTATCGTCAGCGCCTCGGCCAGAAGACCCCGTCCCTGGATCAAGCGGGGACGGGAACCTGGCCGCTCTATCACGCGCTCGACGTGGCCCGCCCCGAGGTGGCCGAAAATGACGAGAATTGACGAGAGCCTACCCTTCCTTCCGGTCCGCATCGCGGTCATCACCGTCTCCGATACGCGCACGGCCGGCGACGACGCTTCCGGCGATCGCCTGCAAGAGATGATCACGGCCGACGGCCACCAGGTCGTCAGCCGCGAGATCGTGACCGACGACCGCGAGGTCATCGCCGAGCACCTGCGCCAACTCGCAAAGGATCCCGGCGTCGACGTGGTGATCACGACGGGCGGCACCGGGGTCACAGGACGGGATGTGACGCCGGAAGCATTCAAACAGGTCATGGACAAGGAAGTGGAAGGCTTCGGCGAGCTTTTCCGCTGGCTGAGCTACGAAAAGGTCGGGACCTCGACGATGCAGAGCCGGGCCATCGGCGGGGTGGTGGGAGACACTTATATCTTCGCCCTACCCGGCTCGCCCTCGGCCTGCAAGGACGGTTGGATGGGCATTCTGCGCTTCCAACTCGACTCGCGCCATCGGCCCTGCAATCTGGTGGAGCTGATGCCTCGCCTCCAAGAACACCTGAAGGCTTGAGGTCCGGCCGCTCGCGCTCAGTTTCCAACCAGCGTGATCTCGGTACGCTCGACCCGCCCCTGACCCAGAACCTCGATGCGGCGCTCGTGCACCAGGTTGCGCGGCAAGCCGGTCGCCAGATCCATCTCGAAGGTGCCGTGGTCCTCGATCACCACGCCCGAGAGGTCGAAGCCCTCCGGCAAGGTGCTGCCCGAGGGGGCCAGCATCATTTCGACCATCTGCCTTGTGGCTTCCGAGGCGCGTTCGGAATCCGGGTACTGCCGCCACTCGATGGTCGCCACGCCGCTGGCGGTGTCGTGACCGGTTATGGCGAACTCACCGATGCTGGGTATGGCGATCCCGACGGGAGTGGGCAGGTCCTCCTCATAACTATAGGTGGCCTCCGGTTCCAGGCTGATGCCCGAGAAGAAGTGAAAGAGCTGCGGCACCTTCAGGCTCTGCGACTCCACGACAGCCGGTGACATCAAGGGCTCGGTCATACGTCGGGTCAGGTCGACCGCCCGCTCGGCTCCGGAGTTCTCTGACATCGCCGCGAGCAGCTCGTCGATGGCCCTGCGATTGAACCGCAACAGCTCTTCCATGTTGTGGATGCCGACCACCGCACCCTCGCTGTTTAGGTAGTACTCGATCCTCTGACCCTCGGCCAGACGGGCGATCCGCTCGAGAATCGGTCGCGCCGGGCCACCTCCCTGGAAGCCGATATTGCGGTAGGTCCAGGCCACGACCCGATAGCCATCCGTGCCCTCGTCCACCTTCATGCTCACCCGCGCCGTGGAGACGGCTTGCTGAACCCCGGCGTTCTGGCCGAAGCGCACCTGGCTCGAGCGCAGTAACAATTCATAGCGATCACCCGGCTCCAGGGTTTCGGGAATCTCGATCTCTCGAGGCTCGGCCGATGCCAATCCGGCGATCAGGCAAAATAGGGCGACGAATGACAGTCCGGCACTGGCCCTCACGGAAGATCTCCTCGCGTTCGGCTGTCCGAGCGATTTCGACCAGCACTTCGGGTCAGCATAGCCTGGCCAGCGAGGATTGAATAATCGTTACAACTTTTGGATTTAGTTCCGGCCGCCGAAGGATTGGCGCCGTCGGGCCGCATGCCAACGGCGATAGTCGGCGCCGTCGTCGATGTCGTCCATCTCCTCCAAGAGCGCCACCTCGTTCCGGTCCGTGTTGCGCCCCAGGTTGCGTAGCGTATCGGCGCGGGCGTGGGGACCGGACCATCGCACACCCGCGAAAGGGATCTCAATACGCGGCCGGCGCCGGGCGCCGATCAGCCAATAGCCACCGTCCGTGGCGGGGCCGATGACCCACTCGGCCCGGCGGAGCGCATCGAAGGCCCCGGCGATGTGGCGCGCCTCGATCGTCGGGCTGTCGGTGCCGATGATGACCACCGGCCCACTCGGCAAGCAACACAGCAGCCGACCCATGCGCTGGCCCAGATCGCCACCGCCTTGGCCGACGATCGGCCCGGCAAAGGGCCAAAGTCCTCTCGCCGCCGGTGAAGGGGGGTCGGGTGTCACCGCCAACCAGGTCGACCAGCGGCGGTCGCGAGCGAGACGGACGAGCAGACGCCCAGCCTCCGTGCGATAGAAACGCCAGGCCGCCACCGCGCCGATATCGGCGGCCAGACGGCGCTTCACCTTGCCGAGCCGAGGTGCCCGTGCCATGACGACCAGATGTCGGCGCATGCCTCTCTTCGCCCCCTCTAACCGTAGAGCCGCACCAGCAGGCGCGGCGGCAGGCCAAGAAAATAAAGCGCCAGGATCGTAAGGTTTCGCAGCGGGCGAACGATCCAGCCATCACGCCGATAGCGCTCGGACGAGGTCACGGCGTCGGCCTCCAGAACCTCCAACCGGCGGCGGCCGATACGCCGTGCCAGATCGACGTCCTCCATCAGGGGGATCGGCCGATAGCCGCCAAGACCCTCGTAAAAACGCCGCGAAATCAGCAGACCTTGATCGCCATAGGGGAGGCCAAGCACACGCGCGCGCCACCGGGTCAAACGCTCCACACGTCGGGCCCGCGCATCCTCGTCGTCGAGGACGAAACGGAAAACCGCCGCGCAAGGCTCACTGTCCTTCTCCGATCCCTCGACACGCGCCATGAAGTCTCTCGCCACTTCGCCCCAATTTACCGCCAACCGGCTATCCGCATGAAGAAAGAGCAGCCAGGGCGCCGACGCCGCCTCGGCGCCGCGCCGCAACTGCGCGCCGCGTCCAGCCTCGCCACAAAGGACCTGCGCGCCATCCTCTTTGGCCGCCTTGCGAGTGCCATCGCGCGAACCGCCATCGCTGATGACGAGCTCATAGCGCAAGTGCGCGCCGGCGCCTCGCCGAAACGCCTCGAGACATGTCCCCAGTGCTCGCGCGGCGTTCAGGGTCGGGATCACGACCGCGAGGTCAGGCCGCTCTGGCATCTTGGGATCACCTGCTTTCCCTGCTGATCATCTCAAGCAGTCTTCTAGGCCATGACCAGCGCCGGCGCCACCTTCCACTCTAATAAATGTTCTCTTTTTGTTCTTGATCGAGTCGCAAAGGCTCTCTAGGCTCATGAGCATGATGGAGGAACCTCAGGAAATTCACCGGCAGAAGATAAAAGGCCGCGGGGCCGTCTCCAACGCCAGCGGCCGTTACGAGCCCTACCTGCGTGTTGCCACCCTGGATGGCTGGCCGGGCGACGGTGAGGAAGATCCCGCGGCGGCACGCACGCGGATCACGGCCGATCATGCGCGCAAGGTCATCACCCGGAACAGCTCGCCCGATGTGCCCTTCGACCGATCCATCAATCCCTATCGCGGTTGCGAGCATGGCTGCGTCTATTGCTTTGCTCGGCCGACCCATGCCTGGCTCGGGCTTTCGCCCGGCCTCGATTTCGAGACCCGGCTCTTCGCCAAGCACGATGCGGCCGATCTGCTGAGGCGCGAGTTGCGCCGTCCCGGCTACGAGCCACGGACCCTTGCGCTGGGCACCAACACAGACCCCTATCAGCCGATCGAGCGGCGCCTGGCCATCACACGGCGGGTGCTGGAAGTGCTGGCCGAGGCGCGTCATCCGCTCTCCATCGTCACCAAATCCGATCTCGTGCTCCGGGATTTGGATATTCTGGCGCCCATGGCCGAAAAGGGCCTGGCCAAGGTCTACCTTTCGGTCACCACGCTGGAGCGGGACCTCGCCCGGCGCCTGGAGCCCAGGGCGCCGGCACCGGAAAAGCGCCTGGCGGCGATCGAGGGATTGAGGGCCGCGGGCGTGCCGGTCGGTGTGCTCGTGGCTCCGATCATCCCGGCACTCAACGACTGGGAGCTGGAGAAGATCCTGGCGGCGGCGGCGGGCAACGGCGCGCGCAGCGCCGGCTATGTCCTCTTGCGGCTGCCGCTTGAGATCAAGACGCTCTTCACCGATTGGCTCGAGGCCCACGTCCCCTACCGCAAGACCCGCATATTGAAATTGGTGCGCGAGAGCCGCGGCGGCGCGCTTTACGATCCCACTTGGGGCAAACGCCAGAGCGGCGAAGGGGTCTTCGCCAAGCTGCTGGCCGACCGCTTCGCCCTGGCCTGCCGCCGGCTGGAGCTGGGAGAGCGCGATTGGACGCTGCGACACGATCTGTTCCGGGCGCCGTCGGCCGAGCCCCGGCAACTCGATCTGTTCTAGGCACCGCATCTGTGATCGCTGCAACGTGTTCTAAGACAGCACTGCGAATCGTGCTAATTTTCCGCCATGCACGATCATGGCGCCGACATCACCGGTTTGGCGGTCATCGCGCTGGCCGAGTTGCTCTGCGGGCTGGGCATGCGCCGGCTGAAGCAACCCGTGGTGCTTGGCTACATCCTTGCCGGCGCACTTCTCGGCCCTTCGGGCCTGGGCTTGGCGAGCGACCGGGCCGGTATCCAGTTGCTCGCCGAGATGGGCGTGCTGATGTTGCTTTTCCTCATCGGCATGGAGCTGTCGCTGCAAGGCTTGCGTGCGGTCTGGAAGGTGGCGCTCTTCACCACCCTGTTTCAGATAGCGGCGGGCTTGGGGCTGACCTATCTGCTGAGCTTCCTTCTCGACTGGTCGCTCGGCATGGTGCTGGTCCTGGGCTTCGTCATCGCCCTCTCCTCGACCGCGGTGGCCATCAAGATGATGGAGGAGATCGGCGAGAAGTCGACCCGCGTCGGCCAGGTGACGATCGGCATCTTGATCGGCCAGGACCTGGCGGTGGTGCCGATGATGCTGATCGTCTCCTCGCTGCGCGGCGAGGCGGGAGAGGTCTCAGGTCTCGAGGCTGCGATCAAGGTCGGCCTGTCGGTTGTATTCCTCGGATTTCTGATCGCCTACCTCAGCCGGCGCGAGGAACTGCGATTGAATTTTCTGCGCGGCATGGCCACCTCGGCCGACTTGATGCCCTTGGCGGGGCTGGCTTTGTGTTTCGGCGCGGCGGCCGTGTCGGGACTTCTGGGTCTTTCGGCCGCCTATGGGGCGTTTCTGGCAGGGCTCATCATCGGCAATTCCAAGAGCCGGAGCTCGATGATCCGCGTGACCGGGCCGGTTCAGTCGCTCTTGTTGATGGCCTTCTTCCTGTCGATCGGCCTCTTGATCGACTTTCGCTATATCTGGGAGAACGTCTGGACCGTTTTTTGTATCGTCGCCTTCGTCGCCATCTTCAAGACGGCGCTCAACATCGGATTGATCCGTGCCTTGGGCGAGAGTTGGCCGACCGCGTTTCAGAGCGGTGTCCTGCTCGCGCAACTGGGCGAGTTCTCCTTCGTGCTGGCCGCCCTCGGCCTGTCGGTCGGGGCCGTCTCCGATGGCGACCATCGGCTTTTGGTGTCGGTCACGGTCATCTCCTTGCTGCTCAGCCCGTTGTGGCTGGAGGCCGCCCGACGCTTGCGGCGTGTCGCCCTCTTGCGCGTCACCTCGGCGGGCGAGATCCTTCGGCTGACGGTCGGGGTCGACAAAACCGCGTTTAGAAGAACCACCGCGCCGGCCAGCGACCTGATGGTTCAAATGGCGAGCTCCGCCACCCACTGGGTCGGCGATATCATGCCCAACCGCCAACGCCGCGACCGCGGTCCGCGTTACTGACCGCGGGTACCCCGACCATGCCGGACTTCGCCTTGGAAAGCGCCATCGAAGAGAGAGGTTTGACTCCCGTCGCCGGGCTCGACGAGGCCGGCCGAGGCCCCTGGGCCGGCCCCGTGACCGCCGCCGCCGTGGTACTCGACCGGCATCGCTTGCCGGCCACCTTGTGTGAGGTTCTCGACGATTCCAAGAAGCTCTCGGCAGCACGGCGGGACACGCTGTTCGAGGTTCTGAGCACGAGCCCGGCCGTTCACCACGCTCTCGGTTGGGCGAGCGTCGCCGAGATCGACCGCCTGAACATCCTGGCCGCGAGCCTGCTGGCCATGCGTCGGGCCCTGGCCGCGCTTCCCGTCGTCGCCGCCTATGCTCTGGTCGACGGCAACCGACTGCCGGATCTGCCCTGCCCGGGCGAGGCGGTCGTCAAGGGCGACGGCCGCAGCCTCTCGATCGCCGGCGCCTCGGTGATCGCCAAGGTATCGCGGGACAGGGAGATGGCGCGTCTAGCGCGCGCTCACCCCGGTTACGGCTGGGAATCAAACCAGGGCTACGGCACCGAGGTCCACCGCGAGGCCCTGGCACGCCTGGGGCCTTGCGTTGAGCATCGCCGTTCCTTCCGGCCGGTGGCCGCGGTCCTGGCGCGAGGCACGCCAGAGCAAGATCCTTTCTAAAAACTCTAAGAGTCTCCATTAACTAACTGACTCTAAAGACTCTTGACCTAGAGTCCTCCTTTGACCAGGATACCCTCAAACCTGCAGGGGAGCTTCAGTCTTGGAGAGCAACGCCGTCCGCGTGGGCGAATGCATCGCCTTGATGGAAGAGATGCGCGAAGGGTCGGTGGACCTCGTCTTCGCCGATCCGCCCTACAATCTCCAATTGGAGGGAGAGCTCTATCGCCCCAACAACACCCGGGTCGACGGAGTCGATGACGCCTGGGACCGCTTCGACAGCTTCGCTTCCTACGACGAGTTCACCCGCGATTGGCTGCGCGCCGCGCGCCGCGTGTTGAAGGACAACGGCAGCCTCTGGGTCATCGGTAGCTATCATAATATCTTCCGCGTCGGCACGACGCTGCAGGACCTTCACTACTGGATCCTCAACGACGTCATCTGGCGCAAGTCCAACCCGATGCCCAACTTCCGCGGCCGGCGCTTCACCAACGCGCACGAGACCATGATATGGGCCGCCAAGGACCGCGATGCGCGCTACACCTTCAACTACGAGGCCATGAAGGCCCTGAACGACGACCTGCAGATGCGCAGCGATTGGCTGATCCCGATCTGTAGCGGCTCCGAACGGCTGAAGGACGACAAGGGCGACAAAGCCCATCCGACCCAAAAACCGGAGGCGCTCTTGCACCGAGTGATCCTGGCGGCCACCAAACCCGGAGATCTGGTCCTGGACCCCTTCTTCGGCAGTGGGACCACCGGCGCCGTTGCCAAGAAGCTGGGCCGGCGCTGGATCGGCCTCGAGCGGGAGGAGAAATACGCCGCCCTCGCCCGCAAGCGCATCGCCAAGGTGGAGGCGCCCAAGGACCTGGAGACCATCACCACGCCGGCCAAGCGCGAGGCGCCACGTATTCCCTTCGGCTGGCTGGTCGAGCACGGCCTGCTCGAGCCAGGGACCGTACTACACGGCCCCAACCGGCGCTGGCGGGCCAAGGTGCGCGCCGATGGCACCTTGATCAGCAGCGATGTGAAAGGCTCGATCCACCAGGTGGGCGCGCACCTGCAAGGCGCGCCCAGTTGCAACGGCTGGGCCTTTTGGCATATCGACGTGGAGGGCAAGTCCGTCTCGATCGACGTGCTGCGCCAAAAGCTGCGGACCAAGTTGAACTAAGACAGCGGGTCATGATCAGCATCCGCCGCGCGACGAACAGTGACCGGCCGACCCTCGCCGCGGTCCAGGCGGCAAGCTGGCAGGACGCTTATCGCGACGCCTTGCCAGCCGACTATTTGGCCGGCGAGCTGGACACGGATCTGAAGCGACACTGGCGCACCACCGAGATCGCCAAGGACGACGTGGTCCTCGTTGCCGAGGACGACGATGATGGAAAAATCATCGGGTTCATCGCCGTATGGGTCCGCCCCGACCCCTATATCGACAATCTGCATGTGCGCCCGGGCCAGCGCTCGCGCGGCATCGGTCGACGCCTGATGGCCGCGGCGGCCGAACACCTGATAGCCGCCGGGCATGCGCGCGCCTACCTCTGGGTCCTCGCCTCGAACCAGCGTGCCATTGCTTTCTATGAAGGCCTCGGCGGCGTGAGGGTCGAAGAGGCCTTGCAGCCCCTCTTCGCCCACCAGGCCCCGAACTACCGTATCGAATGGACCGACCTTTCCCAGATCCTGCGGCGCGCCGGGTCCACAGGCGCGCAGGGCTAATCCCTCGCGCCGGCCAAGCCGTGGCGGATGATCTTACGCATGACCGTGGGCAGCGCCTCCTCATCAAGGTCTTCGGGTGAGACCCAGCGTCCGGCGATCTCATCCGATACCCCTTCCAACCGTCCGGTCCAGAGCGCCGCTTCCAGGTGAAAGTGGGTGAAGGTGTGGTACACCGCCCCGGGAACGGTCTGCCAGTCAAGATCGACGGGGGCCGCTGCCAGCACCTCGTCCTCCGCCCACCCGGCTTCACGCCAGGGAGTCGAGGGCACCTCCATCATCCCACCCAGAAGACCCTTTTCAGGACGTCGGCGCAAAAGCAGGGCGCCATCGCCACGGCGCACCAGAAACGCGACCGCCCGGCGCGTCGGCCGCTCGGCCTTGCGCGCCCGGCGCGGCAAAGCTTCTGCAAGACCCTCGGCATGAGCCCGGCACTGAGCGCGCAGGGGACAGAGCATGCATTTGGGCGCGCGCGGCACACAAATGGTGGCCCCCAGGTCCATCATCGCCTGGGTATAGTCGCCACAACGCTCGGAGGGAGTCAGGCGTTCGGCCAAGCGCCGAATCTGAGCTTTGGCGGCGGGCAACGGCTCCTCGATCGCGAAGAGCCGGCAAATCACCCGCTCGATGTTGCCGTCCACCGCCGCCGCCCGTCGGTCGAAGGCGATCGCCGCAATGGCCGCAGCCGTGTAAGGACCGATCCCCGGTAGCGCCTTCAGTTCTTCCTCGCTGTCGGGGAAGCGCCCGCCCATCTCGCCCGCGACCTTGCGCGCGCAGCGGTGCAGATTGCGGGCACGCGCGTAATAGCCCAGTCCCGACCACAAGGTCAGCACCTCCTCCAGCGGTGCCGCGGCGAGCGAGCGCGTATCCGGCCAGCGGGCAAGAAACCGCTCGAAATAGGGTGCGGCGCTCACCACCGTCGTCTGCTGCAGCATGATCTCGCTCAGCCACACGCGATAGGGGTCCGTCGCCGGGGCGCCCGGCGGCGCGCGCCAAGGGAGCTGACGGGCATGACCGGCGTACCACGCGAGCAGGCGTTCGGGCAGGTCCGGCGTATCCCGGGCGGGATCGCTCACGAATGCCGCTTGGCGCTGTGGAGGCTTCATGTCATTGCCTGTTTCGATGATGCCCGCCCTTCCTCTATACTGACACGATCGCCGTGGTGAAAGATGCCGAAGTCCAAGAAGCCGCAAAAGCCAAAACCTAATCCGGCCCGGCGCACGAGCCGGGGCCTGAAGGCGCTGTCGACAAGCCTGCCCGGCGTGACGGCTGAAGCGCTGGGCCGTCGCGGCTTCGCCGACGGCGCGCTGGTGAGCGACTGGCCCAAGATCGTCGGGCACGACTTGGCGCGAGCCAGCGAGCCCTTGCGGCTCTCCTTCGCCAATCGGCACGAGCGCCGCGACGGCACGCTCCTTCTCCGTGTCGAGCCGGCCTTCGCGCTGCTCCTACAACACTTACAAACGCAGCTTCTCGAACGCGTGAACGGCTTCTTCGGCTATCGCGCCGTGGCTCAACTTCGCATTCTGCAAGGCCCGGTGCGCGGGGCCGATGAAGAAGAAGACGTGGCAGATGCAAAACCACTCGATCCGGACATCCGGGCGGCTATCGAAGCCCAGCTAGCGGGGGTCGAGGACGAGGCTTTCCGCGACGCTCTTCTGCGTCTCGCCCAATCCTTCCACGGGCGCGGCGAGGGCTGATCTGCCCAAAATTCGCCATTCTTGCCACCTTCAATGCCAGCGCCCGTCGGCCGTGCCGGCCCATCACCGAGGGATACTCGAAGCGCTGGCGACGTAGCGTTTTTGTGTGTAACTCTCGCTTGTCGAATCCCGAATCGGGGATTAGCATGCACTAGATATGGTAGGTGAGATATGAATAGACGTAAGATCCTGATCGATTTTGGCCGTTTGGGCCTCCTGACCGGGACCTCTTTGGTTCTGGGGGGCGCCCTTGGCGCAACCGCCATCACCACCCCGAGCCGCGCACAGGACGGGGTGTTGCCGGAGCGCGCCGTGGGGTCGTCCGATGCCAAAATCACGATCATCGAGTATGCTTCTCTGACTTGCGCACACTGCGCGCACTTTCATGAGACCACGTACCCTGAGTTGAAAACTCAGTGGATCGATAGCGGCAAGGCGCGCTTCGTCTACCGCCATTTC
>CAJHXI010000419.1_pt1 | contig 17470 bp, 13 predicted proteins | sample 9198411 | NCBI WGS metagenome assembly CAJHXI01 (sample SAMEA7708298, study PRJEB35096) | sediment metagenome | biome: marine neritic benthic zone biome [ENVO:01000025]; feature: sediment [ENVO:00002007]; material: shallow marine sediment [ENVO:03000034] sea grass bed [ENVO_01000059] ...
CCCATGGGGACAGAGAACAAAATGGGCGTCTACTTCGACGCGGACGTATTCGGTGCGGAGGGTCGCGGTCATTACAGCACATGGAATGACGATGGCACTACGGCAAAGGTCGACGCCAGCGTCATGGGGCTCAACACCGCCGCTGTGTTCGTTGGCGGTCGTCACGGCGTTTGGCTCGAGAAACAGGGCCAACAAGCCTGTCATGACTTCGCCGTTGACAGGATCGCCGACATCTTCGGCCACGACATCCGCAAACACGTAAACCGCTCCATCGTAACAGCCTGGAACACGGAACCCTGGACCCGGGGGTCGTGGGTCTGCGCGCGGCCCGGACAAGCACACCAACGCGCCAATCTGGAGCGCTCTGTCGATGAACGCCTGTTCTTTGCCGGTGAGGCCACTGTTTATGGCGGGCAGGGCACCTGCCACGGGGCATACCTGTCTGGCATCCGCGCGGCACGGGAAATCGCCACACGACTAACTGTCGGCCCATAACCAAAAGACATCCCGACACCGCTATAGGGAGCGCCAAGTGACTCGTGATCCCCGATATGACGTCCTGTTCGAGCCCGTGAAAATCGGGCCGGTCACGGCCAAAAACAGGTTCTATCAAGCCCCCCACTGTAATGGAATGGGTCGTAAGTTTCCCTCCACCATGGCTGCTATGCGGGGTGTCAAGGCCGAAGGCGGGTGGGCCGTCGTCTCCACCGAACAGATTGAGATCCATCCCACGAGCGACATTTCACCCTCCACTGACGGGCGGCTTTGGTCGGACCAGGATATCCCCTATCTGGCTCGCATGTGTGATGCGGTTCACGAACACGGTGCCCTCGCAGCCATTGAGCTTGTTCACAACGGTAAATGGGCGGCCAATACTTACAGCCGTGAAGTCCCCTTGTTTCCAACCCATATGCCGTGTCCCGACAGCAATATTCCAGTTCAGGCCCGGGCCATGGACAAGGCCGACATCAAGGCCTTTCGGCGTTGGCACCTGAATGCCGTAATGCGTGCGAAACAAGCCGGGTTCGATATCATCTGCTGTTATGCCGGGCACAATCTCTCACTGGCCGGCATGTTCATGCTCGAGCGCTATAACCACCGGATCGACGAGTACGGCGGTAGCCTGGAAAATCGGGTCCGGTTGTTCCGCGAGATCATCGAGGAGACCAAGGACGCCGTCGGCGACACCATGGGCGTTACCGTGCGCTTCTCAGTGGATGAGTTGCGAGGGGCCGAGGGCTTGGAATGTGACAAGGAAGGCCGCGAGATCGTCGAGATGCTGGCCGAACTTCCTGATCTATGGGACGTGAATGTTGCCGAATGGCACAACGACAGCATGACCAGCCGATTTGCCGAAGAAGGGCATCAGGAACCATTTATCGATTTTATGAAAGCGGTGACCACCAAACCGGTCGTTGGGGTTGGCCGCTATACATCACCCGATCGCATGGTTTCGCTGATCAATAGGGGGGTCATGGATATGATCGGCGCGGCCCGGCCTTCCATCGCCGATCCGTTCCTGCCCAGGAAAATCGAGAACGGCCGCATTGAAGATATTCGCGAGTATATCGGGTGTAACATCTGCGTTGCTTGGAGCCTCATGCAGGCCCCCATACGCTGCACCCAGAACCCCACCATGGGTGAAGAGTGGCGCAAAGGCTGGCACCCCGAACGCATTGCATCCAAATCGGGGGGCGACTCCGTACTTGTGGTCGGGGCCGGACCGTCCGGGCTGGAGGCAGCTCTCGCTGCCGGACAGCGTGGCCACGATGTTGTCCTTGTTGAGGCCACGGAAGATCTGGGCGGCCGCGTCACACGTGAGAGTAAACTACCCGGTCTGAGCGCATGGGCTCGCGTGCGGGATTATCGGACCTACCAGATTTCCCAAATGGCCAATGTGGAGGTCTACAAATCCAGCGCATTGAACGCCGAGCAGGTGCTTGAGTTTGGTGCCGCCCATGTGGCGATTGCGACTGGCGCGAAATGGCGGCGGGACGGATATGGCCGCGCTCATCAATCTCCCATCCCCGGCACGGATGGTAACAACGTGCTGACTCCCGACGATTTTATGGCGGGTATCAAACCGGGAGGGACCGTGGTGGTCTACGATGATGATCATTACTATATGGGGTCGGTGCTTGCCGAGCAGCTTGTCGCCGACGGTTGTCGGGTGATCTTCGCGACGCCGAGTGCTGTGGTCGCCTCCTGGACCGGGTACACAATGGAACAACGTCGCATTCAGGCTCGACTGCTAAAGCTCGGCGTTGAAGTCATTACCAGTCACCAGTTACAGGGCATAACGCATGACAGCATGGCTTTTGCGTCCACCTTCTCAGAAGAACCACGCATAGTCGAAGCCTCATCCATCGTGCTGCTTACCTCGCGTAGCCCCGATGATGCTCTCTATCAAGAGCTGGCATCCGACCCCGTTCGTCTCCGCCAAGCGGGCATACGAGACCTGAAGCGGATTGGTGACTGCCATGCCCCTGCAACGATTGCCGCGGCCGTTTACGAAGGCCACAAGTTCGCTCGTGAGTTAGGCGAGAACGATGTGGACATTCCGTTCCGTCGGGAAATTACCGAATTGTCGGACACGTTCGATCTACCCTGATGGCAGCGCCATCCGACGGGGCCTTGCCTCTGAAGAGGACTTTCAGATCGCCGTGCGAGAATTCGCGAGAGCGTCTCTGATGACGGCGCGATTGGCGAGCATGAGGTCAGCCCATTCCCTCAACTAAGTCCCGTCGGTAAACACTTATGCACGAGAAAATGAGTGCCAAACCTGCGTGGAGCTCCAGCATCTCCTCCAATATCTGAAGAATGTGTCGCTCGAGCGGGCGAACGTCGAACAAGCCGAGATCAAGCACGAACGCAACTATGACGAACATGATAGCAAGGAACAGGAACCAGTATTCTGGCTTGGAGTAAATCAAGTAAGGCCACTTAGAGATCTGATGGTATCCCCACTTCACCGCCAGATAGCCAGTGACAACGACGCCCAGACCCAATGCTAGAATCTCGTATGTCGCGGCATCGGCCGAGAGCCATATTATCGCAATGGTGAAGAGGTCGTGAATCCCGTCAATCCGTATGCCATACACTTCTTGGAGTTCGATTGGCCCTCTCCATCTTGTGCCGAACCCAATCTCATCCAGATACCCGACTAGACCTAGGAGCGCCAAAGAAAGGCATAGTACTCGCTGGCTGGTACCTCGATAAATGAGAACCAGCGACAGAATGAACACGCAGAAAAAGGAGATGGCTGAAAGATTCTCAACAAGATTGCCTTCTTTTCGGAACTGATGGCCTATTCCACCAATTCCAATGATAGCGACCGCCGCTAGCACGAAACTACCGACAAAAAGCCCAGCATGAATAATTCTAATATTCATAATTTCCTCAATTAAATAGATAATCAAAGAGCCCACGACTAAAGAGAATTTTGTTATTTAACATACTTATTATAGTTAATGCGAATTTCATTAATGTAACAAAATCAAATAGGAAAACCTTCGGTATCAATCGGAAAAGAGCAACTGAGCGTTTTCCTCAACTGCTACCGACTGATTTCGATACATAGACCAAACACGCGCGCGAATGAACTGCTGTCGCAGGCGGATCTCTCAAGTCAATTTCTGCGACTCCATCTGGCTACCGGCGGACGAAACCGACCACCTTTCGGGGCGTCGGCTTTACCCCTGAGCGCGGAAGTTGGTTGCGGCCGAATCTGGCCGATCATGAAAGGCCGACATGCGACGACCGCTTACCCCCAGTAAGCCGCCGGCTGATGTCTGCTACGCTTATGACCGCGAACGACCCTTTTCGGACATACGGGGAGGCGCGAGGTGACACCGCGTTTTACTCGCCGCGTGTTTTGTCTCGCCACGATCCGCCAACGCTCAAAGACCCGACAGCTTTGTAGACCACGCCCTCAATAGCCTGGCGGACCCGATGGGACAGGGCCGCTCGGGGCAAGTGCCCCGTCTTCGTCGTACCGCTCGTCGCCCAAGAGCGGCGGGCAGAACACGCTCAGGAGATGCATGTCGGTGTGGGCCCGCACGCGGTGCCGATCTTTGGGTCCCACGTTGTAGGCCATGCTGGGTCCGAGCTCCCAAGTCTGGCCGGTGGTAAGATCGGTCACCTCAGCGAAGCCCGAAATGATGTGGTTCGCTTGCCAGTGGTGCTTCAGCCAGAGGATGGCTTCGGCACCCGCCTCAAGGCGTACGTCCGAGAGCCCGAAACCGACACCGTCGGCCTTGGTCAGCATGCGGATCGTGCGCGCTTGGCCGTTGGCCGTAGTCATCTCCTTCCCGGCCCGACGCATCTCGTCTACATGTTTGATGAACATTCGCCGATCGGTCTTCTCGATGGGACCGCTGGCCTCGTAGGAGCCGTCATTGTCGAAGCGCTCGTCGCCCGTGAGCGGCGGGTGGAAGATACTGAGGTGACACTCGTCCTCCGTTAAGTGGAGGCGATGCCGGTCGTTGGGTCCGACGACGTAGAGAACACCAGCCTCAAGGGGCCACCTCTCTTCACTCGTCAGGTCTATGATCTCGCCCTTGCCGGAAATGATGTAATTGGCTTCCCAGTGGTGCTTCAGCCAGACAACGAGGTTCGTGCCCTTCTTGACTTTGTTCTCGTTGTAGGAAAAGCCCATGCCGTCAGCAGCGATGAGGAAGCGCGCCGAGCGAAACGACTCGTCGGCCGGAAACTTGATGCGTTCGAGCCTCCCGAGATCATCAAGCGTTGTAACAAACATGACGAACCTTCCGTCTCACGGCTGCAAAACATTGAGGATTGGCTGCCCGTCTCACGCAGACAACATCGCTGCTCCATCTGACACCGGTTAGCCGACAACACCCGCGCTAACAAGACAAGCATCCGAAGTCGCGACGATCCTGCCGCCGGCAACGGCGCCTATCTCCCACAAGAATCTATGCGGAGCTGAAGACCGCCTCCACAGCGTGCAGTTCTTCAATTTCAATATGACAGTGGATGTGATGTCCGTCCGCGATCTCGCGCCATGGCGGGGCCTCGCGCTCGCAGATAGGGCCGATCTTGCGCGGGCAGCGGGTATGAAAGCGGCAGCCCGAGGGCGGATCGAGCGCGCTGGGCACGGTCCCCGACAAGCGGATATTGGCCCTCTCCACCGAGGGGTCGGGAATGGGCACGGCGGAGAGCAAAGCCTCTGTATAAGGGTGATACGGCGGCTCAAACAGGGCTTCGGTTGGGCCGATTTCACAGAGCTGGCCCAGGTACATCACCGCGACGGTGTCACACAGCTCGTAGACAACGCTCAGGTCGTGGGAAATGAACAACATCGCGGTCTCGAATTTCCGCTGAAACTCCAGCAGCAGGTTCATCACGGCCGCCTGCACCGATACGTCTAAAGACGACAGCGGCTCGTCGCAAAGAACCAGCGTCGGCCGGCCCGCGAAGGCTCTGGCGAGGGCTACGCGCTGCTTTTCACCGCCGCTCAGCTGTCGAGGTAGCCGGTCGTAATAGGCTTCCCCCAAGCGCACCGCATCGAGCAGTCGCACGACTTCGTTTCTGATCTCCCGGGTCGGGACGGTTCCGAACAGCTTCAGAGGACGTGCGATCGCTTCTCCAACCGAGCGTTTCGGGTTGAGCGTCGAGTCGGGGTTCTGGAAAATCATCTGTAGCTCTTTGAGCAGATCGACCGGGCGCTGCTCGACGACCCGCGCGACGTCGATGCCGATGAAGTCCATTTTCCCGGAATTGGGCGACTCCAGACCCGCGATGCACTTGGCCAATGTCGTCTTGCCACATCCCGACTCTCCCACGATGCCGACGGTGGAGTTTTTTCGCGCCGTCAGGGTTACATCGTCCACCGCCTTCACGAAGCCCTTTTTCTGTCTGCCGTCGAGCCCCGCCAGCCCGGCTTCTTGTGCCTTGTAGTAAGACTTCAATCCCTCGATCTCCAGGATTGGAGCCTCACCCTTCGGGGCGGCATCTGTACTTGCGGACGTGGCCTGCAGGGCCTTCGACTCGGCTGGGTGCGGATTGCCAGGAAAGAAACAGCGCACAAGGCTCCCGTCAGCGGTCTTGATGATATCGGGTTGCTCTATGCGGCAACGCTCGCGGGCGCGATCACAACGCGGTGCGAAGATGCATCCTCTCGGGGTTTCGTGGAGCGCGGGGACTTTGCCCCTGATCGGCTGCAAGGCTCCCGGCTGCCTGCTAGCGCTTATCTTCGGTACGCACCCCAAAAGCGCGGCCGTATAGGGGTGTTGGGGTTCCCTGAAGATGTCCCGAACGGACCCTTGCTCGACCAGCTCGCCCGCATACATCACGGCCACGCGGTCTGCCACACTGCTGATCACGCCGAGGTTGTGACTAATAAACAGAATCGTAACGCCGAATTCCCGCTTCAGTTCGCCGATGAGGTCGAGTATCCCGGCCTCGACCGTGACATCCAGACCGGTGGTCGGCTCGTCCATGATCAGCAAAGCGGGATTGGTCAGGAGGGCCATGGCAATCAGAACGCGCTGCTGTTGCCCACCCGACAGCTGGTGGCGAAAGCGTTCCATGATCGCGGGGGGGTCCGGCATCCGCACCCGTTCCAACATGCGGATGCATTGGGCTGTCGCTTCATCGCCGCTTGCTAGCTTGTGTTCCAACAGGACTTCGGTGAGCTGTGGGCCGATCCGAAGCGAGGGGTTCAACGCGGACATGGGATCTTGGTAGACCATCGCTATCTGGTTGCCGCGGATCCGGTTCAAGTCCCGTCCGCTCTTGCGCACCATATCCTCGCCGCAAAACAACACCCGTCCGCCCGTTATCCCGGCGTTCTTCGCCACATGGTTCATGACCGCGAAGGCGAGTGTGCTTTTGCCGCAGCCGGACTCTCCGACCAGCCCCAACGCGTCGCCGGGCCAGATCTCAAAGGAGACATCCTTGACGGCTTTGACCGGTCCCAGTCGCGTCACGTAAGTGACTTCCAGGTCCTCCACTTTCAGGATTGGCGTTTGAGTCGACTGTTGCATTGGGCGAATCCCCTACCTACGCCTTAGCGTTGTTGCCCAATTTCCCTGATCCCGTCGGCGAGCAGATTGAGCCCGATAACGACCGAGCTCAAAGCCGCCGCCGGCGCCACCACCGTCCAAGGCATGCTGAAAATCCACTTTCGTCCCTCGTTGATCATCCCTCCCCAGTCGGGTGTCGGTGGCGGTATGCCCAAGCCGAGAAAGCCGAGAGAACCGATCGCCATGATCGCGTAACCGACCCGAATGCAGGTATCGACGATGATCGGCCCGCTGACGTTGGGCAAAATCTCCCGCACGAGGATATACCGCCGTCGCTCTCCTCGCAGCCGGGCCGCGTTCACATAGTCCTTCGTGCGCTCGTCGAGCGCGAGGCTGCGAATGATGCGCGTGATCGGGGGAACCGACCCCAGCGCAATGGCGATGACGACGATGATCGCCGAAGCGCCGATGCTGGTGATGATCAAGATGTAGATCAGCAGCGTAGGGAATGACAGGAGGATATCGACCCCACGCATGATGACCGCATCGAGCCGACCGCCGACATAGCCCGAAATGAGCCCCAGAGGAGCGCCTATCAGTATGCCCAGAAGGACCGATACCGGCGCCAGCAAGAGAACCACCTGCGTGCCCCAGAACAGGCGGCTCAACACATCGCGCCCCAAGTGATCCGTTCCCAGCCAGTGCTCCAATGACGGCCCCTGAAGCCTGGTGCCTTCGATCTCGGTCGGCGAGTACGGGGATATGATGGGGGCCGTTATGGCGATGAAGACCCAGGCGAGGACAATGATTGCACCAATCGCCGCGCTTTTGGACCGGACGAGCTCAGAGATCATCTTTCTTAGCCAAGCGATGGCAGACGGTCCCCCGCGCGACCCGCCATCTTCCTGCCGCCGATCGTGTAACGGCGATTCCGGGAACATCGCGGGCGATGACCGGTCTGATCCGTCGCTCATGGCCGAGGTTCCCGTCCCATCGCCGATCACTCGAACCGAATTCGTGGATTCATGAAGTAAAGGCCGATGTCCCCGATGACCTGGGTCGACACCGCCACGAAGGTGAGGACGAGCGTTCCCCCCTCGAGCAGGATGATATCGTTACGCAAGGCGGCATCGAGCAGGAGGCGCCCCAGTCCCGGGTAGTTGAACAGCACCTCGACTACGACGACACCACCGATCAGCCAGTTGACGTGCAGCATGATGGCCGTGAAGGGCGCGATCAGCGCATTGCGCAACGCGTGCCGCCAAATGATTTTTCTTTTCGGAATGCCTTTCAGCTTCGCGGTGCGGATATAGTCGCTCTCCATCACTTCAGCCATGCTGACCCGGGTAAAGCGGGCCAGGTACCCGATCTCGTCAAAGGACAACGCCAAAATGGGCAGGATCAGCTTTTTGATCGATTCAAGAAAACTCGCATCGGGGTTCGGTATGCTCGCGCCGGGAAGCCAGCGTAACCAAAGGGCGAAGATCACGATCATGAAGATACCACTAGCGAAGGGAGGAATTGACACGAAGAGGCTGCCGGTCAGGGAGATGATGCGATCCAGCAGCTTGCCTTCCGAGATGCCGGCGATGCACCCCAAGGCCAAGCCGATTGGCACCATGAAAGCGAAGCCCAGGGCCGCCAGGGCCAGCGAACGCCCGAGGCGCACCTCGATCAGCTCACCCACGGGACGGCGAAAGTGAATCGACTCGCCGAAATCTCCGCGCACGGCACTGGAGATCCAGTCGACGTAGCGCACCACCAATGGCCGGTCGAGGCCCATCTTTTCACGCAGCTCCTCGACCTTGTGCTCAGGCGCATATCGACCCAGGGCGTTTTGGGCGGGATCGATGGGGACCACCTCGGCGATCAAGAAGACCAGAATGGAGATGACCAACATCGTCATCGCCATCGAGCCCAAACGTCTCACGAGAAACCCAAGCATGGTCACCTCAGGCACCAGTGGTACTGTGGCTTCCGGCGTGTCGCCGGAAGCCACAGAACATTCACACCATACAGGTTACACCAATCAGATCCGCGTGGTGCCGTGCCTACTTCGCGGATATCCACATCTCACGCCAGAGAGCGCCGGCTCTGGACCAGGTGCTCGGTAGATGAACGTTGCTTCGACTGGCACCGAATGTCGCGGCAAAGAAGGGAATGATGTAGCCGGCATCCTCTTGCATGATGGTCTGGATCTGACAGTAGAGCTTTTGTTTTTCCCCGACGTCGACTGTGGCGTCTACTGCGTCCAAGAGGCCGTCGAGTTTCTCATTGCAATAGTACGACTCGGTCCAACTGGCCCCACAGCGGAGCGCCAGGTTGATATTCTTGGTCGCCGGAATCCGTCCATTCCAGCCGCTGACGGAGAACGGCCACTGCTGCCATTGGTCCCAAAAGGCGGAACTGGGAAGCATGTTGATGTTGACCGTTATGCCGGCTTGGGCCGCCATCTCCTTATAGACCTGGGCGAAGGCCGGACGATGGGCATCGTCGGCGGTGGCAAGCTCGATCTCCAGACCATCGGCATGACCCGCTTCGGCCAAGAGTGCTTTGGCCTTTGCGATGTCTTGCGGACGGCCGCCCGCGTCGGTTTCGGGGCAGTAGGCGGCGGCACTGGCCGGGATCCAGTGGTCGTATGCCACCTGGCCCATCGGCTGAACGAGTTCCTGAATTCTCTTGCGGTCCTGGACCAACTTCAGGGCCTCGCGTACGCGCGGGTCATCATAGGGCGCCATGTCGGTACGCATCACGATGGGCGTGATCCAGCCCGTGGTAAAGGTCCGGATATTGATCTCATCGGGATACTTTTGGAGTTCCTCGATGATCGAAACTCCTGGAGACAGTAGATCCGCCTCGTTACCGATGAGCGAAGCCAAACGGGCGGCGTCGTCCCATCCGGCGGTAACGATGACCTTATCCAGGTATGGGAGCGGCTCGCCATCGGCGCCCTTGCGCCAATAGTTCGGGTTCCGGACGAGCACGAACCGCTCGTCAGGGGTGAACTCCTCCAACATGAACGGCCCGGTTCCGATGGCATCGGCGGGATTGCCACTGTAGAAGTCTTTCCAGCCACCCTCCGGCGCGATCATACTCGGATAGTCGTAGAACGCGAGCAGTAGATCGGCGTTCGGGCGATTGAGACGGAGCTTGATCGTCAAGTCATCCACCTTCTCTATGCCGTCAGGCGACAAAAAGTCGAGTGCGGCCGCCAGCGACGATCCGGTGTCCGGGTTCAGCCAGTGCTTGAGGTTCCAGATCACGTCATCGGCGCCGAAGGCCTTGCCGTTGTTGAAGGTCACCCCTTCTTGAAGGTGCAGCGTCCACTCCGTCGTGTCATCGCTGGCCTCCCATGACTTGATGAGCTGCGGTTGCGGAACTCCGTCCTCACCGACCCAAATCAAGGATTCCGCGATCGCCAACCCGACATAGCCGGTACCCACACCATCGGCGGCGGGGTCCTCGACGTAGGGGATCCAGTTGTATTCGGTGCGCAATGTGCCACCGCGAACGGGATCGTCAGCCGCCGCGGCCTCTCCTGCCGCCCCGCCCAGGAAAGCACCGATGCTGCCCATGATCACGCCGCACATCGCGGCGTTGCGAATGAACTCCAGCCGAGAGATTCCTTTACCGAGGTGGAGTTTATTCAATTTTAGGGTGTAGAAATGCTCGCCCTTTTTCTTCGTATTCCTGATGATTTTCATCGTCCTCCCCTTTCTTCAACCTTTGATGATAGTTGACAAGAGATCGCCTTCTGACGGGCGTCTCTTGGATTTTTTGATGACGGGCCGGTCGTCGCATCCTAGCAAGGCGCTGATCGCGTTCGCAGCGGCGATGACGTCCGGCGCGATCTGCCCCATGTATTCCTCGGTCAATCGGTTCGCATGCCCGGCGACGCTGATCGCGGCGACGACGTCGCCCATCCCATTGACGATCGCCCGGGCAATGCCATTCTCGCCAACTTCGTTCTCTCCAACGTCAAGGGCGTAGCCCTGCGATCGGAACTGGGCCAGCTGCCCCTCGAGGGCGTCGACATCGGTGATCGTGCGCGGCGTTCGTTCCGGCAGGCCGCGCAGTTTATAGACGGTCTGCCGCATCGGCTCGTCCCACTGCGACAAGAACGCTTTGCCGAGAGCGGTGCAGTGATACATATACCGCCAACCCCCATGCGCCGTCGCATGCAACAGGCTGGACCCCTGGTAGCTGTCGATCACCCAGAGATCGAGGAGGTCGGACAACCCCAGATTCACGGTCGCCTTCGTCCTCTTGCAAAGATCAGCGAGGATCGGCCGCGATAGATGTGAGATATGAAACCTCTGCTGGACGATTCGGCCGAGCTCCAGGTTGCGCAGTCCCAGCCGATACCGTTTTGATTGCTTGTCCTGCTCGATGAACCCGAGCGTGACGAGAGAGGCCAAAAGGTTGAATGCCGTCGTCTTGTTGAGTGCCGTAACGCGGCAGATCTCGCCCAAGCTCGCGCCGTCCGTGTCGCTGACAGCGATCACATCCATGATCGCGCTGGCGCGCGCCAGCGCTTGAATGCGCGGAGGTTTGGGCGATTTCAAAGTCGTCACCACGCGCGTTCCTCTTCGACAGGCCTGGCTCGCAAGCCGATGACAGGCGCCGCGCCGTGGAAAAAGAACACCCCCGCCCCTTTCCGATGCGACGCGATCTGAGAGCCCCTTTTGGACCACCGTCGATTCGCCTCCGTAGGATGTTTCTATAATATACAACTATAGCCGAAACGCAAATGCCTTTTTCTAATACACTCGCTTGCAAAGATGCTCGATTATCTAATTGATAAATATAATAAAAATATATTCAATCGCCAAATCTAGGGCTTGAGGCCGCCTAGTGGCCGCCACATCAATTTTTCTGGTAAGAAAAATGTATATAATGTAGAATATAAAATAGGCGGGCCAAAGCAAGGCGACACGATCATGCACGGCCCGAAGTGCTGCGTTTTGGCAACTCCACCGGTCATCGGACAGGGTGGCTTATGTTCCAACGGCATTGGGGCGTAACCAGTGATACCTCGATAAGACCGAACGGCCTGATGGAACTTGCGTGATGAGAGCGCATGGGTGCGCGGCTCGACCGCATGGAGGCCAGAGGTGGAGCGATGTCTGATTCCGTGACCGATTTCTACGACCGCCTGAGCCCGGAATACCGAGACAACATGGGGTGGGACTGGGACGCGGAGATGCGCAGGGAGGGCGCAACGCTCGACGGCTTCCTCGCAAGCGCGATGGAGCGTGCAGGTCCTTATGCCCTGCTCGACTGCACCTGTGGGATCGGCACTCAGGCGATCGGTCTGGCACTCCAAGGGCACCGGGTGCATGGCTCCGATTTGAGCGCGGTCTCGATTGAGCGGGCACGCCGAGAGGCCGAAGGCTATGGCGTCCCCATGTCTTTCAGCGTCGCGGACTTCCGCAGCCTTGGCGCGGCGATCCCCGAGACCTTCGACGTTGTCCTTTCCTGCGACAACGCGATCGCCCATTGCCTCGATGACGATGACCTTGGCGCCGCTCTTACGAGCATCAGAACGCGGCTCAAGCCCGATGGCCTGCTGCTTTTGAGCCTTCGGGACTACGACGCCCTATTGGCTGACAAGCATCGCTTCAACAACCAGCACGTCCAGGACCGGCCGGACGGTCGCCGCGTCGTCTTTCAGCTATGGGACTGGGCGGACGACGAGCGCAGCTACCGCAATCACCAATTCCTGATCAAAGAGGCGAACGGGGTCTACGAGCTCAAGCACTTCGAGACGGTGCTCCGGGTGCTATCGCAAAAGGACATCATCACCGCCGTCCGGGCCGCGGGTTACAAGGACGTTTGCTGGCACACCCCGGCAGAGAGCGGGTACTACCAGCCCATCGTGACGGCCCGCAAACCCTAACGAAACTAGACACATCGACGACAGCGGCGCGAATAGCAAAACGAAAGATCGTATGAGCACGGAAGACCCCAAGCCAGACGATGTCAGAATGGAAGCGGTAATCATTTTCGAGTCGTACCTGCCCGACGCGCTGCGCCGAGCGCTCGAATACGCGGGCGACGATGGCTTCGTCGCCTCTATGCCGCAACTGCTGCACGCGCGGGCAAATGCACCTTACGACAATGAGATTTGGAACATCCGGTCGTTCGCCACGAACTCCGAGGAGAACGTGGTCAGGACACGGCAAGGAAACCATGTAGTCGTAGCCGTTCACGGCGGCGGAATTTTTGCCTCTCCAGAGAGGTTCAAGAAGCTCTACCATGCGAGCACCAACCGCCTTTCCGAGTTCGGTTTCACCGGATTGTTCGGGGCCAAGATCAGCGAAGCGGAGGCCCGCGGCCTGCCGGACGGCAAGCTACCCGATGGTACGGAAATCCCGGTTTTCTCATTCAACGAATTCAAGAACGGGGTCTCGGAGTTGCCGCGGCGCTATGCCGTCGTTTTGGATTTCGATACGGCGAGGATCGCCAACAACGGCAATGCGCCCTTCGACGACCTGAAGGATGACCCGCTGATGATCGTCCGTGCCGGCGGGGCCGCGGCTGCGGCGTCATACCTGGACAAAGCGAGAGGTCGCGAGACCTCGGCGGTGATGGGAAGCTGGCACTGCCTGAACGACATCAACCCGGACCAACCACAGACGCGCGTGCTGTTCCTCGGCGGCACCGAAGGGGGCGCCAAAACCGAAGTCCGCCGCAGCCTGTCGGACAAGGAACGGGGCTACATCGGTATCTGGGGCACTCACTACCGAATCCCGATCGACGCGGAGTTCGGAATTCGAGGAGATACCAGCATGATCAACGTAGCGCGCTATGTCGCGGTGGCGCCGCGGAGCGTTGCCTCGAGTTTGCGCGACATCCCCTTCACCGACTGACCAAACATCCCTCGAGGCAAAAGGACGACCCCGATATGTCCAACATCAGAATGGAAGCGCAGGTCTTTTTCGACTCCCATGTTCCCAATGCGCTGCGGCGGGCCTTGGAGTATGCCGGCGATGACGGTTTCGTGGCCTCCTTGCCGCAATTGCTGCACGCCCGCGCGAATGCACCCTACGACAACATCCTTTGGAACACTTGGTTCACCTCCTATACAGAGGAAAACGTGGTCACGACGCCACAGGGAAACCATGTCGTCGTCGTGGTTCATGGCGGTGGCATTTACGCCTCGCCGGAGCGGTTCGAGAGAACCTACCGCGCAAGTGTAAATCGCACCAACCCGGAGGGCTTTACCGGGCAATACTCCGGCAAGATCTCCCCAAAGGAGGCCAGCGACGTCCTGAACGGCAAGCTGCCCAATGGCACCGAAATCCCGATCTACCAGTTCGACGAGTTCAAGCGGGGCGTTTCCAGCCTGCCCCGGCGCTACGGCGTCGTCTTGGACTACGAGATGGCGCGGTCATCGACACGCGGGTTCGATACCTTCGAGGTCTTAAGAGATGAGCCCAATTTGATCGCCCGCGCCGGCGGCGTCGAACCGTTGGCAGCGTATCTCGACAAGGCGCAAGCCCGGCACAACACGAAAATCATGGGGAACTGGCACCCCTACAACAGGATCAATCCGGATCAGCCTCAGACCCGTGTCGTGTTTCTGGCCGGCAATCAAGGCGGCGTGGGGACCGAGGACGACGACGACGATGACTACGGCTACGACGCGGAGTACGGCATCGGCGGGGATGCCTGCATCCATAACATGGCCCGCTACGTCGCGGTCGCGCCCAGGGACGTCTCGACGAGCTTGCGGTATCTGGATTTCGAGACCTAGGCGACGACCACGAGGCGACCCAAGAGGGACCAAACCACGATGACCAGCCGGGGTCCTCTTACGACCGACACGCGCCATGCACCGGGGTGGTACGCGATCCTTCCCGAACCGGCTCCGGCCATGCGCCTGCAGGGCGATCAGGTCGCCGATTGGGTCGTGATCGGCGCCGGGATCACCGGGCTCGCCGCCGCCCGCCGGCTCGCAGAGCTGGCGCCGGACGCGCGCGTCCTGCTGCTCGATGAGCATCGGGTGGGGTACGGCGCGTCGGGACGCAACTCGGGCTTCATCATCGACACGCCGCACCTAACCGAGCATATGAGCGCGGAAGACAACCGACGCGTCTCGCGTCTCATCGTCGCCGGCCTGGCCGATCTGGAAAGCCACGTCAAAGAACACGACATAGAGTGCGAGTGGTCGCAGCGGGGCCACTTGACCGCGGTCGTCGGGTCCGAAAGAGAAGGCAAGCTTCGCGCCACCGTTCGCACTCTCGACGCCGCGGACGAGGAATACGAGTGGTACGACCGAAGCGCCGTCGCCAAGGTGACGGGAACCGACCACTACCATGCCGCCGTCCTAACGCCGAGATCGGTGCTGTTGAACCCGGCGGCTCTGTGCCGCGGACTGGGCGAGACGATGCCCGACAACGTGGAGGTCTGCGAGGAAACTCCGGTGCACCGGGTCGTGCCCGGCTCGCCGGTGAAGATCGAGTGCGCCGAGGGCTCGATCAGTGCCAAGAACGTGCTGCTCACGACCAACGCCTTCATCGCCAAGCTCGGATTTCTGCGGCGCGCTGTGTTCCCGATGATCGCCTGTGCCAGCCTCTCGCGGCCCCTGAGCGAAGACGAGCAAGTCGCAATGGGGGGCGAGCCGGACTGGGGCATCACCGGGGTCACGACGATGCGGCGTACGCTATCAAACAGGATCCTTGTCCGGCATGGCACCTTTTATGGCGGTGATTTCCGCTTGAGTCAGAATCAGCGAAGGCGGCTTCTGGGATCGCATAAGGTGATCTTGAGGAAGCGCTTCCCCATGCTCGCCGGTCTGGATTTCGAGCATACCTGGGCCGGCGTCTTTTGCATGACCCGGGATTGGGCGTCGCACTTCGGTCGCATCGCGCCCGGTGTGTTCGTCTCCCTGGGCTATTGTGGTGTCGGTCTGCCTCGCGGGACGATCTCCGGCAAGCTGCTCGCCGAGCATGCCATCGGCTCGGAGTCCGACCTGATCGCCGATGTGCAGGCGCTATCGGAACCCAAGCCACTGCCACCGCAGCCCTTTCTCGGGATCGGGGTTCAAGCGCGGCTGGCATGGTATAGATGGAAATCGCGCGCCGAGGCGTAGGGCCGACACATGCGCAACAAACTCTTCGTACTGGACTTAGGCCGGATGCGCATGGCACGGGGGAGCTTCTTCGGCGATCTCGTGGCAGAGGATCCCTCAGCCTCGGACATGGTGGAGTTTCCGATCTCCGCCTACCTGATCGAGGGACCGGATGGACGCGTTCTCTTCGACGCGGGGTGCCATCCCGACGCCATGACACCGAACGGCCGGTGGTCCGAGGACTTTCAATCGCGATTCCCCTGGACCCCAGGGCCGGACGTAGAGGCCTGCCACCTGCCTAATCGATTGGAGCAGTTGGGCCTTGGTCCCGATGACATCAAGCACGTGGTTCTGTCCCACATGCATTCCGATCATGCCGGTTGCCTGGAGTTCTTTGCAAAATCGCAGGTCATCGTCCACCGGGCCGAATTCGACGTCGCGCTCGACTATCACCGACGCAGGGATCCCGACAGCTCCTATGCCTGGAAGGACGTCGAGCAATGGTTGGAGCTAGACCTAAACTGGCGTTTCGTCGCGGATCACGAAAAAGAGCTGCCCTTGACCGAAATGGCGACCCTGCTCAATTGGGGCGCGGGTCATGCGGCGGGCATGCTGGGACTGGACGTCTCGCTGGACGACACCGGTCACGTGATCCTCGCATCCGACGCCATCTTCACCTTGAAGAACTTCGGCCCACCGGCACGGCTGCCGGGATACCCCGTATCGGCGGCGGGTGCCGCGCGCACCGTCGAGAAGATCCGCGCGCGTGCCGAACGCTTGAACGCGCAGGTCTGGTGCGGGCACGACATGGATCAGTTCATGAGCCTCCGGCGTTCAACGAAAGGGTGGTATGAGTAGCGCGTGATGGCGCCGAGAGGCATTGCCGCTGTTGACTAATTGCTGATGAAATCGATCGCCCTCCATAGCGTCGGCTTTGCCCTTGAGAATAGAAGTAGATCAGCGGCGATCCGAAGCTTGGAGCATTGCGTAGGTTCGCAGCCGTGATCAATGAAACGCGAGGTTGACCAACGCCAGCGCAAAGCGTCACGGAGACGTGAGTGAAGTTTACCGCGCCAACGCGCGAACTACTCCAAGGGAGATATATGTGCACAGTAGGCGTTTCGGCTAGGCTTTTGCCGTTCTCAAGGGCTGCGGGATAAACTCATGATCGATCTCTACACTGCGGCAACGCCAAACGGTCAGAAGATACACATCATGCTTGAGGAGTGCGGTCTGCACTACGTCGAGCACTGGGTCGATATCGATGCAGGTGACCAGTTCGAACCTGATTTCCTCGCCATAAGTCCCAACAACAAAATCCCCGCGATCGTTGATCATGACGGACCCAACGGTCGCACCTCACTGTTCGAATCAGGCGCCATCCTGCTCTACCTCGCGGAGAAGACCG
>CAJHXI010000122.1_pt1 | contig 17240 bp, 19 predicted proteins | sample 9198411 | NCBI WGS metagenome assembly CAJHXI01 (sample SAMEA7708298, study PRJEB35096) | sediment metagenome | biome: marine neritic benthic zone biome [ENVO:01000025]; feature: sediment [ENVO:00002007]; material: shallow marine sediment [ENVO:03000034] sea grass bed [ENVO_01000059] ...
CAGCAGCGGCATCGATTGCTCGACGCTCGCCTGCATCGCCAGCTCGCTATCGAAGGAGCCGCTCGCGGCCTTTGGTGTCGGTAGCGAGTACGCCTCCTTCAACGAGCTGCCGACCGCCCGACGATGACCCTCAAGGACGGCAAGCTGACGACGAGGCGGTACTGGACCCCGGACTTCAGCGTCAAGAAAGACTGGGACGAGAGAGAGGCAGCGGAGCGGCTAGACGGCTTACTGCGCGAGACCGTCGAGGCGCATCTCCTGAGCGATGTCCCGGTCGGCTCGTTCCTCAGCAGCGGCATCGATTGCTCGACGCTCGCCTGCATCGCCAGCTCGCTATCGAAGGAGCCGCTCGCGGCCTTTGGTGTCGGTAGCGAGTACGCCTCCTTCAACGAGCTGCCGACCGCCCGGGTGATCGCCGAGCACCACGGGATGCACCTGCATGAACAGATCGTCAGGCCGGACGTGCTGACCCTGGTTCCGGAATTGGTCCAATCCATGGACGGTCCGGCCGATCCCTTCGGGCTGGGTGTCTACTTTGCCTCCCGCTTGGCGAGCAAAGAGGTCAAGGTGGTCTTGGGCGGCGACGGCGGGGACGAGGTCTTCGGCGGATTCGATCGATACAAAGGCCAGCGGCTGGTCGATCTCTATTGTCGCCTGCCTCAGGGTTTGCGACAGGCCGTGATCGAGCGCTTGGTGGCTCGCCTGCCGGAGAGCTTCGAGTACAAGAGCCTGACCCAGCGCATGGCCTGGCTCATCGCTATGTCGGCGCAGGGCGGTGGACGGCGATACGCCGAGAGCATTTTCTTTCTCAGGTTCAACCGCGAGGCCAAGGAGGCGCTCCTCACGTCCGAGGCACAAGCCCGCGTCGAAGATGTCGATTCGGCCGACACGATCCTCGCGCGGTTCGACTCGCCGAACATCGAGGATCTGGTCGACCGGATGCTCTACACCGATCAGATGATGTCGATCCCCGGTTTCAACGCCACCGTGACCGATCATATGTCGATGGCGTGGTCCGTGGAGGTGCGCTCGCCCTATCTGGATCACGAGGTGGTCGATTTCGCCGCCGCCTTGCCCGCCCGCCATAAGGTGCGGCTGTGGCGCTTGAAGCATATCTTGCGCCGGGTTGCCGCGCGCTACCTCCCCGGCGATGTCGCCAACCGGCCCAAGCAGGGTTTCGGCTTTCCCATCGGGTTTTGGATCAAGGGCGAGTTGCAGGCGCCCTTACGGCGTCTCTTCCAAGACTCGTTCTTCGTACGCAACGGGATCTTCGACGGTGCCTACCTGCACCGGATGCTGGACCAGCACATAAGCGCCCAGGTGGATCACAGTCACCGAATTTGGCTTCTCTTCAATCTCGAGGTTTGGGCGCGCCTAGCGCTCGAAAACCAGACCAGCGGTCAAGCGCAGGACGAGGTGCGGCGCCTCATGGCCGGCTGAATGCTTCGGGGAGCTGCTGCAGGACTGATTAAAGGCATACATAAGCAAGGCGTGCCATAACCCGCGCCCGCCTTTGCCCCGTTCGAGCCGAGCGACCAAGGACCGCGTCACATGAAGATTCTCAGGGCCCTTATCACTTGGATCTCGACCTGTTTCCTACTCTTCATGTTGGGGGCGATCGTCACCTGGGGCGAAATCTGGCCCTTCGATCCTCACCTGCGCAATGCTTTCGTCGGCTTGCAAGCCTTAGTGGGGCTGGTCAGCGAGAGGGACGATTCGGATAGCGATGTTTGGATGCCGTCGGGCCAGGGCAAAGGGCCGACACGCGTTCTGCGCCACGAGCCGGGCGCGTACGACGGCTACACCCTGATCACCGTTGGCCAGAGCGCTTACCTGATCGACATGGCCGGGGAGGTTCTCCATGCCTGGAGCTTCCCTTACAGCAGTTTGCCATCGGACGAACGCCTTCGCAGCAAGGCACCCTCGGAGATCCAGCTTTACTGGAAGCCCGCTCGCTTACTGGAAAACGGGGACCTTCTGGTCATCATCGACCTGATGGGCGCCTCGCCGGAGGGTTTGGCGCTGGTGCGCTTGGATCCGAGTTCACGGCTGCGATGGGCCTATCATGGATCGGTGCATCATGATTTCGATGTCGACGACGAGGGATGGATCTACGTGCTCGACCAGCGTATTTCCCAGGATGCGGTCGAGGCCCTGCCAGCGCTGGTACCACCGCTGATCGACGAGGGCGTGGTGATCCTCTCGCCCGACGGCCACCCGGAAAAGCGCCTCTCCTTGGTCGATGCCTTCGCCACCTCACCTTTCGCCCGGATGCTCGACCACACGGCGCGCGAAAGCCGTTGGCCGTGGGGCGATTATCTGCACTCCAACAACATCGATATTCTAAGCGCTGATCTTGCGGACCGCTTCGACGGCATGGCCCCGGGTCAGGCCTTGTTGTCCTTTCGCGAGATCAACACCATTGCCCTGCTGGATGTGGAGTCCGGCCAAATTGTTTGGGCCCTGCGCGGCGACTGGTTCGCCCAGCACGATCCGGACTTCCTACCCAATGGTCGGCTGCTCATGTTCGACAATCTCGGCGACTGGCTGCGCGGCGTGGGCTCACGGGTGATCGAGGTCGATCCGGTCAGCGGCGGCATCGTCTGGGCCTATCCCGGTGCCGGGGACCCACCGCTCTTCAGCGCCTATCGTGCCGACCAGCAGCGCCTGCCCAACGGCAATACGCTGATCAACGAGTTTCAACGCGGGCGCCTACGGGAAATCGCGCCGGACGGTCGGGTGGTCTGGGAATACCGCTGTCCGTTTCACCACCCCACGCATCGCGACCGGCGGTGCCGGGTGATGTCGGCAGAGCGGTACGAAGCCGACCGCATTACCTTCACCCTCAACCACGGCGATGTGCCAGCCCCTTGAGGCCACGCCATCGCGGTGCTTAGCTTGAGCTTGTGGCTTGAGCCCGCGGCAACGCAAGACGAGGGAGGAGTTCATGAGCGTCTATATGGTGGCGATGGTCCGTGTCGACGATCCCGAGACCTATAAGGAGTATACCGCCCGCACTCCCGCCATCATCAGCAAGCACGGCGGGCGCTTCCTGGTGCGGGGCGGCGCGGTCGAGACCGTTGAGGGCCCGGCCTTCGACCGGCGTCTGGTGGTGATTGAATTTCCCTCGCGAGAGGCTTACTGGGCGTTCTATCGGTCACCGGAGTATCAGGAGGCGATGGCGTTTCGTCAGCCCTCCTCTGAAGCGACCTTTCTGCTGGCCGACGGGGTGCCCGAGGGCACGGCGGCACCTGATGACCAGGTCGTCAAATCCGGTTGAGGGTGGGTACGGTCTCGATCGTTGTGATAATCTCTTGCGTTAGCGAACCCGGTAAGTGTTTGATTTCAGCAACACGGTGGCGGTTACCGCCGATACTCGATGTGATTGGCTTTCAGCCGAGGGTTTGTGATCATGCAGGGCTTGGAAGGCGCGCAAAGAGAGCGCATCGCGACCATCGTCGATCTAGAGCGCTACCCGATCGACCGGCCCAGCGCGCCGGCGTTTGAGGCCCTGGTCTCTCGCTGCTTGGACGAGTTGTCCGAAGACGGCTGTTGCGTCCTGGAGAGCTTCATTCGGCCCCTGTCCGTGGCCCGCATGGCGCGCGAGGGCGAGGCTCTGGCGCCGCAGGCGCACCGGTCGAGCGAATCGCATACGCCCTACTTCACACCCGATGAGCCGGACTTCCCGGAAAACCACCCGCGCCGCGCGTTTCAAAAGCGCACCAACGGCTTCGTGTGTTATGACCTGATCCCGCCGGCCTCGGACTTGCGCGCGCTCTTCGCCTTCGAGCCCCTGACGGAGTTCCTGCGCGCGGCGTTCGGCCAGACGGCGCTTTACCGCTATGCCGATCCCCTGGCCGCGATGCCGATCAACGTGATGCGCCCGGGGGACGCCTTTCCTTGGCATTTCGATACCAACGAGTTCACCGTCACCGTCGTCATCCAACCGGCCGAGGGGGGTGGGGTCTTCGAGTATGTCCCCAATATCCGCGACAGTGAGGACGAGGGCTACGAGGCGGTAGCGGCGGTCCTGGCCGGCGCCGATGAGAAGGTTCGCCGCCTGGCACTTAGGCCCGGTGATGTCCAGCTCTTCAAGGGCCGCTTCACGCTCCACCGGGTTACCGAGGTTCGCGGCGCGGGCCTGCGTCTGGTGGCCATACCGTCCTGGTCCACCGTGCCCGGCATGATCGGCAAGCCGTTCCGCACCCGGGAGATCTACGGGCGTCTCTCGCCGGCCCATCTGTCCGATCAGCAGGCCAGGGCCGACGATTTGGCCGATTAGCTCGCGCCCGAAAAATGTCCCATTCTCAGGGTAATAATCTCGGGGCTGGCGCTTGCCCATGTTTTGCGGTTTCCTTGTTTTGGTCGGGCCAATCGGCTGGGTGCGAAAGAACGGAAGAGTGATTATGCGAATTGCCGAATACGGTGCGGAAAACCGAGACGAGCTGGTCGCCCTGGCCGATGCGGTCCTGGGCGAGGGGTTCTTCAGGAATCCAGCCGAGGTGGGCCGCAGCTCCAACGCATGCGTGCTCGTTGCCTTGGACAAGGACAACCGGCTTGTCGGGTTCATTCGCGGTCGGCTGCTCGGCGCCGATGGCCTGTCCGAATTCCTGGAAAATCGCGTGCCCGAGGTACCCGAGGACATCACCCAGGCCGATGCGGAGGGAACCTTGGGTGTCATCGAAACTGTGGTCGTGAACCCGGAGTGCCGCCGCCAAGGCATTGGCACCAAACTGTTGCTGGTCATTCACGACACCATCATCGGGATGGGCGCGGACAAGCTGATCGCTACGTTCAAGCGCGGCCCTCGCGAGGGCTATGTCGATACTTTGATGGAAAAACTCGACTTTCAGTATTGGACACGGCTGCCGACCTATTGGCAGGCGCGGTGCGAGCGTGGCGACTTCGTTTGTGCGGGGCGCGATGCGAAGTGCAACTGCGAGGCTGTGCTATATCGCAAGAAAGTCTTTTGATGAACCAGCCGTTCGACTTGGCGCAGCCAAATTAGTTTGATCGAATGAAGCGTGATAAATTAACTATAACGCTTAACCAATTTCAAAAATACGATTTGATTTTTTCAACCCCCTAGTATATAGATAACGAATACTGAATACTTACTATAAATATAACCCTGTATGTGCAATATTATTCCAGGTAGGCGTGTGATCTCATGTACCAATCACAAGTCGATGACCGTTGGCTGATCGAGGTTTATGGGCAGGCCGTCGGGATGGTCGTGCGTGATGAGGCGGCGTTCGTCTTCCACGCGGCCGTTCCGGAGATCTGGTCGCTCGACCGTCAAGCTTTCAAGAGTCTCAATGATGCGGAGCGCGCTGTGAAGGCCCGGTTTCAGTCGGCAAGCTCCGTGCGCCCGGCGACGTGAAGAACGACGTCGGCAAAGCTCGGATTGCGGTCGAGTGGAAGGTGTCGGGGAGGTAGCCGGGATGGCGAATGGTGCGGGTCTTTTTTTCTTCAGGTGCGCCGTATCGGTCGACCTCTATGCGGTGACGGCGGACGCGGATGGGCGACCGCTGCCGACCACGGGTGACATAACATGGCAGGCGATCGGGGGTGTCGACGACCTGGGCGAGGCGGCTCAAGGCTTCGATGGCGCGGCGGCGTGGGCCGACATCGCCCGTTACGGTTGTCACTGGTTCACCTCCGAAGGCCCGGTGGATATCTACTGGGGTGAGGAGGGCCCACCCTCGGCGGCTTATGAGCACACACCCTAGGACTGCTCGATCTCCAAACCGAAGATGCTGACCCGCAGGTTATAGTCGCGGAAGAAGCCGGCGACGATGATGATCTCCAGCATCTGGCGGTCGTCGATCCCTGATCCACGCAGCCGCTCCACCTCCGCCGGTCCCGAGAGGTCTGGCCGCTCGGTGACGGCGAAATCGAGCATCGCCCGCGTTCGCGCATCTAGGTCCGCCGTGCGGTAGTCCGCGGCGATGGCGTTCGCAGTGGCCTCGCCGACACCGGCCTCGATCATGCTCTGCTTGTGATGATGAACGCAGTAGGTGCATCGGTTCGCCGCCGAGACGGCGGTGGCGATCATCTCCTTTTCGCCCCGGGTCAGGCTCGTGTCGGCAAGGATGACGGTTTGATAGCGTCGCTTTTCCATTGCCAGCGCTTCCGGCCAGAGGCTGAGCAGCTTTTCCGTCTCGAAGACCCGGCCCAGTGCTTGTCGGCTCTGCTCATAGGAGCGCGCCAAGGCCCCCGTTGCCTACTCTCCGCTACCGTTCGGATGTGGGTCATGTTCGCTCTCCCCAGTTCTAGGCTTGTTATGTATTCTTCAGATCGAAGGCGATCTCGATGTGATTGCCATCCGGATCGTGGAGGTTGACCTGCCGGATCTCCCAGCCCGGAACGTCCGTGATCTCGCAGGGTATGGCGAGTGTGGCAAGATGGGCGAGGAAGCTTTCGATGCCTTCGGCGCGAAAGGCGAAATGCTCGAGGCGAGGGGTCGCTGCGTCCGGCGTCTGCGCGACTTCGACGAGATGGACCGCCGCCCGCTCGCCGCAGTAAAGCCAGGCCCCGTTCACGGCGAAGGGTGGGCGGGGGCCGAGTGACAGCCCCAGCACATCCCGATAGAACGCGCTCAGGACCTCGATGCGCGCCGTTCGGATGTTGACGTGGTCGAGATAGCAAAGCGTCATGGCCCCCTCCTCAAAAAGCTGGACAGGGTCCATATTCCGGCGAGGGTGAGATCTGTCAATCGTGGGATGCGCGGGGCCGAGGCGGGGTGGGGAAATACCTCTAAGTGAGCCAGCGGATCAGCGCCATCGGCCAGAGCATGCCGTCGGCAAGCGACGATTGAACGAGGGACCCTGCACCCACCGAGCCCCAGAGCTCCGATGCGCGTACCGCCGCGGCGCTAACGCCGCCGAGACCATAAACGATACAGCCGATCCAGCAGTACTTGCTCAAGGTCCTATCCTTAATGTCCCGCCGCTCGATGAGGGGCCCGGGACCGTGGTTGGCCGAAGTGACCGCAGTGTCGTTAATCCGAGTGCTACTTCGGCAGGATCAGGCTAACCATAGATTACTAGCACTGTGTTAACTCCGGCACTTTAGACAAATTTTACGATAGCGGGATTAGTGTAAGTATTTGAAAAATATGTAAAAACTTTGAGATGCCTCGCCGAGGCAAAGGTATGTTAGAGAAATATTAACCAAAATATTTCAAGCTTTGGCCAGATAGGATCGGCCTGCCGTCTTACGATGACGGCGCATCCGGGATCGGCTCGGTCCGATCGCCTCCATCGGAAAGGAGGGGCCAAAAGTGATACCGATCGTCCTGACCATCGTCGCCGCCGTCGGGCTGTGTGCGGCCTGCTATCTGGCCTATCGAGAACGCAACCGCCGACATGCCATCGCCAGGCGACTGTTTTTCCTATCTTGAGATTTGAAGGGGGTAAGGGTTTGGCAACCCTCTTGCCCCTAATCTTGAATTTGACCTAAATGTCCTCGGAGAGCTCTCGTGGTCAGTCTGAGCGCCAACGAGCAGCGCGTTCGCAAGAGTCATCGCCACTTCTATCTGGAACGCAAGCTCATCTACTCGACCGAAGAGCTCAAGCTCGCAATGAAGCTTCTACTCGAAAAACGCGCCCGTTCGCCGCGCGTCCGGCGAACTTTTTTCAGTGGCGTCGAAAGCGTGCCTGACGACAAATTCGTTGCGGTCAACAAGGACACCATAGACTGGGCCTATCACGTGCTTGACCGGATGGTGTTTCAGCCCTCCTGGCAAATCCACTTTCGCTAGCGAGGCCGGCACAGGCCCCGGCGGATCTCAGGATTTCATTCCACTGTTAGCGCGGCGTTCGGCAATGCGGGTGATAACCGCGCGTTTCTCGTCACCGCTGAGGATTGGCCACTCGCGGATCTCGTCGATGTCGCGGTAACAGCCCAGACAATGGCCGGTCGCGTCATCGATCTGACAGACTGCGATGCAGGGCGACGGCACGGAGTTATCGGGCACGAAGCGGCGTGCACCACCACGGCGCTTGCGGCGCCGCGCCACCCGTTCGCGTCTCGCCTCGTCGTCTTCCGCCGCCATTCTATCGCCTTTTCGCGCGGTGCCGCCCGGCGCTCGGGCTCGCCGTTGCATATGGACCAAGGCGACAGCCCTTGCAAGTATTGCGCGGTTGCGGCAACCACGTACTTGGGACGAAGGCTGTCTAAAGGCTAGGGAGCCTCGGCCGGTGGGTAGGTAGGTCATGACGCGCAGGATCCGACTGGCGAGCGGCGTCATTTTGATGCTTTTCGTCGTGACACACTTCATCAATCACGCTCTGGGGCTGGTCTCTTTGGAGGCCCTGGAGGCAGGGCGTCGTTGGTTCCTGATACTCTGGCGCAACCCCGTGGGGACGGTGTTGCTCTATGGCGCATTGGCGACGCATCTGCTCCTTGCGCTTTGGGCCTTGTTCGAGCGGCGCAGCTTTCGCCTGCGCCCCATCGATTGGGTGCAGCTGGCCCTCGGCCTAGCCATTCCCGCTTTTCTGACCCTCCACATTCTCGGGACTCGCGCGGCCAGTTCTTTCTTCGGCACCGAGGACGGCTATCTCTACACCCTCACGGTTCTGTTCGTGCTCGCGCCGGAACTCGGCATCCAGCAGCTCTGTCTCATCTTGTTGGTGTGGGTGCACGGCACGATTGGCCTGCACCAATGGTGGCGCCTGAAACCGACCTATCGCCGAGTGCGGGACGTTGCCCTGGTGAGTGCGGTGCTGCTGCCGGCGGCGGCCTATGCCGGGGTCGGTGTGGCGGTGCGTGACCTTCTGGCGCTTGCCGCCCAGCCAGGATGGGTGGAGGACACCCTGACGCGTTTGGGCGCGCCCGGGCCGGATGCATTGCAGGTCATCTATGCGGTGGAGCGCTGGACGCTGATCGGGCTCGGCATTGCCCTTTTGGCCGCCTTGGCGGCGCGCCCGTTGCGCGAGGCGCTTCGCCTCAGCGCCGGCAAGGTGCGGATCACCTATCCGGGGGGTCGCCGGGTCATGGTGAGCGCAGGCCATTCGATCCTCGAAGCCAGCCGACTGGCCGGCATCGCGCACGCATCGGTTTGTGGCGGGCGCGGGCGCTGTTCGACCTGTCGGGTGCGGGTCGTCGCCGGCTTGGAAGATTTGCCCGAGCCCAGCGACGAGGAAACGCAAGTCTTGCGGCGGATACGGGCCGCCGCCGACGTGCGTTTGGCCTGCCAGACCCGGCCCGTCGTCGACTGCACGGTGGTGCCGCTTCTGGCGCCGGGGGTTTCGACCGACGCCGCGGGGTCGGAGCCGGGCTATCGTCAAGGCCAAGAGCGGGACATCACCGTTCTCTTCGCCGACCTGCGGGATTTCACGTCGCTCGCAGAGGAGCGCTTGCCTTACGACCTCGTCTTCGTGCTGAACCGCTATTTCGCGGCGATGGGAAAATCGGTGGAGGACAGCGGCGGCTACGTCGACAAGTTCATCGGCGACGGCGTGATGGCGCTCTTCGGCCTCGACGGCACGCCCGAGCAAGGCGCGCGCGACGCTCTCAGCGCGGCGGCGCGAATGTCCGTCGAGCTGGAGCAACTCAACCACGCTCTGGAGCGCGAGTTGGGGCACCCCTTGCGCATCGGTATCGGCCTGCACCGCGGGCCAGTGATCTTGGGTGAGATGGGCTACGGCGAGGCCCGCAACCTCACCGCCGTAGGCGACACGGTCAATGCCGCCAGCCGGCTGGAGGGGATGACCAAGGACTTCGGCGTTCAACTCGTGGTCTCACAGACCGTCATCGCGGGCGGCGCCGGCTCGCACGATTTCGCCACCCGCGATGTAGTCGTGCGGGGCCGGGAGAAGCCGCTGACGGTTCACCTGGTGCCTGATGCCTCTTGCTTCAGCTCTTCGGGATCGGCTGCCTCGACGACCCGTCGCACCACGTCGTAGGCAAACCCCCGCCGGGCCAGCGCGGCCATGTCGCGCTGCCGGGCGGCGGCTCTGTCGTTCGGGTCTCGGTAGGGCCCGATGCGTCGTTTGCGGCAGTAGACCAGCGCTGCCGCAAGCTCGGGATCTCGCGGCCCGTCTTCGCTCCGCTGTGCCATTGCCTGCACGATGTCCTCACGGCCGAGTCCCTTGGCGGTCAGTTGGGCGACGATGGCACGACCCGATGAACCTCGCGCCTGCAGGTTGCGCGCCTTGGCCTCGGCATAGGCCGCATCGTTCAACAAGCCGAGGCGCAGCAGCTTTTCGATCACCGCCTCGACGGCGGCGGCTCCCTCGGTGCGGTCGCAGCCCTCGCGGCGTGCGGCTCGCTCGACCCGGCGCAGCAACACGCGGCGAAGCCCGGCCGCGGAGGTCGCGTAGCGCGTCAGATAGTCGAGCGCCGCGCGCTCGAGCACGGTCGCGTCGATCTCGGACTTTCGTTTGGCGGGCGGTTGGCTGTGCACGGCTTCTGACCTCTCCCGGCATGGCGGTTCGGACATGTGGCAACTTGCCTTTTCCTGCCGTCAATCCTATCTGGGGCTGATGGCTTGGCAACCGATGTCGATGGATGCGCCGAAAATCCGCCCAATCGGGCCGGTCAACTGGCGCGGGCTGTGGACCCTCTATGAGAAAGAGGTTCGGCGTTTCCTCAACGTCTTCACGCAGACGCTGGTGGCACCGGTGGTGACCTCGCTCTTGTTCCTTGCCATCTTCCACCTGGCGATCGGCGGGCGTGGGCGGGAGATCGCGGGGATCGGCTTCACCAGCTTCCTGGTACCCGGCCTCATCATGATGTCGATCGTCCAAAACGCCTTCGCCAATACCTCCTCCAGTCTCGTTATCGCCAAGACCCAAGGCAATATCGTCGACCTCCTGATGCCGCCGCTGTCACCGGGTGAGTTGACGCTCGGCCTGGTCGGTGGCGGCGTGACGCGCGGCCTCATGGTCGGCACCCTGGTCGCCGCGGCCATGTGGTTCTTCGTTCCCTATAGCGTTTACCAGCCCGCGCTCGTCGCCTATCACGCCATCATGGCTGCCGTGATGCTGTCGCTGTTGGGCACGATCGGCGGCATCTGGGCCGAGAAGTTCGATCAGATCGCGGCCGTCACCAATTTCATCGTCATGCCCTTCTCGTTTTTGTCCGGGACCTTCTATTCCATCGAGCGCCTGCCGCCCGTGTGGCAGACCGCGGCCCATTTCAATCCCTTCTTTTACATGATCGACGGCTTCCGCTTCGGTCTGATCGGGCATGCGGACGCGGCGCCGGCGTTGGGGGTCGTCGTCTTGGCTGTGGTCAACGCGCTGCTGGCATTGCTCGTCTATGTCATGTTCCGCACCGGCTATCGTCTGAAATCCTAGATACGGAGATCTGGACCCATGCCCGGCCCGGCGCCTCGACCGATCGGCTCTTTGAACGGCCTGGGCTGCTGGACCTTGTGCCGGCGTGGTCTGCTTCGCTTCTGGCGCTGGTCTTGGAGCTCCCTGGGTGGCATTTGCGTGTCCAGCGTGCTGCTCTTGGCCGTCTTCACCTTGGCGGCCGGCGAGCGCGGCGAGGTAGTGCCGGGCCTGTCGATCGGGACCTTCGTCGCCCCTGGCGTGCTGTTCTTCGCCATCGCCCACACGGCCTTCGAGGGCGCGGCGGTGCTGATCCTCGAGGACAAGATCGAGGGGACCATCTCGGAGGTTTTGATGGCGCCCTTGACGGCGCTGGAGATGACGGCGGGCTTCGTGGTGCCACCGATGATCAATGCCTTGGGCGCGGGCGCGGCGGTGTTCCTGGTCACTTTGCCGTTCGCCGACTATGCCTTCAGCAATCCGGGCCTGACCCTGGTCTTTGGTGTGCTCGACGCCTTGGTCTTCGCGCTGGCCGGCGGGTTGGTCGGGCTGTGGGCGGACAAGTGGGAGCACTACGGCGCCGCCGAGGCTTTCTTGATGTTGCCGCTCGGATTTCTTTCCGGCGGGTTTTTCGCGCTCGATAGCCTGCCGGCCTTCGCCCGACCGATCATCCAGGCCAACCCCCTTTTTCACGCGGTGAATGGCGGGCGCGACGGCCTTACCGGCTTTTCGGAGAGCGCGCCGGGTCTCGGAGCGGCCTTTCTCCTGGTTCTGGCCGTTCCTTTCGCGTTCATCCTTTGGCGCCTTATTCGTAGCGGCTATAAGGTGCGTCCTTGATAGCGATTCCTTAAGGCAGCGCGGCCACAATAGTCCTTCAGCCCATGCTCTGTCGTCTCCTGGAGGAGCTGCCATGTCGTCTTTGTCCATGACGCCGTTGGTTCTTTTGCTGGGTCGTCTGACCGCTCTGCCCCGGCTTGCCGCGGCGCTGATGCTCTGTGCTGCGCTTGGCGCGGGAGCCGCCGTGGCCGAGGAGGGCGCCATGCCCTTCGGCAAGGGCATGCTTTGGAAGATCGAGAAGGCGGGCGCGCCGACCAGCTACGTGCTGGGCACCATGCACATCGCCGATCCCAGGGTCCTCGACCTGCCGCCGGAGGTCTACACGGCCCTCGCCGCCAGCGAGCAAGCCATCTTCGAGCTTGTGTTGGATACAAGCGTACGTACGCGAATGGCTCAAGCTATGGTGCTGTCTCAAGGGCGTACGCTCGAGGTCATCGTCGGGCCTGAGCTGTTCGGGCGATCGGTTGAGGTGGCTGCCGAGTACGGCCTGCCCGGACAGGCGATCAACGTCATGAAGCCCTGGGCGCTGGTGCCGATCTTCAGCTTCCCCCCCGAGCAGTTGGCCTTGCTTGCGGGTGGCCAGGCGCCGCTGGACGAGGCGTTGCAGCACGAAGCGGCCCGACAGGGCAAGGCTCTGGTGGGACTGGAGACGGTCGAAGAGCAGCTCGGGCTGTTCGACAACGCACCGGAGGACGTCCAGGTGCAGATGCTGCGATCGGTGGTGGAGGATCGCAACCGCTTGAGGGCGCAGTTCGAGTCGATGCTGGCCGGCTACCTGGCGCGGGATCTCGAGGCCCTTTATGGCGAGATGTTGGCTCAGGCCACTGCCGCCGAGGCGCAACTGGTCGAGACTTTCGAGCGCGACTTCGTGATCACCCGCAACCTTCGTATGGCCGAACGCCTTCGGCCTTATCTGGCTCGGGCCGGGAGTTTCGTGGCGGTGGGGGCTTTGCACTTGCCGGGTGAGCGGGGCATTTTGGCTCTTCTGGCGGGCGACGGCTACAGCGTTTCGCGGGTCTACTGAACGACCAGCCCTATCCCTTTGCGCGCGCGAGCCGCTCGGAGATCGTTGCCAGTGCGCCGCGCCAGGCCTCGATCGCGCCGGCCTCTTCCAGCGCTTCTAAGCCTTGGGCGGTAATCCCGCCTTTGGTCGCGAGCCCCGCCAGAATGTCGTTCAAACCCTCCTCGCCGCGTTGCTGGGCCACGACGGCGGCGGCGCGGAAAGTGCCGGAGACTACCTGCCGAGCTAGATCGGGGGGCACCCCTTGGGCTCGGTTCTCACGCTCCAGCGCCGCCATGAGGGCGAAGATCCAGCCATAGAGCCCAGCATTGGCGGTGGCTGCGGTATAGCTTTCCTGATCCGGGAAAGCGATGACCTCGCCGAGGTGTTGCAACAGACGCCGAGCTACCGGATCGTCCGGGTACAGCAAGGTCGGGCTTTCGCCGTACTCGGCGGCGGAGATGGGCATGGCGGTGACGAGCTCGGCCTTCCCGACCAGCGGCGCGAGGCGCGCCTGCGGCAACCCGGCCACGGCCGAGATGACGAGCATGCCGGGCTTCAACCAAAGCGCTGCGAGCGCCGCCGGCGTGTCGGTGGGGCGCAGCGTGATCAACAAGCAATCGGCTGCCTCGGCGACGGCCTGGTTGTCGGGGGCGACCGTGCAGTCGTGGTCTTGGGCCAGGCGCGCTGCGTGTTCGGTGTTGCGCGGTGAGAGGATGATCGGCGCGCTATAGCCGGCGCGCCGGAGGCCTCGCACCAGGAAGCCCGCGAGATGACCTGTGCCGATGACGCCCAGGGTCATGCGCGCTCCTTGGCTTTGGCCGTTTCGACCAGGCGTGTTGCGAAGCTTGCCATATCCGGGCAGGGCTGCCCCCCGGCCTCGGCCAGCGCCGCGGTCACGTCGCGAGGCAGGCTCGAGTTGCTGGTCTCGGCGATCTGGTTCAGCCGGCCGCCGATGGCGATCGGGATCTCACCGCCGCGCACACTCAGAGCGTCGCGCAGCGCAATCAAATAGTCGAGGGCGATGCCGTTATAGGTGCTGACCGCAATGAGGTCGGCGGCGCCGTCCAGTGCCAAACTAGCAAAGGCGTTGGGCTCCGCGTGCACGCCGGCGTCGATCACCCGGACCTCGAGATGTCGGCAGAGCGCCTCGGCGAGGATCTTGCCGTACTCGTGGACGTCGGTGGAGGCCAGGCAGACAGATAGGTTCGCTCGGGTGATCCGCTCACGGTCCTCGGGGTCGACCGCGCCGACGATGCGAAGGGCCTCGCGCTCGAGGTCATCGAGGGTGCTGGCCTTGACGAGCGCGATGCGGCCACGCGGCTCCGAGGGCGCCGGCTCGCCCGGCCCGAAGAGCTCTTCCAGGCGCTTGGCGCCGATGCGGCGCAGGGACAAGAGAAGCTCAATGGGGTTCATGGTATCGATACCAGCGCTCTCCAGGCCGGCCAGCACCCGGCCGCGAAACTGCCTGCCGCCGGCGACGATACGCTGAGCGAGGCGTTCGGCTTCCTCGGTGGAGAAGAGTTGCCGCTGCTCCTCGATACGTTCGAAGAGGCGAACGGCGAAGATCTGGGCGGCTACCACCTCGTCGATATCGGGAATGCGCTCGGCCTCGCTGATCGGAACGGGATTGAGCGCATGGCCGCTGGGGTGATCGATCTGGGCCAGGGCGTCGACGGCAAGATATCGGGCCAAGGCGGCGTAGTTGTCGGCGCCGGCGCCACGATAAGCGACCGTGTTGCCGTAGATCATCGATCCGGGCGCGCCACCCCGTGACGCCAAGGCGCGCTGGAAGGCAACCCGCGTCAGGGGGTTGGAGAAGCTGTGACCGTAGCAGTGGGCGATGGACCCGCCCAACAGGATCTCGACGATGTGGGCCTCGATCAGCGCGGCACCATACGCCGAAGCGAGGTCGCAAAAGAGCGCTGCGAAGCCGTCGTCCAGGTTGGAGTGGACGATGATCTCGCTCGGGTGGGCGGCGAGCAGGGCAAGCGCTTCGACCGTGGCCGCCGTGGTCGCCACGTCGTCGGACCAGCCCGGCAGCCGAAACGTGAAGTACTGTCCCAGGTTGCCGATGGTCGTCGCCCCGGCGCCGAGCGCCGCCAGGCAGTTCTCCACTGCCGCCGGCATGCCGAGCACGAAGTCCCCGAAATGGGGAGCGACTGGTGCTTCGGCGCTGAGGGCTGCCCAGCTTGCCCCATCGGGTAGCACCAGGCCGGTACCTTGCGGTCGGCCGTGGCGCCGGTCGGCCGGATAGCCCATGGACCAGTCGAGGCAGATGCCATAGCGGTCGACGGTCCCGCCGGCCTCGGCCACCCTATCGAAAATCTCGCGCCAGGCCCGGCGACTCATTGCCGGATCGCGGTAGCCGATCTGGGCGTGCAGCATGAGCCGACCCTCGTCCATGCACCGACGCTTGTAGTCGGCCTCCGAGAGCACCTGCGCTTGACGCAAAAAGGCGCAACGCCCCAGTTCGGCCGTGGCGGCGCGCGCGCGACCCCGCGCGATCAGCTCGGTCTGATCCGGCAGCCGGCTCTCCGGCAAAAGTTCGTCGCGGTGGGGCAGGCCCGTCACATCTCCGTCCTCGTCGATCGGTAGGGCTATTGTGCCCGCCCTCGGGCCGGTCTGTCACCCGCGCCGATGGCATCGGCGGGGCTTCGGTTGACAGGTCCCGGGATTGAGCGTTAAGTCGCGCCCTTTCTAGATCTGTCCCGGCGTGGGAGAAGAGGTAATGGGTAGTGATGAGGGCGCCATGTCCGATGCCATGATGCCGACCTATGCGCGCAGCGCGCTCGCCTTCGAGCGCGGCGAGGGCGCGTATCTTTTCACGTCCGATGGCCAGCGTTATCTCGATTTTGCCTCCGGGATCGCGGTCAACGCCCTGGGCTATGCCCACCCTCATCTGGTCGAAACGATGACCCGTCAGGCCGGCCTACCGTGGCATGTCTCCAACCTCTATCGCATCCCCGAAGGCGAGCGCTTGGCCGAGCGGCTTGCCGCGGCCAGTTTCGCCGACCGGGTGTTCTTCTGCAATTCGGGGGCCGAGGCGGTGGAAGGCGCGCTGAAGGTGGCCAGGCGCTATCACCATGCTCGGGGCGAGAGCGGGCGCAATCGCGTCATCGCTTTCAGAGGCGCCTTTCATGGACGCACGCTGACGACGCTCTCGGCAGCCGGCAATCCGAAGTACCTGGAGGGCTTCGGGCCGGCGTCGCCGGGCTTCGATCACGTCGCCTTCGGCAACATGAACGAGGTGCGCACGGCGGTAAGTGGGGAGACGGCGGCGATCCTGGTCGAGCCGGTTCAAGGCGAGGGCGGCGTGCGCGCCGCTGACGCGGAGTTCCTGCGGGCCTTGCGGACCGTTTGCGACGAGTTTGGGCTATTGTTGCTGTTCGACGAGGTGCAGTGCGGCATGGGCCGCACGGGCCGGCTGTTCGCCCACCAGCAAGCGGGCGTCGAGCCCGATATCATGGCTCTGGCCAAAGGCCTTGGCAGCGGCTTTCCGATCGGTGCCATTCTGGCCGGCGAAAGGGCGGCTGCCGGCATGACGCCCGGTACACACGGCACCACCTTCGGCGGCAACCCCTTGGCTATGGCGGTCGCCAATGCGGTCCTGGATGTAATGCTGGCCGAGGGTTTTCTCGATGCGGTGGAGCATAACGGGGCTTTGCTCCGCGGGCGGTTGGAGGCGATCGTTGCTCGGCATCCGGAGGTGTTCGAGGAGGTCCGAGGACAAGGCCTCATGCTCGGGCTGCGGTGCCGAGAGGACGCGCCCGGCTTTGTCGAACGTCTGCGCGCGGAGGGACTCCTGACGGTGGCCGCGGCCGAGAACGTTGTGCGGTTCTTGCCGCCGCTGATCATCGGCGAGGCCGAGATCGACGACGCCACGGCGATGATCGAGCGGGCCGTAGCCGGCGTGTTAGGAGAGCGCTGACATGGCCACACCGAAGCACTTTTTGGACCTCGACCGCTTCCCCACGAGCGAGCTGCGGCAAATGCTGGACGTCGCCGCGGAGATCAAGGCCGGCGGCGCCTTTCGCGGCGAGGCCCGCCCGCTGGCCGGCAAGCCGGTGGCGATGATCTTCGAGAAGCCCTCGACCCGAACACGGGTCTCCTTCGAGGTC
>CAJHXI010000318.1_pt1 | contig 15793 bp, 17 predicted proteins | sample 9198411 | NCBI WGS metagenome assembly CAJHXI01 (sample SAMEA7708298, study PRJEB35096) | sediment metagenome | biome: marine neritic benthic zone biome [ENVO:01000025]; feature: sediment [ENVO:00002007]; material: shallow marine sediment [ENVO:03000034] sea grass bed [ENVO_01000059] ...
AACAAACGCTCAAGCATCCAGTCCAAATAGCTGCGGTCGTCGGTCGCCAGACGAAGCTCACCCCCATCTTTCAGGAGCGCCGCCAAGCGCTCTAGGCTGGCGTGCCGCACCAGTCGTCGCTTGTGGTGCCGGGTCTTGGGCCAGGGATCGGGGAAGAGAATGAACACCCAATCCAACGACCGCTCGGGCAAAGCCGCCATGAGCGCGCGGGCATCACCCTGGTATATTCGCATCCGCGCCAACGCCGCCGTGCCCTCGAGCCGGCGCAAGAGCTTGGCAATGCCGTTGAGATAGACCTCCGCGCCGATGATGCCGGCCGGCCCGTCGTGCTCGCTCTGCCGGGCGGCCTGCCAGGCCAAGTGTTCGCCCGCGCCGAACCCGATCTCCAGCCACAGCTGCGACAAGGCCGGATCGAAGAGCCTGCGCGGGTCCAGCGTCTGGCCCTCGGGCGGGAGCTCGATTGCCAGCTGGGGAAGCAGGGCCTCAACGAGGCGGCGTTGTGTCGCCCGTAGCGGACGACCCCGCCGGCGACCATGAAGCCTGTCTTGCTTTGCCTGTTCTTCCTGCACGCCCTGCGCCGCTCCCGCCGGACCGGCCCTCGAGGCTTACGCTCCGAGAGCGCCGCGCAGCTCGTCGACCAGGTCAGTCCTCTCCCAGGAGAACCCCCCATCGGGCTCGGGCTCACGGCCGAAATGTCCGTAGGCCGAGGTGCGGGCGTAGATCGGCTTGGAGAGCCCGAGATGCTCGCGGATACCGCGCGGCGAGAGGTCCATGACCTCCTGGAGCACCTCGGCCAACCGCGCCTCGTCCACCTGGCCCGTGCCTTGACAGTCGACATAGACCGAAAGCGGCCTGGAGACGCCGATCGCATAAGACAGCTGGATGACGCAGCGCCCGGCAAGGCCCGCCGCGACAACGTTCTTGGCCAGATAGCGCGCGGCGTAGGCCGCCGATCGGTCGACCTTGGTGGGATCCTTGCCGGAAAACGCGCCGCCGCCATGCGGAGCCGCGCCGCCATAGGTGTCGACGATGATCTTGCGGCCGGTGAGACCGGCATCACCATCCGGCCCACCGATGACGAACCGGCCGGTCGGATTGACGTAGAACTCGTCGGGCGCACACATCCAACCCTCCGGCAGAACGTTCTCGACATGCGGCGTGACGATCGCGCGCACGGCCTCTTGATCGAGACCCTCACGGTGTTGCGTCGAAACCACGATCGAGGTCGCGCGGACCGGCTGGCCGTCACGATACTCGAGGGTCACTTGGCTCTTCGCATCGGGGCCCAGGCCCGGCTCGGAGCCGGAATGACGTGCCTCGGCAAGCGACTTCAAGATCGCATGGGAATAGTAGATCGCCGCTGGCATCAGCGCCTCGGTCTCTTGGCAGGCATAGCCGAACATGATGCCCTGGTCGCCTGCCCCCTCGTCCTTGTTCCCGGCGGCATCGACACCAATGGCGATATCGGCCGACTGCTCGTGGATATAGTTTTCGACCGTCATGTGCTGCCAGTGAAAGCCGTCTTGTTCGTAGCCGATCTCCCTGACCGAGCCACGCGCAACCTCTTCGAGGAGATCGCGGGTCACCTCGGCGGGCCCGCGAACCTCACCGGCCAAGACGATACGATTGGTCGTGGAGAGCGTTTCCACGGCGACACGCGCGAAGGGATCGCGCGCCAGGTAGGTGTCGACGATCGCATCGGAAATGCGGTCGCAGACCTTATCCGGATGGCCCTCGGAAACGGACTCACTGGTAAAGAGAAAATTTCCCCTGCGCATTACTGCGACTCCCGATCAAGTACTCAGGGTTGATGAACTCGAGCCCGTAACGACAAGCTCCATAAACAGGCCCCGCCCATGCATTTCGCATCCGGCGGGGCTGCGTTACAGTGTGTTTAGCGGTTTAGGGCCGGGGTTTGCAAGGCTCGGATTTCAAGTCCTACTTCGCTTTGCGGGGACGGCCACGACGCGGCCGCGTCGGATCCTTCTCCACCTTACGCCGGGAGACGGCGGCAAGCGCCTTGGTCATCTCGAACAGGCGCTTGCGGATGGCGTCGTCCTCGATCTTGAAATAAGCCCGCACGAGCTCCAGCGTTTCCCGCTTGACCATCGGGTCGCGCTCGTGCTCGAAGGCCGCCTGCTCGCGGTCGGACCAGCCGCCCTGGCGCCTGGCCGGCGAGCTGTTGGCGACATCGCTCGGCATGTCCTCGAAGAAATAGCCGATATCGACGTCCAGAACTCGCGACAGATCGAACAAGCGGCTACAGCCGATCCGATTGGCCCCGCGCTCATACTTTTGCACCTGCTGGAAGGTCAAGCCGATGGCCTCTCCCAGTTTTTCCTGGCTGAAGCCCAGCATGGTGCGGCGAAGCCGCAAGCGCTTGCCGACGTGAACATCTACCGGATTGGGGCCGAACGAACTCTTGCTGCCCTTGGGTCGACCGCGACGTGCCATAGGATTAATCCACCAATTACAATCTCACACGACAGTTCTAAGCATACCAACGTATGCCGGTCAATTACTATCCCCTGTCGACCAGCAGCCGGCACGTAAGAGTCATTCCCGGGCCACCACACGCCCAACGAGGGCCGCGCCGGCAAGCAGCGCGATCAGGCCCAGGAGCGTGACATTCCCCAGTTTCGCATACAGTGTTATGTCCCTGCTCGCCTTGGGCAGCGGCGCGTCCACGACCCCGGTTTGTCCCAGTCCGAGCTGCGCCACGACCCGGCCATAGGCATCGATGACACCGGATATGCCCGTGTTGGCCGCGCGCACGAGCGGCAACCCCTCCTCGACGGCGCGCAGTCGGGCATTGGCGAAATGTTGATAGGGTCCGCTCGATCGACCGAACCAGGCGTCGTTGGTCACATTCAGAAGCCAGCCGGGGCGCGGGCCCTCGGCGTGCACCACCTCGCCGGGGAAAATCACTTCGTAACAAATCAGCGGGCTTGCCCCGGGCAAGCCCTCGAGCGACCAGGTCTGGCGGCCTTCGCCGGCCTCGAAGTTCCCGGCCGAGACCGCCAGCGCACCAGCCGGCAGCAGATCGCCGAGAGGGTTATATTCGCCGAAAGGAACCAGATGGACCTTGTCGAAGCGCTGGACGATCTCACCCAGGCCATCCAGGGCATAAAAGCTGTTGCGGAAGACCTTCGCGCCGTCCACGTCGCGGGCGCTTGGGGCCCCGGTGAAGAGAAACCCGCCCGGCGGCACCACTCGAGCCAAGGTCCGGCGCAATGCGGGATCGTCCTCGAGCAGGAAAGGCACTGCCGTCTCCGCCCATATGACCTGAGTGATCCCGTCATACCCATCGGACGCGGACATCCGCATTTGGGTCAGCACATGATCCCCGCGCAACTCCGCTTTCCACTTCAGCTTCTGAGGAATAGCCGGTTGCACGACGCGCAGCCGCTCACCCTCGACAACCCAGTCATCGACGGCAGGGGCTTGCCGCAGCCGCAACTCGCCTGCCAACCAAGCGGCCAGCAGTAGCAAATGCGCGAACGCGACGAAGGCCCGCGACCCAGGTAAGCGACGATGCGGCCCACCGACCAGCAGCGACGACGCGGCGGCGGGCAAGAGCGCCAAGGCCGTCAGCAGCCAGACCCCTCCCCAGGCGGCCGGCTGTATGAGCGCATCGGAAAAGCTCCAAACCGTACCCATGAAATTCCAGGGAAACCCGGTCAAGACCCAGGCCCGCAACCAGTCGGAGAACAACCAAGCCGCCGTGAGGACGAGGACACGCGGCCAGCCCTTAACGCCGCTCACCGCAGTGACGAAGAGGGCCAGCGCGGTGAAAAGCGCCATTCCCGCCGCAAGGCCACCGACCGCGATCGGCATGTAGAGCGCAAAACGTTCCGCATCGACGAAAAACGAACACCCGACCCAGTAAAGCCCGGCCAGGAAGGAGCCGAAGCCGAAGCTCCATCCGACGAAAGCCGCCGTGCGGGCTCGTTCGCAACCATCGAGCAGCCACATGAGCGCGGCAAGGGCAGGCCAGAGGAAAAACACCAAGTGCAGGGGCGGCAAAGCCAAGCCGGTCATCGCGCCGGCGGCGAGCGCGGCGGCCTGCCGGCGCCATCCGGTCAAGCTCGCCAAATACTCGGCGCAGCGCTCTAATGCCCCGCTCGTTCCCGCGGAACCGGTATCAACCACGGTTCGCATCGTCGCCCAGGGTCTTGGGGAGATGTCGCAAGCGCAGACGCTTGATCCGCCGGGGATCGGCCTCCAAAACCTCGAAAACGATCCCGCTCGGCTTGTGCTCGATGAGCTCGCCGCGCCCCGGAACCCGCCCGGCAATGGCGAAGATCAGGCCGCCCAGCGTATCCACATCCTCGTCGCGCTCCTCATTGGAGAGGACCGAACCGACCAGGGCCTCGAATGCTTCGATGGTGGCTCTGGCATCGGCGACGATGGTCCCGTCGCTGCGATGACGCAATTCATAGCCCTGGAGCACGTCGTGCTCGTCCTCGATCTCCCCGACGATTTCCTCGACCAGGTCCTCGATGGTCACCAGACCGTCGATGCCGCCATATTCGTCGACGACCAACGCCATATGCAGGCGCGATTGGCGCATTTGTAGCAGCAGATCGAGGACGCGCATCGATGGTGCGACGATCAAGACCCGGCGCATGATGTCGCTCAAATCGAAAGGCTTGTCCTTTCTGACAAATTCGACGACGTCCTTGATATGAACCATACCCAGGACCTCGTCCAGCGTCTGCCGATAGACTGGCAGGCGCGAATGCCCGGCCGATCTCATATGCTCGATCAACTGATCGGCATCGACGCCGATTTCGACGGCGATGATATCGGCGCGCGGAACCATCACGTCATAGGCCGTCAAGTGCCGTAGGTTCAAGATATTGGAGAGCATCACCCGCTCGTCGTCACCGATCGGGCCGTCCGCATCCTCGTCGCTCGCGCTTTCCTCGATCTCCTCGATTATTTCCTCGATGCTCTCGCGCAGCTGCGAGTCGCCGTTGCGATGACCGAAGAGGCCCAACAGTCGCCGAAAGACCGACATCAAAGGCGCATCGCCGCCATTTTGGCTCCCGGCCCGCGCCGCCTTGCTGCCCGCCGACCCACCACTCATGACGCCTGCTCCGAGAGCTTCATCCGTTCGGCGCTCCGGGCCTCGCCCAGGTAGGGGTCGCCGACACCCAGCGTAGATAGGATCTCGACCTCCAGTCGTTCCATCTCTTCCGCTTCGGGGTCTTTCTCATGGTCGTAACCAAGCAGGTGAAGCATGCCGTGAACCACCAGATGACAGAGGTGATCACGGACCGCTTTGTCCTGGTCCTCGGCTTCTCGCAACGCCGTTTGCCGGCCGATGACGACATCGCCTAGAAGCGTCGGCGGCGCATTTTCCTCCCGGTTGTCGGAGCGCGGCCAGGCCGCGTCGTCGTCGGCAGGAAAGGAAAGCACGTTCGTCGGCTTGTCCTGGCCTCGATAGCGGTGATTCAGGTCTCGAAGCAGCGCATCGTCAGCCAACGTCAGAGATGCCTCGATCGCACAGGAGTGACGGCCCAGGCCGCAGTGGGCCATCGACAGCGTTGCTCTCGCTGCTTGAGCGACCAGAGTCTCCGCGTCCGGCACCACTTGGCGCCATCTCGGGTCGCGGATCGTGACCTCGAGGTTCAGGAAGCGGCTATCGTCTGGGTCGTCGTTCATGCTGCACGTAGGTATGATGCAAGGGCTCTTGGGTGCCCGCGTCTCTAGGTCTCACGATCCTTCGTCCGTTCTTGCTTCGCGCCGGCACCGTTGGTTTCCTCCAGCCCATAGGCCTCCACTATACGCTGAACCAGGGAATGACGCACGACGTCACGATCGGTGAAGCGGATCGCCGTCACCTCCGGCATGTCGGCCAGAATGCGGGCGGCATCGGCCAGCCCCGAGGGATGGCCAGCGGGCAAATCGACTTGCGTCAGATCTCCGGTCACGACCATGCGGCTATTCTCACCCATTCTCGTCAAGAACATCTTCATTTGCACCGGCGTCGTGTTCTGGGCCTCGTCGAGAATGATGTACGCGTTCGAGAGGGTGCGCCCGCGCATGAAGGCCAGCGGCGCCACCTCGATCTCGCCGCTGGCGATGCGCGCGGTCACCTGCTCGCCGGGAAGCATGTCGTACAAGGCGTCGTAGAGCGGACGCAGATAGGGATCCACCTTCTCCAGCAAGTCGCCCGGAAGGAACCCCAGCCGCTCGCCCGCCTCGACCGCCGGTCGCGAGAGAACGATCCTGTCGACCTTCCCGCCGACCAGCATCTCGACCGCCTTGGCCACCGCAAGATAGGTTTTCCCGGTTCCCGCAGGACCGATCCCGAAGACCAGGTCATAAGCCGACAAGGCCCTCACGTAAGCGGCTTGGCCCGGCGAGCGCGGGGTGATCAGCCGTTTGCGGGTCGAGATCGCCAGATCCTCGGCATGAATGGCGCTCGCTTTGTCCGCGGTGCCTTGCTGGGCGCCGGCACGCGACATTCGCACTGCGGCATCGACCTCAGCCTCGGTGACCTCCAGACCCTTTTCCAAGCGCTCGTAGAGGGCCTTCAATGCCGCGGCCGCCGCGTCGATCGCCGCCGCATCGCCGGCGATCTGGACATGATTGCCGCGACAGGCCAGCCCGACACCCAATTGTTGCTCGATGCGTGAGAGATTCTGGTCGTGCTCCCCGAAAAGAAGAGGCAACAGCGCGTGATCGGGGAACTCGATCATCCTTGGCGATCGCTCGGCGGCATCCTTTCGCTTACGCGGCGCGCTCACGATAGCGCACTCCGTGCCGGCTCGGCGCGCGCCGCCGTGGGAGGCTTGGAGACCGCCACACCCTCCGGCCCCTCCGACACGAGATCGCCGGCAAGGCTGTTGGGATGCGCCGTGACGATCTCGACCGGAAGGATCGTGCCGATCCGCTCTGACGCACGAGCCGACGGCACATGGACGTGCACCGACTGCATATAGGGGCCCCGGCCGACGAGCTGCCCGCCGCGGCGACCGGCGCGCTCGAAAAGGACCTGCTGCGCCTGACCGACGCAGCCTTGGTTGAAGGCCATCTGCTGGGCGTTCAAAAGCTCCTGCAACAGGGCCAGGCGCTCGGCCTTGACCGGCTCAGAGACCTGATCGTCGTCGAGGGCGGCGGGTGTTCCGGGGCGGGGGCTATACTTGAAGGAATAGGCCTGAGAGAAGGTGACGTCGTTAACCAAGGCGAGCGTGGCCGCGAAATCTTGGTCGCTCTCTCCCGGAAACCCGACGATGAAATCCGACGACAGCGCGATATCCGGCCGCTTGGCCCGCAATCGCTCGACGATCGCCAGGTAATCGCGCGCCTTGTGCCGCCGGTTCATGCGGGCAAGAACCTGGTCGGACCCCGATTGCACCGGCAGGTGGAGATAGGGCATGAGCTGAGGGACCGACGCATGGGCATCGATCAGCTCCTCATCCATATCGACCGGATGCGAGGTGGTGTAGCGAAGGCGCTCCAGGCCGTCGATGCCCGCCAAATGCGCGATGAGACGGCCCAAACGCCACGTTTTTCCGTCCGGCCCCGCGCCGTGATAGGCATTGACGTTCTGCCCGAGCAAGGTGATCTCGCGCACGCCTTGCGCGACGAGGTGGCGGGCTTCGGCCTCGATCTCCGCAACACCGCGTGAGTACTCCGCGCCACGCGTGTAGGGCACGACGCAGAAGGTGCAAAAGCGATCGCAGCCTTCCTGGATAGAGAGATAAGCCGCTGGTGCCGCGGGCCCCTCGCCCGACGGCAGGTGGTCGAACTTGGGTTCGACCGGGAAGTCGGTCGCGATCACCCCGCCTGCCTCCCGCTCCGCGCGGGCGACGAGCTCGGGCAAGCGATGGTAGACTTGGGGCCCGAAGACGATATCGACCTGCGGAGCACGGCGCGGTATCTCTTCGCCTTCGGCCTGGGCGACACAGCCGGCCACGGCGAGTATCGGCCTTCGGCCCGCGGCAGCGGCCCTGTGCTTCCACTGCTTTATGCGGCCAAGCTCGGAATAGACCTTCTCCGCCGCCTTCTCACGAATGTGACAGGTGTTCAAGATGATCATATCGGCCGCCTCGCCGCTCGGGGCCAGGGAGTAGCCAAGTGGTGCCAACACGTCCGCCATACGTTGCGAGTCGTAGACGTTCATTTGGCAACCATAAGTCTTTATGAAGAGTTTCTTTGTCAGGGGGGTCGGCCTTCCGTTTTCGCTCATGCCGCGCTCGCCATGCCCGCGCCGGCATCCCGGCCCGCCCGCCGGCCCGATAGGGCCTCCGACAGTCCCCGGGAGATCTGTGAGCGGCAATGATCGCTGAGCGCCTTGCGGCCGGCGAAGCCGTCGATGGTTACCGGCTCGTGCAGGATGATATCGACGGTTACTTTGCCCAGTGATAAGGCCCGCAACACGTGCATGGTCAATGTCATGTCTCCGTACCAAGCGAAAAGCGGCCTTAAATAGCGGCCCATAGGGACGCCGTCCAGCTTTGTATAGGCCAACGTGACCGGCTGTACAGTCAAGGGCGCCCCGTGCGGCCGGCGTTCGGCGGCGGCGAAGAGCGTGCTTTTGAAAGGAAGGACATGGTTGCCGTCGCCGGAGGTTCCTTCGGCAAAGACGATGAGACTATCGTCCGCCGCCAATCTCTCACCGATCGTATCGGTGTGGTTCTTCGCCTCGCCTCTTCGACGCTCGATGAATACGGTGCCTTGGACCGCCGCGCTCCAGCCGACCAGCGGCCAGTCGCGGACATCCGCGCGGGAGACGAAACACGCATCGACTACCGACCCCAAGACCAGAATATCGAAGTAGGAGACATGATTGGAGACGAACAGAGCCGGGGCCGAGGCCGGTTTGCCCCGCAAAGCGACGGAAAGACCCAAGACCCGGCAAATGTTTCGGTAATACCAGCGCTTGAAAGGCTTTCTCCAGCGAGATCCGCAGCGCTCCAGGACCCATTGCGCGAGGGTGTAGGGAACTACACTCCCGAAGCCGACGGCGGCGCGCGATAGGGCAAGGAACCTGGACCCGAAGCCGACGTCGTTCATCGGCTATCCTGTTCTTCTATCGCGCCGCCCGTGCGCGAAGCGACCGCCCTCGTCGTCCTCCCAAAAGCGTTCGATGCGGTAATGGCGAGAGTACTTCTTCGTCACCTGGTCGGTCTTCACCACGATGCACACGTCCGTCGTGCCGAACTCGTGGTCGATCACGGCGCCATCACCCACATATCCGTGCAAGCGAAGATATCCCTTGATCAAGGGCGGCAGCATCTGCCGCCCTTTGCGCAGGTCCTCCTCCGGATCGACGAGACTGCCCATTTCCACCCTGCGGCTTTCGACCGCCCGCGGCCGAAGCGCCTCCGGCGCCAGGTGATAGCGATGCAAGTAGGCCAGGGGAAGCCGATTGGCTTGAGGGTCGGTTCCGGGCAGGCTGGCGCAACCGAACATGAGCTCGACCTTGTGATAGAGGCAATACTCGGCAATTCCCCGCCACAGGAGCGACATCGTCACACCCGTCCGGTAATCGGGATGAACGCACGACCTTCCCAGCTCCATGATCTCGCCCGGATACGCGATCAGAGGGCTGATATCGTATTCGTCGCTGGTATAGAACTCGCCACAGCGCTGGGCCGCATGCCGCCGCATGAAGCGATAGGTGCCGACCACAGCTACCTCTGCATCACCGAGCGAGTGGTCGATCACCAAAAGGTGATCGCAGTAATCGTCGAATCGGTCGAAGTCGCGCCCGAGATTTCGCATCTCCTCGGTCGCGCGCGCGCTCATATCCTTATAGAAGACACGATAGCGCAGCGCCTGTGCCGCGGCCACCTCTTCGGCCGTCTCGGCCAAACGGATCTGTAGATGCCCGGCTTGAGCATCGACCGGCCGTTCCGAGCTTTTGTGTTCAAGCACCATGACTTATCGGCCGCTGCGCTGCGATCGCGCCGATTCCGCCGCCTTCGGTTTTTTCGCCAGCATAGTCTCAGCCGCGATTATCATCCTCTATGCGCACGCCGTAAAGCTCAAGCCTGTGATCGACGAGCCTGTATCCGAGCTCCTTGGCAACGATCCGCTGTAGCCGCTCGATTTCTTCATTCTGAAATTCGATCACTTCGCCCGTGTTGACGTCAATGAGATGATCGTGATGCTGATCGGACACCGTCTCGTACCGTGCCCGCCCGTCGCCGAAGTCGTGCCGCTCGAGGATATCGGCTTCTTCGAGGAGTTTTACCGTTCGGTACACGGTCGAAATCGAGATCGTCGGATCCAGCTTGCTCGCCCGTCTATGCAACAGCTCCACATCGGGGTGATCGTCCGACCCCGACAGCGCGCGCGCGATGACGCGCCGCTGTTCGGTCATCTTGAGACCCTTTTCCTCGCACAGTCTCTCCAAGTCAACGGGCATTGTCGGACCTGCGGGCCGTTTTTCGTCCAAAACCGATGTGCCGCTCAGTAAAGTATAACGAAAACGACGCCCTACGCATCCTCCGGCACCGCGTCATGATAAGCGGTCGAAAAGCGGGTGGCGATCGAAAATCAGCTCTTTCGGCGCGCGCGCGTGCCCAGTCCGATCTGGCGTGCCAGTCTGGAGCGTTGCTTGGCGTAGTTCGGCGCAACCATCGGATAGTCCGCGGGCAAACCCCAACGTTCGCGGTATTCCTCTGGTGTCATATCGTAGGCGGTTTTCAGGTGCCGCTTGAGCATCTTCAGCTTCTTGCCGTCCTCCAAACACACGATGTAATCGGGCGTTATCGATTTCTTGATCGCGACGGCCGGTGTCGGTCTTTCGGCCTTGGCATCCGACGAAGCACCAACCGTCGATAGCGTTTGATAAACATCGCGAATGATCTTTGGTAGGCCGTCACCCGTTACCGTGTTGTTCGAGACGTGTGCTGAGACGATATTTGCCGTAAGGGCCAATAGCTCACTGGTTTTTGCTTGTTCCGTCATCCCTGTCTCTTACCCCCAATAAAAATCCAATAATCAATCTAATATTTATCCCTGTACGATGCAACAACCTTCATTTCTAGTATTTGCTACCACGTCTCACCGCCATCTTTAAAAAATTTTCTTCTTTCCAATTGGTTCAATGCTTTGCATCCGGGTGTGCAAAGGATATCGCGCGACGGTCGCGATGACGGCATCCAGGGCTTGCCGGCGCACCTCTCAAAGGTCGCGGACCATCACCAAGGCATCGCCCGATCGCCCGCTCACATTATGATAGTAATTCGCACGAAGACCGACGCGTCGAAACCCGCGCGCACCATAAAAAGCACAGGCATCGAGGTTATCCACGCCCACTTCGAGGAAAAGGTGCTGCGCGCCGGCCTCCCGCACACGTCGGCACGCCGTCTCCAGCAGCGCGCGGCCACGACCAAGGCGTCTTTGAGATCCGCGCACCAGCAAAGAGAGAAGCTCGGCCTCGTCATTGGCTTGGCGCGCCAGAAGACAGCCGACCGGCTCACCCGAAACCGCGGCGATCAGGCCGAAAATACCGGGCGACGCCAAGAGGCTCGCCACGGCCGTCTCGTCCCAGACCTCACCGATCGCCGAGGCCGCGCCAGTGCCGGCGCCAGGGCCGGCAAACGTCTCGCTCATCAAGGCCGAGATGACGATCGGATCGAGGTATGTGGCGTCCCGAATCTCGAGCCCACTCAACGATCCGACCCCACACCCGCGGGAAGCGTGACATTGGGCGCGCGCAAATAGAGCGGTCTGGCAGGTACGTCGGAAAGCACCTCTCGCGCGGCAGCCAAGGCCGCGATCCGTGCCGCGTCCGCTCCGTCGTCTCCCTCGAAGACCCGAACGTCGTTCTGTGTCGACAAGCCCGCCGCTGCGCGTTGCTTCGCGTCACCGGCGACCAGCAACGGACCCGGTGGTATATGGCTGGTCAGAGCCGCCGGCTCGATCGCGACCGGGTCACCAAAGCTCCGCAGGTCGTCATGGAAAAGCTGCAGGTAGAGATCCGAGCGCTTGCTCTCCAGCGCGACCACCAGCAGCCGATTGGCGCGGGCTTCCACGGGCACCGATGCCGCCACCGCCTCGAAAGACGTGACCGCGACAATCGGAATGTCCAGGGCCAGTGAAAATCCCTTTGCGGCCGACAGGCCGATACGCACGCCGGTGAACGCGCCCGGCCCGACGGAGACCGCCACGGCCTCAAGCTCAGAAAAGTCGAGGCCCGCCTCACTCATGACCTCGATCACCATCGGCACGAGCCGCTCGGATTGCCCTCGGCTCATGGTCTCCCGGCGCCCGGCAAGGATATCGCCTTGCCGCCATAATGCCGCCGAGCATCCCGAGCCGGCTGTGTCGATGCCGAGAATTGTCTCGGGCCACCGTCTAAACGATGTCGCAGACGTCATCGAAGGCCAGCCGCGGCTGCCGGGGATGGAGCGCGTCCTTGTCCCCATAGCCGATATTGCACAAGAAGTTGGCGCGGATCTCGCTGTCCGGAAAAAACGCCGCATCCACCTTCTTGCGATCGAACCCGGACATCGGCCCGCAATCCAAGCCGAGCGCGCGGGCCGCCAGCATGAGGTACGCGCCTTGGAGGCTGGAATTGCGCTTGGCCGTCTCCTCGATCAGCGTCGGCTTGCCCGCGAACATCGCCCGCATATCGCCATGTGGAGCCAAGAACGCAAGCTTCTCGTAGAAGGCCAGATCGTAGCCGATGATCGCCGTCGCCGGCGCGGTCATGGTCTTTTCAACATTGCCCTTGTCCAGGGCCGGGCGCAGGCGCTCCTTGGCCTCGGCCGAGGTTACGAAAACCACGCGCATCGGCGAGCAATTGGCGCTGGTCGGACCCATCTTCGCCAGGTCGTATATCGCTTGAAGGAGCACCTCGCTTACCGGCTCGTCGCGCCACGCCCTATAGGTGCGCGCCTGTCGAAACAACAAGTCGAGCCCGGCGTCCTGGAGTATCGCACTCACCGGGGCACCTCCCGAGATCGATCGTCAGACAACGGCCCGCACTTCGACGACTTCGGGGATGTAGTGCCGAAGCATGTTCTCGATCCCCATCTTCAAGGTCGCGGTGGAACTGGGACAGCCCGCGCAAGCCCCTTGCATATGCAAGTAAACCACGCCTTTGTCGAAGCCGCGAAAGACGATGTCGCCGCCATCCATAGCCACGGCCGGGCGCACCCGCTGATCAAGCAGCTCCTTGATTTGCGATACGATCTCATCGTCCTCCTCGTCGCCGGGCTCGTCGCCGGGCACAACCGCCTGCTCGGGGGAGGAATCCCGCATGACAGGCCGGCCGGCCGCGTAGTGTTCGGTAATGACGCCCAGGATCGTGGGCTTCAGCAAATCCCACTCCCGATCCGGCGACTTGGCGACGGTAATGAAATCGGCGCCGAAAAAGACCTCCTTGACCCCCGGTACGGCGAAAAGCCGCACGGCAAGCGGCGAAACCGCTGCCGCGTCGGGGTCGGCGAAATAAGCGGTCGTGCCCTCCATGACCGACTGGCCCGGTAGGAACTTCAGCGTCGCCGGGTTCGGCGTCTCCTCGATTTGAACGAACATTTTCTCTCGCGCCTATCCTGATTGTCTCAAGGCGCCCACGAGGCGCCAGCCCTTATCTATGTGGTGCGCGGCCAAGGAGTTTGTCAACTCACGCTCTTAAGTAATCAGGTCGATCTCCTCTTCGGTCAGGCTATCGGGCACCATAATGACCGGGACGTGAAGCTGGCCGATGTACTTGCCCATGAGCGCGGATATCAGCGGTCCCGGACCGCGTTTGCCGGTGCTGGCGCCAAGCACCAGAACCGAGATGTCCGGATCCTCGTCCAGAATCTCGAACAGTGCGTCGCGGCGGTTGCCTTCGCGAAGGTGAAGGATAGGAAGGTTGCCCGAGATTGCGTTCACCTGGGCCGCATGGCGCTGCAGAATTTCCTCGCCTTCGCTGCGCGCTTCCTCGCGCATGAGATCGCCGACGGTCATCCAGTGCTGAAACCCCGACGGCTCGATCACGTACAGCAAAGCGACACGCCCGCCGGTATGCTTGGCGCGCCGGCAGGCATAGCGAAGGGCCAACTTCATCTCCTCGGTCTCGTCCACGACGATAAGGAAGATCCGCTCGCGCGGTTTGTCCTTGCTGTCATCGTTCATGGTCATTCTCCCGTCGGCAGGCGCTTCGACTTCTTTACGGTCATCGCCTGCCGTCTAAGCCTTTCGGAATACGGCATTGCCGAGCCACCCGGCGAACAACGCGACGACGATCGCGATGGCGCCATAGAGCGCCGAGCGGTGATGGGCGAAATCGAAAACCTCGGCTTGCACGACGATCATCGAGACGATGAGCGGCGTCGTCTGGGCGCTTTGTACCCGGTGGTCCCGGATGAGAAACACTTGAACCTGATAGCTTCCGGTCGGCACGTTCGCGGGCAAATGAAACTCGGCACGGAACAACCGGTTGCCCAGGAAGACAACCCGCCCCACATCCGACTGATAGAGCCTCGCCCCTTCATGGGTGCGAATGAAGGCCGAACGCCATCTCTCGATGACGTTTTCGGACGCGATCCCCCTCGGCAGTTCCAGCTTCAAATGTTCGAGTCCGATCTCGTGCCGGGCTAGCTCGGGCTCGCCGACCAGCTCCTCCAGCGGACGCGACGCCGCCACCGCATAGAAGCTTGGCGCCCGTGCGAAATTCATGGAAGCGGTATTGGTCCAGATGCCGAGAACTCGGCCCTTGCGGTGTAGCCTCGTCGGTCTGGAGGGTCCGCGAACGACGACCACGACATCGCCTTCGGCGTCCGTGGCCCCGAAGAGCAGGACATCGGCGCCGGCAAAGCCCGTCGTAATCGCCACCAGGTGCTCCGACAGGTCGGCCACCAGCGGCGCCTGAGCGGCCCGCGCCGCGCCCGCCCCGGCGAAAACCAGCAGGAAAAGAAGAACAGCCCTGGCGCTTGACCCGATCATCCGTGCCCGATCCCGATGCTGTAGATTTCAACCGGCGTCGCCAGAAGGTCGAACAGCAACTTGCCGCAGACCCCCAGAACCATCAGAGCCAGAAGGCCACGCAACTGTTCGCCGTGAAGCTTGGCGCCGGCCTTGGCGCCCAGTTGGGCCCCGATGACCGCGCCGGTCAGGAGCAACAGCGCCAGCACGATATCCACCGTCTGATTGGCGTAGGCCTGCAGGAAGGTCACGTTCGCGGTGACGAAAATGATCTGGAACAAGGACGTCCCGACGACCACCACCGTCGGCATGCCCAGCAGATAGATCATCGCCGGCACCATGATGAAGCCGCCGCCGACCCCCATGATGGCCGCCAGAATACCGACCAGAAATCCGATCGCCAGCGGCAACAGTGCCGAGATGTAAAGCTTCGAGCGGTGAAAGCGCATCTTGAACGGCAGGCCATGCACCCAGGTGTGCTTGTGCAGCTTCTGCCGCCCGGTGCCCGCCGGCACCCGTCGGCGGCGCATGGCACGCAGGCTCTCGACCAGCATCAAGATGCCGATGATGCCGAGGAAGAAGACGTAAGACAGCCGGATCACCAGATCGATCTGCCCGATATCGCGCAGGAAAGAGAAAAGCATCACGCCCAAGGAAGAGCCGACGAAACCGCCGATCGTGAGGATCCCGCCCATTCTGAAGTCGACGTTGCCACGGCGCCAGTGGGCGAGCACACCGCTGACCGAAGAGGCGACGATCTGATTGGCCTCGGTGGCCACAGCCACGGCGGGGGGGATTCCGATGAAGATCAAGAGCGGCGTCATCAGAAACCCGCCGCCGACGCCGAAGAGCCCGGACAGGAAACCTACGCCGCCGCCCAGCATGAGTAGAAGGAACACGTCGACGGACA
>CAJHXI010000170.1_pt1 | contig 15220 bp, 18 predicted proteins | sample 9198411 | NCBI WGS metagenome assembly CAJHXI01 (sample SAMEA7708298, study PRJEB35096) | sediment metagenome | biome: marine neritic benthic zone biome [ENVO:01000025]; feature: sediment [ENVO:00002007]; material: shallow marine sediment [ENVO:03000034] sea grass bed [ENVO_01000059] ...
AGTACTGGCAGTTGTTGCGCTGGGTCGCCTTGAGGATCAGCAGCTCCTTGGTCAACCAGTCGATGTGCCCGTCTTGCAAGATCGCCATGATCATGTCGGTGAAGGGCCCGCCGAGCTCGGGCGTGTGGCCGAGCACTTTGAAGATGTTCAAGAGGGCTTGAAACCGCTCCTCGGCCTTGTCGTAAAAGGCGCTCGTCTCCGGGCTGGCCTGCTCGCGTTCCACCAGGCTAACAGTCATTTTGCTCTCCCTTTCTTTTGAACGGTCGTTCCAAATTCGGTGAAAAAAATCAGCTGATCAAGGCCTGCGCCTGTGCGGCCACGGCGGTCAGCAGCGCGCGCTCGGGCCGGGCCCGGGTGAAGACGCGCATGCCGACCAGGAGCGCAAGCAGGGCCTTTGCCGTTTCGTCCGGTCGCACGTGCTCGGGAACCTCGCCGGCCGCTTTGGCCCGGATCAGCTGGTCGGCGAAGAAGGTCTCCATCTCGACCAGTCCCTGGGCGACGATGTCCGCCACCTCTTCATCGTGAGCCGAAAGCTCGAGTGCGGTGTTCACCAGCAGACAGCCCTTGCGCCCATCGCCCGCCAGCGCGCCCTCGATCACCTCGCCGAAGACCGCGAGAATGGCGGCACGGGGCGAGGTCTCGGTCGCCAAGCGCGCAGCCCAATCGCGCCGATGTCGTTGGTCGTATCGGCGCAGCGCCTGCAGGAAGAGGCTCCTCTTGTCGCCGAAGGTCGCATAGAGGCTGCCGCGCCCCACGCCCATACAGTCCACCAGATCCTGCATCGAGGTGGCCTCGTAACCGCGCGCCCAAAAGGCCTCCATCGCCTTTTGCAGCGCAGCGTCGCTATCGAAGGATTTTTGCCAGGGCATGGGTCGAGGCTAGAGAGTTTGGAACGATCGGTCAACACGCCAGAGGGCGCCGAGTACTCTCGGCAGCGCAGAGGCTAAAGCACCTCGACGCGCACGCGGGCAAGGCCGTCGTGGAGGAAACCCAGTTCCTGGGCGGCGCGCTTGGAGACATCGATGATGCGCCGCTCTACAAAGGGGCCGCGGTCGTTGATCTTGAGGACCAACGAGCGGCCGTTGTCGAGGTTCGTCACCCGCACGCGCGCGCCGAAGGGCAGGCTCGGATGGGCCGCCGTCAGGTCGTTCATATCGTACGTTTCGCCGCTGGCCGTGGTCCGGCCGTGGTAGGGCACACCATACCAGGAAGCGACGCCGACCTCGCCCGCCGGTCTAGCCGAGACCTCGGCATCGCCGCCGCGCAGTGAGGGATCGGCGGGGCGTGTCACCGGATCTGAGGTTGAGCCGCAGGCGGCCAAAAAACAGGACATAAGCACCATAGCAACGGCCCCCTTGCCGCCGGCGCAAATTCCCCGCTGGTGGGGCTGCCGCCCCACACCACGGACCGAAGCTCCCTCGCGCATCATCACTCGGGGATGATGCTGTTCAGAATGTCGCGCCAGGCGCGGGCCGATTGCTTCTCAAAGCCCTCGCACAGGTGCCCCGCCGTCTTGACACACCAGCTTTCGCGCTTGGCGCTGTAAAAGGCGACGGCCCGCTCGCGTGTCAAGGTCTGGGCGGCTTGGCTTTCGCTTTGCTCGTAGCTCATGCGCCCAGCCTAGGCGAGGAGGGTAAATTTTCCGCAAAGCCGATCGCGGGCAACCGCTAGCGAGGCTAGCATCCAGGACATCCGGGCTTTGCTCCCCGCAACCGATATCTACCAATCGTCACGTGACATAGATCAATGTTGACGCGGAGGTTGTGTATAGATTGAGGCTTATCGTCGCCCCAAATGGCGTCGAGCAGAAAAATATGTCCGTCCGGGGGGACGGTCGATAGAGGAGGTTTCTACGATGCGCTACCTACTGATCGGCCTCGCGCTGATGGGGATGATTTTCGCTGCGCCCATCGCGAGCGCCGACCCGATCAAGATCAAGTTCTCCCACGTCGTCGCGGAAAACACGCCAAAGGGCCAAGGAGCCCTGATGTTCAAGAAGCTCGTCGAGGAACGGCTTGGCGGCAAGGTCGTGGTCGAGGTCTATCCCAGCTCGCAGCTCTTCGACGACAAGAAAGTGATGCAGGCGATCTTGCTGGGCGACGTGCAGATGGCGGCTCCGTCCCTGTCGAAGTTCAACAAATTCACCAAGAAGCTTCAGGTCTTCGATCTGCCGTTTCTGTTCGACGACATCGATGCGGTCGACCGCTTTCAGAACAGCCCCACCGGCAAGGCACTTCTCGATTCCATGAAGGAGAAGGGCTATAAGGGCCTGGCTTACTGGCACAACGGTTTGAAACAACTCTCCGCCAACACGCCGTTGCGGATGCCTCAGGACGCCGATGGGCTGAAATTCCGCATCCAGCAGTCGGATGTGCTGGAGGCACAGTTCCGCGCCCTCGACGCCAACCCTCAGAAAATGGCCTTCTCCGAAGTTTACAACGCCCTGCAGACCGGCGTCGTGGACGGGCAGGAGAACACCTGGTCCAACATTTACTCGAAAAAGTTCTTCGAGGTTCAGAAGTCCTTCTCCGAGACCAACCATGGCCTCATCGATTACCTCGTCGTGACCAACGCCAAGTTCTGGGATGGCTTGCCCGACGACATTCGTACCGAGCTCGAGAAGGCGCTTGCCGAGGCTACCGCTCATGCCAACAAGATCGCGCGCGAGAAGGCCGAAGGCGACCGCCAGAAGATCATCGACTCCGGCGTGACGGAAGTCCTCACGCTGACCAAGGAAGAGCTTGCGGCCTGGCGCAAGGCCATGGCGCCGGTCTGGGAGAAGTTCGAGGACGAAATCGGCAAGGACGTCATCGACGCCGCCTTGGCATCGAACGAGTCGAGCTGACCCGTCCTCGCCGAGGCGTCGAGAACAGGCGAGAGCGATTAGCTCATGCTTGGTCGTATCGTAAACCGGCTGGAGGAGGCTGTTATAGCCCTCCTCCTCGCCGCCATGACCCTGGTGACCTTTTCCCAGGTGGTGGCTAGGTACGTGTTCAACACCGGCGCGGTCTGGGCACTCGAGCTGACGCAGTACTTGTTCGCTTGGCTGGTGCTGTTCGGCATGTCCTACGGGGTCAAGGTCGGCTCCCATATCGGCGTCGATGCCTTCGTCAGGAAAATGTCACCGTCCATGCAACGGATCGTCGGCATTGCCGCAGCCCTATTCTGCATGTGCTACGGCGCCATCGTCTTCATCGGTAGCTGGAACCTTGTCGACTTCACCTACATGCTCGACATCGAGTCCGAAGACCTGCCCATACCGCAATGGGCCCCGTACTTGATACTACCCATCGGTTTCGGCCTCCTGTTTCTGCGGCTCACCCAAGTGACCTACCGCATCCTCAGGGGTCGCCAGAAGGGGTTCCAGCTCGCCGACGAGGTGAGGGAGGCCATTCAACACGGTAAGGAACAAGAGCAAGAGTAACGGGGATTGAAGTACGAACAGCGCTAGAAACCGCCGCGGGGCTTCGCAAATGGCAAGGGGGAACGGCCAGGCATGACCACCATATTTCTGTTCGTTCTGCTATTCGGGTTCATGTACATCGGCATGCCGATCGCCGTCGCGCTCGGCCTGTCCAGCGTTGCCACAATTCTCCTCTTCTCGGACGATTCGCTCGCTTCCCAAGCGTTGAAGCTGTTCAACACGATGGAGCATTACACGCTCCTCGCCATTCCCTTCTTCATTCTGTCGTCTCATTTCCTGTCGACCGGCGGCGTCGCCAAGCGCCTCATCCGTTTCGCGATCGCCTGCGTCGGTCATTTCAGCGGTGGGCTGGCGATGGCTTCGGTGATGGCCTGCATGCTGTTCGCCGCGGTCTCGGGGTCTTCCCCGGCCACGGTCGTCGCCATCGGCAGCATCGTCATCGGTGGTATGGTCCAGGCCGGCTACAAGAAGGAGTTCGCCGTCGGTGTCATCGCCAACGCGGGAACTCTGGGAATTCTCATACCACCGTCCATCGTCATGGTGGTATACGCCGCCGCCACCGAAGTCTCGGTCGGCCGCATGTTCATGGCCGGCGTTATCCCCGGTCTCCTCGGCGGGCTCTTGCTCATGGGCGGGATTTATGTTCGCGCCCGCATGATCAATCTGCCGCGGCAACCGAAGGCGTCTTTCCGTGAGGTGGTGGAAGCGGGAATGGACGCCATATGGGGGCTACTCCTCATTGTCATCATCCTCGGCGGCATTTACGGCGGTGTCTTCACTCCTACCGAGGCGGCCGCCGTCGCCGCGGTCTATGCCTTCCTGATCGCCGTCTTCGTCTATCGCGATATGGGCCCGCTAAAAGGCGTGCCGTGGAGAAACCCCGATTCCGCCGCGGGCGTGGGTGTGATCGCCGTTCGCAACTTGGCTCTGTCGGTTCGCTCGATACCCAGACTGTTGATCGACGACGAGGTGTTCCACGTGCTGCTCGAGGCCGGCAAGGTGACGGTGATGCTGTTGTTCATCATCACCAACGCCATGCTTTTCGCTCACGTGCTGACCACCGAGCAGATCCCGCAACAGATCGCCGGGTTGATTACCGAGGCGGGCATGACCTGGTGGATGTTCCTCATCGTCGTCAACATCATCCTCATCCTGGCCGGCGACTTCATGGAGCCTTCGGCCATCTTGCTCATCATGGCGCCGATTTTCTTCCCCATCGCGGTGCAACTCGGCATCGACCCGATCCACCTGGGCATCATCATGGTGGTGAACATGGAGATTGGCATGGTCACCCCGCCGGTTGGCCTCAATCTTTTCGTCGCCGCCGGCATCACGGGCATGAGCCTGATCGAGGTGCTCAAGGCGGCCTTGCCGTGGATGGTCCTCCTGGTTCTCTTCCTGATCCTCGTCACCTTCATTCCGCCCATCTCGATCTGGTTGCCCAACTCGCTGTTCGGCCCCGAGCTCGTCGATCTGGGTTGACGCAAGCCGCATGGGGCCGCAAAACATCACGGGAGTGAGGACGTTGATCGCCACCCCAAGGAGGTAGCGGCGCATGCAACATGGTGTGCAGGCCCATCTGAGGGGTATGCTGACTGCGAGCCGGCGTTGCGTCGTCTTCACCGGGGCCGGCATCAGCACCCAGTCCGGCATTCCAGACTACCGCAGCCCCGGAGGCCTCTGGTCCCGATACCGGCCGGTCGAATTCAGCGATTTCCTCGCCTCCGAGGAGGCGCGACGGGAGTACTGGCAGCGCAAGTTCGACACCCACCAGGCCATCGTGGAGGCCGAGCCCAACGAGGGCCACCTTGCCATCGCCGAGCTGCAGCGCCGAGGCACGGTGATCGCGGTCATCACTCAGAACGTCGATGGGCTGCATGGGGCCTGCGCGCCATCGGCCGAAAGCGTGATCGAGTTGCATGGCAACACGACCTACGCAACCTGCCTGGGCTGCGCAAAACGTTACGAGCTGGAGCCGATCCGCAGGGCCTTCCTGGCTGATGGCAGCCTGCCGCTCTGCGACGACTGCGGCGCGCCGGTCAAAACCGCGACCATCTCCTTCGGTCAGGCCATGCCGACGGCGGAAGTGGCACGCGCCGAAGGATACGCGCTCGACTGCGACCTCTTCCTCGCCATCGGCTCGTCGCTCCGGGTCCAGCCGGCGGCGAGCCTACCGATCCTCGCCAAGCGCAACGGGGCCCGCCTGGTCATCCTCAATCGGGAGCCCACCGAGTTGGATGTGATCGCCGATCTCGTCCTGCATGCGGAGATCGGCCCGACCCTACAGGCGGCCATCTAGCATAAGAGGGCGTAGTCCTTCGGCCTGAAGAAGGCGTGCCAACCCTCGGGCCCACGCGTGACGAGGCCGAAGACGGTCTGTGCCTTCGCCCCGTAGCGCACCAGATGCTGCCGCTGTCCACCCAACACGAAACTGGCCACGACCGCCGCTGCGGGAAGGTTGTAATCCGGATAGCTGAATAGGAGCGGGCGGCCGTCTGCCAAAAGCACGGCGAAACCCGAACAGTCGAGCGAAGCGAGCTCCCCATCATGAGCCCCCTCGCAGTCCTCGCCTTGCAGTTGCCGCACCTCACCGGAGGGATCGCGTTGGGCCAGCGTCAGAGAGCGCGTAGGAGCATCCCAGTTTTCGATGCGGTAACTGGGCGCATAATCGGGATAAGGCGACCATATGGCCGGGGAGAAGGCGCTCAGACGAGACAGCTTGGCCGGCATACCGGACGTGCGAACCCAGGGCCGAAAGCCGGAAATCTCACGCTTTCCCGCCAGGGCGACGAGCGGCGTTCCAACCAGCTCCAGGTGCCCCTGGAGGACGACAACTCCCACGAAATGGCATTCCTCGGCCTCGTCGCCGCAGAGAAACTGGCAATCCTTGTAGATGTCCTCGAGCGTGCCGTGAGCGGTCCCGTCTGTGCCGACGATGGTCACCTCACGCAAACCGGATGTATCGGGAAACCGCCCGTCCCTGGCATTGCCGAGGTCGATGAGGACCCGTGGCGGCTGAAGGCCGAGGCCCGTACCCATACGATAGTGGTCGTCGCGAAACGAGACGACGCCCTCGATCTGGTAAGGGGCGCCAGAGGGGACCTCGGCACGGCCCGCCCCGGTGGTGAAAATCAGCACGACCAGCGCGAGCCACACCCCCAACCCAAAGGTGTAGATCAAGGCCGACCTCCTGCAGATTTGCATGCCGTCGTCCTCTTCCATCATGAGGCCGGATGGTGGCAGACCAAGGTGAAGGTTCCTTGAACAGGCCCCGGTATCGAGAACGCCGTGCTCGCTATCGTGCTCACCACCTGGTCACCCTATGCGAGGATCGCGTATGCGGAGGCGCGTCGATGGCTCGGAGAATTACAACAGAAAGATTTAAAAATTTAACACTTTTTTATGTATAAGTTGCAATAGCATGACACATTTGCGACACCTCGATAGCACCTGCGGTCACCGCCCTCTGTGATCACCCTCTGTCATAATGGGAGTACATAATGAGCGACGAGCCGGACTTCTCCGCCCTCAGGGAGGAGGTGCTGACCATCCTGGCTGCATTGATACATTCGCGCGGCCTGAGCATCGACGATTTTTATGCTATCCTCGGCATCGACGCATCGAAACTGGACGGACATAGGGCGATCGCCACGGCGATCCGCTTGGGCCAGATTATCAAGGGCTTTCCGGATATCGACCCGTACCACTGACAGAACGTCAGGCACGACCGACAAGCCGCGGTTTATCGGCATCCAAAGAAAAAGGACATCGCATTGCCGACTGTCCGAGCACTGAAAACAAGCCCACACTGGTAACAATTTAAGATTTTATTGCTATTAGCTCCTTACGAGAACCGCCCCACCCCAACGGGCATGAACTTAAGAGCCGAGAGAAGTCCGTGAGCGCCGAAGGTGTCCATCTATTCATTCTTGACGACGACGGGATCCTGTTTTCCCAGAGGGCGCAGAAGGTCTTTGCGCTGAACACCTCCGCGACGTTGATCTGGTGTTGGTTCGATCAAGGCATCACGGCGCCTGAGATCGCTCACCGCCTGGCCGAGGGATCCGGCCTGCCGCTGTCCGAGAGCACCGACCACCTCGAGCAGCTATTTGACCAATGGCGCGCGCAGGGCCTGATCGAAGGTGGCGAGGACGTGCCGCAAGCAAACGTCCGTATTCTCCCCGATGAACCCGAGGCCGAACTGCCCGATATGCCCGCGCGGGTTCCCGAATTCTCTTGCGAGCAGCGCTATCGACTGCTCGACACGACCTTCGTCATTCGCTTCACCTGTCCGACCGTAGCCGGTCTCATGGAATCCTGCTTCCAGCACATGACCGACGACGGCACCGCACCCCCGGATGCCGACTTCGGTGTGGCCGAGGCCAACACGGGCTTCCTGGTGCTGCAGAACGGCGAGGCCAAGCGCTGGTGCGGAGATGTTCACCTGGTCGTTCCGGTGGTCAAACACCTGATTGCGGCATTCGTCATGAACCGCACCCGGTATCTGCTGAACGTTCACGCCGGTGTCGTCGGCACCAAGGAAGGATGCCTGCTCCTACCGGGCGTCGCGGGCAGTGGAAAATCCACCTTGACGGCGGCCTTGACGAAGAAGGGCTATACCTACTTCTCGGACGAGTATGGCCTTTTGGAGCATGATAGCCTCGCGGTCCGGGCGGTCCCGCTACCCTTGTGCGTGAAGTCCAGCGGCAACGAGATCATCGCCGCGCTCTATCCCGGGCTGATGGCGCTCCCCGAGCACACGCGCTTCGACAGCAAGGTCGTCCGCTACATGCCGCTACCAGGACCGCAAGCCGACGTATTGGATCTCAGGCGACCGGTCGAGGCGATCATCTTTCCACACTACGATCCCTTGGCCGATACCCGTCTCACGCCGCTTCGCAAGGTCGAGGCCCTGCACCGCCTCATGGAGCACTGCCTGGTCGTGCCGGAGTGGTTCGACCACCACAAGGTCGCGCGGCTCGTGGAGTGGATAGCCGGGTTGGAATGTCACGATCTCACCTTTTCGTCCCTGAAGGTCGCCGTGGAGTTGATCGCACGGCGCTGGAGGTAGGAGATGGGGAGCACCGAAGGAAGATGGCACGGAAACCGGGCGCGCAGCCCTTCGAGCAGCACGCTGGAGACATCGGAGGCGCTCCCCCGTTCTCTTCGCGTGATGCTCGGATTGGCCCGTGCCGTCCGTTCAGGCAATGCCGATCCGGACCTGGCGCGGCTTTTCGATGAAGGTGTCGATTGGATCGAGGTCATCGAGCTGGCCAATCGCTGCCGCATGCTGCCGCTCTTGATCTCCGGGCTTCAACTTCAGGACCCCGGTCTGCTGGAAGCGGTCGACCTGGCCGCGCTCGACGACTTCATGACCGCTCATGGAGCGCGCTGCGAGATCTTGATCCAGGCACACGCGCAAACACTCACCAAGCTGTCGAAGACCGGCATCCAGGCGGTTACCTTCAAGGGCCCCGCTCTGGCCGAGACCGTTTATGGCAACTATCGGGCGCGCGACTTTCGCGACATCGACATCATCGTTCCAAAAGCTGATTTCGAGACCGCCATCGTGGAGCTACAGAAGCTCGGCTACCGGATCGACGAGCGGATGGAAGCCGAGTTTCACCTGATCTCGCGGGTCGGCGATTACCCGCTGGTCATCGACCTCCACAACAGCCTGGCGGATATCTATCTGCCGGTGTCTTCGGACATCGACCGGTTGTGGCACGACCTGCGAACCGTCAACTTGCGTGGGCATCGGATCACGACCTTCAGTCCCGAGGGCCACCTGCTCGTCTGCTGCCTTCATCTGGTCAAGGAGTGGCACAACCGCGCGCCCTTTTTCCACTATGCGCTGGACGTCGCGGTTCTATTGTCCGAGCGCTCGACGAATGAGTGGTGCGCGCTGCTCGATAGCGCTCATGACCTGGGTGTGGAAGCTTATGCCAAGCTCTCTTTCAGTGTCGCCGCCCGACTTCTCGACCGAGCCTGTCCGGTAACCTGGAAGGCTGGTGAGGACGATGCCTTGTACGCTCTTTGCGAGAGAATCTTGGCGGATCTGCCGAGGGTCGTGCACGCGCAACCGCCATCCAGATCGAAATTCTATGCAGGCAAGAGCCTCGCACTACGTCGTGCCTTGGCACCGAGCGGCGGCGCATGGCTGGTGAGTGAATTGCGGTTGATCGGGAATCAGCTTTTCTTCATCGATACGCACGACATGGAGTGGATAGCGCTTCCGACCAGCCTTCATGGGCTTTACTATGCGCTGCGGCCAATCCGCTTGACTTCGCGTTATGTAAAGCGGCGTCTGCAGATCGGTCGCTGAAGTCCAGGGACGAGCGACGGGCTCGGAGTTAACTACCGTTGCCCTTGCCACCCGGCTCGCCGTGCATGACCTCGGACACGCCACCGCGATCATACATTCGCATCACCGTCGTGCCGCGTGGCTTGGGGGTGTCCCAATCCTCGTAGTTATAGCCGTAACTGTCCGCGCGAGCGCGTTTGCCGGCCAAACTCACCAGCAACGTCGCGGCCGGAAGCCCTAAACCTGCTGTGCCAACGCGACGCATGAAAGTCCGGCGATCATGATGCGAGCCCGAAAGCTCTGGCTTATCTTTTTCGTTCCTCATGAGTGTCTCTCTAACTGAAATTTTTTCGTTACAAAATTTATCAATTTGATACAAATATCTTACAAATGAGGATTTGTCGATATATTTTAATCGCTTAGATCACACCATTGTGGTGTTTTCCAATGCAAAAGCAGTGATGCGTTGTAAGGGTGGGGAAGCTGAATGCGGGCGGCTTCATCAAAGACTTGAGGTCAAGTCGACGCTCGCGCCCTCACTGGTTCCGTGAGGCCGTAGTCATCCATGCACGGTTGCCGTCGGGTTGAGGCGGGAATAAGGCTGACGTGAAATCCTGCTATTCGCCCAGAACCACCTTCGCCGGTGGGGCCGTCTGCGGCTCCGCGTAGAAGAGCGGTTGGTCGATGGCGCGACGGGTATCGTTAATTGCACCCATGCGCACGACCGTACCCTGATCTTCCGCTTGGCGCAGGGCTTGTTGCAATTGTCTGGCGTTACTCGGGTCCCACGCGAGAACGTATGCGCGCGGCTCTGTCGTGCCACGTCGCTCCAGCCACAGGTAGATCCCCTCGCCTTCGCGCAATCGGGTGGCAACAACGGCCGAATCCTCGATGGCCTCAGTAGCCCACTCCACCGACATCGGCTTGGGCCTGCCGATGATCTCCATGAAGCCGGCATATCCCAAGACCATCAACACCGCCGCTAGGAGGAGCGCCGATGTCTTCAACACCAGTCCTCGCGGTGCCCAGATGGCGATAGCCGCTAGCGCCGCGGCGATGAACACGACGAGGGTGTAGAGCGTGAAAGGGCTGTCCATATCAGGATCCCCGTGTCTTGCGCCTAGTGTGGTGGTCTTGACGTTCCTCTCATGAGAGCGCTCGATCGCCTAAGGGACGTCAAAACCATAAACCACACGAGACCCTTCGGTTTGCTCGTGTCCTTATCGACTCAGAAGTTCGTCCCGCGCCCGGCATAAATGATGCGAGTTTCTGAGTCGGGACACTAGCCAGGCCCACTGCGTAACTGACGCGGCAAATCATGGAGGCTACCGGGCACCACCGACCCGATGTCGTCGAGTGAAAATCGCGCGACCGTAACCTCCTGTCCTTGGTGAGCCAAATCGACCCTCTCGGTCACGATCGACCTCAAGGGAGCATCGGGGCTTAGCTTAATGCCTATCACGACCACCGCGGACATCGGTAGCGGTCCGGAGTTGTGCCGGTAGAGATGCAGATTGACCGTGTAGTCGCCCGCGGGTGCGCCCCGGGAAAAGGCCATCTCGTAGTTTAGCCCTGTAACATCACCCTTGTGGCCGAGATCATCGCGCAGGAGATTGAAGATGCGCCCACCCTTGTTGGAGTATCCGACCGGGACATCGCCCGGTGCCTCCACCCAAAGATCGACATCGGCATCGATTCCATCGTCCCATCGGACTTCCACCACCAGATTGCCTGCCGCTGGGCTTGCTTGCTGATCTACTGTCGGCGGGTTGAGGTGGGGTAGCAAAAGCACCACGATGGTGACGAACCCTAACAACGCGAGCAGGATCACATCGCGGAAGACCGTGGCGTCGTCGTCGCCCTCAATCGTATGCATATCGTGCACGGGTTTCCCCCAGTGCCGTGATTTCCGCTACCAGTTTGATGCTTCCACTTGCCAGCACGCGGTAGTTGATGCTCAGCCACAGGTTCAGCACCGCGCCGACCAAGGTCGTATAGAGCGCAACCGACATGCCTTGAATGAGCTGCGTTACCATCGGCTCGATCGCCTGCACGTCCCCGGCGGCGGCGGGATCGACCGCCGATAAGGCGATAATGAACCCCAGGACAGTGCCGATCAGGCCGAGCAGCACGAGACTGTTGGCGATGTAACGGACGATGATGATCCGGTCGGCGGCCGCCATCCGGCAACTGGTGGCGGCGATCGCCCGGCTGCTGGCGTCCCGTCCGGCCACCTCTCTCAGATAGGCCGACGCCCACGACCGTCGTGCCGGATCGAAGCGAACCGCGGCGCTCAGTTCGGCGCCGACACGCCAGACCTTGTAGACACAAATCGCCAACCCGCCGATGAAAACGCCGAATATGGCAATCGACATGCCCGTCCCATCGGCCTCGAGAATTGTGAAGATCCAGCCCTGATGATAGGCGGCGGCCAACAGCGCAAAACCGGTCATATTTATGAGCGCAAGCTGCAGGACAAGGTGATGATAGGGCGTTCCGGTAGCTGGCGTGGCGCTCGGGTCGCCGTCGACGGCATCGCGAACGAGCTGTTGGGCTAAGCGTGCCGCGTTACCTTGAGGGGCTCGTCGCGTTGGACGGTCGTTGCCGGACCCGGGCAGGCCCTCCACGACTTGCGGCCAATCCTCGTTACCATGAGACTTGAACATAGAACTATTCAATCGGGTTTAATCGTGAGGCTCCAGTTTCGTTAATCAAACTTTAAACGGGCGTTGGTTGACGATTGGTTAACACCGATCTGGACCTCCGGCTACCTGTTGACAGAGGCGGGCGCGGTCGGGGATATCGGGTAGGGGAACTCTTTGCGACACATCCACCGCCGACACCACACCGGAGGTCCGCGTCCTCATGCTCTCGAGCCGCCTCGTCGGAACCGGGCGCAATGCCAAGATCATGGCCGCCGTAGGCGCCGCCTTCTGGGGCGTTTACTGGATACCGCTGCGCGCGCTCGACGAGGCTGGCGTTACCGGCGGCTGGGCCTCGCTGGTTTTCTTCCTGGGACCGTTGATCATCTGCCTTCCGATCATAATCTGGCGCTGGCGCTCAATCAGGCGCGGCGGGGTCGGCTTGCTGCTTTCCGGACTGATCGGCGGCGCCTCCATGATCCTCTACAACGATGCGCTCATCTTCACCGAGGTGGTGCGCGCCATGCTGCTCTACTACTTGACACCGATTTGGGGCGGTCTTCTCGGCTATGTGCTGTTAGGAGAGCCCATAACGCGGATACGCTGGGCCGCCTTCGGGCTCGGCTTGATCGGCCTCATGGTGATCTTGGGCATCGACAGCGGCATGCCGCTGCCCCGCAACACCGGCGACTGGATGGCGCTCGCCTCGGGTCTGATCTGGGCCTACTTCACCGTGCGGCTGCGCCAGGACGAGACGATCGAGGCTGAGGACCTCACCCTCAGCTATTTTATCGGCGGCTCGGTCTTCGGGCTCCTCGCCTGCGCCATACCGGTATTTGGCGCCGGACCGCCGCCTGACCCGCGCATCATCGTCTCGGTCCTGCCCTGGCTGGTCCCGGCTCTGGTGTTCATTGTCATGACCTCGGCCTTCCTGGTGATCTGGAGCGGACGTTTGCTCAACCCCGGACTGCTCGGCGTCCTGTTCATGACCGAAATTTCCGTGGGCACGGTCTCGGCCGCGTACCTCGCCGGCGAGCCGTTCGGCTTGCGCGAGATCCTCGGTGTTTTCTTTATCACCGGTGCCGGCCTGCTCGACGCGCTCTGGCCGGAAGGAGGTGTGCGCCGGCGCGGCTAACGTTCGAGCCCAGGAGCAAGGCGCGCAGGAAATGCGTACGCATTCGAGTTTCCGAGAAGCTTCGCCAGTGTGTTTGAACCCTCAATCGTCGAGGAGCGATACACGGCCTTGCTCGCGCAGGATACGCAACGAAGACCCGCAGGTGACAAGCGCTTTCCTATCAAGCAGTTGCCAGCCATAGGTCTATTCCTCCTCGTGCTCTCTGGCTGCTCCTTCGGGCCCGAGGTGAACGATCATGACATCACGCTGGAGAGCGCCTACGACGGCACGCCTCTCGTCGCGGCCACCGATGCGATGGTTGGCGTTCACTATGACGCCGGACTATTCGACGAAGCCATGAGCCTCGACATCCGCGAGGGCCGCGACACGGAGCGCTACCACTTCATCGCGGGGCCGCGGACGGTCGAGCTCTTCGAGCGCATCTTTACAGCGTTGTTCCGAGACCACCGAAGAGTCTCCGGTCGCCCTCCCTTGGACGAGGGCAGCGAGGGTCTGGACGGTGTGCTGGAGGTCAGGCTCGCCCATGTGTCCTCCTATGCCATGGACTACCGCCTGACGCTCTTCGAGCTCAGCGGACGGCAGGTCTATGAGTGGCAAACCCGGGGCAGCATCGCGCGCAAGGTCCGCGATGCCGAGGAGGCGGCGGATGGCCTGCGCACCGCGATGCGCGATGCCGCGGCACAGTTTCTGATTGCATTTCGCGACCCGCCACAGGTTCAGTGGTGGCTGCTGGAGCCCGGTTCGGCCTTCGAGGACGCACCACCTCCGGCCGGCCCGTTTTAACGGAGGGATCCATGATACGCGCCAGCGCGCCTTTCCTGCTCTTCCTCGCCGGGCTTGCTGGCGCTTGCGTTCCGGTGCCGACACCGGGCGAGGTCGACGACATCGACGTGCCTTTCTTCGAGACCGCCTTCCTGGAACCGGGCGAAGGCATCGTCATTCAAGGGGACCCCCACCATCTGGACCAAGAAGTCGAACTTCTGGAGTGTCTCCATGACGGCATCGAGGAGGCCGACCCGCCCCTTCGTATCATTCCGACCCAGGGGTTCCGCGATGCTTTCTTTCCCTGGTTCGAGCCCTCGACCTCGCCGGACGACGCAGCGGACTTCGAGCGTGTGCTGGCCGAACCGCTGGTCCAGGCCAAACTGGCGTCGATGAACCTGCGCCACTTCGTCTCGCTGAAGGCCGACACCTCGGAGACCGAGACGGGCGGCGTCGAGATGATCGCGGTCGGCGCGACGGGAAATACGAGAACCTCCCGCGTGTCGGCCGAGGTTGTCGACCTGCGCTCGGGCGAGGCCCTTGGCGAGGCCGGCGTCACCGTCAGTGGCAAGCAGGCGCTCATTCACTACGGTTTCTACGGGATCGCGCTCTTCGCCACTACTGAGACCACGGCCTGCGAGCAACTCGGACGCAGTCTGGCCGCGGTCCTCAATGGTCAAGCCATAACCTACCCCGATGAGGCCTTCGAGGGCCGACACGGCACCCCGGCTAGGCCTTGAAGAACCAGAGCCAGAACGCGCTGATGATGACGACCGAGCCGGCGAAGACCAAAAGCGCGATCGCCGCCCAGAATGTGCGGGGCTGGCTGGCGCGACGGATGACGGAAAAATTCATCCTCACCTGCCCCGTGGTGACAGCGGCACGGGCCATCGCCAGTGCGAAAACCCCGAGCCAAAGCACGGCGAACCCACCCCAAAAACGACCCCACCATA
>CAJHXI010000159.1_pt1 | contig 15191 bp, 17 predicted proteins | sample 9198411 | NCBI WGS metagenome assembly CAJHXI01 (sample SAMEA7708298, study PRJEB35096) | sediment metagenome | biome: marine neritic benthic zone biome [ENVO:01000025]; feature: sediment [ENVO:00002007]; material: shallow marine sediment [ENVO:03000034] sea grass bed [ENVO_01000059] ...
CTCGGCGGAAGATGCCTTCCGCGGCTTCGGACATCCGGCCGTCATCACGGTGGCCGCGGTGTTCATCGTCTCGCGCGCCTTGCAGATTTCGGGATTGGTCGATCTTCTGGTCAGCGTTCTGGCGCCGGCCAATCGCAACATGACCTTGCAAGTAGGTGCCATCGGCGGACTGGCAATGGCCTTTTCCGCCTTCATGAACAACATCGGCGCGCTTGCCCTGATGCTGCCGGTGGCCCTGCGTCAAGCCCTCGATTCGCGACGGCCCCCTTCCAAGATCCTCATGCCGCTCTCCTTCGCGACCTTGCTGGGAGGATTGATCACACTAATCGGAACGCCGCCCAACATCATCATTGCGGCCTTTCGCAAGGATGTCGCGGGCGAGCCTTTTGCCATGTTCGATTTCACCCCGGTCGGCCTGCCGGTGGCGATCGCAGGACTTGCCTTCATTACCCTAGTGGGTTGGCGCCTGCTCCCGGTGACACGCGCCGCCGCCACCGCGGGCGGTCAAGGTACACGCTTCCAAATCGAGGCCTATCTCATCGAGTCGATCGTGCCCGAGACTTCGGACCTGGTCGGTGCCCAGATTAGAGACCTCGAACGGCTTTGCCAGAACGAGATCACGGTCGTGGCGATCATCCGCGAGGGCCGCCGGCTCTTGGCGCCGGCCGGCGCCGATGGAATCCTGGCCAATGATATCTTGATTCTCGAGGGCGATCCGATGGTGCTCGAGCGCCATTTCCAGGATGAGCGGCTCGAGGCGATTTCCGATACCGGTTTCAGCGCCAAGGAGCTTCGGGGCGAGCACGTGACCCTGGTGGAGGCCATCGTCATGCCCGGCTCGCCGGTCGAGGGACAATCGATGCGCGGCCTGCGGATGCATGAGCGATATGGGGTGAACCTCTTGGCTCTGGCCCGCGAAGACCGCAAGCCCGCCTTGCGGCTGGGCTCCATACGCTTCAAGCGGGGCGACGTCCTGCTCATGCAGGGCGACCGCGGCACCTTGTCGGAAGTTCTGCCCGCAATCGGATGCCTGCCGCTGGCTCGCCGCGAGATTTCCATGACCGGCCGCCGACGCAAGGCCATCCTGGCGCCGACTATATTCCTGCTCGCCGTCCTGGCTGCCGCGCTCGGCCTGGTCAGCGTTCCCGTCGCTTTCGTCTCGGCGGTGGCGGCATTGGCGATCACGGCCTGCTTGACCTTGCGGGAAGCTTACGACTCCGTTGAGTGGCCACTCATCGTCCTGCTGGGCGCCTTGCTCCCCTTGGGCGAGGCATTGCAGACGACCGGAGCGACGGCACTCATCGCCGAGGGGATTATCACTCTCGCTGGCGCGCTTCCGGTTTGGGGAATGATCGCGTTGGTGGTCGCTTGCTCCATGTTATTGTCGGACCTCATTCACAACTCCCCAACCGCGGTTCTGATGGCCCCCATCAGCGTGGCGATGGCCGAAGGCCTGCACCTGCCACCTGAACCCTTCCTCATGGCGGTGGCGTTAGGGGCGGCCTCTCCCTATCTGACGCCGATCGGTCACCAGTCCAATACGCTGGTAATGGCACCGGGCGGCTATCGCTTCGCAGACTACTGGCGTTTGGGGCTGCCCTTGGATCTGGTGATCCTCGCCGTCGGCGTGCCCTTGATCATGCTGGTGTGGATTCCCTAAGCGGAAGTATCCCCGCCCGACGGCGGAGGTACGAAATCGGTCCCAGCCCGCGCGCCTCACAGCCAGCGGCGACACGACCAGTCGGCATCATTCCACCAGCAAGAACGATGATTCCTAATAGTTGAATTAATTATAATTTATGCTAAAATTAAGCGTAGTGATCGATGACCTCACTGGCGTTTGGAATACCACGGTTCGCAAGGATAAGAGTAGAAGGCCCGATGCCCAGTCGCCAACCTCTCTTCCTCGAATTTGGTATCGCTAACTCAATCTAAGATGAAAAAGGGTCAAGGAGAATATCAACCGTCTGTGATTGTCGTCATGACATTGAACTGCTAGAGATAGAAATTATGGCACGCATCGTGACCCTGAGTTTGGCGATTGCAGCCGTTGTAAGTGGAGTAATGAAAGGAATGGTGGCGAGGTAGCCATGCACAATCCAGTAGATGAACATGTAGGTGGACGCGTTCGCTTCAGAAGGACTCTTCTGGGCGTAACGCAACAGCAACTCGCCGAGGCACTGGGCGTGACCTTTCAGCAAGTGCAAAAGTACGAGAAGGGAGCGAACAGAATCGGCTCGAGCCGGCTCTATGATCTTTCGACCATTCTCGACGTTCCGGTCGGATATTTCTTCGAGGACATCTCGGATTCGGTTCGCGAGCTCTCACCGGCAAAGATGTTGCAGGCGCGCGAGGTCAACTTCGCCGAGGAGATCGAGCAAAACGAGCCACGCGTCACCAAGCGCGAAACATTGGAGCTGGTCCGTGCTTACTACAAGGTAAAAGACCCGGGTCTGCGCAAGCGCCTGCTCGATATGACACGGGCCTTGGGTGTCCTGTACGACGAGTAGTTGCCTTCCAGGGCCACGTCTTCATCAGCCGGTTACCTCCTATTGCACGGCTATCGGCGCTTCATCGGACATCGCCTCGATCGCTCTCAGGACGTCGGTCCAAATTCGCTCTCCGAGGCAATCTCCCAAACGGCGTCGCTCGACCACCTGTGCCGCGGCCACGAAAGACGCATCGAGCCTGCGCTGGGTGATCAGATCGGTTGCAAGGTCGAAGATCATCACATCATAGGGCGTGGGCTTCACGACGACCGACCCTAAGGGTTTGGCACCAAGGCGTTCAGGCGTTCAGTTGACGACTAACGGGTGTGAGGCGATCTCCTCAAGGCTGCGACATTGCCGCCGCCTTGATGCGCATCCTTATGCCGTTACCCGGGCGAAGGGAGATCATCGGCCGCGGCTCGACACGCCAGCCCGGCTGGAGTTCCAAATCGAAGCGCTGCACCAACATGGCGAGATAGAGTTGAGCTTCGATCAACGCCAAATTCTTGCCGATGCACACCCGCGGTCCACCGCCGAAGGGGAAGTAGGCAAAGTTGCCCGCCTTGGCGAGCTGCGGGTCATTGAAGCGCTCAGGATAGAAGCCCTCCGGGTTCGACCAATAGCGTGGATGTCGGTGCAGAACATAGGGCGCGACCATGACGGTGGCGCCGGCGGGAATGTGGTAGCCACACAGATTATCATCGGCAACGGCCTGGCGTGACAGGGTCCAGAACGGTGGATAGAGCCGCAGCGTCTCGTTGATGACCGCCTGGTGGTATTCCAGCTTCGGCAGATCTGCCAGGCCCGGCACGCGACCACCAAGAACGGCCGTGTTTTCCTGCCGCAGCTTATCATGGACCTGCGGGTTCTTGCTCAGGAGATAACATGTCCAGGCGATGGCGAGCGCCGTCGTCTCGTGGCCAGCGATGAGCATCGTCATGAGGTCGTCGCGCAGCTCACGCTCGCTCAGTGGCGCACCGGTCTCGGGATTGCGGCTAGCGAGAAGAAGATCGATCAGCAATACCTCGTCATCGGGCATCGCACGCCTTTGCTGAACAAGGTCGATGATGAAGCGATCGAAGGTTTGGAGAGCGCGCTTCAGGCGGGCCTTACGCGGCGAAGGCAGGTGGTGAACGAAAGGAAAGGCCGCCCAGAGAAGACGCTCGCCCGCCTCGAGGATGGTCGTCAACGCTTGTGAAATCTCATCGACATTGTGGGGCAAAGCGCTGCCGCACATGGCCTTGGTGATGATCTTGAAGGTCATCTGCATCAGCGGGGGAACGATGTCGAAGGCTTCTTCGTCGGCCGCTCGATCGGCCCAATGGTCGAGCGTCGAGCCAACTTCCTCGACGATGATTTCTGCCAAACCTTCGGTTGCCTGCTTGTGGAAGGCCGGCTGCATTGTCTGGCGTTTGAGCTTCCACTTCTCGCCTTCCAACTCGAACAAGCCATCGCCGAAGAGCGGCCGGACACGCTCGTAGTACTGGCTCTTGGGGTAGTTCCTGTGCTTGGCACGCAGCACCTGATCGACGATCCCAGGCTCGTTGACCAGAAAAAAGCGTCCCACGGCGTTGGGGAACTCGACGACCTCACAGCTTTCCGCCGCTTTCAAGAAAAAGTGCAGCGGATCCTTTCGCGCGCCGTGAAATAGCCCGATCAAGGGAGCGACCTTCGCTCTCGCGGGTGTTTTCGTAATTGGCCGATCCGATGGCGCCTCGCTACTCTCGTGAGACCAAGCCAAGCTCATTGCAGGTACTCCTCGATGGCTGGAACGTATTGGGGTATGGTCGTCAACTGCTCTTCGGCGGAGAGGAGCGCGACCCCAATGAGGTGGTCGAGCTCCTCCAGCCCCATGTACACCGCCTCTTCCTTGAGCCGCCGCAGCAGCTCGGTAAGACGGTGCAGACGTAAGAGCTCCTCGCGGGTCATGGGGACAATCTGCCGACACCACCGGCGCCGCGCGCGGCCACCGGCCCCTCCGCGCCGAGCGCGCCCGCGGGGTCACCGTGCAACATCGCCTCGACACTATCGACGGTCTCTTGGGTCGCTTCGAGCCATCCGGCGACCGCAAGGGTGCTGCCAATCCGAACCGGTGGACCAAAACGCTGACAGAGGAGCCCCGCCTTCTTCATGACTCGCTCGAAGCGCACGTCGGTCACGCTGACCACGCGTCGGATACCGTGCTCCAGGCAGTAGCCGAGCTGGACTATGAGAAGCTCGGCGGTCGCCGTCAGGAGTGCGAGCTTCGAGTTATGGCGCCAGTCGCTCGGCAGGACGGCAAAGCGGCTGCTCTCCAGGATGAGAGGGTCACGCGGCGCAGGTTGGCCGTGCATCAATTCAGGGAAGACGTCGGCCAACATGTTAGGGCCGGTCGTCGGCAACAGCCGGAAGCACCCTTCCAGCGCCCCGTCGCCATCGCTGTGCAGCGCTCCATAGACCGCGTCTTCATTGTCGAAGTGATCACGTTCCCGGCCATTCTCGCTCGCGACCTCCCAACCCAGACGCTCCTTGAAGACGGCATGTCGAAGTCTGAAGATTTCATCGAGTAGAAACGCGCTGTCCGGTGTCTTGAAGTCGATGATTTGGCTGGCCATAACTTTACCTCTCCGCAATGCACATGATTTGCGACATTGCGGGGCCTATGGCTGACCGGGGTAACTGGGAAAGTTCCTAGGGTGACCGAATATGGTAGCAATTCTAGTATGTTATGAGACTAAAGGTGGTACAATGCAGCGCGCGACCGCTCACCGGCGCCACGCACCAGCATGATTGGGCGAAAAATCAGGGTTTCACGAGGCCATAGAGCAGGGCCTTGGCCACGGCCTGCGGCTTGGTATAGACATCGAGCTTTCGCATGGCGTTATAGATATGAAAGTCGACGGTCTTCTTACTGATCGCGAGAATGATGGCGATCTCGGCGCTGGTTTTACCCGCCGCGGTCCAGCACAACACCTCGATCTCCCGCTCGGTCAAGTCTGCCGGCCGCGTGCCCGACGGCGTCAGCTTGCGCACCATCTGATCGAGATAGATGGCAGCGATATGTAACTCATGGCGATAGTGCCGGAGCGTCTTGTCGAAGGCCGTGGAGTTCTCTTCCGAGACGAAGGTCAGAATGCCGAAGTCGCCCAAGGCGCCATAAAGAGGTATGGACAGCCCACGACAGATGCCGAAGTCATGCGCCTGCCGGATGAAGCTGCGCTGCGTCAGCCCGATGTCATTTCGCAGAACCTCGAGATCCCAAGTCGTGGGTAGGCGGCTCCCTAGGGTTTCGATGACCGCCGGGTCTATCAGCGAGTAATCCTTCGCATGATAGAGCTGCAGCCACTCCAGCGGAAAGTCGATCATCATCACCGGCGGTTCCTGCCAGATCGCTTGGCCGCCGCTTAGAGGGTTGAAGGATTTGCCACCGACATAGGCAAAGTTCGTGCATCCGACCTGACGCGCTATCGAGCCGAGCGTTCGCCGCACGTCGTCGATGGATCGCGGCTCACTATCCTGCAGAACCTCATCTACGAGGATCATTCTCTTGGCCTGCGGTTCGTTCGGGCACATGATGCGCCAAAACGGCACGCGTAAAAAAGCCCCTTTCCCTAAACCGACGCGGGAAGACGGTCCCCACTGCCCATCGTACCCGTCACAATGCAGTGATCGGAGGGTGCCGGTGTTGGGCGGTGTCATTGGCTGAAGACGGAAAGAGCATCGCACACCGCAAGGGCACGCGAGGTCGGGCAATGGGTCGCAATGCGCTAGGCCCGTCACCACCGTCGTCGTTCAACGCACCGGCAACACGCGTGCAGGTCTGTCCCGTCCGTCTTACTGCAAGGGTCGAAGGAAGAGAACCTCGGTGCCTGGCGCTAACGCGCCGCCACCTTGCGACGATACTGCTCGGGCAAGGCTGCCGATTCGGTGTTCGCACCGGGCCGCACGAGGACCGGCGTCGGCGCCGACCCGTCCTTGATGACGGTGATCTGGGTATCGATCTCACCCATGACGAACCGCGAGAAGGGACCGAGATGGATGAAGAGCGCCACCATGCTCATGGCCGACTTGAGGGCTCGCGGATTGCGCAACAGCACGCTCATAAACATACGCCAGAAGTAGGGCCGTGCTTGGCTCAGATCGAAGGTCATAGCCTTTAGCAAGCGAAGGAATCGCGCGAGGTCGCGTCGCGGCGCCGGCAGACCAAAGCGGCTGCCTCTAGGCGGAATCCTGAGAGCGAGCGCGGCCCGCTGAATACGGCCGAAGAAGGCCTCAGGGGTATAGATGTTCTTCAAGATCTCCCGGTAGTCCTGGAGGATCTCTTCGCGTGGACGGCGCGTTTCGAAGTTGAGCCCCGCCGTGCACTGGTCGCCTTCCGGGATGCCATCTTCCGGCGTGAACTGCAGCTCGTGCAGTCGCCCCTCCTGGGTCAGGCGGCGCGACAGCTGCGTGTTCGGCAAGGCATAGAGCAAGCCGACCATCGCGACCCCGATCGAGGCATCCTCGATCAAGCGCGTCGTCGCCCGGGCGACGTTGTTCTTCTCGGTGTCGAAGCCGACGATGAAGCCGGCGAGCACCATGATGCCGTAGTCGTATATCTTGCTGATGTTGTCGGCGATGTCGCGTTTCGAATTCTGCTTCTTGCGCGTCGCTTTGAGCACCTCGTCGTCGGGGCTTTCGATACCGATGAAGACGATGAAGAAGCCGGCATCCCTCATCAGGCCCAGGAACTCTTCATCGTCGGCTAGATTGAGCGAGGCCTCGGTCGAGAAGGCGAAGGGATAGTCGCGCGCCTTCTGCCATTCGACGAGAAGCGGCAGGAACTCTTTGACCGTTTTTTTGTTGCCGATCAGGTTGTCGTCGACGAAATCGACATGGCCGCGGTAGCCGAGCTGGTAAAGCGTCTCGAGCTCCCGCAAGATCTGATCGAACCCCTTGGTCCTAGGAACGCGGCCATAGAGTTCGATGATATCGCAGAACTCGCAGAGGAACGGGCAGCCGCGCGAGAACTGGACGCCGATATAGGTGTAGTCCTCGAACTTCAAGAGATCGTAGCGCGGCGTCGGCGTCTGGGTGACGTCGATCGTGAACTTGGGCGCCACATAGCAGCCCGACTTGGCGCCGGCTCGCCAAGCGTCGAGGAAAGCTTGGAGGGAGCCTTCGACCTCGCCCAGCACGGCGAAATCGGCCGCTTCATAGATCTCCGGGCGCGACGTCGGATCCGGGCCGCCGACCACCACGGGAAGACCGAAATCCTGACAGCGCTTGATCAACTTCAAGGCATCGAAGGCCTGCGGCAGCATCGATCCGATCATCGCGACGTCGGCCCAGGCCAGATCATCGTCGGTCAACTCACCGGTGTTGCGGTCGACCAAGCGAATGTCCCAGTCCTCGGGCAACATCGCCGCCAGGGTGATCAGGCCGAGCGGCGCGGAGGGGTATTTCGCCCCCAAAACCTCGCACGCGGCACGATAATTCCAGAAAGACGACCCGTAGAAGTAAGGATGAATCAAAAGAGCGCGCGTCGGTTTGTCGGTCATATCATAAACACTTCGCTTATTTTTGACGAACTTGATCTCTAGTCTATAAAGACTATAAACACCGCCGCAAGCTCACTGTCAACACCGCTCGAGGCCCCAAGAGGCACCCTTTCACAACTGCTGGCTCACGCTCGCCGCATGCTCTTCAAGCGGCACGGCGCGCGATATTCTCAGTGGATCGTGTGATGATTTGGTGCGGGTGGAGGGACTTGAACCCCCACTTCCTTACGGAAACCAGATTTTGAGTCTGGCGCGTCTACCAATTCCGCCACACCCGCGTTTGCCGGGCCCCGCCGGCCGGCGCCATGATAGTCAACGACCGGGCTTTGGCAAGCAGCCCGGCGAGGAGAACTCAACCCGATCCGCGCCGCGGCGCAACACGCGATCGACCCCACGGACGCTACCTTGACGACCGTTCTCGATGCAATGCAAAACCTTTTGGCGTTTTTCAGTAGCCCTCGCGGCCACTCTTCTGTTTAATAGGGGTTTGGAGTGAGTAGCAAAGTATGCTGCATCAGGTAACCGGACCGCTTGGCAAGGAAAGACCAAAAGGCGGCCGATTTAACCGTGACCTCGCGATGTGCGGGAGGAGAAGCTCCGTTGGTTGTTGACCGCGGATACGCGTTCGTAGCGGGGCACGGGAGTGGGATTAGGTATGATAGAAAATGGTGAGCCACTCGAGGTGGCAGTTACAGAGCGTGAGGCCGAGGCCAGGGTAAAATGGTTCAACCCGCTTAAAGGTTTCGGATTTGTTCAAACGGCACCGGATGCGCCCGATGCCTTCCTCCATGTCAGCGTGTTGCAGCAGGTGGGACGCACGGACCTCGCCGAGGGCTCCAAGGTTGTCTGCGATCTTGGGCATGGCCGCAAGGGACTGCAGGTGATCACCGTCCACCGCGTCGAAGCGGCGGAGTCCAGCCCCGACCCCGAGGAGGACCTTTCCCAGCCCTTCACCGGGCGGGTGAAGTTCTTCAACGCGGACAAAGGCTTCGGCTTCGTGATCCCTGATAGTGGCGGTCCGGACGTCTTCGTCTCGGCCCGGGTGTTGCATCAGGCGGGCTTACGAGGGCTAGAGCCCGACGTGCCGGTTCGCGTGCGCGTGCGCATGGGTCCCAAGGGTCCCATGGCGGCAAGCCTCGAGATGATTTGACGCGCAACCGCTCGGTCGCCTGAAGGTTCCCGCGCCCATCGCGCCGGTGGCGTTGATGATCTATAGCGCGAGAGCTTGACCCGTCGCACGGGCCGGGGTGGCCTATTGCAGTGTCCCTTCATCACTCGCCTCGCCGAGCCCTCCGGGTGGTGGGTTGCTTTGTCCTGCCTGGTGATGGACGATCTTGAGCCCACCGTTTTCGCGGCGATAGATGTTGGTCGCGACGAGCAGGCCGTTCACCATCTCCTCATAGCAGACGACGAGTGGCGCCTCGCCCAGGGAAAAGGCCCGTGAGCGACGGCAGAAAATCTCCGGCGAGTTCGGGTTCTCGAATATGCCTCGCCAGGATTGGATGATCTCCCCGCGCCCGACGATCGCCGCCCAGCCCGGGTGGATACAGACCACCGGCGCCTCGCGCGCCCACAGATCGTCCATCGCCGCAAGATCTCGCGCGCGAAAGGCCTGATAGAAGGCCTCGTTGATGAATAGGCTTTCTTCGGCGATGCTCATGCCGAACGGCTCCACTATCTTTTCGCCCCGCGAAACTTAATACCAATTTCACGCTGTTGCCCCAAGTTCCATCCCCTGCCAGGATCGGCGCCCGTGCCCGGGTGCTCCCGCGATCGCTCGCGAAAGCGAGGGTAAGGTGTCATCGAATTGGACCGCAGGTGCGAATGCTGCAACGACTCTACGACTGGACACTTGCCCTGGCCGGCCACCGGCACGCACTGTCGGCGCTGGCAGCGATCGCGTTCATCGAATCCTCCATCTTTCCGATTCCTCCCGACATACTGATCATACCGATGGTCTTGGCCGCCCCCACAAGGGCGTGGCGCATCGCCTTGGTGGCGACCGTGTCATCGGTCGTGGGCGGTGTCTTCGGCTATCTTATCGGCGCCTTTCTGTTCGATGCCGTGGCCCAGCCGATCCTCGCCTTCTACGGCTATGAGGCACAGTTCGCGAGCTTCCAGGCGCGCTACAACGAGTGGGGCGCATGGATCGTCGCCGGCGCCGGCTTCACGCCTTTTCCCTACAAAGTGATCACCATCGCCAGCGGCGCCACCGGTCTCGACCCAACGGTCTTCATCATCGCTTCGATCCTGTCGCGCGGCGCGCGCTTCTTTTTGATTGCCGCCCTGCTGTGGCGTTTCGGCGCGCCAATTCGCGGCTTTCTGGAGCGATATCTGGCGCCCCTGACGGTGTTGTTCTTCGTGTTGCTGTTCGGCGGCTTTCTGGCCGCCAAGGCCTTTCTTTAGACCTTGATTCGATCGAAAGGAGCGGCCAGGCTCGCCGCCATGATCAACGATCTCAGATTCTCCCCGCGGCTGGTCTCGCTCGCTATCGCGGTGCTTTGCGTGGGCGCACTGGGCGCCGCGTTGGCCTCTCAGTATTGGGGCGGGCTGCAGCCCTGCATATTGTGCTTCTACCAGCGCTACGCCTATATGGCGGCACTCGCTTTCGGTGTTCTTGGGCTGGTTCTGGCTGGATACCGGATGGCACACAGGTTGAGCGTCGCCCTTGCCGGGGTCTCTTTCCTGGTCGGGTCGGCAATCGCCTTCTTCCATACCGGGGTCGAGCAGAAGTGGTGGCGCGGCACCGATGAGTGCCACGCCCCCAGCATCGACCCCGATGCCAGCCTCGAGGAGATGAAGGATCTGCTCTTGAACCAGACCTTCGTTCCCTGCGATGAGATACCCTGGTCTCTCTTCGGACTATCGATGGCGGCCTGGAATTTCATCGCTATGCTGGCCTTTGGTTTGGCGTGCTTTTGGGCACTCACTCGATTGAGAGAGACGCGCATATGACCGCGGAGCGCACATCTCGCAGCGGTAAGAAACGACAACGCTTGCCCGGCGATCCCGGATCGGCCGAGACGAGGGCGCGCATGGTCCGGGTCGACCAGGCCGGCGAGTACGGTGCCCGGCGCATCTACGAGGGTCAGAGAGCGATCCTCGGCCCCGATCACCCCAAGGCGGCGATCCTCGACCACATGTACGAGCAGGAGCTTCGCCATCTGGAGGCCTTCGACGAGATCATGGTTCGCCGCCAGGTGCGCCCGACGGCGCTGCAGCCGGTCTGGCACGTCGCCGGGTTCGCCCTGGGCGCGGCCACGGCTCTCATGGGCGAGAAAGCCGCCATGGCCTGCACCGTCGCCGTCGAGGAGGTGATCGACGAGCACTATGCCGGTCAGAGCGAGGCCTTGACCGATAGCGATCCGGAGCTGAAGGAGATGGTCGAGCGCTTTCGTGCCGAGGAACTCGAGCATCGCGATATCGCGCTTGGCGAGGGCGCCGAGGAGACCCCCGGTTATGAGATCTTGAGCGCCGGCATCAAAGCCGGATCGCGGCTCGCCATCTGGCTGTCCGAGCGCTTCTGATCGGCCCTGCCGGCCGGATCAGGATTCGAGCTCGCTGTCCCAATAGAGAAAGTCCCGCCAACTTTCGTGCAGATAATTGGGCGGGAAGGCGCGGCCGTTCCGCTGCAACTCATAGGTCGTCGGCCGATCGGGGGGGCGACAGAGGTGCAGGCCGCATTCCCGCAGCAACCTGTTCCCCTTGGTCAGATTGCAGCTTTGGCAGGCTGTGACGACGTTGTCCCAGGTGGTCCGCCCCCCGCGCGAGCGCGGCACGACATGGTCGAAGGTAAGGTCTTCGGCCGGGAAATGCCCGCTGCAATACTGACAGAGAAAGCTGTCGCGCAGGAAGACATTGAAGCGCGTGAAGGCCGGGTAACGGTCGAGGTTGATGTATTCCTTCAACGCGATGACGCTCGGCAACCGGACTTCGATGGTCGGAGAGTGCACAACCTCGTCGTATTCATCGACCACGTTGACGCGATCGAGGAACACCGCCTTGACCGTATCCTGCCAAGACCAGAGCGACAGCGGAAAGTAACTGAGCGGTCGGAAGTCGGCATTCAACACCAACGCCGGATATGCTTCGGCCACCAAGCTCACGCCAACCAGGCTCCCTAATCTGTCTCGCCGGGCACCTTAACGTCGATTGACTGCCATGCTACGCCAGGTGCTCTCTACAAATAGTTACCTTATCGACCAAGTTTCCACAAGATCTAGGGGTCTAGGCCGATCGGCTCCTTAAGTCTACACGGCGCGGCGGTCTTCACAACCTCATGATCGGGCGGCCAAAGAGCTTGCCCCGCGCCAGGGGCTACCCCATAGATCTGCGGGACAAGACCAATCCATCGATCAGGCGTTCTTAAGGACATCGAGCATGACTGAAAAACCCCGCGCCGGGCAGGCGATGCCTCAACTCACCCTTCCCACCACCGACAGTGGCGAGGTCGACATCGGCGGCCAGGGCCGCTGGCAGATGATCGTCGTTTATCGCGGCAAGCATTGCCCGATCTGCACCCGCTATCTGACGTCGCTGAACGAGCTGTCGTCGAAGTTTAGCGAGGCGGGTGTGGAGTTGGTGGCGATCTCGACCGACCCGGCCGAAAAGGCGCGCCCCCAGGCTGAGGAGCTGGGGCTGACCTATCCGGTGGGCTATGACCTATCGATCGGCCAGGCGCGTGACTTGGGCCTTTATATCTCCGAGCCGCGCAGCACGCAGGAGACCGACCGGCCCTTCGCCGAGCCCGGTACCTTCCTGATCAATCCCGACGGCAATCTACAGATCATCGACATCTCAAACGCGCCCTTCTCGCGGCCCGACCCCGCCGGGCTCTTGAACGGCGTCAAGGTGATCCAGGAAAAGGACTATCCCATCCGCGGCACCGCCTGACGGTCGGCTCACGCGGCGGCGCCAAAGGCCTGTTGCAAATGCCGCAGCGCCAGCATGATCCCCTCGGGGTCGATCCCGTGGCCCACGCCCGGCCGATGATGGGCCTCGACGGGGACCTGGACTGACCGCAAGGATTGCTTGGCCGCGTCCATCGCTTGAAACGGCACCACATGATCGGCAGTGCCATGTACCAGCAGAACGGGCGGCCGTGACTTGATCTCCGCCGGCAGAACCTCCGGCGCGATCAAGAGGCCGGAAAAGCCGACGATAGCCGCAGCCGCCTTGGGCCGGCGGAGCAGCGCGTGCAAGGCCATCATGGTCCCTTGCGAAAAGCCGATGACGGCAAGATCGCTCGCCCCGAGCCCCCGGGCCTCGAGCGCCTGATCGAGAAAGGCGCCCAGGATCGGCTCGGCCTCTCGCGCACCTCGCAGCATCTCGTTCATGGTCATCTCGCGCAGCGAGAACCACTGCCGCCCCATTGGTGCCATATCGCAGGGAAAGGGCGCATCCGGCGCCAGAAACTCGGCATCAGGCAGAGCACCCGCCAGCATCGGCGCCAGCTCGATGAGATCGGCGCCGTCGGCCCCCACGCCATGCAACAAGACCACGAGCTGCTTGGGCGCGCCGCCGGAAGCCGGCGCCCGGCGTTGGGTTTCGAGTGGCAGCGCGTTATCGGAATCCTTCGTCATCATCACCCTCTCGTACAAAACCGGTTAGACCGCAAGGCCGCACTCTAAAGCGAGACACCGGCATGGCGATAGTAATGCCAAAGCAAGCGCGCCGCAGCCGAACGGTGCGGGCGCCACGGTGCCGCCAGGCGGTCCATATCGGCCGCGCTCGGACGGCTGTCCAAAGCCTTCAGCGACTGCACCGCCTTGACCACGGCGAGATCGCCCGCCGGCCAGACGTCCGGACGGCGCAGGGCGAAGAGCAGATAAATCTCGGCCGTCCAGCGTCCGATCCCCTTGATCGCGGTCAGGTGGGCGATCGCCTCCTCGTCCGCCAGGTGCGCCAGCCCAGCCGGGTCGAGGTACCCCGAGGCCACCGCCCCGGCCAGCGCCCGGCCGTAGGCGATCTTGGCCCGGCTGAAGCCCACTGCGGCTAATCTCTCGTCATCCAAGGCCAGGAAAGCCTGTGCCTCCAACTCGGGCAGGACCTCGGCGAGACGCGACAGTATGGCGGCCGCCGAGGCGGTCGAGACCTGCTGGCCGACGATGATGCGGATGAGGCCGGCGAAGCCAAGGGGGCTCCGCCGTTCGGGCGGCAGGCCACAGGCTTCGTAAGCGCGGGCCAGGTCGCGGTCGCGCCCGGCCAGAACCTCCAGGTCGCCGCGCAGGCTCTCGTCGGGGGGTGGCATCTGCGTCATGGCCCTGGACTTAGCCACGGGCCTGGCGTAGTGGCAAGTCATGGCAAACGACGGCTCGCTACTGGTCACGCGTTTCGCGCCCTCGCCCACCGGCTATCTGCATCTGGGCCACGCGCACAGCGCGCTCTTCGCCTGGCACGCGGCGAAAAAGAGTGGCGGACGGTTTTTGCTGCGGATCGAGGACATCGATCTCGGCCGTTGCCGGTCGGATTTCGAGGAGGCCATTCACGAGGATCTCGGGTGGCTGGGCCTGACCTGGGAAGAACCGGTGCGCCGCCAATCGGATCATCTGGACGACTACGGCGATTCCCTCTCGCGTCTGGAGGAGGCAGGCCTGCTCTATCCCTGCTTTTGCACCCGTAAGGAAATCCGCGCCGAGCTGGCGCGCGCGCCCTCGGCGCCGCATGGACCCGACGGCCCGGTCTATCCGGGGACCTGTCGCGGCCTCGACGGCGAGGCCCGGGCGGCGCGTATCGAGGCCGGTGCTCCCTATGCCCTGCGCCTCGATATGAGCGAAGCCCTGGCAAAGGCCGGACCTCTCGTCTGGCACGACCGTGGCGCCGGCCGGCAAGAGGCGGAACCCGCACGCTTCGGAGATGTCGTCCTGGCTCGACGGGACATCGCCACCAGCTACCACCTGGCGGTTACGTTGGACGACGCCCTGCAGGGCGTGACCCTCGTCACACGCGGCGCCGACCTCTTCGCGGCCAGTCACATCCATCGCTTATTGCAAGCCCTGCTCGACCTGCCGGTTCCGGACTGGCACCACCATGACCTGATCCACGACGAGACCGGCAAGCGTTTGGCAAAGCGCCATGACGCGCTGGCCATCCGCGCCCTGCGCGCAGCGGGCAAGGGCCCGGCCGAGGTCCGCGCCCTGGCCGGGTTTCCCGATGATGCGTGATCCTAGTCCTGAAGTCTCAG
>CAJHXI010000180.1_pt1 | contig 15159 bp, 11 predicted proteins | sample 9198411 | NCBI WGS metagenome assembly CAJHXI01 (sample SAMEA7708298, study PRJEB35096) | sediment metagenome | biome: marine neritic benthic zone biome [ENVO:01000025]; feature: sediment [ENVO:00002007]; material: shallow marine sediment [ENVO:03000034] sea grass bed [ENVO_01000059] ...
ATGGTCCTCGTGCGCAAGCTGTCGCGCAGCGAGGCAAACGCCTCGATCGTGTTCAGCTTCACGCTCGCCTCGACCCTGGTCGCCGCCGGCTTCCTGCCGTTCCAGTGGGTGACGCCGGGCTTGGACGACCTCGCCATCCTGATCGGGATCGGCCTGATCGGCGGCGTGGCGCAAATCGCCATGACTCAGGCCTTCCGCCTGGCCGACGTCTCCCTGGTCGCGCCCTTCGACTACAGCGCCATCCTCTGGGCGACGCTCTATGGTTTCCTGTTCTTCGGTGAGTGGCCGGATCATTGGACGCTGGTGGGCGCGGGATTGATCATCGGCAGCGGGCTCTACATTCTGCATCGGGAGCGCGCGCGCCGGCAGCGGGCCGAGACTTGATCGCCGCTGAAGAAGACCTGGCCCACCATTGATCGGTCCGATCCCTCGGCAGAGCCCGCTCGCTGTTTTGAGAGAGCAGGTCCGGGTCGGTCCCGATCTCGCGCAGCAGCTTGCGCAGCAGCATCGGCGCGAAATTATCGAAGTGTGCGGCCATGACGAAGGCGCCGGAACCGCCGATGACCCGGCGGCGGAAATAACCCTCCAGCCCCGCCGCGGGGGCGCCGCCCACGGGGTTGCCGCGGGTATTCTCGATCACCAGGGCATTGATCACGATATTCTCCGCCAGGGCGTCGTCACGGGCGAACGAGACCCGTCGGCCGTGGCTGTTCGGTCCATCCGCCGAGATGTCGATGACCCGGCGCCGACCTGTGAAGAGGTTCGTGGCGAACTCCTGGCGGGCCGCGTCGATGACGGCCGAGATCGAAGTCGCCGGCACGCTCACGAAGGGGGCCGTGGTAAGGCGAGCGAGGAAGGCCTGAGCGCTGGCTTGGTCGTCGATCATCCGCCAATCGACGACCTTGCGTTGATACCTCTCGCCCGCCCACTCCATGTAGGCCACCGCAATGCGTCCCAAGGTTCCCCGGCGGATTTGGGTAATGACCTGGGGGTCGGCGAGAGCGGCCAGATAGCCGTCTCGCTGTTGGCGCGCCTCGACGGCGTCGATGCTTGCGGACACGTCGACCGCGAGAAGCAACTCGAGGTCGACCTCTTCTGCTGCCAAAACTTGCATCGAGCTTACCGTCGGCGATGCCAACGAAAGTAAGGTTACTGCAAAAATTAACTTCAATGCATTGATTTTAAAAATAAAAATGAAAATGTCACTCAGATGAACGTTCATCCACGCTTTTAACAAATTGCTACCTTTACCTGCTATATGCATATGCCATTATGAGCATAGTGGGAGGGAGAAACCATGCCTGATATGCGCAGCTCGGCCCGGTTGTCGGGCCGTTCCAAGGGGCTCTTAGCGGCTGTGGGACTTGCCGCGGGGCTATTCGCCAGCATTGCCACGGCATCGGCGCAGCCGCTGGACGGCAAATGGTTCGGCCGGGGCGAACGCGATATCTTCGGCCTGGCCTGGGCGGCGGAATTCACCGTCGATCGTGGAAAGCTGAAAGGTCGCTTCTGGCGCGGTAGAGTCCTCTACAACGTCGATGGCCGTGTCGACGAAGCCGGGCGTTTGGTCAGTGTGCGCACGGGCCGTGATCGTCGAGAGCAGGGGGTCGTCGGTGCCCGCTTCCTTTCATTCGAGCTAACGTTCGACGGCGAGGCGGATAGGGCCGACGGCGTTTACGGCACGCAGGCGACCAATGGGACGCTCGCGTGCGAGACCCCGATACAGCTCAGCAAGTCTCTGGAATAGCGTTTTTTATACCCCTATTCGGTAAGGGGGATTGCAAGGTAATTCGAAAACACGCATCTTCGGCCACCGCTCTGATCCATCTATTCGGGGGCTTGGCCGATGTTTCGTGACAAATCCGTCTTACCGCTATTTCCGAGCAACGTCTGGGTCCACGACCTCGAGCCATCGGTGTACGAGGCGATGAACGTACGCTTGCGGACGCGCATCGAGGAACTGATCGCGCCACGTGCTGAGATCGAACCGGGTCAGACCTGGCAAACGCGCAACGACCTGCAGGATGATCCGGCTTTCGCCGAGCTACTCGAGATCGCTCATCAGGCGATCGACGGCGTGCTGGAGTTTCTTCAGGCCGAGCGCCTGCCGATGGAGGTGACGGGCGCCTGGGCCAATATCAACCCGCCCGGCTCCCCGCATCGGCCTCATGTTCATCCCAACAACTACCTGAGCGCCGTCTATTTCGTGCACTCCCCGCCCGGTGCCGATACCATCACCTTCTATGATCCGCGCGAGCGCGCGGCCATGATCACACCTCAGTTCACGCAGCTGACCAAACACAATTCGCTCAGCATCAACGTCGAGGCGCGCACGGGGCGTCTGGCGGTCTTTCCCGCCTGGCTCAAGCATTCCGTGTTGCCGAACGAGAGCCAGGAAGAGCGTATCACCTTCGCGATGAATTTCATGTTCAGCGACTTCACCCACAGCGTAAGCCGGCCGCAGTGGGAAGGCCTCTAGTCCGATTTCGGCGGCGCCCCTTCGGTGCACGCCATCCGATTGCCTTAATCCGTGCTTAATTAGGTCTCCTTCACAATAGACCTTTGGCTCAGGCGCTCGTATTCGAGCTACGGTCAAGGATTGCGCGGTAATGGAACAAGATCGAACGAACGGCCAGCATGTCTTGGTGGTCGATTCGGGTGTTGGCGGCGTGACAATCGCCGAGAAAATTCGCGTGCGGCTGCCCTCGGTTCGCGTCAGCTTGTTGATGGATAACGACTTTTTCCCCTACGGGGGCAAGGACGAGGACGCGCTGCGCGCCCGTCTGACGGCGTTAATCACCGCCGCGGTCGATCGCCTGAGCCCGGATCTTGTGGTTGTGGGCTGTAACACGGCCAGTACCTCGGCGCTGGCGGTGCTCCGCGAGCGGCTGCCGGTTCCTATCGTCGGCACCGTGCCGGCCCTCAAACCGGCCGCGACTTCGAGCGCTAGCGGTGTCATCGGACTGATCGCCACCTCGACGACCCTGGTCAGTCCCTACATCGACGATTTGATCGCACAACACGGCAATGGCGCCCGGGTCCTCCGGCAAGCGACGCCCGGTCTCGTCGCGTTGGCCGAGGCCAAGCTGCGCCGTCGCCCGATATCGATCTGGGCTTTGCGGGATCAGATTGCGCCTCTCTTCGAGGCCGAAGAGGCGGGAGATCTCGACACCGTGGTTCTGGGCTGCACCCACTACCCGCTGTTGCTTCCGGAGCTCGAGCTGGCCGCACCTTGGCAAGTGTCCTGGATCGATTCCGGTGAGGCGATTGCGCGGCGCGTGGCCGATTTATTGGATGACGCCGAGGACGGCACCGAGCTGCAGAAGCCCGCGGCCTCGGGACCCATGTCAACAGCCTTCGTTACCGCCTGGACCCCCAGCATCGGTGTGTTGCGGCAAGCCCTTGCCGGACACGACTTTGCCGAGCTTTGCTACATGCCCTGCGCGGCGGCGATGCCCCGCGCCCCGCAAGCCTTCAAGATGGTCGGGTGACGATTGTCGAGTGGCCCTAAAGCAGTAGCTTAAGGCCCATCTCCCAAAACCCGGCTTCCAGCCTCGTGGCCGTGGCGAAGGTCTCGGCCAATTCCTTCTCACGCGCGGGAGTTGGCTCAGGGCCGACCAACTCGTCCAGTAGCTCGACCTGAGCTCGGGCCACCTGCTGGTAATCCTCGGCCGCGTAGGTCTCGATCCAGCTTCGGTATGGGTTGCTTTCCAGCTCGACCGAAGGCTCACCGGTCAGCCTGCGGGCGATCTCGGCATAGCCGACGACGCAGGGGGCGAGCGCGGTGTGCAGGTCGAGCAGATTGCCGGCTTGGCCCCGTTCCAGGACGTAGCGGGTGTAGGCCAAGGTAGCGGCGGCTTCGGGCTCATTCTCCAGCGCGCTCGCCTCGATGCCCCAGCCTCGGCAGTAATCGACGTGCAACCCCATCTCGCTGTCCAGTATGGCGTCGAGTGAAGCCTTGGCTTGGCGCATCTGCGCGAGGGTTCGGCTCTTATAGATCGCCAGAGCGTAAGCCCGCGCGAAGTGGATCAGGAACAGGTAGTCCTGCTTTAAGTAGTGCTCGAAGCAGGGACGGGGCAGGTTGCCCTCGCCAAGCTGGCGAATGAAGTCATGCCGGGTGTAAGCTTCCCAGTCATCGCGACAGGCTTGCGTCAATCGCTCGAAGAGCATAAGCGCGCCCCCTCGTTCGGCTGTCGTTTGCGAGCGGGCGCGAGTCTAACCGGCGGAACGGGCTTGCCAAGCGCGATTTTTGCGGCGTCAAGAGCGGCGCCTCGGATCGGAACGGGGAGGGGCCGATGACCGACAAGCAGGTGATCAAGACCACTTGTCCGCGCGACTGCTACGATTCTTGCGGGATCGCGGTCATTAAGCGCGATGGTCGGGTGCGCAAGGTGTTGGGCGACCCGGATCATCCAGTGTCCCGCGGCGTGCTCTGTGGGAAATGCGCGCTCGCCTACAACGGTGTCTGGCGCGACGAGGATGCGCGTCTTGGCCAGCCTCTGCGCCGCGTCGGCGCCAAGGGCGAGGGTCGCTTCGAGGCGGTCTCTTGGGAGGACGCCTTGGCAGAGATTGCCGAGCGCCTGAAAGGGCTCGAGCAAACCGGTCGGCCGGACGCGCTGATCCATGCCCACTATACCGGCACCTGCTCACTGTTGGCGGGGGCCTTTCCGATGCGCTTCTTCAATCATTTCGGTGCCCTCGAGGTGGACCCGGACAGCATTTGCAACAAGGCCGGGCACGAGGCTCTGGCCTTGCTTTACGGCACATCGACAACCGGTTTCGATCCCAAGTCGATCGCCGATGCGGCTTGCGTCATGGTCTGGGGGGCGAACCCCTCGGCCTCCGCCCCGCACGCGCACAAGCACTGGCTGGCCGAAGCGCGGGCCAAGACCATCGTGATCGATCCGATACGCCATCCGACCGCGGCCGCCGCCGATTTGCATCTTCAGCCCTTTCCGGGCAGTGACGCGGCCTTGGCCTTCGCCCTGCTTCATGCGCTCCGCGCGAAGGGCCTTGTCGACAAGGATTTTCTAGCTCGCCACTGCCTGGGCTGGGACGAACTGGAGCCCACGATCGAGCCCTGCACACCGGCTTGGGGCGAGAGGGCGACGGGGGTGCCCGCGGCTATGATCGAGGAGGCCGCGGAGGTCTATGGCCACGGCCCCTCGCTCTTGTGGCTGGGCCAGGGCCTGCAGCGCCAACCGCGGGGTGGCAACGTCATGCGCGCGGCCGGTCTCCTGCCGGCGGTCACCGGCAATCTCGGCAAAGCTGGAGCGGGGATCTACTATCTCAACGGTGGCTGGGCCCTCGGCCTCGATCAAGATTACGTCGACGCGCCGCCCGGTCTGCCGGCTGCGGCCGCACCCGCGATCAGTCACATGGATCTTGCGGAGGTGCTCGAAGATCCCGCGCGGGCGCAAGCCTTCTTCTGCTGGAACATGAACGTGGCGGCCTCCGCCCCCAATCAAAAGCGCCTGCGCCGGGCTTTGGCCCGCGAGGACCTTTTCACCGTGGTCATCGATCTCTTCGCGACCGATACCGCCGACTTCGCCGATCTGGTGTTGCCGGCTGCGAGCTTTTTGGAGTTCGACGACCTCGTGACGCCCTATTTTCATCTTCTTTTGTCGGCCCAGGTAAAAGTCATGCAGCCGCCCGGTGAGGCGCTGCCCAATCAGGAGATCTTCAGGCGCTTGGCGGCGGCAATGGGCTACGATCATCCGGCGCTGTTCGAGGCCGATATGGAAATCCTAGACTACGTGCTCGCGTCCGGAGATCGGCCGATCGCGTTCGAGGAACTGAAGGCCGCCGGCACTCTGGACCTCTTCGAGGCTCCGCGGGTACCCTTCGCCGACGGTAGGTTCCCAACGCATTCGGGCAAGGTCGAGATCGCCTCGCCGCAGGCCGAAGTGCAAGGACTGTCGAGGCTGCCTCAGCCCTGGGCCGACACACGGCCAACCGGCGACCGGTTGCGCCTTCTATCGCCGGCCGATCCCTGGCTGATGAACGGCAGCTATGGCAACGATCCGGCCATCCGCCAGCGCCTTGGTCCCGCCCGGATCGCTCTCAATCCGAGTGATGCTGCCGAGCGAGGCTTGGCCCCCGGCGATCTGGCGGAGGTCTCGAACGCCACCGGCCGCTTAATGTTGGAGGTGGCGACCGACGTATCACTCCCGCGCGGGGTGGCGCTCAGCCATAAGGGGCGTTGGCCGCGCTTGGACGCCGCCGGCACCAACGTCAACAGCCTCAATCCCGGTGCCAAGACGGATATGGGGGATAGTAGTGCCGTCCACGGAATAGAGGTCGCGGTCGGCCTGCCCGATTAGCCAGTGCGGGCACCGTGCAATCAGCTATACCGGACGGCCTCGTAGCGTTTGGGATTGTAGCGGATCCGGCGCGCCAAACCGATCGTCAGGACGATCGAGCAGACCGTCGCGATCCAGTGTTGCACTTTGCCGTCGAGGCCCGGCCGCCGTGGGTCCGGGCCGGCATAGAGAAAGAGCTCGAAGGGATCTTCGGCAAAGAAACGGCGAAGGAAAATCGCGGCGAGCAGCATGGCGAACGCTCCGGCGCAAGGGATGGCGACCGGAACCGCGAGCAGCATCAACAGGAGATAGCCGAGCGTTCCGAGAAAGCCGCTGGCCGATGCCATAGCAGCGATCAGCACCACGGCGATCCCCAGCACGGCGAGGAGAACGATGAAGAGGGTGAAGCCGATCAGCAGATCGATCGACTTCATCATGGCCTTGGACGGCACGAAGCGGCGTTTCGGCTTGCACAGGCCGACCAGGCGCTCGGCAACGGCGCCCACATCGGGGAAATTGCCGGTGGAGATGAGCTTACCGAGTTCGCCGCGAAGCTCGATAACGGGAAAAAGCGGGTTCCAGGTCACGTCGATTTGCTGGACGTCCTCCAACCAGGCAGATTCCACATCCCCGAACCAGCGGTCGGACACCCAAATCAAGCGCTGATCGGTAATGGCGAGATCATAGGCGAGATATTGGTAGATCTGCAGTCCGATGAGGCCGCCGAAGATCACCAGAGTTTCGATGCTCCACTGGCCATCGAAAAGCGAGATGGCGATAAAGACGGCGAGCCCCAGTAAGGCTTGAAGCTTGAGCGCACGTCGGTTGAAACGGCTCCGGCCGCGCGCCGCGCGATAGAGGACCCGCTCATCCGGGCGCAAGTTCTCCGCCACCAGGTCGGCCTTTAGGTCTATCACCGCAAGATCTCCACAATTTTATATAACTTGCTGATAATCAAAGAGATTATTATCGCTTAAAAAGGGTTTCTCAATCCTTTCCGAAGCCCCGGCAAAATGCTCTAGGGCAGCCAGTCGTCGGCCAGGCGGTACCATAGATAAGCGCCTGCGACGGCCCAGCGTCTGAGGCCCGGTAGGGGAAAGCGTGGTGCCTGGCCGGCCATGACACGCGGTACATCTCGTACTGGATCCGCCTGGCCGGCGATCAGACGGGCCAGGAGCCGCCCGGTCCAGGGCGCGGTGTTGACGCCATTGGCATGGTATCCATAGCTGTACCAGACGCTGGGATCTTCCTCTATCTGCCCGAGGGAAGGGGCGAGCTTACGGCTCATGCAGACCAGGCCACGCCAGAAGTGCTCGATCTCGATACCCTCCCAAGCCGGTAGGATCTGACCGAGGCGCCGGGTCAGCCAAGCCTGCATTGCCTCGCCACCCGAAGGGCTTCCGCTGAGGTCTCCGCGCGCGCCGATGAGAAATCGTTTGTCCGGCAGCAGCCGGTAGTAGAAGAGCAGGTTGCGGCTGTTGCAAATCGGGCTGAGCGTGTGCCAGGACTGGGCTGTCAGCTCCGCCTTCGACAGCGGCCGGGTGGTGATGATGTTGGAAAGCACCGGTAGAATTCGCGCGCTGAACTGAGGCGACAGGTCCTCAGGCATGAAGGCATTGGTGGCGAGGACGACCCGCTTGGCGGTCAGGCTACCCGTCGCGGTGATCAGACGATGCCGGCCGCCCGCGCGTTCCCAACCTGTCACCTCGCTTCTTGGGTGGATGAGCGCACCTCGGCGCGCGGCCGCATCGGCCAAGCCGCGGCAAAAACGCAAGGGATGCAAGGCAAAGCCAGCACCGATGTGAATACCGCCGAACTGCTCGCGGCCGTCGTGTGCTTCTGCGGCGAAGGCCTCCCGCGAGAGCCCTCGCGTGGGTATGCCGAAGTGGCGCGTCAGAGCTTCGGCATAGCCCTCGAGGCCGGCGAGCGCGCGTGGCGCATGAGCGGTCTCGTAGCCGCCCTCGCCGGCGCGCTGATAGTCGATGCCTTCATCTGCGGCAAGGGCCTCGACCAGGTCGATGCCTTCGCGTTGGGCGTCATAGAAGCGTTGGGTTTCGGCCAGGCCATAGCGGCGGATCATGCCGGTAATGGAGAGCTTGGTGGCCGCCAGGCCGCAGAAACCGCCGTTCCGCCCGGAAGCTCCCCAGCCGATCTCGCCGGCCTCCAGCACGCGCGCCTCGATGCCGTAATCGCGCGCCAGATGCAACGCCGCCGACAGACCGGTGAAGCCACCGCCGATGATCGCCACGTCGCAGGAGACATCGCCGTCGAGCGGCCGCTGCTCCAGGCGGCAGGCGGGCGCCGTCGCCTCCCAATAGCTGGGGACGGGATGCGCGGTGTCGTAGATCGAGCGGTGGTAGAGCTGTCTCGTCATGGCCGACCCGCGTGAGGTCAGCCGAGGCCGGTCTCTTCCATCGCCGCCTCGATGCCTAGGCGCAGGATCGCGACCAGGTCGTCGATCTGCTCCTTGGTGATGATCAGCGGCGGCGACATGACGCAGATATTGTAGATCGGCCGGACAATCAGGCCGAGGCGTTGGCAGTGCTGGTCGATCTTCTGTGCGAAGTTCAAATCGGCCGCCTCGTCGTGCGGGCCCGGCCGGAGGCCTTCTAAGGTGCACTCCACGCCGGCCATCAGGCCGATGGCGCGAACCTCCGAGACCACGGGCAGCTCCGCCAAGCTCGCCAACCGCTCGGCGAAGTAGGGCGCGATCTCGCGCACATGCTCGCAGATGCCCTCGCGCTCCATGATCTCGAGGGTCTTGAGGCCGGCCGCGGCCGCCACCGGGTGACCGGAGTAGGTGAAGCCGTTGAAGAAATAGGCCTCATCGGCGCCGGTCGCCTTGAGCTCCTCGATCAACCGGTCCGAGACCAGCATGGCGCCCATCGGCACGTATCCCGATGTCAATCCCTTGGCGGCCGTAATGATGTCCGGGGTGATGTCGAAGACCGCTTGAGAGGCGAAGATATGACCAAGGCGTCCGAAGCCCGAGACCACCTCGTCCGAAATGTAGAGCACGTCGTACTTGCGGCAGACCTCCATGCACCTGCGCTGATAGCCCGGCGGCGGTATGATGACGCCCCCAGAGGCGAGGATCGGCTCGGCGATGAAGGCGGCTACACGGTCCGGGCCAAGCTCCATGATCTTGGATTCCAGGTCCGCCACCTTGGCCTCGCAGAAGGCCTCCAGCGACATCTCCGGCGGGCGCGCGAGGGACTTGGGCATCGGCAGGTGGTGAACCAGCCCCGGTGCCATGTCCATGTTGGTCTTCTCGGCCATCTTGCCGCAGCAACTGGCGCTCAGGTAGGTGCTACCGTGATAGGCGCCGATGCGCGAGATGATCTGCTTTTTCTCCGGGCGCCCCAGGGCGTTGTTATAGAAGAAGGCGAACCTGAGTGCCGAGTCGACCGCGGTCGATCCGCCGGTGGTGAAGAACACGTGATTGAGATCGCCGGGCGCGTATTCGGCCAAGCGCTCGGCCAAGATCGCGGCCGGTGGGGTGCCCAGCGACCAGGGCGAGAAGTAGCACAGATCCTCGGCTTGCTTGGCGATGGCATCGGCCATTTCGCGCCGGCCGTGGCCGATGTTGACACACCACATGCCGCCCGGCCCGTCGATCAGGCGATTGCCGTCCGTGTCGGTGACGTAGATACCCTCGGTCCGGGCGACGATGGTGCGTGATTGCTGACCGATGTTGGCGAAGTCTTCCCACGGGTGGATGACGAGGTTGTCCTTGGCCCGCAGGGACTGGGTGTCAAGCTTGTTACTACCGTGCATGTGAGAGGCTCTCTTGAGGGTTATGCCGACCGAAGCCACGCGCAAACGCGAGCGTTGCCCGGACCATCCGGACTACACCTCTTACCACAGCCCTAGCGGGAGGTATAGGGAACCAGATACTACGGATTCCCTGCGGCCGGTCTTAGGTGTAAAAGCGCTCGACCAGGTCGATTATGCGTCGCGCTCTACGGCAAACCAGGGAATAGTAAATCGCCTGGCCGTCGCGGCGCGTGGCGACGATCCCCTCCTCGCGAAGCCGCGCGAGATGTTGGGAGACGGTCGGCTGCCTGAGATCCAACGAGCGTCCGAGTTCTAGAACCGACTTCTCGCCCTCGCGCAGGAGGTAGAGGATGGTCAACCGATTCTCGTTGGCGATGGCCTTTAGAAGGGAGCTGGAAGCCTGGATCTGCTCCGGGTGAAGAACGTGAGCCCTTCCCCGAGCGGCCTTGCGGCCGTCCTTGGGGGCCAGTCTCTTCAATCTCCGTTCCTCTGAAAGCTCGAGCATTTGCGGCCTATCTATCTCTTAAAACTTACATTTCTCACCTAGGGAAGGCGGCTACAGAATGGAGCAGCCCCGCCTTCACAGGCAAATCACCTCTTTGCGACTTGACGGTAATTGGTGGGACGCGCCCTGGCGTCGGCTGTTTTTGGCGAGTCGCTTGCAGGGGTCGGGCCTTGCTGATTTGTCGGGCGATCCTTAAAAGACTCGGGCCGAGCGCCACCGCTCGGGAGGACTTGTCGGCGTATCGACGCTCGGGCCCACGCGTGACGAGAGGAGTATGGCGATGACGACGATTGACGCGCAGCCGACCTTGGCGGCTGCCCTCTGGCCTGTCGCGACCCAGAGACGACTGCTTCGCGGTCTGGTGCTGGTCGTCGTCGGCACGCTGCTTCTTACCCTATCGGCCAAGATCAAGGTTCCGTTCTATCCGGTGCCGCTAACCTTTCAGACGCTCGTCGTGCTGGCCTTGGGCATGGCTTATGGCTGGCGGCTCGCCGCCTCGACCCTGGCGGTCTATTTGCTGACGGGGGCCCTCGGATTGCCGGTCTTCGCCGGCACGCCGGAAAAGGGCATCGGCCTTGCGTATGTGATGGGACCGACGGGGGGCTATCTCCTCGGCTTCATCATGGCGGCGACGCTGTGTGGCTGGCTGGCCGAACGCGGTTGGGATCGGCGCGTGGCCAGTAGTGTTCTAGCACTGTTGCTGGGCAACGTTCTCATCTATTTGCCGGGTCTCTTGTGGCTGGGCGCGGTGGTCGGCTGGGACAAGCCGGTGCTGCAATGGGGGCTCTATCCCTTCGTTGTTGGCGATCTCTTGAAGTTGGGATTGGCGGCGGCGGCTCTGCCCTTCGCCTGGCGGCTCTTGCGCCGTGTCTGATCCCCGGGATCTCTAGTAATCCCACTTCCATCTGAGGCCGATACGTCCGCTGTTGTCGGCTCCGACGCCGCTTTCGACCGAGAGGTTCGGCGTGACCTCGACCTCGACGGTGGCTTGAGTGCTGTCGCTGGCGGATCCTTGATCGACGCCGACGAAAACTCGGGAGCCGACGTAGCGCCCGGCGCTGACCGTGGGGTCTCCTTCCTCCGATCGTCCGACGCGCAGAACGTCGAGCCCAGTGGCGTTGCGCATCGAGGTGAGTAAGCTGGTGGCTGGTGTGATGCCTCTGGCGAATACTGCGATCGTAGCGGCGAGTTCGATGCTTTCGCCCGTGCTGAGCTGGGACACTGGTTTATCGAACAGCACGCGGGATATGATCTCGTCCTCGGGATATTCCGGGCGAGAGGTGAGCGTCAGCTCGGGGTTGCTGGCTCGGCCTTGGACCCGGATCCAGGCATCGATACTCGAGGTCGAGCGTGTTGCGGTCAAATCCAAGATCGGGTCCGGATCGTCACCCGTGAAGGAAATCGACCCCTGCTCCAGAGTGAACCGTCTGTCGGCGAGCAGGATCTGACCGCGCACCGGGCGCAGCGCGCCGGAGACGATCGGCGTCTCACTGTCGCCGCGGATGGTCAGCTCGCCGCTCCACTCTGAATCCAGGACCGGAGATCGCACGAAGGCCTGTCCCGGGATGACGACCGTGAGATCGAACCGCAGCAGCGCGCCGCCGCCCCGTTGCACCGCCGCCTGCTCGTCGACCTCGGGTTGGTTGATTTCGGTGACCTGGAGCTCCTCCACACCGCTGGGCAGGTCACCGATAAGGCGAAACTCGGCGGTCGTCGTCGTCAGCGCGCCGGATAGCGCCAAGTCGTCGAACGTGCCATCCAGATCGAGCTGTCCATCGAGACCGATGGTCGCCTCGTCACGCCGGACCAAGATCGCTCTGCGCAGGGTAATATCCAGGCCGAGACTGGGAGCGGCATCGGTGGCCAGAGCGAGCTGACCGGAGGCTTCGATCCGGCCGTTCCGCCCGGCGTCGGCGCTCAGCCGGTCGAGCGAGATGACCTGACCGGCGCTCGTTCCCTCGGCCGTCAGGTTCTCGAGCAGTGTGCCGGTGATCAGGTTCTCGTAGCGCCCTTCGGTGAGGCTGGTCTCGCCGTCGAGGACCGGCGCGGCAAGGGAGCCGGAGACGCGGATGTCACTCAACAGTTGCCCGTTGAGGCGATGGCCGGCGGGCATGAGCAGGGCCGCGAGCGGCCCGAGGCGGCCGTCGAAGCGCGCGGTCGCAGCAATGGCCTCATCGGTCGGTAGCGATAGGGCGAACGGCCGTAACGAGAGCCGTGCCGGCAAGGTGGCGTCGAAGGTGGCGGCTTTGTCGCTGAAGCCGGAGATCTCGCCCGCCAAGTGCAGGTCGGTCGAGGATAGCTGCCCGTCGATGCGAACCCGCAGGTCCGGAACCAATGTCGCGCCGCCGTCGGCCAGGCTGTCGTGCAACTCCAAGCCGTCGGAGGTGATGCTGAGCGTGCCTTCCGGCGCCTCGGGCGAGCCACGCAGTTGGGCGGTAACGTCAACCCTGCCGGTGACGGGGAAATCCGGCACGGATAGCGCCACCAGGTCCGCTGGCATATCCTCGGCCCGCAGGTCCAGTTTCGCAGACCTGTCATCCACCCGACCACTCAGTTCCAGGCGTGCGGCACCGATATCGACGTCGGTGTCTTCCAACGCCCATCCCTCGGGTGACAAGGTGAAGGTACTGGCCTGCCGCAGCTTTACCGCCTGGGCCAGAACCTCCCCCTCGAGCTTCTCCAGCGTAACGCGCCAGGTCGAGCCGTCCTGGATGAGATCGGCGCGTGTGGCCAGATGAATTGGGCCCAAAGCCTCGCCGTGCGTTTCCACGGAGAGCCGGGCTTGCGACAGGGAACCCTGCGCCTCGATGGCGAGTCGATCCAGGCGCAGGTCGTCCAGATCGATCCCCGATACGTTTGCGCCCAAGGTGCCTTGGGGGTTGTTGATGAGGTCCTCGCCGTCGAACGTCACTTCGAGCTGGTCCAGGGGAATGCCGGCCAGGTTCAACGCGTCGCCGGAAATCCGGATAGCCGCGTTTTGCTGCCGCTCGGCGGTCGAAAGGGTGACTGCCAGGTCGATCGCGCCCTTTAGGTCGACGCCTGCGAGATCGGACCAGGCGGAGAGGTCATCGACCTGGCCGGCAAGCTCTCCGCTGGCCAAGCCTTGATCCAAGGCGACGTTCAGCTCGCCGCCGACACGGCTTTCTCCCGAACTGAGTGCCAGCTTGGAAAGAGATAGTGACGTGCCTTCCAGGTGGAAGTCGCCTCGGGCCGCCACCGCGATGCCGCTCACCGTCCCTTCGAGATCGAGCGCGCCCCTCGGATTTCCGGCGGGATCGCTAACCGCGAAGCCTATGTCGAGGGCTTGGGCGCGCAGATCCTCGACCTGGAGATTTGAGACCTGGGCACGGCCTTCGGTTGTCGGATTGCTCGGCGCGCCGGCGAGAGAGCCCGTGACGTGAGCCGCGCCGGCCAGCGGGAGCCCGGCTAGATCGGAAAGCCGTGAGAGATCGTCGAGGCGCAGGTCATAATCGCCCTCCAGGGCGGTAATATCGTCGTTGATCGCCCCGTCGAAGGTGAGCGTCACGTTGTCACCGACGAGCTTGCCGTCATCGAGGTGGTACCTCTCGGCATCGGCGCGGAAGGTCGTGGTGACGCGCGGGGAAGGGCCCAGCAGCTCGCCCACCCCAGGCAGCTCGCTTCGCAAATCGCTGAAGCGTAGATCGAGTGCTACCTCCGGCAGGCCGTCGGCCGGCAGTCCATCGAAGGCGAAGCCGGCACTTAAGGCCCCGGACGCTGGGACGTCGGCAAGCTCGGCAAGCTCGGCGAGCGAGGCCAGGTCTTCCAGTAACAGCTCACCGGACAGATGGGCGTCGGTTAGGGCGGGGTCGATCCCACCGGTCGCCCGTAGTGATAGAGAACGCCCGTCCAGCGTGGCGGTCTCGATACTCAGGATCGCCTCGGGCAAGGCCAAGGTGCCGATCAGTTCGATCTTGGGATCGGGGCCTAGCAGAGGGTCCAGAGCCTCGATGCCCGTCCCCGCGCCGCGCAGGTCGACCCGAGCGTCCAAGTCGGCAAGCCAGCGGTCCTCGGGGCCGGACGAGGCTGTGACATGTGCCGTTACCTCGGCGGCTTCGGCGGCCAATTCTTCGAATGCCAGTTGGCGGGCCTCGGCGGTAAGCGTGGTCTCCAAAGTCTCTTCACGGTAAAGCAAGGAGAACTCGCCGGTCGCGCCGCCGAGCGTGGCGGGACCGATGAGGTCATTGACGGGTCCGGGGTCGGCCAGGGTCCAGGCTATCTGGGCCTCGGCTTTGCCGGAGGCTGTTTCAATCCGCGCGGTTCCCGACAGCTCCACGGCGCCACCACTTAGATGCTCGACCTTTAGAGACATACGGCCGTCCTCGGCCTCCCATATTGCGGTCAGATCGAAGTCGCCACTTGGTCCGGTGAAGGGCGCCAGATCCTCGGGCATCACGCCCGCCCAATCGCTCTGGCCTTGGAGCGATAGCGTGATGGGGCCACTGACGTCGAGGCGCAAGTCGGCCTCGACGGTGCCGTAGCCGGCGATGCCACCCTCTAGGCGTCCGCGCCAGTCCTTGGCCGATCCCTCGCCTTGAAGAGCGATATCAAGACCTG
>CAJHXI010000646.1_pt1 | contig 14624 bp, 14 predicted proteins | sample 9198411 | NCBI WGS metagenome assembly CAJHXI01 (sample SAMEA7708298, study PRJEB35096) | sediment metagenome | biome: marine neritic benthic zone biome [ENVO:01000025]; feature: sediment [ENVO:00002007]; material: shallow marine sediment [ENVO:03000034] sea grass bed [ENVO_01000059] ...
AAGGCCTTCGTCGAGAAAGCCAAGGTCGAGCAGTTCCCAAGGCTCGAAGGCCGCCAAATGATCATGGTCATGGCACCGCGCTAGTTTCTATAGCCAATTGATCGCCCTACTCCGAGCGCCCCCTCTTGCGCGGGCGGAGAGCGGGGGCTATAACCCCCCGTTCCAAGCAACGAGCGGCGCGGCGAAACGGGCATGCCCAGCCGCTCGAAAGCGTCTTGATCTGCTGTCGAGAAAGGATGCGAAATGCCCAAGATGAAGAGCAAGTCGGGCGCTAAGAAACGCTTTCGCCTGACCGCGACCGGCAAGGTTCGCATGAACCATGCCTACAAGCGCCACGGAATGCGCAAACGGCCTCAGAAAATGATCCGCAGCGCCCGCGGCACGACCCTTCTCTCCGCTTCCGACGCCAAAATCGTCAAGCGCTACTTCATTCCCAACGCCTGACCTTAGAGGAGTCCGAGAGATGGCTCGCGTCAAACGGGGCGTGACTGCCCGCGCCCGTCACAAGAAGGTCGTCAAGCTCGCCAAGGGCTATCGCGGCCGGGGCAAGAACGTCTATCGGGTCGCCGTCGAGCGGGTCGAGAAAGGCCTCCAGTACGCCTATCGCGACCGGCGCGCCAAAAAGCGCACCTTCCGCAGCCTCTGGATCCAGCGGATCAATGCCGCCGCGCGTCTGCACGGCCTTACCTATTCGCAGTTCATGAACGGCATCAAACGCGCCGGCATCGAGCTCGACCGCAAGATCCTCTCCGATCTGGCCATCCGCGACCCGGAGACCTTAAGTCGCTGGCCGAACAGGCCGAGGCCGCGCTCGCCGGCGGCAAGTAGGCTCTCCGGCATGACTGGGCCCAGCGCTCCTGTCATCGGTGCACAGCGGCACGCCGGCGGTTGGGGTCGAAAGCGGCAGCGAAGCGATGGATAGTCTCCAAGAATTCCAAAGCGACCTGACCCGCCAGGTAAGCGAAGCGGCCGACTTGGCCGAACTCGAAGGTTTGCGGGTCGCCGCCCTCGGCAAGAAGGGCGAGATCACCCAACGCCTGAAGGCTATGGGCGAGCTGCCGGCCGATCAGCGCAAGGAGATGGGCCGCGCGCTGAACGAGATCAAGGCCGCGATTACCGAGGCGATCGAGACCCGGCGGGCGGCGCTCGAGGACGCCGCGCTCGAGGCCCGCCTGCGCGAGGAGGGGATCGACGCCTCTCTGCCCGCGCGCCCCGGCCCAGTCGGCTGCCTACATCCCATCGGCCAGACCATCGAGGAGATCGTCGCCATCTTCGGCGAGATGGGCTTTCGGGTCGCCGTCGGCCCTCACGTCGAGGACGACTTTCACAACTTCACCGCCTTGAACATTCCGCCCGACCACCCGGCGCGCCAAGAGCACGACACCTTCTATCTGCCCGAGGACGAAACCGGGGAGCGCAAGGTCCTGCGCACCCATACCTCGCCGGTGCAGATCCGCTATATGCAGGCCCATGAGCCACCGCTCAGGGTGATCGCCCCGGGCCGAACCTTCCGCGCCGATCACGACGCCACCCATTCGCCGATGTTTCATCAGGTCGAGGGACTGGTGATCGACCGCTCGACCCACATGGGTCACCTAAAGGGCACGCTCACGGCCTTCTGCCGGGCTTATTTCGGGGTGAGCGACCTGCCGCTGCGTTTCCGGCCGTCGTTTTTTCCCTTCACCGAGCCCTCGGCGGAGGTCGACATCGGCTGCTCGCGCGAGGGGGGTCAGCTCAAGATCGGCGCCGGCTCGGATTGGTTGGAGATCCTCGGCTGCGGCATGGTCCATCCCAAGGTGCTGGAGAACTGCGGCATCGACCCGAGCGTCTATCAAGGCTACGCCTTCGGCGTCGGGATCGAACGCATCGCCATGCTGAAGTACGGCATGCCCGACCTGCGCCCGTTCTACGAGGCGGATCTGCGTTGGCTCAAGCACTACGGCTTTGCGCCCATCGACGTGCCGAGCATGGTGCGGGGGCTCTAGGTCATGAAGTTCACGCTCTCTTGGCTCAAGGATCATCTGGAGACCGATGTGGACGCCGCCACGCTCGCCGAGCGGCTGACCCTTCTCGGTCTCGAGGTCGAGGAGGTCGAGGACCGCGCGCGCGCGCTTGCGCCCTTCACCGTGGCTCATGTGCTGGAGGCCAAACCGCACCCCAACGCCGACCGCCTAAGGGTCTGCCAGGTCGATACCGGCCAGGAGGTGGTGCAGGTGGTCTGCGGCGCGCCCAACGCACGCACCGGCATGAAGGGCGTCTTCGCCGCGGCCGGCAGCTATATCCCCGGCACCGACATGGTGCTGAAAGCGGGCAACATCCGCGGCGAAGCTTCCAACGGCATGCTGCTCTCCGAGCGCGAGACCGGTCTCTCCGACGAGCACGAAGGCATCATCGATCTGGACCCGGATGCGCCCTTGGGCGTGCCGATGGCCGAGGTCATGGGCCTCGACGATCCGGTGATCGATGTGGCGATCACGCCCAACCGAGCGGACTGCTTGGGCGTGCGGGGGATCGCGCGAGACTTGGCGGCGGCCGGGCTCGGCACCTTGAAACCGGCCGACCTCTCGCCTGTTCCGGGCACCTTCGAGAGCCGGGTGAAGTGGTTCCGCGATTTGCCGGGCGAGTTGTCGCCCGCTTGTCCCTTCGTCGTCGGCCGCTTCTTTCGTGGCGTCAAGAACGGTCCGAGCCCCGAGTGGATGCAGCGGCGTCTGACCGCCATCGGCTTGCGCCCCATCTCGGCCTTGGTCGATATCACCAACTACGTCACCTACGACCTCTGCCGGCCGCTGCACGTCTTCGATGCCGACAAGCTGGCGGGTGACCTCACCATGCGTATGGCCGCCGACGGCGAGGAGATCCCGGCGCTCGACGGCGAGACCTATCGCCTCGATCCCTCGATGGTGGTCATCGCCGGCGGCAACGGCCCGCAGGGTATCGGCGGCGTCATGGGCGGCGAGCTGACCGGATGCACGGCCGAGACCACTAACGTTTTCCTCGAGGTGGCGCTCTTCGATCCGGTCCGAACCGCGGCAACCGGCCGGCGGCTTGGTATCCTCTCCGACGCGCGGTTCCGTTTCGAGCGCGGGCTCGATCCCGGCTCGGCGCTCTGGGGGGCCGAGGTGGCGGCACGGCTCATCACCGAGATCTGCGGCGGCGAAGCCTCGGAAGTGGTGAGCGCCGGGGAGTTCCCGGCGGTCGAGCGGAAGATCGCCTTCCGGCCCGAGCGGGTCCGCAGCCTGGGCGGCGTCGAGGTAGCGCCCGAACGTCAGGCGACGATCCTGCGCGATCTCGGCTTTGAGGTGGAAGACGGCGGCGAGACCTTCACGGTCGCGGTGCCGGGCTGGCGCGGCGACGTGGAAGGCGAGGCCTGCCTGGTCGAAGAGGTATTGCGGGTCCAGGGCTATGACTCCATTCCGCCGGTCGCCTTGCCCCGCGAGAGCGAGCTGCCGGAGCCGGTCCTGACCCTTACTCAGCGTCGTGAGAGCCAGGCGCGGCGCGCGCTCGCCTGGCGCGGTCTCGACGAGGTGGTGACCTTTTCCTTCATCTCCAGCGACCTGGCCGAGGCGTTCGGAGGTGTCGATCCGAGCCTGCGTCTGATCAATCCAATCTCGAGCGATCTCGACGTCATGCGCCCGTCGATACTGCCCGGGCTGGCCGCCGCCGCGGCACGCAACGCCGATCGCGGATTTGCCGATGTGGCCCTGTTCGAGGTCGGACCGCAGTACGCCGATGCCCGCCCCGAAGGGCAAAGTCTGGTCGCCGCCGGCCTTCGCGCAGGACGACCGCTGCCGGCCCATTGGCAGAAGAAGCCCCGACCCCTCGATGCCTTCGACGCCAAAGCTGACGCGATGGCGGTGCTCTCTGCATTGGGCGCCCCGACCGAAAACCTGCAGGTCGACCAAGAGGCCGCGCCGGCCTGTTATCACCCCGGCCGCTATGGCGCTCTCAGGCTGGGGCCCAAGGTGCTGGCCCGGTTCGGCGAGCTGCATCCACGGGTGCTCAAGGCCTTGGACCTGCGGGGCCCGGCCGTCGGCTTCGAGGTCTTTCTCGAGACCCTGCCCGAGCCCAAGGCGAAGGATGGCAATCTCAGACCGGCATTGCGGTTGTCGCCCTTCCAGCCCTTGCGACGGGACTTCGCCTTCGTCGTGGACGCAGACGTGTCCGCGGAAAAGCTCTTGCGCGCCGCCAAGGGGGCCGACAAGGCCCTGGTCGCCGAGGTCGAGCTGGTCGACCTTTATGTCGGCGAAGCGCTCGGACCCGGAAAGAAGTCGCTCGCCATCACAGTCACCCTGCAGCCGACCGAGAAGACCTTGACCGACGAGGAGATCGCCGCCGTGTCGCAGAAGATCGTCGACAAGGTGGAAAAGGCGACCGGCGGCGTGCTGCGGGCCTGAGACGAGAGGCCTGTTCGGATGTCTCGATCTGCGCTGATCCTCTCCCTCTGCCTGGCCGTGCTGGTGCCGTCGGCCGCGACCCACGCCCAGGAGAGCGTCACGGTGATCTCGGCGGAGACGATCGAGCTGAACGGCACGCGCTACCGCTTGGCGGGTATCGACGCGCCGGAACCGGGGCAGCGCTGTTGGCTGACCTCGCACCTCTATTCCTGTGATGAGATCGCGCAGGCAGCGCTGATGGATCTCGTCGCCGGCAGCGGCGAAGTGCGCTGCGAGCCCCTCAGCAAAGTACCCTTGGCCGATGGCAGCGTCGAGGCGCAGTGTTTCTCCGAAGGCTATGACCTTGCCGAGGGGATGACCTACACCGGTTGGGCCTTGGCCGAAGGGGCGGCGGGCACGCCCTACCACACCTTTGAAGCGGGCGCTCGCGAGGCCAAGCGCGGCCTCTGGCGCGGGCGCTTCGTTCCGCCCCGGGACTGGCGCGCCGGCGCGCGCCTGCCGGAAGAGACGGAAGCAGCGTCCGGCGCTTCGGGGGGCTAACCCTGGCCGAAGCGCGGCGAGCGCTTCTCGACGAAAGCGGTTACCCCTTCCTCGAAATCAGGCGTAACCGTGCAGTCCGCGAAGGCCTCGCGCTCCAGCGCCAATTGGGTTTCCAGATCGTTCTCGAAAGAGGCGCGGATCAGACGCTTGCAGCCGGCACTGGCTTGCGCCGCGCCGCTGGCCAATCGTTGGGCGATCTTGTCGGTCTCCTTCGCTAGGGCCTCAGCCGGCACGACCCTGTTGACGAGCCCCAGTTCCAGCGCCTGCTCGGCATTCAGCGTCTCACCTATGAGGGCGATCTCCATCGCCTTACGCTGACCGACGAAGCGCGGCAGCGCGAAGGTAAGACCCCCATCGGGGCTGGTTCCGACTTTTTCGTAGGCGGCGGTGAAGCGGCTGTCATCCGAAGCAATGGCCAAGTCGCAGGCCAGAATGAGGCTGAGCCCGGCCCCCGCGGCCGAGCCCTGGACCTAGGCGATGACCGGCTTATCCATACGAGCAATGGTGACGATGGACTCGTGCAGGCGGCCGATCAGCTCCCGAAAGGCGTTCTTGCGGTCCTCGCCCTCGACGGTCAGGAAAGACTCCTTGAAGAAACCGAGATCGCCGCCGGCCATGAAATGCTCGCCGGCACCGGTCAGGATCACGACCCTGACGGTGTCGTCGGCCGCCAGTTCCTCGACCAATGGCGCGAGCGCGCGCATCATTTCGAGGTCGAGGCTATTGAGGACATGAGGACGGTTCAAGGTGACCCGAACGACGGGCCCGTCGCGTTCTAGAATGACTGGATCGGAGGACATGGACTCACTCTCAACTGACACACCATCGAAGAACAAAAGCGCCGGCTCACGGTGCGGCTGCCGGAAAGATTAAGACAGTCCTTCGGCCTTTGCAAAGTCTTCCCCCCGACGCCGACGGAGCAAGCGTCACGGCGCCGGGGTCGCGAGGTCAGAGGGAGGTCACGTCCCGAGTGTTCAGGTCTTGTACCACTGAATGCAGAGCTGCGGGCCCTTGTGGACGTTCTGCGCGGTCGTTGTGGAGCGGATGGTGTTGACGGTGAAGTCCTCCATCTCCTTCAGATGCGCCTCGGGCACGCCACGGCTCTTCAGACGCTGCCGGGCCGCGTTGGCCTCGTTGTCGTACTCCTCCCAGTCGGAACGGCCGAGAAGCTTGGTGGCATTGGCCATGCAGACGTTCTGCAGGAACCAACGGGACTCGTTACGTTTCTTGGCGGCGTGCGCCGCGTCGATGCCGAGGGGAGCCGAGCTCAAGACAAGGCAGGAGATCACCAAGGAGATCGAAAGTCGGCTTACATAGCTCTTTCGTTTCATCTTTTCCTGATCCACGATTTCCGTTCATACGAAAGTCAATGGGCCTAATCCTTAAGGCCCGAATTTTAAAATTCGTAAAGATGGCCCCTTTGTGACGCCTCCACAATACAGCCACAATGCCCTGTTGTTAACCGCGCGCGGAGAAAAATTCGCGGCCCCACACCTGCATAGAGGTTTTCCCTAGCCAAACAGGGTTAACACGGGACCGCCGCAAATCGCACGCGGCGGTGAGCATAAGGCCGGTCGCGGGGGCACCCGGGCGCTAGACTTTCCGTTGCCAGAGCCCGGCGCCGGCCCTATCTTCCTGCCGGCCACGCGCCGATCCGAGCACCTTGCCAGGGCAGCCAGACCCGATCCTATGAGCGATCTCGAGCACATCAGAAACTTCGCGATCATCGCCCACATCGACCACGGAAAATCGACCCTGGCCGATCGCATGATCCAGCTTTGCGGCGCCCTCAGCGACCGCGAGATGAAGGACCAGGTATTGGACTCGATGGAGCTGGAGCGCGAGCGCGGCATTACCATCAAGGCCCAGACCGTCCGCCTGAGCTATCGGGCGCAAGACGGCGAGACTTATCAGCTCAACCTGATCGACACGCCGGGCCATGTCGACTTTTCCTATGAGGTGAGCCGGTCCCTGGCCGCCTGCGAGGGCTCCCTGCTCCTGGTCGATGCCAGTCAAGGCGTCGAAGCCCAGACCCTGGCGAACGTCTACATGGCGATCGACAACGACCACGAGGTCATCCCGGTTCTCAACAAGGTCGACCTGCCGGCGGCCGAGCCCGAGCGCGTGCGCGAGCAGATCGAGGAGGTCATCGGCCTCGACGCCTCCGACGCCATCGCCATCTCCGCCAAGACCGGCGCCGGCGTCTCCGACGTGCTGGAGGCCTTGGTGACCCGCTTGCCGGCGCCAGCCGGCGACCCCGAGGCGCCCTTGAAGGCTCTGCTCGTGGATAGCTGGTACGACAGCTACCTCGGCGTGATCACGCTGGTGCGGGTGATCGACGGCGAGCTGAAGCCCGGCATGAAGATCCGCATGATGGGCTCGGGAGCGCTTCACCAGGTCGACAAGGTGGGCGCCTTCACCCCGAAGATGGTCAATGGGTCGCGCCTGGGGCCCGGCGAGATCGGGTTCTTGACCGCCTCCATCAAGTCGGTGGCCGACTGCCGGGTCGGCGACACCATCACCGAGGAGCGCCGGCAGACCGCCGAGGCGCTGCCGGGCTTCGCGCCCTCGGTCCCGGTCGTCTTCTGCGGCCTTTTTCCCGTCGACGCCAACGACTACGAGGCCTTGCGCGACAGCCTCGCCAAGCTAGCCCTCAACGACAGCTCCTTTCTCTTCGAGCCGGAGAGCTCGGCCGCGCTGGGCTTCGGCTTCCGCTGCGGCTTTCTGGGGCTCTTGCACCTGGAAATCGTGCAGGAACGTCTGGAGCGGGAATTCGACCTGGACCTGGTGACCACGGCGCCTTCCGTGGTCTATCGCATCAATATGACCGACGGTACGCAAAAGGAGCTTCACAATCCCGCCGACATGCCCGATGTGGTCCAGATCGCCTCCATCGAGGAACCCTGGATCAAGGCCACCATCCTGGTGCCCGACGACTACCTGGGCGCCGTGCTCAAGCTCTGCGAGGACCGGCGCGGTGAACAGGTCGAGCTGACCTACGCCGGCGCGCGGGCAATGGTGGTCTATAACCTGCCGCTGAACGAGGTGGTGTTCGACTTCTACGACCGTCTGAAGTCGGTCAGCCGCGGTTATGCCAGCTTCGACTATCAGCTTCAGGCGTACCGCGAGAGCGATCTGGTCAAGGTGGCGATCCTGGTCAACGGCGAGCCGCTCGATTCGCTTTCGATGGTGGTCCACCGCGAGCGCGCAGAATCCCGTGGCCGGGTGCTCTGCGAGCGCCTGAAATAGCTGATCCCCCGACAGCTCTTCAAGATCGCCATCCAGGCCGCCATCGGCGGCAAGGTCATCGCCCGCGAGACCGTCTCGGCGATGCGCAAGGACGTCACCGCGAAGTGCTACGGCGGCGACGTGTCGCGCAAACGCAAGCTCTTGGACAAGCAAAAGGCGGGCAAGAAGCGTATGCGCCAGGTCGGCAACGTCGAGATTCCGCAATCGGCTTTCCTGGCTGCGCTGAGGATGGGAGACGACTGACCCCGGCGCCGAGCCGGCTGTCGAGGAGCAGATCGTGGCTGAAAGCCAAGGCGGTTCAGGAAGCAAGAGCGAGGCCGCGCTGGCCGACGGTGTCAGGCGCGCGCTGGCGCATCATCGCGCCGGCCGGCTGGCCGAGGCTTATGCGCACTACCAGCGGCTCCTGTCCACGCACCCGTCCCACCCGGATCTCTTGAACCTGGCCGGCGCCGCCGTTTTGCAGATGGGTGACCCTGCATTAGCCGGCCGGCACCTGAAAGGCGCGCTCGCCGTGCGCCCGGACTTCCCCGACGCCCATGCCAACCTGGCCGCGGCGCTGCAGGCCACCGGCGCCCACGACGAGGCGCGCGGGCATCTGGAACGCTGTCTGGAGCTGAAGCCTGACCACCTCGCCGCCTGGCGCAATCTCGGCAACAACCTGCGTCTATCCGGCCGCCCGGCCGAGGCCTGCGCGGCCTATCGGCGGGCACTGGAGCTCGCACCTGCGGACCACGATACCCGATGCTACCTGGGCGACGCTTTGCACGCCGCCGGCGAGGTCGAGGCCGCCATCGAGACCTACCGGTCGCTCCTGGCCGAGGTGCCCGACCACAGCCGGGCGCTAGGCCATCTGGCCGCCGCCCTGCAACAACAAGGCCGCCTGGATGACGCCCTTACCTTCGCACGCCAGGCCGTCGCGCGGGATCCGGCCGATCCGCTCTTTCAGTACAACCTTGGCTGTGTCCTGCAGAGTGCCGGCCGGCCGGAGGAGGCCTGCGGTTGCTACGAGGCGGCGCTCAAGCTCGACCCGGCCTATGCCAAGGCCTGGTTCAATCTCGGCATGATGCGCCAAGCCCAGGGCGATGACGCCGCGGCCGCGGCCGCCTATCGCCGCCTGATCGAGGTCGCACCGAACCACCCCAGCGCGGCGCATATGCTGGATGCCGTGGAAGGGCGCACGACCGCGATCGCGCCGGCCCAGCACATTCGCGAGATCTTCGACCGCTATGCCGAGGGCTTCGAGGAGCACCTGGTGGACAAGCTGGGCTACAGCGCGCCTGAAGCACTGCGCGCCATCCTCGATGCACATCTGCAAAGCGAAGGGAAGACTATCGAGGACAAACCCTTTCGCCGAGCGCTCGACATGGGCTGCGGGACGGGTCTGGTGGCACGCCAGGTACAAGATCTCGTCGAGGCCATCGACGGTTTGGACATCGCCCCGCGAATGGCCACGGCCGCCCGCCGCTCGGGGCTCTATGAAGAGGTCTTCGAGGAGGACGTGGCATTCTTTCTGACCGAAGGAAGCGGGCACGAGCGGGACTACGACCTAGCACTTTCCGCCGATGTCTTCATCTACATCGGCGACCTGGAGCCGATCTTCGCCGCGCTTGCAAAGCGGATGCCGGGCGGCGGCTTGTTCGCCTTTTCCGTCGAAGATTTGGACGAGGGTGACTTCAAGCTGCTTCCCACTGGGCGTTACGCGCAGAACCGGGCCTATATCGAGCGCCTGGCCGTGGCACAGGGATTTGCTGTGCTCTCACGAGACAACTTCACCCTGCGCCAGGAATGGAACCAACCCATCGCCGGCAGGGCCTACCTATTACGGCATTCGTGAACGCGTCTTTCACGCCCCCACGGTCAGCGACGCCGCATGAGCCGCCGGCCTTGGCGTCCCTCGCGGTCACCACGGCAGAAAATCACCAAGAGAAGACCCGGCACGAGAGGATATAGGAACGCCGGCCAATGCAGCATGGGGGACAGCACGGCGTCCCAGAGCCAGACCGAAACGTAGCGCTCGACCGCCGCCTGCATAGCGTTCAGGCTGCCCGGGGCGACGTCGAACCATAGCTTTCCGAGCGCAAGGAGATCCAACTCTCCGGCACTCGCCGACGCGAGCGTGTCGCGCCCGAGAACGGCCAGGCAAAGCAGGATCAAGACGAATCCGAAGATGCGCGCAACGATCATCGTTCCCCGGCCTTCTGCATCACCCCGTTGGAATTGCCCGCCGACCCGGCGCGCGCTTGCGGATGTACCCTCTCAACGAGCCTAGCAGAATTGCCGCGCCGGCGCCACGCCAAGGCTGCTCGCCGGCGTCTGCCCATTGCATGACGGTCGTGTCTCGGTTAGATCTCTTCACGCCTTCATGCGATCGAGAGTGGCGGGCGTTGGTGATGGTTGAGGAGGGATGGCCGAGTGGCTTAAGGCGCACGCCTGGAAAGCGTGTTCACGGGGAACCGTGTCGTGGGTTCGAATCCCACTCCCTCCGCCACTAAATTATTGATTTTACATAATAATATATGAGAATTCGAGCTCTCGGCACGGTCAAGGGCTTAGCGGCGGTGCTGGCCATTGAGGTGGACCGGTGAGGGCGATTTTTGAGCGACGACGGCTCAATTGGTCCGAATTTCTCTGTCGCCGGTTTTGGCTGTACCGTTCATGGCCAGGGCAAACCGAGCCGGCCCCGTTGATCCTGCCAGGACAGGGGGTATCTCGACGCCCCGCAGAAGGGCCTGTGCGGTGAGGTTGGGCCGTTGTTTGCCCTGGAGGATCGCCTCGATGATGTCGGGGGCGAGGACGGCCAGGCGCATCACCCGGGTCGGCATTGTCACATAAACTTCGCAGCCGGAAACTTGGGTGGCAAGGATCTGTGATCAGACGGCGGCACCCGCGGTTTTCCAAGCATCGAATGATTCGCTTCGAAGTTCTTTGTAAAAGGGTCGTCTGTTGAGGTGGCGCTGATGATAGAAGGTGTTGTATGTCGCCGCGTGGATGGAGAGGAAATGCTACGCCGACCCGGGTGACTTGAACCTTTGCATTTTACGCTCGCGTCGTCGGATCGGCTGATGCGCGTTCTCCACCCTGTTGTTGGCTCTTAGACCGCGTTCGTGTTGCGCCGCAAGGCCGATGGCTCGAAAGGCCGCGGGGTAAGACCGAAGTTTGTCGGTCACGATCCTGCTTGGCGCGAAGCCGTGCTTCTTGAGCAGCTTCTTCATCAGCTTTATAGCGGCTTTCGCATCTCGCTTCCGCTGGACGAGGAAATCTAGAACCTCGCCCTCATTGTCCACGGCGCGCCAAAGCCAATAGCTCTTCCGCCGGATGACGGTACATCTCATCGAGGTGCCAGTGATCGCTGGGTCTGGGACGGGTCCGGCGTAGATTGGCGGCGATGGTCGATCCGAACTTCAGGAACCACCGGCGCACGGTCTCCTAGGAGACGTCCAAACCTCTTTCCGCGAGTATCTCCTCAACATCACGGAAACTCAGAGTGAACCTGGCGTAAAGCCAGATCGAATGGCGGATGATTTCGGGCGGGAAGCGGTGACGCTTGAAAGAGAGTTGGCGCATCCGACGAGCCTAATGCCGGCCGCACGTTCATGCCTCCTCAGTTTATGTGACAAAGCCACGCCAAGGGCAGGATGGTCAATGGACAGGCCGCCCCTGCCCCATGAAGCTGAAATGTCGGCTAATCGCTCGCAAGACAAAGCGCAAACTCCGCAGTGAAGCGAGGAACATGTGGTGGAGTGTGATTGCCGCTGCTTTAGCCGCTCAATTCAAACTTTCAACGGCGACCTGTCTTCGTTAAGTTGACAGCATCCTTGGTGCTCCTCCGTCACCCTCGGTTGGACGGTTAGGCCACCAACCAGGAGGTATCCGATGACATTCGATAGTGAGGATCTGGTCCGGCAAGGGCAGGACCGGCTCAAGCAGATCATGCCAAGCGGTAGCCCGCGCGGAATAATCATCCTTGCCGTCCTCGCTCTGGCCGGCCTAGGCGCGTGGACGGCCTATTACACTGTGCCCAGCGACTCCGTGGCCGTCGTGCAGCGCTTCGGTAAGTATCTCAAGGACGTTCCGCCGGGACTGCATTTCAAGCTGCCGCTGGGTATCGATGTGGCGACAATCGTTCCGGTGAAACGACAATTGAAGCAGGAATTCGGGTTCGCTACTCCAGGCGCTACCGATCCGCACCAGGGTCCTGGTCCTCGCGACAAAGAGCGGGAGACCCAGATGGTGACGGGTGACCTGAACGCAGCGTTGGTGGAATGGGTGGTGCAATATCGCATCTCGGACCCCGTCAAGTTCCTGTTCGAGGTTCGCGAACCGAGTGAAACACTGCGCTACGTTTCCGAGTCGGTCATGCGGGAAGTCGTTGGCGACCGCACTGTGGACGAGGTGATTACGATTGGTCGGCAGGAAATCGAATCGGAAGCGCTGACCAAGATGCAGGCGCTTTCCACAAAGTACGCGATGGGGATCAGCATCGACCAAGTGCAATTGAAGAACATCAACCCCCCGCGGCCGGTGCAGGAATCGTTCAACGAGGTCAATCAGGCCCAGCAGGAAAAAGAAAAGCTGATAAACGAAGCGCGGCGTGACTACAACAAGGTGATCCCCTTGGCCGAGGGCGAGAAGGATCAGCGGATCCGAGAGGCCGATGGCTATCGCCTCAAGAGAGTCAATGAAGCGGAAGGCGATGTCGCCCGATTCAATGCTTTATTGGCCGAATACACCAAGGCCCCAGAGGTCACGCGCCGACGCATCTACATCGAGACCCTGCAGGACGTCATGCCGGGTATCCGCTCCAAGATCATTGTCGATGAACAGACGGGCAGCATCCTGCCCTTGCTCAATCTCGACTCCCAAACGGGAGATCGACCATGAACAAGACCCTGAGAATTGTGGTCTTGGTGTTTTTGGGCATCGGCACCTACGTCGTGATGAGCTCGCTCTATACGGTGAGCGAAGTCGAGCAAATGGTTATCACCCAGTTCGGCAAGCCAGTCGGCGCACCGGTGACGTCCGCCGGTCTGAAGGTCAAGGTTCCCTTCATTCAGGACGTCAATCCGATCGACAAGCGGATTCTCGAATGGGACGGCAACCCGTCGGATATGCCGACCAAGGACAAGCTCTACATCTCGGTCGACCTCTTCGCCCGCTGGCGGATTACGGACCCGCTGCAGTACTTTCTGAGGATGCGCGATGAACGTAGCGCCCAGTCCCGCCTGGACGACATTCTCGGCAGCGAGACCCGCAACGCTGTCGCCAAGCACGAGCTGATCGAGATCATCCGCACCACCAAGGACCGCGTGCCGCTGCGCGACGCCCTGCTGACGGAGGCGGAACGGGAGCTCGACATGGGATCCCTGGTGCCGATCCACAAGGGACGCCAACTGGTCGAGCACGAGATCTTTTCCGCCGCGGCCGAGAAGGTTCGCGTGTTCGGTATCGAGCTGCTGGACATTCGCTTCAAACGGATCAACTACAACGAGAGCGTGCGGCCGAAGATCTACGATCGAATGATCAGCGAACGGCGACAGATCGCGGAACGTTTCCTTTCCGAAGGCAACGGCGAGGCGGCCAGAATTCGTGGCAATCGAGTGCGTGACCTGAACAAGATCCAGTCCGAGGCCTACCGTCAGGTAGAGGAAATCCGGGGCGTCGCGGACGCGACGGCCAGCGAGATCTACGCCAGATCCTACAACCAGAGTCTCCAAGCGGTGTCGCTCTATGAGTTCACCCGGACGATGCAGTCCTACAGGTCGATCATTGCCAACAACACGACCCTGGTCCTGTCCACGGACAGTGATCTCTTCCAGTTTCTGAAGGGGATGACGCCCGATGCCAAACCGTAAAGCTGAAGACATCATGACCCGGGAGGTCGTGACCTTCACACCGAGACGGCCCTCTATCAGAGCATGCGCGCTCCCTGGCAGGCGCTAGCTGATGATCACGCTGCGCAGGGCCGAGGAGCGCCACCACGATCGAAGCTCCGAACAGGAGGTCTGGCTTACTTTTTTCCCGCACGACAGTGCGAGTCCGTTCGCCGGCGGTTTCGGCACCCTCAAGATCCTCGACGAGGGCCGGTTGCCACCGGGCGGAGGCATCACGCGCCGGTCGCAGCGCGATGCCGAGATCGTCACCTTCGTGCGCGAGGGCGCGCTCGCCTGGAAAGGCATCATGGAGAGCTCGGGACTTATCCAGGCGGGCGAGTTCCGGCGCTTGACCGCGGGGCGTGGCATTCGTCACCGCGAGACGAATGCGTCCCAGACCGACTGGGCGCACGTCTTCCAGATCTGGCTGCGCCCGGCGCAGACAGACCTCGAGCAGGGCCGAATACACCAGGGCGTCCTGGTGGAGGAGCAGCGATCCTCGCCGGCCGTCGGGCGAGCCGACGACGCACAGCCTGCCGCGGCGCTCCGCCGCGCTGAAGCGCTTCTGCTC
>CAJHXI010000680.1_pt1 | contig 14586 bp, 15 predicted proteins | sample 9198411 | NCBI WGS metagenome assembly CAJHXI01 (sample SAMEA7708298, study PRJEB35096) | sediment metagenome | biome: marine neritic benthic zone biome [ENVO:01000025]; feature: sediment [ENVO:00002007]; material: shallow marine sediment [ENVO:03000034] sea grass bed [ENVO_01000059] ...
ACATGAACTTCTCGGCCGATAGGTAGATCACCTTCTTGCCGGGCTGGTGCTTCTTGATATGCAGGGCGATGGCGTGCATGAGATGGGTCTTGCCCAAGCCGACGCCGCCATAAAGAAACAGCGGGTTAAAAGGAACGTGCTGAGCTTCGGCCACGCGCCGTGCCGCCGCATAGGCCAGCTCGTTCGGCTTGCCGACGACGAAGTTGTCGAAGGTAAAGCGGGGGTCGAGCGGCGCGGATATGTTGCGGCTGTCCCCATTGGCGCCGTAAAGGCCCGAATCACCACTTGCCGGCCTCGGGCTTTTGACCGCGAAGGCCGCCTTGCTCTGAGTGGCCGGCGGGGTGGAAACGTCGGCCGAAGCGCTATCGATTGCCGGCTTCAAGTCCGGGCGGCATGGCGGCTGCACGGCGATCTCGACGCCATCGACGGTTTCGTCCTCCTCATGCCACAGCGCCAGAATGCGCTCGCGGTAATTTCGCGCGACCCAGTCGCGCATGAATCGTGAGGGAACATGCAAGCGCACCGATCCGCCCCGATACCCGGCCAGCGTCAACGGTTTCAACCATGAGCGATAGGCCGCCTCGCCGACCTCCGCCCGCAAACGAGAGCGAACGCGAGACCAATTCTCTATGAAACGCGATTCGCGATCGGTGCCACCCACGGCGCACGCCCCCCGGAACTGACAAGGACCAAGACCGACTAGCTTAGATCGTCGAGCTCTTGGCTAATTGGACATCATCGTTCACTACCGCAGCCTCCTCATACCAACTCCCCTGAACTAAGCTGCGTCGTTCCCTATACCTGACGGCAAAACAACACTTCCCCCGGGCTTCATGCCGCTATCGACACTAGAATTAAGTCAATCACTGCTGTGCCTACCAAGATCGCGGCTAAAACCCTTGCTTTACTTGAAGCGACTCCTTAACGCCAGAAAGTGTTTATTGTGACGCCGAGCACTTAGAGCCGTTTTACTTGAAACGGCGCTATTTTTATTATGTTAGCGCTCCCCTCAACCGACCCCACAATCTACCTCCACCGACCCCGCAAGGCAAGGAGAAGGAAAAGCGAACACCAAGATTTTTTAGTCATAATCAACCTAAAGTAGATTTACCTCAAAAAGACCTCTTCGCTCTCTGGTCGTCGCGGCACCGGTCGTGAGGCATTAACACCTTGACCTGATTAACGCCATTCCGACCAAAGAAGAGGGGCGGGGAGCAATCAGGAAATGTGTGATAAGAGGAAAAATTTTTGATCCGGCCGCGCCTGGTGCGATCGGAAAGATCCTCACCTCAAGGAGTGCCCTGGGGCACGTGCCGCCAAGGCCTTACCCCGGAGGCTTGCGCGGTCAGGCCAGCGACTTGATGGAGCGGGACAGGCGCGAGAGCTTGCGCGCCACGGTGTTGCGATGCATGACGCCGACGCGCGCGCCACGATGCATCTCGGGCTGCGCCGCCTTGAGAGCCTCGTGGGCCGCCGCCTTGTCGCCGCTCGCGATGGCAGCTTCTACGGCCTTGATATAGGTCCGCACGCGGCTGAGACGTGAACCGTTGATTTCAGCGCGACGTGCATTGCGACGTATCCGCTTCTTAGCGGATTGGTGATGAGCCATCTTCAGGATCTCGGTCAATCAGGATCAAATGCGGCCGGGGTTATAACGGGGCTACGGGCCCACGTCAAGCGTTGCGGGAAGCCAATCGGAACCGCCGGGCCGGCTGTCCGGTCTTCTCGACCGCTTGGCGCCCCCTACTTCGGCGCAAGCCGGAACATCACCACGACGCCATCGCTGTCGTTTTCGCGGACTTGCACGGTCAACTCCTCCCCTTCTCGCGCGTAGCGGTCGTCCGCCTGAAGGTGCCAGCCAAGCTCGGGAAGCGTCTGCCGATAGAAGTCGAGAACTGCGCGCTCACCGACCTCGCCTTGCGCGTAGGCTTCGACGATGCGGCCGGCGGGCTTGTCGAAGACCAGGCCCGCCTCGGGGATCTCCGCCAAACCGGGCATGACCGGGAGATCTTCGATGCCGGCGATGAACTGCCCGGCCTCCTGCGCGTCAGCGGGGATGCATGCGGACAAGACGGTCGCGGCGAAGATCACCGCCACGATCGGCAAGCCACCCAAGGGAAGGGCGAACAGGTATCGAGCCCGCGCCCTGCGGAAAAATCCAAACATGCTGCATTCCTAACCTAACGCTGGCGCCGGGCACAGAAAAAAGTGGAGCGCCCCGTCTGCACCAACCGAGCGATGCCGGCGGTGCGGGCGATGTCGCAGGTGCAGCCCGGACAAGGCTCGCCCTCCCGGCCATAGACCGCCCAGTCGTGCTGGAAATAGCCAAGCTCGCCGTTGGCCTGGACGTAGTCCCGCAAACTCGAGCCCCCGGCGGCGATGGCGCGCTGAAGCACCGACCGAATCGCCCGCGCCAAGGCCTCGGCCCGCCCGCCCTGCACCGTATAGGCCAGGCGACGCGGAGACAGTCCGGCAAAGAAGAGTGCTTCGCAGGCATAGATATTGCCAAGCCCGGCGACCACGCGCTGGTCGAGCAGCGCTGCTTTGATCGGCGTGCGCTTACCCCGCAAGGCCCGCGCCAGCCCGGGGCCATTGAAGTCGTTACCCAAGGGTTCGGGGCCCAGCCCCTGCAGCGCATTGTGCTTGCCCAGGTCCGCTTCCGGCAGCAGATCCATCATGCCGAACCGCCGCGCATCGTTGAAGCGAATCTCGATGCCGGCGTCGGTGCGAAAGACGACGTGGTCGTGCCGTTCGCGCGGACGGCGGGGGCCTTGCTCGACCAGCATGCGTCCCGACATACCGAGGTGGCAGAGCAGCACCTCCCCGTCATCGAGATGGACTAGGATATACTTGGCGCGCCGCCCGACACGCGCGACCCGGCGGCCCGCCAGCCGCGCCGCGAAATCCTTCGGCAGGGGAAATCGCAAGGCGGCGCAGTGCTGCTCCACTTCCGCCAGCCGACGCCCCTCGAGCACCGGCCGCAGACCTCTCACCACCGTCTCGACCTCCGGCAACTCCGGCATAGCGAATGGCACCTCCCCCTCGGATAATCCGGGCTCCTTGCCCGGCAGCGATTGCGACCTTACCCACTGACCGGACCGCGGAACAGGGGAGAATCGATCTCCTGGCGCGGCGGCGGCGGGAAGGCTATCTTCGCGGCCATGACAGGTAAACGGGACAGCGCCCGCCCTGACGACGGTGAAAAGGGACGGACCACTCATTTCGGCTTTCGCGAGGTCGAGACGGCGGAAAAGTCGCGTTTGGTGCGCGGCGTCTTCGAGTCGGTCGCCGGACGCTATGACCTAATGAACGACCTGATGTCCGGGGGGGTGCATCGCCTCTGGAAGGCCGCCTTCGTCGATTGGCTCGCACCGCGGCCCGGGCTTCGTCTCCTGGACGTGGCCGGCGGAACGGGAGACATCGCGCTCAACGTCCACCGGCGGCTCGAGAAGACTGAGACCGCGCAGGAGGCTCGCCACACCGGGCGGATCGCAGTGTGCGATTATACCCCGGACATGCTGACGGTGGGGCGCGACCGAGCCCTCGATCACGGACTGTTGAGTGAGATCGAGTGGGTCTGCGGCGATGCCCAAGACCTGCCCTTTGCCGCGCGCGGCTGGGATGCCTACACCATCGCCTTCGGCCTGCGTAACGTCACCGACATCGACCGCGCCCTCGCCGAGGCCCACCGGGTGCTGGCGCCGGGCGGCCGGTTTCTTTGCCTCGAGTTCAGTCACGTCGCGCTGCCCGCCCTCGATCGCCTTTACGATCTCTACTCCTTCAAGGTTCTTCCGTCCGTGGGCGAGCTGGTGACCGGTGACCGGGAGGCCTATAGCTACCTGGTTCAGTCAATCCGCCGCTTCCCCGACCAGAACGCGCTCGCCGAGCGAATGGAGGGCGCGGGCTTTGCTTGCGTGCGATGGCGCAACCTCTCCGGCGGCATCGCCGCCATTCATTCCGGCTGGCGGATCTGATGCTGCGCGGCGCGCGCGCGCTTTGGCGCCTGGTGGGGATCGCCCGGACCCTGCAGCGTCACGACGCCTTGGCCTCGCTGCAGGATCGGGACCTCAGCCCCGGCCTCAGATGGCTGACGCGCCTCTTCGCCGGCCGCAAGGTCGAGGGACGGCCCGGCCAGAAGCTGGCGCGCGCGCTGACCGACCTCGGCCCCAGCTTCATCAAGCTGGGCCAGGTTCTCTCCACCCGCGCCGACCTGCTGGGCGAGCAGATGGCGGCCGACCTCTCGGACCTGCAGGACCGCCTGCCGGCCTTCTCCACCGCCGAAGCCAAACGCATCATCGAGTCCGAGCTGGGCCGGCCGCTGGCGGAAATCTATGCGAGCTTCGAGGACTTGCCGGTGTCCGCCGCCTCGATCGCTCAGGTCCACTTCGCGACCACCCCCGAGGGCGCTTCGGTCGCCGTCAAGGTGCTGCGTCCCGGCATCGAGACCGCCTTCGAGCGCGACCTGGAATTCTTCACTTGGCTGGCCGACCTGATAGAGCGAGGTCAGCCGAAGCTGCGCCGCTTCAAGCCTCATGAAGTGGTCGGCCTCTTCGAGCGGCAGGTGCGCTTGGAGATGGACTTGCGAATGGAGGCCGCGGCCGCCTCGGAGCTGACCGAGAACTTTCGCGACGATCCCGCCTATCGCGTACCGCCGGTCGATTGGCAGCGCACCTCCCGGCGGGTGCTCACCATGAGCCGCATCTCGGGCATTCCGATGGACGACCGCGACGCGCTCCTGGCCGCCGGGCACGATCTCGAGGCGGTTCTCGCGACCGCCGCCGAGATCTTCTTCAAGCAGGTCTTTCGCGACGGCTTCTTCCACGGCGACCAGCACCCGGGCAACATGTTCGTCGACGAGACCGGCAACATCGTCGCCGTCGACTTCGGCATCATGGGCCGGATCGACCGCAAGACGCGCTTTTTCCTCGCCGACATGCTGATCGCGACGCTGGCCGGGGACTACCGCCGCTTGGCCCTGGTCCACGTCGAGGCGGGATATCTGCCGCCCGACCTGGATGTCGATACCTTCGCCCAGGCGCTGCGGTCGGTCTGCGAGCCGATCGCTGGCAAGCCTTTAGAGGAAATCTCCTTCGCCAGGCTGCTGGCGCAGCTGCTGCAATTGACCGAATCCTTCGACATGCCGGTTCAGCCCTCCTTGCTGTTGCTGCAAAAGAACATGTTGATCGCCGAGGGCATCAGCCGTTTGCTGGCCCCCGGGCTCAATATCTGGATTCTAGCGCGGCCACTGATCGAAGCGTGGATGGCCGAGAACCGAAGCCCGGCCGCCCGCCTGCGCGACAGCACCGACGATTGGCTAGAACGCCTCCAGCGCTTGCCCGGCACCCTGGACGCGCTGGAGCAGGCGGCGCGGCGTCTCAACGGGGAAGGGGCCGGGCTCGGCCCCCAGGCGCTCAACGCCTTCGCCAACCACGGACGCGCTTGGACCTGGCATATCCGCGCCCTCTGGGTCGGGTTCGCGCTCTTGGCATTGGGCCTGCTCGCCGCCCTGTGAGACAGGCCAAATCCACGGCATGAGACGGGAGAATTCCGCGGGCCCGACAATCGCTGGCGTGGTTTACCTTGAATCGCTTGCGGCCATGCCTTAGATATCTACGGACTTTTACCGTGGAATTAGGGGCGCTCGCACGTGAATGCCGGAAAATCGGTTCTTCTGATCGTCACCGGCGGTATCGCCGCCTACAAGACGCTCGAGCTCGTGCGGCGCTTGGTCGAGCGTGACATCACCGTCACCCCGGTCCTGACCGAAGCCGGCGCAGCCTTCGTCACGCCGCTGTCGCTCGCCGCGCTTGCGGGGAACAAGGTCTATCAGGACCTTTTTTCCCTGACCGACGAGACCGAGATGGGTCATATCGAGCTGTCACGGCAGGCCGATCTCGTCGTCGTGGCGCCGGCAACGGCCGATTGCCTGGCCAAGCTCGCTGGCGGATTGGCGAACGATCTCGCCTCGACCCTACTGCTCGCGACCGACAAACCGGTCATGGCGGCACCCGCGATGAACGTGCGCATGTGGGAACATCCGGCAACGCAAGCCAACCTCGAGATCCTGCGGGCCCGCGGCGTCAGGATCGTCGGCCCGAACGAGGGGGTCATGGCCTGCGGTGAGTACGGTCTCGGACGAATGGCCGAGCCGGCGGAGCTGCTCGCCGCGATCGAGGACTTCTTTACCCGCCAAGGCTTGATGGCCGGACGGCGGGCCTTGGTCACCTCCGGCCCGACCTTCGAGCCTATAGATCCCGTGCGCTTCATCGGTAATCGCTCTTCGGGCCGCCAAGGCCACGCCATCGCCGAGGCGCTGGCGCAGCTTGGGGCTCAAACCACACTGGTCTCAGGCCCGACACACCAGCCCGACCCGGCGGGGGTGAGCGTGGTTCATGTCGAGACCGCCGAGCAGATGCTGGCCGCCTGCCGCGCGGCGCTGCCGGTGCACGTCGCGGTTTGCGCGGCGGCGGTGTCCGATTGGCGGGTAAAAGCATCCGCGCCGGAGAAGCTCAAGAAGACCGGCGGGACGCCACCGACTTTTGAAATGACCGAGAATCAGGACATCCTGGCAAGCCTCGCGGAAGCCGGGAACGAGCGCCCCGACCTGCTGATCGGCTTTGCCGCCGAGACCGAGAAGATCGTCGATCATGCCCGGGCCAAATTGTCAGCCAAGGGCTGCGATTGGATCCTCGCCAACGACGTCTCCCCGGCCCAGGCCACCTTCGGTGGCGCCGACAATCAGATCCACCTGCTGCGCGGCGAGACGGTTGAGGCCTGGCCGCGCCTCTCGAAGGTCGAGGTCGCCCGGCGACTGGCCGCGGCGATCGCCGAGGAGCTCGGCCCCCGGGAGGCGGCATGAGCGCGTTGACGGTGGCGGTGCGGCGCTTGCCCCACGGCTGGGGCCAGGAACTTCCCGATTACGCGACGGCCGAGAGCGCCGGTATGGATCTCCTGGCGGCAGTCGACGAGGATCTCGTGCTCGCACCCGGCGCCCGCGCTCTAGTCCCCACCGGCATCGCCATCGCCCTGCCACCCGGCACCGAGGCGCAGGTCCGGCCCCGTTCGGGTCTGGCCTTGAAGCACGGCATCACCTGCCTCAACGCCCCCGGGACCATCGATGCCGACTACCGCGGCGAGATCGGCGTGATCCTGATAAACCTAGGCACTGAACCCTTCACCGTCAGCCGCGGCATGCGCGTCGCTCAGCTCGTCATCGCCGAGGTTCGCCGCGCCGCCTGGCGCGAGGTCGAGGATCTCGACAAGAGCACGCGTGGCGACGGCGGCTTCGGCTCGACCGGACTGGCCGGCCGCGGCGCCGGGGAATGAGAGATGGGCTAGCGGCATATGCTTCGTCTCTCCAAGAAGCTTCTCTTCGCCATCGAAGCCGTTGTCGATATCGCCTATCACGCCGGCGCGGATCCCGTCCGTTCGGCCGATATCTCGCGCCGACAGGGCATCCCGCGCCGCTATCTCGAGCAAGTTCTTCAAAGCCTGGTCCACAGCAACGTTCTCTCCGGCCAGCGCGGCCCTCGCGGGGGCTATCGCCTGGCGCGGGAGAAACGCCGCATTTCGGTCGGCGAGATCATCCGCGTCGTACGCGGACTGGAGAATACCGACGATCCCGCAGCCGAAACCGACGGCTCGCAGATCGGGATCGAGGTCGTACGGCCCCTATGGCTCGACATGCAAGAGGAGATGATGGCCCGCTTCGATGCCACGACCATCGAGGACCTCTGCCAAAGAGCGCGTGACCGGCGGATCCCCAGCGAAGCGGTCCAAGACGTTGCCGACTTCTCGATCTAAGGCGCGACACAGCGCGGCCGATGTGCCCGCAGACACATCCGTCGAGGCGGCTGGCGCGTCGGGGCCCGAGTTTCGCGGGCGCATCTACGACAATGTGCTCGAGACCGTCGGCGCCACGCCGATGATCCGCCTCGCTAAGCTGGAGGCCGCCTACGGCATCGAGGCGCGGATCGTCGCCAAGTGCGAGTTCTTCAACCCGCTGGGCTCGGTCAAGGACCGCATCGGCCTATCGATGATCGAGGCGTTGGAGGCCTCCGGCGAGCTCAAGCCCGGTGGCACCATCGTCGAGCCGACCAGCGGCAACACCGGCATCGCGCTCGCCTTCGTCTGCGCGGCGAAAGGCTATCGCCTGATCCTCACCATGCCCGAGACGATGTCCAGCGAACGCGGCAAGATGTTGCGCCTCTTGGGCGCCGAGCTGGTCTTGACCGAAGGCGCCAAGGGTATGAACGGCGCCGTGGCCAAGGCCGAGGCCCTGGCCGGCGCGTTGCCCGGCGCGGTGATCCCGCAGCAATTCAGTAATCCGGCCAATCCACGCATTCACGAGGAGACCACCGCCGAGGAGATCTGGCGCGACAGCCAGGGCGAGGTTGACGTCGTCGTCTCCGCCGTTGGCACGGGCGGCACGCTCACCGGTGTCGGCCGAACACTGAAGCCGCGAAAGCCGTCTTTGCGGATGGTGGCGGTCGAGCCGGAGGACAGTCCGGTGATAGCGGGCGGGCGGCCGGGACCGCACAAGATCCAGGGCATCGGGGCGGGCTTCGTGCCGGTTATTCTCGACACCACCCTGATCGACGAGGTCATCTCCATCGGCAACGAGACCTCCTTCAAGACCGCGCGGGAGGTCGCCGCGCTGGAAGGCCTGCCGGTCGGCATTTCGTCGGGCGCCGCCCTGGCAGCGACCTTGGAAGTGGCGGCCCGCCCGGAGATGAAAGACAAGCTCTTCGTCACCATCCTCGCGTCCTTTGCAGAGCGCTATCTCTCGACCGACCTGTTCGAGGGATTGACCTGACCTGGGCAGAGACCTTCGCCGGCGAACGTCTTTAACCGGCCCGCCAGTTGGAGTAGCCTTGTCGCATGGACAAAGACTTCACCGACGCGCAGATTGATCGCTACGCCCGCCACCTGGTCCTGCCGGAAATCGGCGAGGAAGGGCAGGCCAAGCTTCTCGATGCGAAGGTGCTGGTGATCGGCGCGGGCGGCCTCGGCTCGCCGTTGCTGCTTTATCTCGCCGCCGCCGGCGTCGGCACGTTGGGCGTCGTCGACGATGACGCCGTCGACTTGTCGAACCTGCAACGCCAGGTCCTGCACGACACCTCCAGCGTCGGCACCGCCAAGGTCGAAAGCGCTCTCGCGCGCCTGGCCGAGGTCAATCCCGAAGTCACGGTGGAGGCGCACACCGCGCGTCTTACCCGTGACAACGCTCTGGAAATCATCGGGGCTTACGACCTGGTCGCCGACGGATCGGATAACTTCGCGACACGCTATCTGGTCAACGACGCCTGCCATTTGGCGCGCCGGCCGCTGGTCTCGGCGGCCATCCTGCGCTTCGATGGGCAGATCTCTACCTACAAGGCCTTTGAGCGCGCGGCGGACGCGCCGGAAGCCCACCCCTGCTATCGCTGCCTCTTTGGCGATCAACCGGCAGATTTCAAGGGCTCTTGCGCCGATGTGGGCGTCCTGGGGGCGCTGGCCGGGGTTCTCGGGACACTGCAGGCGGTGGAGGTGGTCAAGGAGCTGCTGGACATCGGCAAGAGCTTGTCCGGCCGCTTGATCCTTTATGAGGCGCTGGAGGCGACCTTCCGCGAAGTTCGCGTCAAGCCCGACCCGGCCTGCCCGCTCTGCGGTGCCGAGCCGTCGATCCTCGATCTCTCTTCCGTCGATTATGGCGATGGAGCGATCTGCGCCGCCTAGGCCACGGGTCCCTAGAACATCGACTCCAGGACGCGGTCCGGCGGGGCGTGCCCGTCAACGAAGGTCTTGATGTTGATGATCACCTTCTCGCCCATCGCCACCCGGCCCTCGAGGGTCGCCGAGCCGATGTGCGGCAGCAGGACGACGTTGTCGAGCTTCAGCAGCTTCGGATTGGCGGCCGGCTCGTGCTCGTAGACGTCGAGACCGGCGCCGGCAATCTCTCCGGCCTCCAACATCCGGGCGAGGGCGTTCTCGTCGATCACCTCGCCCCGCGAGGTGTTCACGATATAGGCGTGATCGGGCATGAGCCTCAATCTACGCGCCGAGAGCAGGTGATAGGTGGCCGGCGTGTGCGGGCAGTTGATCGACAGGATGTCCATGCGCGAAATCATCTGGTCGAGGCTTTCCCAATAGGTCGCCTCCAACTCGGATTCCGTCTCGGGATGGACCCGGCGGCGGTTGTGGTAGTGGATCGACATTCCGAAGGCCTTGGCCCGGTGGGCCACAGCCTGGCCGATACGGCCCATGCCGATGATGCCGAGCCGCTTGCCGTTCACCCGATGGCCAAGCAGGCCGGTCGGGCTCCAGCCCTTCCAATCGCCGCTACGCATCAAGCGCTCGCCCTCGGCCAGACGCCGCGGCACCGCCAGCATCAGCGCCAGGGTCATATCGGCCGTGTCTTCGGTGAGCACACCGGGCGTGTTGGTGACGGTGATGCCGCGCTGGCGGGCCGTCTTCAGGTCGATGTTGTCAACACCGGTGCCGAACGAGGCGATCAGCCGCAGGTTCTCCCCGGCCTGGGACAACAGCCGCGAATCGATCCGGTCGGTCACCGTCGGCACGAGAACGTCGGCCTGCTTGACCGCCTCGACCAGCTCGGCTTGCGAGAGGGCGTGATCGTCCAAATTCAGTCGGCAGTTGAAGAGCTCCATCATCCGGGTCTCGATCACGTCGGGCAGGCGCCGTGTGACCACGACCAGGGGCTTTTTCAGTGTCATCGGCCTTGAGTTCCCGGACCTCGGCAATGTCGTCGACTTTTGCTTGCCATAGCAGGTGCGGCGCCCTCTTGTCCAGGATAAGGCACCCTTGACCTCGACGAACAAGGCGATTAGCAGATCGAATATGCCGAAGCTCCCGTTTCGCCTCTTCGCATTGGCTCCGGCAGTGCTGCTGGCACTGCTCTGGTCGGCGCCGACGCCGCGCGGCGACGAGCCTGCGACAACCGAGACCGAAACGACCGCCCGACCATCGCGTCCGGGGAGAACCGGCCTGCCCTTGCCCCGTTTCGTCAGCTTGCGTTCGGGCGAGGTCAATCTGCGCACCGGACCCGGCGTGCGCTATCCCATCGATTGGGTCTATCGGCGCCGACACCTGCCGGTCGAGGTCATCGACGAGTTCGATACCTGGCGCCGGATTCGCGATTGGCAAGGGACCGTCGGGTGGGTCCATCAGTCGATGTTGCAAGGCCGGCGGACAATTCTCGTCGTTGGCGAGCGTCGGCTGATACGCCGCGATCCAAAAGATGAGGCACCGGGCCTCGCCTATGCCGAGCCCGGCGCCATCGGCAGATTGAGCGCGTGCCGCGGCGATTGGTGCGAGATCGATATCAAGGGCTTCACGGGCTGGCTGCGGCGGACGGATTTCTTTGGTGTCTACGACGACGAGAAGCCCTAAGCGGCGCTTAGAGCCACGGAGCCGGAGCGACCGGTCAGTCGAAGTCCGCCGCGAGAGCCGCGCGCGTCTCTTCGGGCAGAACCGCCATATGCGCATAGGCCGGATGCGAGAAACCGACGACCACCTGCGCGCCCTCGCGCCGAAAGGCCTCGACCTGCTCGGCCGAGAAGGGGAAGTGAATGAACTGCACGGAGGAGGCCTTTCCTTGCGCAGTGGTGCGGTCGACGTCGGCTTCCGGCACGCCTTGCACCTCCTGCTCACCGACGCGTATGAAGGCCGTTTCCTCCACGCCACCCAGTTTCGACAAAAGGCGCTTGCGGCGCTCCGGATCGTCGATCTCGAACATCACCGTGGCGACTAGTTCGCTGCCTTTCGGGATCAGGGGATTATAGGCGCTCAGCTCGTCCTCGATCTGCTCGGCGCCCCCACGCTCAATGTAGAGCATTTCGTGGATCTGCATCCACATGGTTTCGTAGCTTTCAAAATAGACCGTTGCCACCGGCCCGATTTCGACCCGGCGATGACGTTTTTTCTCGACCAGGCTCGACTTCAACTCCTTGCGCTGGGCGGCGTAGGTCTCGATCGGCATGATGTCGTCGCGGGTGATCTCGCGCTTGTGGGTCATGGCAGCCTGTCCCCTTCTTCTAGCTTTCCTCGACGCTCAGCCCATAGGCCCGCGCCAGAAGCTCGATGGGGTGATAGGACCGGGCGATCTCCGGTTTGTCATCCATCTGCAGCTTTTCGATGCCCTGTAGGATGTGGGCACCGGCCAGTGGACATTCCGAGGCAATGAAGGCCGGTGTTCCCGCTGCTTGCGTTGCGTTCTTCACCGCCGTCGCGCTCTGGCGCGCGGCCGTGCGGCCGACCTTGATGGCGACATCGAAGTTGTCCTTCAGCACGCCCCAGGACCCACCGTGGCCCGAGCAACGCTCGATCACCTTAACGTCGGCATCGGGGATCAGCCGTAGCATCTCCGCGGCCTTGGCACCGATGTTTTGAGCCCGAGCATGACAGGCCATGTGAAGCGCCACTCCACCGCCCGAGGGACCGAGACCGTCGGCCAGACCCTCGGTCTTGGCAATGGCGACGACGTACTCGGTGATATCGAAGGTCGCATCCGACAGCGCTTTCACCGTCTCGTCGTCGGGGAGGAGGAGGGGCCACTCGAACTTCATCATCAAGGCGCACGACGGCGTCAGGGCGATAACGTCATACCCCTTGTCGATCCAAGCGCGCAGGTCGCCGGCCACCCGCCGGGCGGCTTCGGCCACTTTTTCCAGGTCGCCCTGTTCGAGCTGCGGCATGCCGCAGCAGCCCGGATAGACGACCTCGGTCTCGACGCCGTTCTTGGCCAGAACGCCCAGCGCTGCCTCGCCGATCGCCGGGTTGTTGTAATTGACGAAGCAGGTCGCGTAGACCACCGCCTTGCGGCCGTGAGCCGGCGCCTGCTCATTGACCGGACGCGGTTCTTGTTTGGCCCGCAGGGCGAGCGTTTTGCCATGAAACTTCGGCAGATCCGCATCGCGGTGCACGTCCAGAACCTTCTCCATCGCCGGCCGCGTCACGCTGTTGGTGCGCGCACCGGCCCAATTGACCAGACCCGGAGCCAAGCCCGCGAGCTTGCCGTTGCGGTCGGTCTTGGTCAGTTGCGCGACCCGCCAGTCGGTCTTGCCGTCGCGGTGCTCGGCGGCGCGGTAGCGGAGAACCAAATGGGGAAAATCGAGGTTGAACTCGTGCGGCGGCACGTACGGGCAGCTCACCATGAAGCACATGTCGCAGAGAGTGCAGGCATCGACCACGGGCTTGTAGTCGGCCTTGTCGACGCTATCGAGCTCGCCGGTCTCCGACTCGTCGATCAGGTCAAAGAGGCGCGGGAAGGAGTCGCAGAGATTGAAGCAGCGCCGACAGCCGTGGCAGATGTCGAACACCCGCTCCATCTCGGCGTTGATTTTGTCCCAATCGTAGAAATCGGGATCGTGCCAGCCGATGGCATGACGCGTCGGCGCGTTCAGGCCGCCTTCGCGAACGACGTGGTCGCTCATTAGCCCCTATGCCCCCTTATGATTCCGCGCGGTGGACAGCGCGCTCGATCACTCGGACAAACGCCGGCAATCACCGATTGCGGCGCACTTGACCTCTGTGTGCGTGGCTGTCACCGCCGGGTCGGGAAGGGGGCGTCGACCCCCTTCCGTCGTCTCCGATGCGTCGGACCGGCGCGGCCCGGACCCCTCTCGAAAATTTAGTCGAGAGAGTCCAGAGCCTTCTGAAAGCGGCCGGCGTGGCTCTTCTCGGCCTTGGCGAGGGTCTCGAACCAGTCGGCGATCTCGTCGAAGCCTTCTTCGCGTGCCGTACGTGCCATGCCGGGATACATATCGGTGTACTCATGAGTCTCGCCGGCGATGGCCGCCTTCAGGTTGAGCGGGGTCGCGCCAATGGGCTCGCCAGTGGCAGGATCGCCAACCTCCTCAAGGTATTGCAGGTGGCCGTGAGCGTGGCCGGTTTCACCTTCGGCGGTCGAACGGAAGACCGTCGCGACATCGTTGTAGCCCTCGATATCGGCCTTCTGCGCGAAATAGAGATAGCGGCGGTTGGCTTGACTTTCGCCGGCGAAAGCCGCCTTCAAATTCTCTTCCGTCTTGGTATCTTTCAGCGACATCCCCGTATTCTCCTCCTTGTTTGGCAAGTGTCCCTTCGATGTGCGCGGGCTTGGCGAAACTGCCCAGGCGCGGACCGTGGGCAGATCACTTTGAAAGTGGCGTTTCGACAAACCCCCATCACACGACTTAAATAGGCCGGATTGCACTCCAAGTCAATATATTGGAATCAATCTAAAGAAATTTTTACCGATTTGAAATAGCTATGTTCTTTTAAGTCGTATGGTCACGTCAACGCGAGAGATTCGCGTTCCGTCCGGCACCTGCGGCAAGCTTGGCAGGCTCATCGTCGCCGGCTCTATATCGCAGAGCTGGCCTGTGTCCTCGATATAGAAATGGTGATGGTCGCTGACATTGGTGTCGAAGTATGAGCGACCCGGCTCCACGACCACCTCGCGAAGCAACCCGGCTCGGGTGAACTGGTGCAGGCTGTTATAGACGGTGGCCAACGACACGGATACGCCTGTTTCGTGTGCCTCCTTATGAAGCGCTTCGGCGGACACGTGCCGATCTTGGCCCGAAAAGAGGAGCTTTGCCAAAG
>CAJHXI010000537.1_pt1 | contig 14432 bp, 13 predicted proteins | sample 9198411 | NCBI WGS metagenome assembly CAJHXI01 (sample SAMEA7708298, study PRJEB35096) | sediment metagenome | biome: marine neritic benthic zone biome [ENVO:01000025]; feature: sediment [ENVO:00002007]; material: shallow marine sediment [ENVO:03000034] sea grass bed [ENVO_01000059] ...
GGGCGTGTTCCAGTTGGAATCGTCGGGCATGCGCGACGTGCTGCGCCGGCTCAAGACGATCCGTTTCGAGGACATCATCGCCGTGGTCGCGCTCTACCGCCCCGGCCCGATGGACAACATCCCCAGCTTCGTGAGCCGCCACGACGGCGAGGAAAGTGTCGACTACCTCTACCCCACGCTCGAGGGCATCCTGGCCGAGACCTTCGGCATCATGGTCTACCAGGAACAGGTCATGCAGATCGCCCAGGAGCTGGCTGGTTACTCCCTGGGCGGCGCCGACCTCCTGCGCCGCGCCATGGGCAAGAAGATCAAATCGGAGATGGAGGCCCAGCGCCAGGGCTTCATCGAGGGTGCGGTGGCGCGCGGTGTGCCGCAACGAAAGGCCGAGACCATCTTCGCCCTGGTCGACAAGTTCGCCGGCTACGGCTTCAACAAGAGCCACGCCGCGGCCTATGCCCTGGTCGCCTATCAGACCGCGTTCCTGAAGGCCAACTATCCTGTCGAGTTCATGGCCGCCACCATGATCTACGACACGCACAACACGGATAAGCTCAATCAACATCGGCAGGAATTGCAGCGCCTCGGTATCGAGCTGCTGCCGCCGGACATCAACCGCTCCCAGGCGACATTTTCGGTGGAGCGCGGCGAGGGCAAGCCGGTGGCGATCCGCTATGGCTTGGCGGCGGTCAAGAACGTCGGCGCCGGGGCGATGGGCGCCTTGGTTCAGACGCGCGGCGAGAGCGGCCCTTTCAAGAGCGTGATGGATCTCGCGCGTCGTCTCGATGCGAGGCTGATCAATAAGCGCCAGGTCGAAAGCCTTGCCGCGGCCGGCGTATTCGACAACCTCGATTCCAACCGGGCTCGGCTTTTCGCGGCCGCCGAGACCCTGGTGCGCTGCGCCGCCGCCGAATCGCAGCGTCGCGAGTGTGGCCAAGGCCTGCTCTTCGATGGCGCGCAGGCGGAGGCCGAGCAGGACCGGCTGCAACTGCCACTCCTCGAGGATTGGCCGACGATGGAGCGCCTGCGCCATGAGTTCGAGGCGATCGGCTTTTATCTCTCGGCGCATCCGCTCGATGCCTATGGCGACAATCTGGCGAAGCTGGAGATCCTTCCCTACAGCGAGGTGTTACGAACCAACTTCTCCGGCCGCTGCAAGCTGGCGGGGATCGTCATCGGCAAACGCGAGCTCAACAGCCGCAAGGGCAACCGCATGGCCTTCGTGCAGTGCTCCGACGCCGGTGGGGTCTTCGAGGTGACGCTGTTTTCGGAGGTTCTCTCTCGCAGCCGCGACCTCCTCGATGCGGCCGAACCTCTGTTGTTCAATGTTACGGTGGAGTGGATGCCGGGGGCCGATCAGCCACGGCTGACCGTCCATGATTTGGAATCTCTGGAAAAACGAGCGGCCGAGGCGGCCCGCGGGCTCCGAGTTTTTCTCGACGCGGCTCCGGCACTGGATGCGGTTCGCGCATTGCTCGAGCGCGAGGGCAGGGGCCGAGGCAAGGTGGTTTTGTTGCTCGACCTGGAAGACGATCAGGAAGTAGAGATCGAGTTGCCCGGCGGCTACCGTCTGTCGCCCGCCGCACGTCAGGCGATCAAGGCCATCCCCGGTGTGGTCACACAAGATTTCTAAGCCCCGTTCCGGCTCGTCTCGACAGAGGGCCGTGACGGGGATTTTGCTTGCATTCACCGGCGGGTGAGGATATCACGCCGGCCAATCGTTACACCTCACACGCGGGTGAAGGCGGTCGGAGGGGAGACATCCCGAGGATCGCTCCGGTGTTCCTTCAAAGGAATGAACGCCCGCGGTGGCAAAACCGGAGAAAGATCATGGCGCTTCCGCACTTCACCATGCGTCAGCTTCTCGAAGCTGGCGTTCATTTCGGCCACACCACCCGTCGTTGGAATCCGAGGATGGCTCCTTTCCTCTTCGGTGTGCGCAACGGCGTTCACATCATCGACCTGGAGCAAACGGTCCCGCTTTTGCACCAATCATTGGTCGCCGTCCGGGACATCGTGGCCGCCGGCGGGCGGGTGCTCTTCGTCGGCACCAAACGCCAGGCGAGCGATCTCCTTGCGGATTCGGCCAAGCGCTGCGGCCAGTACTATGTCAACCATCGCTGGCTCGGCGGTATGATGACGAACTGGAAGACGATCTCCAATTCCATCAAACGCTTGCAGGTTCTCGAAGACCAGTTGGCTCAAGAGGACATCGGCCTGACCAAGAAGGAGCTGCTGAACCTGACCCGCGAGCGTGGCAAGCTCGACCGGGCGTTGGGCGGCATCAAGGAAATGGGCGGCCTGCCTGATGTGCTGGTCGTGATCGACACCAATAAGGAACATATCGCGGTCAAGGAAGCTGTGATTTTAGGTATTCCCGTCGTCGGTGTCGTCGATTCAAACTCCGATCCCGAGGGCGTGACCTATCCGGTGCCCGGCAACGACGATGCCACCCGGGCCATCAAGCTGTATTGCGACCTTCTGGCCGACGCGGTTCTCGACGGCATTCAGGTCGAGGTCGCGGCCAGTGGTGCCGACGTCGGCGAGGCCGAGGAAGGCCCGCAGGAAAGTCTGCCGGCCGAAGGCGAAGACGCAAAAGCCGCGACCGAGGCGGCTTCGACGAAAGAAAAGGCGGCGGAGGCTCCGGCGGAAGAAAAGCCAGCGGAGACTTCGACTGAGGAGAAGCCAGCGGAGACTTCGACGGAAGAGAAGCCAGCGGAGACTTCGGCGGAAGTGAAGCCAGCGGAGACTTCGGCGGAAGAGAAGCCAGCGGAGACTTCGGCGGAGAAGAAGCCAGCGGAGACTTCGGCGAATGAGCAGGCCGCCACGGAGGCGCCAAGCTCCGATGCTGCGAAGACGGAGGAGGCGCCTCGCAAGGCGGAAGAAGCTCCGGCAGCCGCCAAGGCCGAGGCCGCCGAAGCTCCTGAGGCGAGCCCTGATGAGAAGGGCGAAGCGCAGGCTGCCGAGGAGACCGGGAAGGTCGAGGAAAAGGCGGGCGCGTGAGGCCGGACGGGCCTCGCCCCGTTGATTTTGTCGGCTAAGATGGAACCGGTTTCGAGTTGTCGTATCAAATAGATAAAGGTGAGGGTTGAGACATGGCGGCAATTTCCGCGACGCTGGTCAAGGAGCTCCGGGAGATGACCGGAGCCGGCATGATGGACTGCAAGAAGGCGTTGACGGAATCCGATGGCGATCTCGAAGGCGCCAAGGATTGGCTCCGCAAGAAGGGGCTGTCGATGGCGGCCAAGAAGGCGGGTCGGGTCGCCGCTGAGGGCCTGGTCGGGGTCGCGCTGGACGGATCTCGTGGCGCCATCGTCGAGGTCAACTCGGAAACCGATTTCGTTGCCCGTAACGAGGCCTTTCAGACTTTCGTCAAGGACTGCGCCCGGCTCGCCCTCGACAGTGGGGACGATCTCGAGGTCTTGAAAGCGTCGGCGCATCCAAGCGGCGACGGCTCGCTCGATACCGTGCTGACCAACCTCGTTGCCAAGATCGGCGAGAACATGTCCATTCGCCGCGCGCGCGCGCTCTCGGTCGAGCAGGGTGCCGTCAGCGCGTACATCCATAACAAGGCGACACCTGAGCTGGGCAAGATCGGTGTCATCGTTGCCCTGTCCTCGAAAGCCGACCCGGCGCCACTGGCCGATCTGGGCAAGCAGATCGCCATGCACATCGCCAACACCGATCCGGCTTTCGTGGATCGCTCCAGCGTCACCGAGGAGGTGCTCGACAAGGAGCGGGAATTCTTGGCCGAACAGGCACGCGCCAGCGGCAAGCCGGAGGAGATCATCGCCAAGATGGTCGAGGGGCGCCTGCGCAAATACTACGAGGAGGTCTGTCTTCTGGAGCAGATTTTCGTCATCGACGGCGAGTCGAAGGTGGCGGATGTCATCGCCAAGGCGGGCAAGGATCTCGGCGCGGAGATCGAGATTGCCGGGTTCGCTCGCTTCAAGCTTGGCGAGGGTATCGAGAAGAAGGAAGACGATTTCGCCGCTGAAGTCGCCGCCGCGGCCGGCCAGCCCTGAGGGGCGGAGCCTGCGGCGCGAGGAGAAAAAAGGTAGACCCATGAGCAAAGATCGCCAAGGAGCACCCCGCTATCGGCGTGTGCTGCTGAAGATTTCGGGCGAGGCGCTCATGGGGGCCCAAAACTACGGCCTCGACTCGGGCATGATCCAGCAGATCGCAAAGGACGTGGCTGAGGTTCAAGCCACCGGCGTACAAGTCTGCCTGGTGGTTGGCGGCGGCAACATCTTTCGCGGCTTCAGCGGGGCGGCCCAAGGCATGGAGCGGGCGACCGCCGACTATATGGGCATGTTGGCGACGGTGATCAACGCGCTGGCCGTGCAGAGCGCCTTGGAAGCTCTGGGGGTCGACACCCGCGTTCAGTCGGCGATCCCGATGGCCACCGTCGCAGAGCCCTATATTCGCCGGCGCGCCGTGCGCCATATGGAAAAGGGGCGTGTCGTCATCTTTGGCGCGGGGACAGGCAACCCCTTCTTCACCACCGATACCGCAGCGGCCCTGCGGGCCTCCGAGATGGGCTGCGACCTCTTGCTCAAGGGCACCAAGGTCGATGGGGTCTACGACTCCGATCCGGCGGAGAATGACAAGGCCGAGCGTTATGAAACGCTCTCCTACATGGACGTGTTTCGGCGCGATCTTGGCGTCATGGACCATGCCGCGATATCCTTGGCGCGTGAAAATCGCATTCCAATTGTCGTCTTCTCCATATACGATCCCGGAGCTTTCTTGGAGGTTCTGTGCGGTGGAGGCCGCTTTACCATCGTAAAAGACGGGGCATAGCCATGGCAGATCCGGATGTAAAGGACCTGAAGCGGCGCATGCACGGCGCGATCGACGCTCTGAAGCGCGAGTTCGGCGGTTTGCGAACAGGCCGGGCGTCGGTGAGCTTGTTGGAGCCAATCGTGGTCGAAGCCTATGGATCCAGCATGCCGATCAATCAGGTCGGCTCCATAGCGGTGCCCGAGCCGCGTACTGTCAATGTGCAGGTATGGGACAAGACGCTTGTCGGTGCGGTCGAGCGTGCCATTCGCGATTCCGGCCTCGGCCTGAATCCGGCCTCCGACGGGCAACTGGTGCGTGTGCCGATACCGGCGCTCTCGGAAGAGCGCCGGGTGGAGCTTACGAAGATCGCCGGCAAGTATGCCGAACAGGCCCGTGTCGCGGTGCGCAACGTGCGGCGGGACGGCATGGAGCAGCTCAAGCGAATGGAAAAGGACGGGGAAATCTCGCAGGACGAACATCACCTCTGGTCGGAGGAGATCCAGCAGATGACCGATGATCATATCAGCGAGATCGATGCCCTTGCCGCCCAGAAGGAAGAAGAGATTCTGCAAGTTTAGACCAACGGTTTTCGGTGTCCCCTCGGAACGCTAGAACCCACAGGATCGAGAGCACGAGCAAGGCCATGAGCCTAGCCCCCGTAATCGCGGAGCGAGATATTCCCAAGCATGTCGCCATCATCATGGATGGCAACGGCCGTTGGGCGCGCGCGCACGGCATGCCCAGAACCCTGGGCCACCGTCAAGGCGCCGAGGCCGTCCGCCGCACGATCGAGGCGGCGGGCGAGTTCGGGATTTCCTATCTCACGCTCTTCGGCTTCTCATCGGAGAACTGGCAACGCCCGGCCGACGAGGTGCGCGACCTTATGGGACTGCTGCGGCGCTATCTGCGGAGCGAGCTGGCCGAGATCCGTAAGAATGGCATTCGCTTGAGATTCGTTGGAGATCTCACTCGACTTCCGCCCGATATCGTCGCGACGATCCGCGAGGCCGAGGATTTGACCGATGCCGGTAGCGGATTGAATTTGACCATCGCGCTCAGCTATGGCGGCCGGCAAGAAATCGTCAGTGCGGCAAAGCGTCTGGCCGAGCGCGCAGTGGCGGGAGAGATTGATCCGGCCGCGATCGACGAGCAACTATTCGAGCGCGAGTTGCTGACCTTGGGATTGCCGGACCCCGATCTGATGATTCGTACCAGCGGTGAGCAGCGAATCAGCAATTTTCTGTTATGGCAGTCGGCCTATAGCGAGCTCGTCTTCGTTGACAAATACTGGCCGGACTTCGGGAAGGAGGATCTCGAGGCGGCCATCGAAGAGTACGCCCGTCGAGACCGTCGCTATGGCGCCCGGCCGGATAGCAAGTAACCCCTCCAGCGGAGACCTGGTAAAGCGCATCGCCTCGGCGCTGGTGCTGGCGCCGCCAGTCCTTGCGGCGCTCTATGCCGGCCCTCCCTATAGCGATGTCCTCGTGTTCGTGGCTGCGATCCTGATGGTTTGGGAGTGGAGTAAGGTAACCGGTGGCCGCACCTGGGAGCCCGTAACGGCTCTTGCCGTGGGCACGGTCGGCTTGGCGATTGTCGCCGGTGTGATGGGATCCTACCAAATCTCTCTCTGGTTGCTCGCCGTCGGCGTCATGGGGACTGTGGCGCTGCTGGCGCGCTCGAGCGTCACGCGGGCGACTTGGTTGGCTTTCGGGGTTTGCTATGTGGGATTGGCATGCCTGGCGTTTCAGTGGCTTAGAGTGCAAAGCCTCGAGTTGATTATCCTATTGTTGGTCGTCGTCTGGGCGACCGACATCGCTGCATACTTCGTGGGTCGCCAGGTCGGCGGCCCGAAGCTCGCGCCAACTATCAGCCCGAAGAAGACCTGGTCCGGCCTATGCGGCGGCATTGGCGCCGCGGCTCTGGCAGCCGCGCTGACGGCCTTGGCCGTTGGCTGGCACCCGGCAAAGGCGGCAGCCTTGGGGGGATGCCTGGCCGTGGTGTCGCAGGGCGGTGATCTTTTGGAATCGCAGCTCAAACGACAGCATGGTGTCAAGGACGCCAGCCGGCTCATCCCCGGACACGGTGGGGTGCTGGATCGGGCCGATGGCCTCATGGCCGCGGGGCTTGTCATGGGGGTTGCGATGTGGTTCACCGGACCTTAAAGGAAGAACGGGGGCCGCTTGCGAATGCGAGATCTGAAGGATGCCCGATCGATAACCATCCTAGGTTCGACTGGATCGGTCGGGTGCAATACGGTGGACCTGGTCAAGCGCAGCGGAGGCGCTTTCCGGGTTGTCGCCCTGACCGCGAACACGGCGGTCGAGGAATTGGCGAGACAAGCCATCGACTTGGGCGCGGAGCTCGCGGTCGTTGCCGACGAAGCCCGATATGAGGATCTAAAACGCCGCCTGTCCGGTAGTGGGGTGGAGGCGGGCGCGGGGATGAGCGGCCTCTTGGAGGCTGCCGGACGACCATCGGATGTCGTCATGGCGGCGATCGTCGGAGCGGCCGGTCTGCCGCCCACCCTGGCTGCGATCGAGCGCGGCGCGGTCGTCGGCCTGGCAAACAAGGAGCCCCTGGTCTGTGCTGGTCGGCTGATGATCGATGCTTGCACACGGAACAGCGCCAGGCTGATCCCCGTCGATTCGGAACACAACGCCATCTTCCAGGTTCTCGAGGAGCGTCACCGTGCCTCGGTCAAGCGCATCATCCTGACCGCATCGGGTGGCCCTTTTCGACGCACGCCCCTGCGAGAGATGGCCCAGATTACGCCGGCGCAGGCCGTCGCCCACCCCAACTGGGACATGGGAGCCAAGATATCGGTCGATTCGGCGACCATGATGAACAAAGGCCTGGAGTTGATCGAAGCCAGATATCTCTTCGATTTGCCGGAGGATCAGATCGACATACTGGTGCACCCGCAATCGGTCATCCATTCGCTGGTCGCTTACGACGATGGCTCGGTCTTGGCGCAGCTCGGTCAACCCGACATGCGAACGCCGATCAGCTATGCGATGGCCTGGCCGGCGCGCATGCAGACCCCGGTGGAGGAGCTCGATCTGGCTCGTATTGCCAAGCTCACATTCGAGGCGCCGGACCACGAGAGGTTTCCGGCGATGGGACTGGCGAGGGCCAGTCTTCGAGAGGGGGCCTGCGCTCCGATCGTGTTGAATGCGGCGAACGAGATCGCCGTGGAGGCGTTCCTTGCGGGACAGATCGGTTACCTTGATGTGGTCGACGTCGTGGCGCGGGCCTTGGAACAGGCGCCGCGCGTGCCGGTCGATGACTTGGAGGCTGTTCTCGACATCGACCGCACGGCCCGGCGCCAGGCCATCGATTTGCTTCCGATTTGTGCCGATTGATGCTACCCATGTTGCCGAGCATGGCCTTGTCGATGCGGTGGAACGATTTCTTAATCAGCCAGCGTTAATCGAGAAGGGTAATGGTGCGGGCGTCTGCGCGTAGCGTCGGCGCACAAGGATCGATCGAAGACGGCGATTGGCTCGAAATGAAGATGATAAATGCAATGTTATCAGGTCGTTGAAGAATGGATTTCATAACGGATGTTACCGGGCCGATCATTCCCTTCCTGATCATTCTGACCGTGCTCGTGTATGTTCACGAGATGGGTCACTATATCGTCGCCCGGCTTTGCGGGGTGCGGGTCGAGGTTTTCTCGATCGGATTCGGACCCGAGATCTTCGGCTGGACCAATAAGCGCTCGGGCACGCGCTGGAAAATCAGCCTGATCCCGCTGGGCGGATATGTGAAGATGTTCGGCGACCTCAATGCCGCCAGCATGCCCGACGAGACCTTGGAGCTGACGGAGGAGGAGAAGGCACACGCCTTTCCGCACAAGACGCTGGGCCAACGGTCCTGGATCGTCGCCGCCGGCCCATTGGCAAACTTCGCCTTCGCCATCGTCCTTCTCGCCGGTCTGTTCGTCACCGTGGGCCAACCCTTCACGCCGGCAGTGGTCGACGCCGTCCTGCCCGATAGCGCGGCGCAAGCGGCCGGTATCCAGCCCGAGGATCGAATCGTCGCCATCGAGGGTGAGGAGATCGAGCGGTTCGAGGAGCTGGAGCGGATCATATCGCTGAGCGCCGGCAAGGAACTGCGGATCGACGTCGAGCGCGGTGGCGAAAGGATCGAGCTGTTGGCCACGCCTCGGCAGACGATCAAAGAGGACATCTTCGGCAACAAGCACGAGTCGGGCCTGCTCGGTGTTCAGAGCCTGCGCATGGAGTTCTCGGTGCATCCGATCCATGTCGCTCTTTGGCGCGCGACGACCGAGACCGTCTCGACGACCGGCGACGTGCTCGTCGGGGTTTGGCAGATCATCTCGCAGCAACGCAGCTTCGAGGAACTTGGTGGGCCGATCCGAATCGCTCAAATGTCGGGCCAGGTCGCGAAAATCGGCATCGCAACTACGATCAGTTTCATGGCCCTTCTATCCATCAATTTAGGATTGATAAATCTCTTTCCGATCCCGATCCTGGACGGTGGTCATCTTCTCTTCTACGGCATCGAAGCGTTGCGCGGCCGCCCTCTGGGCGAGAAGGCGCAAGAATATGGTTTTCGGATCGGGTTGGCTCTGGTAATGAGCTTGATAATTGCGGTTACTTGGAACGACTTCGTCCATATCGAGTTCGTCGACTTCGTGCGCGAATTGGTAGGCTGAGGTCAGAAGACCGTGGAGGGGGATTGACGTTGTACCGCAGCCAAATAGGTTGGCTTGCCTGTTCTGTTTTTTGCCTATGGTATGTCGCTTGCGTGTTGTCGGTACCAAGTGTCGCCTTGGCGCAATCCCTCCTCGAAGGCGGGCGGATCGAGGCGATCAAGGTCGAAGGCTCTCAGCGTATCGAGCCGGCCACTGTACGATCCTACATGCGGTTGAATCCGGGCGACCCCTTCGATCCGGAACGCCTCGACGCCTCATTGAAAAACATTTTCAGCACCGGTCTTTTCGCCGATGTGGCGCTTAGCCGAGCAGGCGACGTTCTGGTCGTCACCGTGGTCGAGAACCCGATCATCTCTCAAATCGCCTTCGAGGGTAACGATCGCATCGACGACGAGACCCTGAGCAACGAGGTCCAGCTTCGATCCCGGCTCGTCTTCACGCGCACCAAGGCGCAACAGGATGTGCAGCGCATCCTCGATATCTATCGCCGCTCGGGCCGCTTCGCGGTCACGGTCGAGCCGAAGGTGATCCAGCTCGAGCAGAACCGGGTCGATCTCGTGTTCGAGATCAACGAGGGTCCGCTGACGACGATCAAGGCCATTAACTTCGTCGGCAACATCGCTTTTTCGGACTCCGACCTCGAGGATGAGATCGCCTCGGCGGAGTATTCCTTTTGGAATTTTCTGACGACGACGGATACCTACGACCCGGACCGTCTCGCCTTCGATCGCGATTTGTTGCGGCGTTTCTATCGGAACGAGGGCTATGCCGACTTCACCGTGCTATCGGTGGTGGCCGAGCTGACAGAGGACCGCGAGGAGTTTCTCATTACCTTCACCGTCGACGAAGGCGAGCGCTACAAGTTCGGGACTTCCGATTTCATCGTCGGCCTGCGCAATTTGGAGCCGGAGAGCCTGAGACAGTACATCGCCTATGATGAAGGCGATTGGTTCAATGCCTCTCTGGTGGAGAAGACCTCGATTAGTATCATCGACGCGCTCGGCAACCTCGGGTTTGCCTTCGTCGAGGTGAACCCGCAGGTCGACAAGGACGACGAGGAGAGGATCATCAATCTCACCTTCGAGATCATTGAAGGTCCGAAGGTCTTCGTTGAGAGAATTGATATCGAAGGTAATTTCCGCACCCTCGATAAAGTCATTCGCCGGGAATTCCGCCTGGTCGAGGGTGACGCCTTCAACGTTACGAAGTTGCGGCGTTCGCGCGATCGGATTCAAAACCTCGGGTTCTTCAGCTCGGTCGACCTGGAGGACGAGCCGGGGAGCCAACCCGACCGCGCCGTGGTCAAGGTGACGGTAGAAGAGCAGTCGACCGGCAACCTCAGCTTCGGTATCGGCTTTTCGTCCGCGGCGGGGCCGATCGGCAACGTCGGCATTCAGGAACGCAACCTGCTTGGCCGTGGCCAGGACCTTCGCGCCAATGTCCGCGTTGCCGGCTCTGAGACCCAGGCTCGAATCGGTTTCACCGAGCCTTACTTTCTCGACCGTGATGTCTCTGCCGGTTTCGACGTATTCCGAATCTCTCAGGACCGTGACGAGAGTTCCTTCGATCTGGAGCGGATCGGCGGGTCGCTGCGGTTCGGCTACAGTCTTTCGGAGAACATCCGCCACGTCGTCCGATACTCCCTGGAGTATCGCGATATCGGAGGTTTGAGCCTCGGTACCTCCGACGTGATCCGCGATGAGCAAGGCAGCGAGTATCGCTCCATCCTAGGCAGCGAATTGAAGTACGACACGCTCGACAATCGCTTCGATCCACGATCCGGGTTCGTCGTCAAGCTGCGAACCGATCTTGGGGGGCTTGGTGGTGACTCACGCTTCGTCAAGGGCGAGTTGACGGGCGGCTATTACATTCCCATAACCCGGGATTGGACACTGGCGCTTCGCGGCGGCGCAGGGCAGCTCACCCCGATCTCCGACGATACCTCGGTGCTCGATCGGTTTTTCCTTGGCGGCTCCGATCCACGCGGCTTCGAGTTCGCGGGCATCGGGCCGCGAGATGTCAATGGCAACGACTCCCTTGGCGGCGAGCACTATTACAAGGGGACCGTCGAGATGAGTTTTCCCTTGGGGCTGCCTGAAGACTTGGCAATCAGAGGGCGCCTGTTCTCCGATGTTGCATCGGTCTGGGATGTGGACGATCGCGGAACCGGTGCTGATATCGAGGATTCCTCGGCGCCCCGCGTGACGCTCGGCGGAGGCATATCATGGAATTCCCCCTTTGGACCGGTTATCGTCGACCTCGGCTTCCCGGTTATCAAAGAAGATTTTGACGAGAAGGAAATCCTGAGTTTCAGCTTCGGCACACAATTCTAGGACGAATGAGCAGGCACACCCCCAATCGACGACCCCTGGCTGCAGGGATTGCGGCGGCTGTGGTGCTCTGGGTGCTGGTCTTGCCGCTCGGTACCGTGCTGGCGCAGACGCCCGCGCCCACACCCCGTATCGGGATCCTGGATGTGCAGCGAATTCTCGGCGAATCCGTTGCCATGCGGGCGCTGTCCCAAGAGTTGGAAGGACTCAGGATCCAGCACCAGTCGGACCTGCGGGACGGAGAAAAGGTCATTCGCGAGGCCGACCGCAGCCTGGCCTTGGAGCGCCCCAATCTCGAAGCGCCGGTCTATGCGCGAAAACGCCGCGAGCTTGAAATGCAGGCAACGACACTGCAACGCGAGTTTCAGGAAAAAATGCGTGCCGCCGATGCGACCTTTCGTCAGGGTATGGCTCAGATCCAAGAGCAGCTGACCTTGGTCGCACAGGAGATCGCAACCGAAAGAAAGCTCGACATCGTGCTGGCTAAGGCCACGATCGTCCTGGTTCGCCCCGAGTTGGAGATTACCGATGCGGCGTTGGCCCTCCTCAATCAGCGCATGCCGCGCGTGCGGCTGCCCGGTCTGGAGACGTCGTCACCGTGACGACAAGGAAGAGGGGGGCCTTGCTTTTGCAAGTGGTGCCGCCCATCTTTCAGAGACGTTGACGAGGTCTCTCGGCTGCTGCTGAGCCGGGCTCGGAGGAAAATCTTGCTCTCGGGGATTGCAGGCCAGGCCTTTTTAGGGGATCTTTCGATCATCGTTTTGGGAAGGGCAGAGATTAAATCGGACCTGCAACGCATTTGCACAGGCCATTGGTGCGGTTTGGTCAAATGGGATAACCGGGGCAGCTTAGGGGCAGCTTACAAAGGGGAACGCCGCTTGAAGGGCGACCAAAGAACGTTTTGCCGATCGGTGAAGGTTCTCAGTAGGCTTGGAACGGGCGTTGGCCACGAGCTGATAATAGCGCGCAATGAGTGAGCAAGCTATCGCAGAAAGACCAGGGGTGGCGTTGGATCTCCACGAAATCATGGAGATGATCCCGCACCGATACCCGTTCTTGATGATCGATCGGATCGAGGAGGTGCGCCTGGATGAGAGCGCACTCGGCATAAAAAACGTCACTATCAACGAGCCCTATTTTCAGGGCCACTTTCCCGGGCATCCGATTATGCCGGGGGTTCTTATCATCGAGGCGATGGCGCAGACCGCGGCGGTGTGTGCCGTGGCCACATTCGGCTCGGAAGCGCAGGGCAAGCTCGTCTATTTCATGACTATAGACGAGGCGCGGTTCCGTAAACCGGTGGTTCCCGGCGACACGTTGGAGATCTACGTCACGAAAATAAAATCGCGACGCAACGTGTGGAAATTTCGAGGACAGGCGCGGGTGCGCGATGCCGTGGTATCGGAGGCCGAGTTTTCGGCCATGATCGTAGACCGGTGATCTCTGGTTCCTGACCTCAAGCTCGATCCTGCCGCAGCGGTTTTCGAGAGCGACCACCACCTCTTTATCGATGCTGCGGATGTGTTTGCCGCCGTGGGGTGGGCGACCCGCATTTGACAGTTCTGTCGCAATTTATTAGGAAAGCTACATACAATAAGAAAAAGGTTTTCTGGGAGGGGGCTCGTGAAAGAGAATATCTTCAACCTCGTCGCTCATCCTCTTTTTCTTTTATCCCTCGGAGTGGTTTTCGCGCTGATCGCGAACATCCTTCGTGACCGCCGGCTGGAAAGAGAGCAGCGCGCTGAGGGCGGCGACACTGCGCAGGATGAAGAGGTGCTGCCGCGTCTGGCGGGCGAACCAGTTTCAAGCGCCGGGAAGTCACGCCTTTCCGATTGATGCTCGATGCACCGGGTAAACACGGGTGACGGCGGCCGCTGTCGTTGCTGTCGTTACACGACGGTTACTCGGCGCCTTGGAAGGTGTTAGACTTCCTCATGCAATTTTTTGCTGGTGATCAATCTTGGCAGGATTGGAAAGGCCCGCGCCATGTACAAGAAGGTTTTGGTATCTTTAGACGGCACCGAACCGTCCGAGCACGCTCTCGACGCCGCCATCGACATCGCCAAGCGCTATGGTGCTCAGCTCACGCTCGGCCATGCGCTCTTGCGCGATGCGTCGATCGCCGATTTGAGGGACGTGGCGGCACGATCCGGATTCCTGGAGCAAGTGACCGACGACTTGGCTAGCGCAGAGGTCGTCCCGACCGTTGGGGCGCCCGGCGCCGGAGTGCCCGTGGTGGTCATTCCGGACGCCACATTCGAGAAGATCGGAGAATTGTTGCTGGAAAATGCCGATGCCCGAGCCCGCGATCAGGGCCTCGAGGATGTCGCGAGCGTGTTGTTGGAAGACGACCCGGGCCCGGCCATTCTCGACTTTGCGAAGACAAATGCCATCGATCTCGTGGTCGTCGGCTCGCGCGGCTATGGAGATATCAAAAGCCTGTTTCTAGGCAGCGTGTCGCACAAGGTCGTGGAAGGCTGCGAGTGCCCGTGCCTGGTGGTCAAGTAGAAATCGACGCCTGGCGCGCGGAAGGTTGATAACAATCGCTTCCCGCTCCGATAGTCGGTCGCCGCGCGTGCTCTATCGATAGCGCCGATAGGCCGCCGTGAACCCGGTGAGCGTCAGCTCCCCATCGAAAA
>CAJHXI010000630.1_pt1 | contig 13878 bp, 13 predicted proteins | sample 9198411 | NCBI WGS metagenome assembly CAJHXI01 (sample SAMEA7708298, study PRJEB35096) | sediment metagenome | biome: marine neritic benthic zone biome [ENVO:01000025]; feature: sediment [ENVO:00002007]; material: shallow marine sediment [ENVO:03000034] sea grass bed [ENVO_01000059] ...
ACGATCGGCACCGTGACCTCGGGGATGATCTTCGCCAGGGCCTCGCTCGACTCGGGATCGGGGCAGGAGATGACGTTGACGCCGCGATGGCGAAGCCCCAAGGACTTCAGGATCTCGAACCCGGCCTTGACCTCCTCGACCGGGTCGGCGGAGAGCGAGACCCGTATGGTATCGCCGATGCCCGCCCACAACAGCGCCCCCAGGCCGATCGCGGACTTGATGGTCCCCGATCGGAGCGCGCCCGCCTCGGTAATGCCGAGATGCAATGGATAGTCGCAGGCCTCCGCAAGGCCTTGATAAGCCGCGACTGCAAGGAACACATCGGAGGCCTTGCACGAGATCTTGAACTCCTCGAAGTCGTTGTCCTCGAGAATGCGAATGTGGTTCAGCGCCGATTCGATCATGGCCTCGGGACAGGGCTCGCCATATTTCTCGAGCAGGTCGCGTTCGAGCGAGCCGGCGTTGACGCCGATGCGCATCGAACAGCCGTGATCCTTCGCCGCCTTGATCACCTCGCGGACACGTTCGGCCGAGCCGATGTTTCCCGGGTTGATCCGCAAGCAGGCCGCGCCTGCCTCGGCCGCCTCGATCGCCCGTTTGTAGTGAAAGTGAATGTCGGCGACGATCGGCACCGTGACCTCGGGGATGATCTTCGCCAGGGCCTCGCTCGACTCGGGATCGGGGCAGGAGATACGCACGATGTCCGCCCCCGCGGCTTCCAGGGCGCGGACTTGCGCGATCGTCGCTTGAATATCGGTCGTCGGCGTGTTGGTCATGGACTGAACCGAGATCGGAGCATCACCACCAACGGTGACGGATCCGATGTGATCTGCCGGGATTGCCGGCGATAGATATCGCGATAGGGGCGAACGCTCATATCTGCACTCTCCTTGGCGATAATCCGGCCCACACCCCGATGATCGGCCTTGCGCCGCGTTCTGCGTAGGTGGAACGGCGGCGTTACTCTACACTGGAACGTTCAGCAAGCAAGCTGCCTGGATCGAGGGAGATGTTGCGCCGCACGGCGCCCACCGGGCCCAGCGAGGGGAGCTTCAGCCCGTCGAGGAAAATCTCGAGGCCGCCCGCATTGCCGGTGAGCAACGTCAAACCCTCGCGGTCGGGCGCACGATAGATATCGCCCGGCCGTAAGACCCGGGTCAAAAGCAGCTCGCCATCGGCATCGCGCACTTGAACCCAACTGTCCTGCGTTGCCTGCAACACGACCCGCGCGTCGACATTCTCCTGGCCAAAGATCGCCGAGACCGCACCGGTTTCATTGGCCTCCTCGGGAGACGGAACCGGTACGGCGGTGTCGGCAGCCGCAATCACCCGTTCGGAATCGAAAGGCGCCCCACTTGCCGCCTCACCTCCACCATCGGCAGCGGTGGGTGGGGCCGGTGGTGGGCTGGGCAAGTCTTCAAGCACGCCGGCCAAATCGTCGATCGGTGAAGACTGGGGCCCCGGCAACCCCACCGTCGACCCCAAATCCGGCTCCGGATCCGTCACGTCCACGGACTCGCTCAAGGCCGAGATGCGGGCCTCGCCCGGCTCCGACACGACAGGGGGCTCCGTCTCCTCCGCCGGGTCGGGAATAGGGGCCGCAGCCAGCTCCGGCTCGGGTGCGTCGACGGCAAGATCGCCATCGGCGGCTCCATCCATGCTCTCCGGATCAGTCATGTCCCCCGAGCCAGCGGGACTCTCATCGGCCTCGGCCGGACTTTCACCGGCCGCAGCCGGCTCAGCCGGCGTCTCCAACAAGGCGAATGTTTCTTGCTCAACGTCCTCCGATACCAACGGCGTGGGGTCCGAAGTCGTCGGCTCGGGCACCTCCGGAATGGCCTGCGGTTGGGGCGCCGCCGGGGGTACATCCACCTCGGGGCTCGATGGCAACTCCAACACGGCACCGTCCTCCGGCGCTGCCGCGTCTTGCTCCGCTCCCCCCACAAGGCTCGCCAAGCGATCGGGCAGCTCGGGCACCAAATCGAGCACACCGCTCGGGCGCTCGCGTAGATAATACCAGCCACCATAAGCCAGCGCGGCCGTCAACAGGCCGATGAGCAAGAGCGCGGCACCCGGGATTCGGGTCTCCTGCTCGGGCGTTGGAAATGTCAGATTGCCCTCGACCTTGGGACGATCCCGCTCCTGCCGGTAGCCTTGAATGGCGCTATCGGGATCCATCCCCAGAAAGTCGGCATAGGTTCGCACGAACCCGGCAGCGTATGCCGGGCCCGGCAAGCGATCGAAATTCCCCTTCTCGATGGCATCGAGATAGAAGTAGCGGATTCGCAAGATCTGCGAGACCTGCTGCAGGTCGAGACCGTTTTCCTCACGGGTGCGCTTTAAAGCGCGGCCGATGGTTTCCTGCTGAACCTCGATTTCGGGGATCGCCTCGAAATCGTCGACCCGCGCGGTTGCGTTGCGCGACTTGAAGAGCGCCACGGACAAGCCTCTCGAACTGCCTTCGTCCGAACCATCGGACGGTCGAAGATATCTACCAGCCCCCTTATGGCCCCACGTGATGGAGGCCGATCCCTCTTCTAGCAAATTCGCCGAATTATGGACAAGGCGGAAGGAATTTCCCAGCCCTCAATCGGTGTCCAGTCCATAAGCGGTATGGAGGGTTCGCAGGGCAAGCTCGGTGTATTCCTCGGCGACCAGCACCGCCACCTTAATTTCCGATGTCGAAATGACCTGAATGTTGATGCCCTTTTCAGCCAGCGCCTTGAACATCGATTGCGCGACACCGGCATGACTGCGCATGCCCACGCCGATGACGGAGACCTTGGCGACATCGGCATCGGAGAGCAATTTCCGGTAGCCGATCGCCTCGCGCTCGGACTCGAGAGCGGCAACGGCGCGATCGAGATCGGCCATGGTCACGGTGAAGGTGAGATCGGTTCGCCCCGAGTCCACCGACACGTTCTGCACGATCATGTCGACGTTTATGGCCGCCTCGGCTAGGGGACCGAAAATGCGGGCGGCGACGCCGGGCTGATCCAGCACGCCTTGAAGGGTGATCTTGGCTTCGTCCCGGCTGTAGGCGATGCCGCTTACGACTGCTTCTTCCACGATCTCATCCTCATCTACGACCAGGGTCCCGGAAACCTCCTCGAACGAGGAAAGAACCTGCAGGCGTACGCCTTTTTTCATCGCCATTTCGACCGAGCGCGTCTGCAACACCCGAGCACCCTGGGATGCCATCTCGAGCATCTCCTCATAGGTTATACGCTCCAGCTTCCGCGCCCTGGCGACGATGCGCGGGTCGCAGGTGTAGACCCCGTCGACATCGGTGTGAATATCGCAGCGGTCCGCACCCAGGGCCGCGGCCAGGGCCACCGCCGAGGTATCGGAGCCGCCCCGGCCCAAAGTCGCGATCCGGCCCTGGTCGGTAATCCCTTGAAAGCCCGGGACCACCGCCACCTCGCCCGTGGAGAGGCGGCGTTCCAACTCCGTCGTGCCGATGTTGAGGATGCGTGCCGATCCATGCGCCCCATCGGTCTCGATCGGGATCTGCCATCCCTGCCAGGAGCGAGCGGCCACACCCATGTCCTGCAGCACCACCGCCAAGAGGCCCGAGGTGATCTGCTCGCCGGAAGAAACCACGGTATCGTACTCGCGCAAATCGGCCAGGGCTGCTGCCTCGTGCACTTGGTCGATCAGCCGGTTTGTCACCCCCGCCATCGCGGAGACGACGACGGCGACCTCGGTGCCCTTTTGCACCTCTGCCTTGACGCGCGCGCCGACGGCGTGAATTCGCTCGAGGCCATCGACGGAGGTGCCGCCGAACTTCATGACGATGCGAGCCATGGATTTCCCAGTTTCCGAGGCTTCGCGGCAAGGCTTGCCGGCTGGAAGGTGGCCATCCATACTCGCAATCGCGGCGGGTGACAAGAGCGCCTAGAAGATCGCGAGGGCGGACTATTCCTAAGTGTTCCTGGGTTTGACGAATCTTGCTGCCGAGGGCGGCATTCTGCCAAAATAGAAGGGCTCGGAGAACGGCGCTTTTTCGCGAGGCTTATCAAATATGCCCTCGTACTCCCCTGCGAATTGCGGCCATGGGTGCTGAGAACGCGGGACGTTGGTGGCGACACCACCGTGAATCTGATGAAATGATCCCTCTCCCAATAGCACGACCGGGCAAAATGAGGGGCATCTTTTAACACGGTCAAGAAATTCGTGGTTGACGAGACCCCCGCCCGGCGACCGAAATCTCTCGTCAAAACCCCCCATTTTAATGAAGGTCTTACGACGCATGCTGAACCAACTGCATTCATCCGGCATGCCACCCAGGAACCCTTGATGGGAGGATTGCGCGAGTGCCGCAATCTCGAACAATCGATACCCGTCGACCCGCCAATCAATCGAGTTCAGCAACCGATCTTCTTCGGTTTGATCGTATCCTTTTTCCACCGTTACATTTTGCACATCCGGACCAAGATGCCAGGCGAGCGCACACACGAAAGGATTCGCAAAGGTTTCCAACGCCTTGAGACCAGTCGCGACAAGCCCCGGCGTAACCATCCGCGCGCCATCGACGATGACCGAAATGAACTGGCCGCTTGCAATTCGAGCTCCGAAATTGACCGCACAAGCGGGAGATGGCGATTTTGTCTCGAAGAAGTGATATTTGAAATTGCTACCGAACTGTCGCACTCGGGCCTCGCCCAATGGCCGCGCCGAACCGTTATCGATCGCAATGACGTCGTAGTCACTGTCGGAGACGCCCTTTTGATATATCGTACTGAGCGTATACAAAGTACGTTCAGCTTCTCTAATCATATTATAAAAAATTACTACTATAGACATTCTTGGATTGCGGTCGCGAGTTTTTCTCATGTCAAATTTTCATCTCTGCGTAATTCTCTTAATCAAGGAGATGCTTACGAGTTTTTCGTAAATCTTGTTACCGGAGCTCTGACTATGAGGATCTTCCTCCTCGGGCGAATAATCGGCCTTGAGTCGTTGGTCATAAAAGTGGAGCGGCGCGGTTGGATCGCCGCGCAGTCCAAGATCTCGAGCCACTTCGTTGAGCGCACGAACATAGACGACGGGCGGCCAGTCAAAACACAAGAGTGGGATCACAAATCGTCTAGCATAGTCCAGTAGCTTGAGATTATAGATTTCCCAGAGGTCCAAGGGTGATAGTTGCGGCTCCAAACCAGGGCGTCTAGAGAGAGATTCAGCGACCGCATGTGGGTTGCGGAAGGTTCCCACAAGACGCATGTTTGGATCGCCATCGAGCCAAAACGGCAATGTCAGCAGCGTGCGGGGGTCTTTAAATCCCCAAGGTTCACGAGCACAATAGCTCGCGATATGCCGATCTCTACGGCGCTGTAGAGCCGCGTTCCAGCTCACACGCTCCGGTGGCCTGTCCCAAGATCCACCGTTGAACGCTAGAACCTCATCGTTAATTTCCCGCAACTCAATATTCTCTTTGTTTCCCTTGCGATTGTGGGGAGCCGAGTTGACAACATCGCCTAGATAAAGTCCGCGCTCTTCAAGGCAGCCAGCGAGACAACTTGTCCCACTTCGATGCATTCCTAAGATGCATACAATAGGGCTCCGAGGGAGAGCTTTCGGCCGTTCCTTGGCTATTGCGGGGCCTTTGAGATCGGAGCTGTCGCTGTATTCTTGGGTCATGGACAATGATCGTCGCGGAAATCGTACATCACCATTCTAAATAAACAAAATCTCTAAACAACGAATTCGTTTCCAGCGCTATAAATCACGCCGCGTTGAGAGTTGCTTCTCTACATATCTATTATGATGAGCCTTGGCCTTAGACACTCGTGCGATTCTATTATGATGAGCCTTGGCCTTAGACACTCGTGCGATCAAAAACGGTGTTTACGGGGCAATCGAGCCGTCCTCTTAGTAAGGAGAGATCAATTCCTCATCCGCGCTCGAGGCCATCGACGGAGGTGCCACCGAACTTCATGACGATGCGAGCCATGGATTTCCCAGTTTCCGAGGCTTCGCGGCAAGGCTTGCCGGCTGGAAGGTGGCCATCCATACTCGCAATCGCGGCGGGTGACAAGAGCGCCGAAACCGACGTCTTAAGATACCGAGGCACCAAGGTGCAAAGCAGCCGACGGACCAAGCAGAGCACACCGCGCAACGCATCGGCTAAAGCCTCGAAAGACGCCCGAGGCGCTTCGGTCGACCCGCAGGAGATCGAGAAATTCACCGCCCTCGCCGAAGCGTGGTGGGACCCGAACGGTGAATTCCGCCCGCTGCACCGCCTCAATCCGACACGCCTGCGCTACATTCGTGACCAAGCCAGCCGGCATTTTGGACTCGAGGCAGATACGCTGAGACCGTTCGAGGGCTTGCGGGTCCTCGATATCGGCTGCGGCGGCGGGCTTTTGGCCGAACCCATGACCCGTCTCGGCGGCTCGGTCACCGCCATCGACGCCTCGGAGAGAAACGTCACCGTCGCCGCTCACCACGCCCGGCTCTCGAAACTGAAGATCGGCTACCGGGCCACCACCGCCGAAGCCCTGGCCGAGGAAGGCCAAGTCTTCGATATCGTCCTCAACATGGAGGTGGTCGAGCATGTCGCCGACTTGAACAGCTTTCTCGCGGCCGCGACGTCGTTGCTCGCGCCAGGCGGGCTCAGTATCGTGGCAACTCTCAACCGCACGCCGAAATCATTTCTCATGGCAATCGTCGGAGCCGAGTATCTGCTGCGGTGGCTGCCGCGCGGCACGCACGACTGGCGGCGCTTTTTGCGCCCCTCGGAGCTGGCCAGTGCCTTGCGCGCCACAGGATTGGATGTGATCGACCTCTGTGGCGCCGTTTACAACCCGGTCGGCGACAGCTGGCGGCTGGCGCCGCGCGATCTCGAGGTGAATTATATGATGGCCGCCACCCGGCCGGCCGCATCGCGGGGCAGCGGCACTCAAGCGTCGTCGGACTGAATCCAGCGGATACGGGCGACTTCGATCCCTTCCTCGCTCAGCGCTTCGGCCTCGGCGTCGTCCGTCTCGCCATAAATGTTGCGCGGATCCGCCTCGCCATAATGGATCTTGCGTGCTTCCTCGGCGAAGGCCGGGCCCACATGGTCGAAATTATCCTCGACCGTCTTGCGCAGCTCGCGCAGCGCCTTGCGGACCTCCGCCACTTTCTCGATCTCCATTGCCGCCTTTTTCGAGCCTTCCGGCCCAACTTCCGGGGTGGCCGGCTTTTCGCTTGTCGCGACGTTCGGCGCCATCAAGGCCTTCTTGATCTTCCGCGAGCCGCAGGTGGGGCAACTCACCTCGCCGGCGGCCACTTGCCGGTCGAAGGCGGCGCTATCCTTGAACCAGCCCTCGAAGATATGCGCCTTGGGACAGGAAAGGTCGAAAACGATCATTGGTCTCGCGACTCACCGCCATTGCGTTGGCGCGTACGAGGACGCGCTCTGGACTCCCTTCAAAAGTGGCGTCAGGCTGCTGTAAAGGCAAGAGCCAATCCCCGATCGAAAACCAAGGCCGAAGGAATTTTGTGAGCTACATTAAGAGCTTAACTAAAATCAGCCGACCGTCGACCGGTCGAGGAGAAGAGCCGGAGTAAGCCATGCCGGGCACATCTAGCCCCTCGCCTTGGGTAACGCGCTTCGCACCACTCATCACCCCCGGCGGGGCGGTGCTCGACCTTGCCTGCGGCAAAGGCCGCCATAGCCGATACTTGCTCGACCAGGGGTTCCAAGTGACGGCGCTCGACCGGGACGTCTCCGGTCTCGAAAATCTGATAGGGCGCATCGAGATCATCGAGGCGGATCTGGAGGACGGTCGCCCCTATCCCCTGGCCGGCCGCCTTTTCGACGGCATCGTCGTCACCAACTACCTCCATCGTCCACTACTGCCACATCTGGTCGCTGGTCTCGCAGCCGGCGGGGTCCTGATCTACGAAACCTTCGCCCGTGGGAACGAGAGGTTCGGCAAGCCCGCCAACCCCGCCTTCCTCTTGATGCCAGGTGAGCTTCTCGAGACCGTCCACGGCCATTTGCGAGTGCTCGCCTATGAGGACATCACGGTAGAGACGCCGAGGCCGGCGGCGATCCAGCGTATTGCCGCTATCAGCCCCTAGAGTGGATCATGTTTTGTCGAAACCCGGATATGGTTTCAACAAAACATGTGAATCCGCTCTACGTCATAAAGTAAGAGCAGAGTCACCGGGTCGATGGATCGCCTCCGGCCATTCCATCCGACCCGGATCTGCTCATAGGTCCAGGCGCCTTGAACTCTCGCGCACCGGCGAGCGCCGGGATCGCCTCCCGGGCTCTGCGGGATTGGTCGGGATCGATCTCCGCCAGGATCACACCCGGCTCGTCACCCGCCTCGGCCAGGATCTCGCCCCAGGGCGAGACGATCAGGGAATGCCCATAGGTCTCGCGACCACCCGCATGGCGGCCGCACTGCGCCGGGGCGAGAACATAGCTTCCGGTTTCGATCGCCCGGGCGCGGATCAGGACATGCCAATGAGCTTGGCCGGTAAAACGGGTGAAGGCGGACGGTATCGTGAGAACCGATGCGCCCGCCGCCGCCAAGCTCCGGTAGAGCTGAGGAAACCTCAAGTCATAGCAAACGCTGAGACCGAGCCGGGCCCAAGGCGTCTCTGCCAAGACCGCCTGCGCCCCGGGATTGAAGCGCCGCGATTCGCGGTAGCGCTGGCCATCGGGAATGTCCACGTCGAACATGTGGATCTTGTCGTAGCGCGCCCGCACCGCGCCTTCGGGGTCGATCAGAAACGAGCGGTTGGCGGGCCGGCCGTCGCGCGTGGCCACGAGGAAGGAGCCGACCAGGATCCAGCACGCCAGCGCCTGCGCCAAATCGCGTAAGCGCCGCAATCCGATATGGCGCTCCTCCGGCTCGACCTTCTCCGTCAGGCGCTTGCCGTCCGGCTCCATCAGATCGCTGGTTTCGGGCGTCAGCACCAAGTCCGCGCCTTCAGCCCGGGCCTCGCGTATCAATGTCTCGGCGATATCGATATTGGGCCCGATCTCCGGACCGGCGGTCACTTGTATACAGGCGGCGGTGAAGGCCGTGCTCATGTCCCCCCGGCGATCAGCCGGTCCAGTTCTCCCGACCGCTCGAGCTCATAGAGCTCTCGACAGCCACCGACGTGACGGTCGTCGATGAAGATCTGCGGCACCGTGTGGCCACCCCCGGCCCGCTCCACCATCTCCGCCCGTCGTCCCGGATGCATCAAGACGTCGATGTCCTCGAAAGCCAAGTCCTTGGCCTTGAGCAGGCTCTTGGCCCGGTGACAGAACCCACAAAAGAACGAGCTGTAAATTTCCACATGCGGCATCTGGGCACGCCCTCCTCCATCGGCGCGATAGGGAACCAACATAGCCCTATGGCGGCCGGCGGCAAACTATCGGGACCGTAAGAACCTTGCCAGTCCAAAGACGTCACAACGGCGTGAAGACTGGAGTCACCCAACAGACTTGAGCACCCGAGCCAGAACCACCACGTCGACCGCGCCCGCTCCGGCCCGTTTGAGGGTCCTGGCAGCGCCATCGGCCGTCGCTCCGCTGGCCATGACGTCGTCCACCAACACCACCCGCCGTCCCTCCACCAAGGGGCGTCGCCGCGCCGTGACCGCGAAGGCATTACGGACATTGCGCCGGCGCTGCGCGGCCGAGAGACCGCCTTGCGAGCCTCGCCAGAGCCGACGCTGCAACAAATCGGGCTGGAGGCGCCCGCACCCCCAAATGCGGTGAAGCCCTTCGGCGAGCACGGCGGCCTGATTGTATCGCCGCTCGAGAAGACGCCGCCAATGAAGCGGTACCGGCGCAATCACCACGTCATCGCCCTTGAAGTCGGTCGCCGCCGCTGCCAGCCAACGCCCGAAAGTGGCTGCCGCCTCGACCCTATCGGCGTGCTTGAAGCGCAGCACCAGCGATTTGCTCGCCTGGTCATAGCGAAAGGCCGCCCGGGAGCGGTCATAGGCAGGACGGCGGCGGATACAGGCACCGCAAAGAGCCTCGGGGCCTTGATCGTAGTCGAAGGGCAGACCGCAAAGCGCGCAGGTCGGCGCGCTTATGAACGCGACCTGGGACCAGCAACCGGCACAAAGCAGCCCCTTATCGGCAATCGGCGTACCGCAGGAAAAACACAAGCGCGGCAGAACCGCATCCACGGCCTTGCCGAGACAACCTTTGCCGATCTCGAGAGCGCCACGCACCACAGACATGGCGGCGACTCTCGTTCGGCGCAACTCGGCTGTCAACGTCGCCGGCACCACGACGAGCCGCTTTCGTCACGCGACCCGGCGCGTCATAGTCATGCGTCATGGATCCGACGGAACCCCTCTTCGACAGGCCTCTTTTGAGACGCCGCCGCGCGCGCGCCGCGCCCGGCTTTGCGGAGGTCGACTTTCTCTACCGTGAGGTCGCCGAACGCTTGGCCGACCGGCTGGCGGACGTGCGGCGGCGCTTTCCCTTGGCCCTCGAACTCGGGTGCCGCGGCGACCAACTGGCACGCGCACTGGCCGGGCGCGGCGGTATAGAGCGCCTGATCCAAAGCGACCTCGCGGCGGCGTCCCTCGCCGCCGCTGACCGGGCCGATGGTCCGCCGCTGGTCCTCGATGAAGAGGCCCTGCCCCTTGCCGCCGGAAGCCTCGACCTCGTCCTCTCCTGTCTGACATTTCACTGGGTGAACGATCTGCCGGGCGCTTTGCTTCAGATCAACCACGCGCTGCGCCCCGACGGCCTGCTGCTGGCCGCCTTTTTCGGCGGCGATACGCTCAAGGAACTCCGCACCGCGCTGCTCGAGGCCGAACTGGAACGGCACGCCGGCGCGAGCCCGCGCATCTCTCCCTTCACCGACTTGCGCGATGCGGCCGGCCTCTTGCAGCGTACCGGTTTCGCTCTGCCGGTCGCCGATCTCGATCGCATCGAGGTCAGCTACTCGAGCGCCGCCAAGCTGATGTCAGACCTTCATGTCATGGGCGAGACCAACGTCTTGGCGCGGCGTCCCCGCGCACCGCTGGGGCGCAGCACGCTGGCCCGGGCCCAGGAGATCTACCACGACCGCTTCGCCTTGCCTGACGGCAAGGTCAGGGCCAGCTTCGAGATCATCTTCCTGACCGGCTGGTCGCCCGCCGCCGATCAGCCCAAGCCATTGGCGCCCGGCTCGGCGCGCCATCGCCTCGCCGATGCGCTCGATACACCCGAGCGCCCGGCCGGCGACAAGGCCGGGCCGCACCGAAGCATACCCTCGGATTGACCGTCGGCTCATCCCCCACGACGGTCAGAGCAAATCGCGGAGCAACGCCACCAAGGGTACATCGGCCGGTGGCATTGCATAATCGGCCAGGCGCACCGGCTTGACCCAGGCCAGCGCTTGCCCCTCGCTCGGCTGGAGACGTCCCTTCCAGACCCGGCAGACATAGAGCGGCATCAGCAGTTGGAAATCCTCGTAGCGATGAGACGCGAACGCGAAAGGTGCCAAACAGCTCTCGCGCGTATCGACGCCGAGCTCCTCGCGCAGCTCCCGGATGAGTGCCGCCTCGGGCGACTCGTCCGGCTGAACCTTGCCGCCCGGAAATTCCCAAAGTCCGGCCATGACCTTGCCTTCGGGACGCTGAGCGATCAGCACACGGCCGTCGACATCGACCAAAGCGGCGGCAACGACCAGCAACAGGGGAAGCGCCGACCCCCGATCTTCGGTCGCGGACCAGCAACCGCTTTGAAGATCTTCGATCGGATCGGTCATAGCGACTCCCGTCGGCCCGCGCGGTGACGGGCGTCAGCTGCGATAATCGGCATTGATGTCGATGTAGCCATGAGTCAAGTCGCAGGTCCAGACGGTGGCCCGGCCACGACCGACGCCGACGTCGACCTCGATGTCGATCTCGCGTCCCTTCATGTGGGTAGCGACCGGCGCTTCGTCATAGTCCGCCACACGCTGGCCGTTCCTGGCGACAGCGATGCCGCCGATATGGATCGCCAGGCGGTCGCGATCGGCCCTTTGCCCGGCTTTGCCCACCGCCATGACGATGCGGCCCCAATTCGCATCCTCGCCGGCAATGGCGGTCTTGACCAAGGGCGAGTTTGCGATGGATAGGCCGATCCGGCGCGCCGCGCTGGCCGACGCGGCGCCAGTAACAGTAACGGCGATGAACTTTTGTGCCCCTTCGCCATCGCGCACGACCTGCTGTGCCAGATCGCGCAGCAGAGCGTCGAGCGCGTGCCGAAAATCGGTGATCATGGGATCGTTCAGTTTCAGGTCGCCGGGAACGCGAGCGTGCCGGGCCTGTCCGGTGGCCGCCACAATCAAGGTGTCGCTGGTCGAGGTGTCGCCGTCCACCGTAATCGCGTTGAAGCTTCGCTTCGCGCCGCTGGCCAACAACCGGCGCAGCAATGCCGCCGGCAGCTTCGCGTCGGTGGCAACGAAAGCCAACATGGTCGCCATATCGGGCGCGATCATGCCGGAGCCCTTGGCGATGCCGTTGAGAACCACCGCCTGCCCCCCGATCGAGGCTTTGCGGGTGGCACCCTTCGGATAGGTATCGGTGGTCATGATGGCCTTGGCGGCGGCCGGCCAGGCGTCGGACCGCAAATCGCCGGCGAGGCGATCGAGCGCGGAGACGATGCGCCCGTCGGGCAGGGGCTCGCCGATGACACCGGTAGAGGCTATCAGGACATCGCGCTTGCGGCACCCGAGGCGCGCGGCCGTCGCATCGACCGTGCGCCGCACCGAGGCCATGCCCGCATCACCGGTGAAGGCGTTCGCGTTGCCCGCATTGACAAGGATGGCTCGCCCCCGGCCATCGGCGAGCGCCTCGCGGCACCACAGCACCGGCGCCGCCGCGGTAAGCGAGCGGGTCAGCACGCCAGCGACCTGCGTGCCCGGCGCGAATTCGATCAAGCAGGTGTCGGCACGCCGCCGATACTTGATGCCACAAGCCCGCGTCGCCAGGCGAACGCCGTCGATCGGCGGCAGTTTAGGAAAACGGCTGGGCGCAAGTGGCGAGCGCGGGAGGTCCATGAAGCCAAGTCCCCGGTGTTGGCGGCGCCTTGGAGAATTCGGATTTGAACCCTTGTCAGTTGCCCGAGGCACCTTCTGGCGCCGCCGCACCCTCCAGCAAAATCTCAATCTCGGAGCCCGCGCGCAAGTCGCCGAGGACACCTTGCAGCGCTTGCTCGGTCAACTCCTCGCGGATTTCGCTCTCGACGTCGGCGAACTCGGGCGGCGGCTTATCACGTACGTCCTCGATCAGGATGACATGGTATCCGAATTGTGTTTGCACCGGCTCGGCGCTGTATTCGCCAGGGGCCAGCGCAAAAGCCGCAACCTCGAACTCCTCGACCATCTGTCCGGCCGAGAAATACCCCAGGTCTCCGCCCTGGGCCGACGACGGCCCAGTCGAGCGTTCACGCGCGAGCGTCGCGAAGTCGGCCCCGTCGTCGAGTTCGACGATGACGGCGCGTGCCTCGCTCTCCTCAGCAAGCAAAATGTGGCGCGCATGCATTTCCTTTTCCGGTCCAGCCGCGACCATCTCGTCATAGCGCGCGCGCATCGTCTCGTCGGTCACCTTTTCCTGCAGCACACGGTCCAGATAGACACGCCCGATTGCCTGTTCCTCGGCGCGAGCAACCTGCTGGCGAACTTCCTCGTCGTCGGCCAAGCCCTCTTCGCGGCCGGCCTTTGCGATGAGCTTTAGGTTCACTAGGCGGTCCAGGAGCAATGGAAGTACCGACTCGAGGTTGGCCTGATAGGCAGCCGGCAATCCGGCCGCACTTTCGATCAGCTCCGAACGATAGACCGGCACACCGTCGACGCGCGCGACGACGGGATCATCCGCTTCATCGGATTGAGCGAGCGATGTCCCAAGCGGAGTGACGCTCAGCGCCACGGCAAGAACGCAGGCGCCGATCCCGGGCAC
>CAJHXI010000152.1_pt1 | contig 13785 bp, 10 predicted proteins | sample 9198411 | NCBI WGS metagenome assembly CAJHXI01 (sample SAMEA7708298, study PRJEB35096) | sediment metagenome | biome: marine neritic benthic zone biome [ENVO:01000025]; feature: sediment [ENVO:00002007]; material: shallow marine sediment [ENVO:03000034] sea grass bed [ENVO_01000059] ...
GCCCGCTCTCGATGTACTGCTGGCCCCAGACGATCAGGGTGAAGGGGATCGCGTTGTTGAGCGCACCCATGATGAAGAAACTGAGCCAGATCCCGGCGCTCGCCGGCATGCGGTGACCGGTCAGATAGACCACGGCGATCAGCGCGGCGGCGCCGACGCCGACCCGCCCGGCGACCACGGTGAATGGCGGCAGGTCGGCGAGCGCCACCTCGGCGAAGAAGAACGAGCCGCCCCACAGCAGCGAGAGCGTGACCAGAAGCGCCCATTCCGTTGCGCCCATCCTCTGTGCCGGCATGACCTTATCCTGAATAGCCCGGGATCCTGAACCGCCCGGCGGTGACGCGAAGATGGCGTCATCCGCCGGCGCGGTCTATCCGAAGGTTGCGGCGAGCGATAGCATTGCCGAGCCTGCCGGCCCGAGACAGTGGTGAGGTGGCATCGCGGTGGCGGTTGATTCGACTCGCGCGTCCGACGACAGGCTTCACCTCGAAACGATGACGCAACCCGATCATCGACGTGCCGGAAACGTCATCTAGATCGTGACAGGGCCGCCGTTCTCGGCGAAGCTTGTGCCATGAACGCCCGAGAGCTGCACAGCGACGCCCTGATCATCGACGGGCTGGTCTTTCACGGAGACGGCGCGACGGCACCGCTCAAAGCTGGGAATGTGGCGGCGGCCAACATCACGGTCTCCCATTTCGAAGCGGATTTCACCCGGGCCTGCGACGAGGTCGCTCAGTGGCTTGCCATCGTGGCCGCGCCTGACAGCGGGTGGCGCATCGTTCGAAAGGCCTCGGACATCGAGGCGGCGCGAGCGGCCGGCGAGGTTGGGCTCATCATGGGCTGGCAGAACATGCGCCCGATCGAGGACAAGCTGGATCGCCTGCGCCTCTTCCACGCCTTGGGCCTGCGCATCATGCAACTCACCTACAACCACCGAAACCTGATCGGCGACGGCTGCCTGGAGCGCGACAACGACGGCGGCCTCAGCAAGCTGGGGCGCGAGGCGGTGGCCGAGATGAACCGGCTCGGCATCGCCATCGACGTGAGTCACGTCGGTGAGCGCGCAACCATCGCGGCGGCCGAACTGAGCGCGGTGCCGATCCTCATCACCCATGCCAATACGGCTGAGGTGCTCGACGTTCCTCGCAACAAGAGCGATTCCGCGATCCGCGCTGTGGCAGAAACCGGTGGCACCATCGGTCTTTCGATCCATGGCATGATGTGCTGGACGGGTGACCCCGACGTACCACCCAGTCTTGATGATTTCCTGCGCCACCTGGATCATGTGGTGGACCTGGTGGGCCCCGAGCACGTTGCGCTCGGCACGGATTTGCCGGCGGCCGGCGATCTCGACAAGCTGGCCGCGATCACCGCCTTCAGCCTCGCCCGCTATCCCGGTGTCTTCGGGGCCTATGTGCAGGCCTTCGGCAACGACATCCGCGCGCGCTATACCCGCGACTGCGGCAGCCATGCCGAGTTGGTCGCCATCACCGAAGCCCTGCTCGGGCGTGGCTGGGAAAGCGACCAGGTGAGAGGCCTTTTGGGCGGAAACCTGCGCCGGGCCTTGGGTCGGATTTGGCCGGACTCTTAGAAGCCCTCACGCCTCGGGGGTGTAGTGGGCGTCGGGGACCACGACCACCTTGCCGAACTGTTTCCGATCGGCCAGGTACGCCACCGCCTCCTGGGTTCGGGACAAGGGGAACGTTCGGTCTACGACGGCCTTGAGCCGCCGGCGCGCGACCTCCCGAACCACCTCGATCAGCTCCTGCTTGCAGCCCATCACCGACCCCAACACGGCGGTCTCTTTTGCCATCATGCGAGCCACGTTGACCCGGGCCCAGTTGCCCAACGTGCAGCCGCAGTTGACAAGCCTACCCCCCACGGCCAAGGCCTCGACGCTCTGCTCCATCAGGTCGCCCGAAAGGCTGTCGACAACGATGTCGACTCCTCGATTGTCGGTGAGTCGCATCGCCTCCTCGTAGAGGGAGTGGGTGCTGTAGTTGATGGTCTCATCGGCGCCCAGCTCTCTCGACTTCTCGAGTTTGGCGTCGCTCCCCGCGCTCGTCAGGACCACGGCGCCGAAGAGCTTTGCGATCTGGGTAGCTGCGATGCCCACACCGCTGCCCGCTGCGTTTACGAGCACCAAATCTCCCGGCTGGATCTTGGCCCTGGCAACCAACATATGCCACGCGGTCATGTAGGCGATGGGCAGCGAGGCGGCGTCCACCAGTGAAATGGAGTCAGGCAGCGGTATCACCGCCCACTCCGGGGCGAGCGTGTACTCCGCCAGACCGCCGTCACGCGTGCTTCCGAAATAGTCGGAGGTAAGGCACTTGTTGTCCCGTCCCGTCAGGCACATCCGACAATTCATGCAGGCGATCGATGGGTGCAGAATAACCCGGGCGCCCGGAGCGACCGACGAGACGCCTTTACCGACGGACTCCACGAGTCCGGCGATGTCGGAGCCCGGTGTTCTGGGTTCGGATCGCCGATGTGAAGGCGCGGACTGCACGGCCCACACGTCGAGATGATTGAGGCCGGCGCCGCGGACCTCCACCAACACCTCCCCCGGGCCGGCGACGGGTTTGGGGACATCGTTGTGTTGCAGCCGCTCCAAGCTGAGACCGGCGTGCATCTTGATGTCGCGCTTCCACTGCTCATGGTCGTCGATCAGGTAATGGGATCCATAGTCGCCGCTCGTGGTTAGTTGGACAGCCTTCATAACATCACCGACGTTGTGGAGTTCCCTGAGAACCGAAGCGAGTTAGACTACGTATCAGCCTTCGCGAGAGCTATTCCTATTCGCGCGGCTCCGAAAAGGTAGAGTGACCTTTCCGGGCCGCCAACCTTGCCAGCTTCTAGCGCCCGCTCGGCCACAGGCGATGGCACAGCGGTCGCTGACCAAGCTCAGGAAGAAGCCGGTCAGGATTGGCGCCAGGATCGTGCAACACGGCGGTTACATCGTACCCCGGATGGCCGATCTTGCCACTCCCTTACCAAATCGCCGACATCTTGAGACCTGGCGGACGGCGCGGACCAGAGACGGTTCCGACAGGACCGACGGCCAACCACGCCGCAAACGGGATCGGTCGGTCAAACATACAGCCAATGCGGTTCCTCCGGCCAGCGAGCAGCGCGATTTTCTCGGGTGGGCCTATTCTTCGCAGCGGGCAGTGATGGGCTTGCGCGCTGCGCTGGAGAGAGTCACGATCGTAACTCTGGGAGTGTGCAAAATGACAAAGTCTCGGGTAACAGGGATTGATTTGTCGTCTGCGCCGGATCGGCATCGCGGTTGCGCGTGCCGGATTGCCGCCGCAATTCCGACTCACGACAACCTGCGCTCGACCCTGCGCGTCAACCTACTGCATCGGAACCGTCATGGATGATCAGCCGCAGCGTATCTGCATCAACGTCAACGGTCACGACAGGCCGCTCGACGTCCGGCCCGAGCAGAGTCTGTTGGACGTCCTGCGGGAAGACCTCGATCTGACCGGCGCCAAGATGGCCTGCGACGATGGCGAGTGCGGCAGCTGCTTTGTCTTGCTCGGCAACAAGCCCGTCATGTCCTGCAAGCTGGCGGCAACTCGGGCCGAGGGCAAGGCGGTGACCACCATAGAGGGACTGGGTGAGGGCGGAGAGCGGCTTCATCCGATCCAGGAGGCCTTCCTGGAGTGCGGCGCGACACAGTGCGGCTTCTGCATCCCGGGAATGATCATGCGCACGGAGGCTCTGCTGCGAGTCAACCCGGCGCCCGGCCGTGCGGACATCGTGAAGAGCCTCTCGCGCAACCTCTGTCGCTGCACCGGCTATACCAAGATCATCGAAGCGGTGGAGTATGCCGCCGAGCTCAGGCGCGGCGGCGGGCGGCGTAACTGGGCGGATCGCGGCCGCGGCCGCGGCGTCGGCGTGAGCGTACCGCGGCTCGATTCACCCGCCACCGTCACCGGAGAGGCGCGCTACGCTGCCGATCTGAAGCGCCCCGGCATGCTGCACGCCAAGGTGCTGCGCAGCCCGCACGACCATGCCCTGATCCGGTCAATCGATACCGGCAAGGCACGGGCCTTTCCCGGCGTCGCGGCCGTGGTCACGGCTGCCGACATTCCCGGCATCGCTGCCATGTCGAACGGACAGCCGCAGACCTACCTGTTCCCCGCCGACCGCACGCGGTTCAAGGGCGAGGCGATCGCAGCCGTGGCGGCTGAAAGCGAAGCCGCGGCCGCCTGCGCCGCGGCGGCCATCGAGGTCGACTACGAGCCGCTTCCACCCGTCATCGGGATCGAAGACGGCCTCTCGCCCGAGGCGCCATCGCTCTATCCGCCCGTGGCGAACGTCTCGCCCGAGAATCGCTTCGAGGACGGTGATGTCGAGCGCGGCTTCGCCGAGGCCGATGCCGTCGTCGAGGACAGCTTCGCCACGGCGCGGCGCGAGCACGGCGCGATGGAGCCGGAGGCTGCGCTGGCCTATCTGGATGACGACGACACGCTGGTCATCGAATCGCCGCTCTATCACCCCTTCGTGCAGGGTCAGGAATCGATCGCCGGCAATTTAGCCCTGGATAAGGAGCGGGTGCGCATCCTCTGCCCGGCCATGGGCGGCAACTTCGGAAAGCGCGGCGACGCGCTCTGCGCCACGGTGGCCGGGCTGCTCGCCCTGAAGACCCGGCGTCCGGTCAGGCTGGTCTATCTGCGCTCGGAGTCCATCCTCGGCTCCTCCAAGACGCCGGGCACGCGAATGACCTATCGGATCGGGGCCCGGCGCGACGGGCGCATCGTCGCCATGGAGGCCACCGTACACCGCGACGTCGGCTGCTGGGCGCCTCACCTCACCGACGTCACCACTAAGGGCCACGAGCTGTGCTGCTATGAATCGATGGCTTCGGTTTTGTCGCACATTACCGGGCCCTATGAGATTCCGAATGTGCGCGCGACGCTCTATGACATCGTGACGAACGGCCCACGCGCGGTGCCCTTGCGCGGCACGAGCGGCGGCTATCTGCCTTTCGCCATCGAGACTTTGCTGGATCGCCTCGCCGACAAGCTGGATATGAACCCGCTCGAGCTGCGCATGAGGAATGCGCTCGGCGTCGGCTCGCGCACGCACCTGGGTCAGGTCTTCAAGGACAGCATTGGCTTCCGCGAGGAGCTGGGGATGCTGCGCGGCCGCTACGACGACGCGCGCCGGACGCGCCGGAGCAACGGCGATCTCGATGCGGGTTGGAAGCACGGCGTCGGGCTCGGCTGCGGCTGGCGCAGCATCACCTACGTCAACATGCCCGATGTGAACGCTGCGGCGGAACTCCTCGACGACGGCCGGATCGAGGCGCTGGCCGGATCGGTCGAACAAGGTCAGGGCGTGACCACGCAGTTCGCGCAGATCATCAGCCAGGCTTTCGGACTGCCTTTGGACCGGGTCGTGGTGACCATCGGCGACACGCGCGATGCGCCTTATCCGGTCCCCACCTTCAGCTCCATCACGACGCTGGTGACCGGCAAGGCGCTGCTCAATGGGGCGGAGGCCCTGCGCGCCGCGCTGGCCGAGGTGGCCGCGCCGATCTTGGAGGTGCCGGTCGAGGACATCCTCTTCGAGGACGGCTTCGCCTTCGCCGAAGGCCGGCGCGGGCGCCTCCTCAGCCTGAGCGAGCTGGCACCGGAGCTGGACCGCGCCGGTCTGCCCCGGCGCCATGTCGGAACCTACGTCTGGGAGGGGCGGGCAAAGGGACGCGCCACCTTGTCCTCCGACGGCGAGGCGCCGGAGATCGTCTATGGCTTCAACGCGGCCATGGCCGAGGTCGCGGTCAACGAGACGACCGGCCAGGTCAGGGTGCTGCGCCTCGTCAACGCGGCCGACCCGGGGACCATCATCCATCCGCAGGCTCTTGAGGGGCAAATCGAGGGGGCGCTCGCCTTCGGCGTCGGGATCGCGCTTTCCGAGTCCTTCCATCCCGACCAAAAACCGAATTTCAGAAGCTATGGCCTGCCGAGCACCCGCGAGGCCGCGGAGCAGGTCGAGATGCTCTGGGTGGAGGACCCCTGTCCAAAGGGCCCCTACGGCGCCAAGAGCGCGGGTGAGATGTCCATCATCGCCCCGGTCCCGGCGATCATCAACGCGATCGCCGATGCGACCGGTGCGATGGTCCGGGAGTTACCAGCCGCGCCGGAGCGAGTCCGCGCCGCCCTGGAGGCGAGGGAAGCCTAGCGATGCTGGAGGTCGTGGGCGCCATGAGAAAGCCAGAGAGCCGGGAACGCGCGTGTCGATCAAGATTCGCATCGACAACCTGACCAAGATCTTCGGCAGGAGGCAGCAGGAGGCGCTCGCGCTCTTGAGCGAGGGCGGGAGCAAAGACCGGATCCTGGCCGACACGGGATGCGTCATCGCCGTGGACCGCGTCTCCCTGGAGATCTCCGAGGGTGAGATCTTCATGGTGATGGGTCTATCGGGCTCCGGCAAATCGACGCTGGTGCGCTGCCTCAACCGTCTCATCGAGCCGACGGCGGGCGAGGTCTACCTTGACGGTGAGAGCATCTTCGCGAAGAGCGAGCGGGAGCTGCGCGAAATCCGGCGCCATCGGGTGTCGATGGTCTTTCAGAACTTCGCGCTGCTGCCCCACCGGACGACACTGGAGAACGTCGAATTCGGCTTGAAGATCCGCGGGGAGCCGCAGGCGCAGCGGCAAGCGACTGCGCACGAGATCCTGCGCTTGGTGGGGCTCGAGGGTTGGGCCGAGCACTATCCTGAGGTCTTGAGCGGCGGCATGAAGCAGCGCCTTGGCCTGGCGCGGGCCCTGGCCAACGATCCTGATATCCTGCTCATGGACGAGCCCTTCAGTGCCCTCGACCCGCTCATTCGTCAGGACATGCAGGAGGAGCTGCTGGCGCTCCAGCAACGCCTGAAGAAGACCATCGTTTTCATCACGCACGACTTCCAGGAGGCGCTCAAGCTCGGCGACCGCATCGCCGTCATGAAGGACGGGGCCTTTGTCCAGGTCGGCACCCCGGAGGAGATCGTCGGTGCGCCGAGCGACGACTATGTCCTCAATTTCGCCAAGGCGGCCGACAGGGGGCAGGTCTTCTCTGTCGCTTCGGTCATGCAGCCGGCCCGCACGATTTGCCTTGAGGGCGATGGCGCAACACCGCCAGGCGCAGCGGCTGATGACGGCCGGCAGGATCTGATCGTCGTCGATTCGGAGCGTCTTCCGCTCGGCCTGATTCGTGCCGCCGACATGGGGAACGCCGGCGTGAACGGTGCGCGCATCCTTGCTGGTCTCGTGTCGAAGGAGATCGCGGTGGCGCGGCACGACGCGCGCCTCGCCGAGCTCTACGGCCTGTGCGCGGCCGGCGAGATCATTGCCGTGGTCGACGATGCGGGCCGCGTGGTTGGACAGATTACGGCGCGCGACGTTCTGCGGCGGATCGCCGTCGAACCGGGGGGCGGCCCGACATGAGCGAATCCATCTTTCCCGCCAAGCTGCCCCTCGAGGACTGGATCCAGTTTGCCGTCGAGTGGATGGTCGCCAATTGGCGGCCATTCTTTCAGGGCGTGCGCTGGCCGATCGCCGAGACACTCGACGGCTTGGAGGACCTTCTTCAGGCGACGCCCTTCTGGCTCTTCATTGCCGTTCTGGCGGTCCTTGCCTGGCGCAGCGCCGGCTGGCGCGTCGCCCTCTTCAGCGCCGCCTCGATGGTCCTGATCGCCTGGATCGATCTCTGGGAGCAGGCCATGACGACGCTCGCCATCGTCTTCACGGCCGTGCTCTTTTGCCTGGTTGTCGGCATACCGCTGGGCATTTGGGCGGCCGGCAGCAACCGAGCCTGGTCGATCCTCCGGCCGATACTCGATTTCATGCAGACGACGCCCTCCTTTGTCTACCTGGTGCCGGTGGTCATGCTTTTCGGCGTCGGTACCGTGCCGGGGGTGATCGCCACCATCATCTTTTCCGTCTCGCCGATCATCCGCCTGACCAACCTGGGCATTCGCCAAGTGCAGCCCGATGTGGTGGAAGCCGGCCTCGCGTTCGGCTCGACGCGCCTGCAGTTGCTGCGCGAGATTCAGCTGCCGCTGGCTCTGCCGACCGTCATGGCCGGCATCAATCAGACTCTGCTGCTCGCCATGGTCATGGGGGCGATCGCTTCGATGATCGGCGCGGAGGGCTTGGGGCTCACCGTCCTGCGCGGCATCGGCCGTCTGGATGTTGGGTTGGCGGCGGTGGGCGGCCTCGGGATCGTGCTTCTGGCCATTACCTTCGACCGGATAACGCAGGGACTGGGCAGCAGCGCCAAGACGCATGGGCGCACCAGCGGCCCCGGTTTTGTGAACCGCCTTCGCGCGGCCATCTTCGGCAAGCCGCGACTCAAGCTCGATTCAAATCGAGACCGTGGAGATAACTAAGCAAGGGAGACAACGAGATGACGACACGACAGGGAGATGCAAAGCGGGCCCTTACCGCCGCGGCGATGGCCGTGTTGATGGCTTTGGTGGCTGGCGCGCCCAATGCCTTCGCCGATCAGCCGGGCGCCGGCAAGACCGTGAAGGCCTCGCGGGCCGGCTGGGACACCTTCTGGTTTGCGGGTGAAATCTTGCGCATCGGTCTGGAGGAGCTCGGCTACGAGGTCGAGGATCCGGTGACCCTGACCAGCGCGGCACGTTATCCCGCCCTGGCCGCCGGGGACGTCCATTACACCTCGGACGTCGTGATGCCAAACGAGTCGGGCTTCATCGAGAAGGCGGGCGATGCCGTCGAGCTGCTGGGCCCGATCATGCAGCCGGGCTCGATCCAGGGCTATCTGGTGGACCGCAAGACGGCGGAGGCGCACGGCATCACCCATCTCGACGACATCAAGAGGCCGGAGATCGGCAAGCTCTTCGACCGCGACGATGACGGTAAGGCCGATCTCGTCGGCTGCAACCCCGGTTGGAGCTGCGAGGCCGTTATCAACCACCACTTCGGGGTCTATGACCTGGGCGGCACGATGCAGCACCTTCAAGGTGAGTATAATGTCCTGGTCGGCGACGCCGTTGCCCGCTATCGCGCCGGCGAGCCGATCTTCATCTATGCTTGGTACCCGAACACGGCGACCGTCGAGATGGCGCCGGGCGAGGATCTGGTATGGCTGCAGGTCTCCAAGACCGACCTGCCGTCCGGCGTGACCGATACGGCGCTCTCGGGAATTACCGGCTGTGCCGGCGGGGCCGATCCCTGCAACACGGGCTGGAGTGCCACCACTTACCTTATCGGGGGCAATTCGGACTGGCTGGCCGAGAACCCGGCCGCACGTAGCTTGTTCGCTTCGATCCGCATGGACCTCGCGGACCGCGTGAAGCAGAACCTCGCCATGAAGGCCGGAGAAGATTCCGAAGAGGACCTGCGGCGCCACGCCGAAGAATGGATCGCGGCCCATAGGCAGGACTTCGACTCCTGGCTGGATGCGGCACGGGCGGCTGCCCAATAGCCCTGCGCTCGCCCCCTGCGGTCCCCCGCCTTCGCCGCGCTCCGCGGTTCGAAGGCGGGGCCCCGCCCCGTCTTATTTGACCGCCAGCGGTGCCCCGGCGAAGTGCGGAATCACGTGTTCGGCAAAGCGCTCGATCGACTCCATGACCTCGGCGTGAGGCGCGCTCAGGCAGAAGTTCAGGTTGATCTCGTCGACGCCGGCATCGGCATAGGGCTGTAGCTTTTCGATCAGTTGCTCCGGCGTTCCCACGAACAGCCGCTGTCTCAGCTGTTCCAGCGTTTCGTCGATCTCGATCAGCTCGATCCCGCCATTGTGGATGCTGCCTTCCGTGGTGAAGACATTATCGAAGCGACGCCAGTATTGGGTCGAGCGCGTGATGATCTCCGCCGTGTGTGCGTCATCGCGGGTGCAGAATCCCATGCGCAGGAGGGCCAGGCGGGGGCGGGCCGGCCCGGGGGCTTCGACGGCGCCTTTCGTAAAGGAAGCGACCTGCTCCTGCGCCATCTCCAGCGACCCCTGCAGCGGCGTGGTCTGAATGTTGAACCCGCGCTTGGCCGAATGATAGAGCGCCATGGGCGCCATAGCCGCGATCCAGATTGGCGGGTGTGGCTTCTGGACCGGCCGCGGCATGATTGTCGTCGGCTCGAATCGGTAGTGCTCGCTGTCCCAAGAGACCTCCGGCTCCGAGAGCAGGGCTTGCAGTACGGATAAGGATTCGTCGAAGATCTCCCGACTTTTCTCGAAAGATACGCCGTAGCGGCGAAACTCGTAGGGAAAGGCGCCACGCCCAACACCGATCTGGATGCGCCCGCCGGTCAGGCAGTCGGCCAGGGCGATCTCTCCGGCCAAGCGCAGCATGTCGTTCAGCGGTAGGACAACAACGGCGGTGGTAATTGGAATGCGTTCAGTCTCCGCCGCGACCTTTACCGCAAGCATCAGCGGGCTGGGAGTCATGAGGATGTTCATGAAATGGTGCTCGGGCACCGTGAGGCCGCGGAAACCGGACTGCTCCGCCGCCCGCGCCATCTCTATCATCTCCCCGTACATGTCTTCGGCCGGGCGCTTCGCGTCAGGCAGGAAACAGGCGAGAAAGAGGCTAAAATCCATTGGGCGGTCCTCGTGTGGAGATCGGGTTCGATCGGTTATTGCGTGCCTATCTGTCAAATCGATAGATCACCATCGGCCCCGTGTTGCCCCCCACGAAAAGGACGCCGGGCCAGGGCCGAAAACGAGCTCTCTCGGGGGCTCTCTTGCGGGACCGGAAGGAGCCACGGCGTTGTCCGTCACGGGAGCGGAGATGGTCTTGAGAGTTAGACGGAAGGCGCCTGCTCCAGTTCATCGATGAAGCGGATCAGGTGGCCGGCGACCTGCTCGCCGGCCTCCAGAAGGATGGCGTGCTTGAGGTTGGGGAGAATGACCAGCTCCGCGTTCGGCAGTGCTTCCGCGATGCCGCGGTTGAGGCGCGGGTTGCAGCCGCCGTCGTTCTCCCCGGTGAGGACGAGGCTGGGCACCGTCACCTCGTGGAGCCACGGCATCATCTCGGTTCCGGCGTAGATCCGAAAGACATTCAGGAAGACCGCCGGGTCGGTCGCGATGACCTGCCGCAGGCGGCGGTCGACGACCTCGGGATGCTCGGCAATGAAGGCGTCGGTGAACCAGCGGTCGGTTAGGGTTTCCAGCACCTGAGGAATGCCCCTCTCCTCCATGGCGCCGACCACGGACCAGACCTTTGCGCTGTCCTCCTCCGTGCGGCCAGCGGCTGTCGACAGCAGACCGAGGGAGAGCACGCGCTCTGAAAACCGGCGCGCGTAAGCCGGGCCGATCATTCCGCCCAGCGAATGGCCGGCCAGGTGGACGCGCTGGAAACCCGCCCGCTCACGCACGCGCTCGAGGTCGGCGACCAGCTCGTCGAGGCCGAAGGGACCGTCGGGCACCGGCGACGTGCCGTGACCGCGCAGGTCGTAGCTGACCACGGTGAAATGTTCGCGCAAGGCAGGGACCATGAAGCGCCAAGCGTCGCCGGCGGCGCCGATACCATGGATGAGAATGAGCGGCGGGCCGCTGCCCTCGACGGAGAATTCGCAATCGATGGCTTGGGTCATGGCACGCGTCTGCTTCGCGGACGGTGAGCGCTTTGCCCCCGCGCTTTGAAAAAGCCTCGCACAGCGCTCGTGCGAGCGAGCGTCATTCAGCGGCCTCCGCCGATGGTTGCCGAGACGAGAAGTGTGGCAGGACCTCCTCCGCGAAGCACTGTAGGGTCTCCAGCGTCTCCGCCTGTTCCGCGCCGAAATTGGGATTGAGTATGACCCGGTCGATGCCGGCCTCGGCATAGGGGCCAAGCTTGTCGACCATCTCCGCCGGGGTGCAAATCAGCAGGCTCTCGGCCAGCTCCTCCACGGACTGCTCGCGTTGGAGCGGGGCTATCATACCGTGCTCGACGATGCCCGGCCCGGTGAAGACGTTGTCGAAGCGGCTGTAGTAGTCGTAGGCAGCCTCGATCTTTGCCTTTCGGTCGGCACTGTCCTTGGCGACGAAGGCGACCCGCGAGAGCGACAGGCTGAGCTCTCGGCCGCGCGCGCCCAGCTCCTCCTTGCCGCGCCGGAAGGCACTCACCTGGTCGAGCATCATCTGGTGACCACCCGCGAGCGGCGTGGTCATTATGTGGAAGCCGCGCTTCGTGCAGTGATAGATCCCCTCGGGCACCATCACCGCCATGACGATGGGCGGCCCGCCGGGCCGCGTCGGCCGCGGCATGACGGTCAGCGGCTCGAACTTGTAGTGCTCGCCGTCCCACGAGACCTCTTCATCGCGCAAGAGCGCCGTCAGCACGTCCAGAGATTCGTTGAATTTCTCGCGGCTGCCCTCCAGAGGCACGCCGAGGCGGGCCATCTCGTAGCCGAAGGCGCCGCGCCCGACGCCCAGCATCAGGCGTCCCTCGGTGAAGATGTCCGCGGCCACGACCTCGCCGGCGAGGATGCGCATGTCGTGCAGGGGCAGCACGACCACCGCGGTCATGATTTTCACGCGCTCCGTCGCGTCCGCGATCTTGACCGCAAACTGGAGCGGCGCCGGCATGAGAAGGATGTTGATGAGGTGATGCTCGGTGACCGAGACGGCGTCGTAGCCGTGCTGGTCGGCGAGCACGGCCTGTTCCAGCATGTCGCGGTAGAGCCGGTCGCCGCCGTAGCTCTTGTCGGGATAATAGGCGGAAAGCTGAACACTGAACTCCACTTCGGACCTCCAGGTCTGCGGCGCCACGCCGTAAGCGTCATGTTCAGGGATCGTGCCGCGATATGAAAGATTTGAAAATCGAATTATTTTCAATCAAAATATTGAAGAAATCGAACTAATGGAGCCTCGCGATGAATCTCGCGGCACTTCAGACGTTCCTTGCCGTCGTGCAATGCGGCAATCTCAACAAAGCGGCCGATCGGCTGAACGTTACGCAGTCGACCGTCACGGCGCGCCTCGATACCTTGGAGGCGGCGCTCGGGCAGAGGCTCCTGGTGCGGGCCAGGCGTGGCGCGCAACTCACCAAGGCGGGCTTTGCCTTTCAGCGCCATGCAGAATTGATGGTCCAGACCTGGGACCAGGCGCGCAAGGTAATCGGTCTTCCGAAGGGATTCGCCGGGCTGCTGGGCTTCGCCTGCCATGGCGACCTCTGGGAAGGCGCGGGCGCGCTGTGGCTGGAAGCCGTGCGTGCCCGCCATCCGGAGCTTGCCCTGGAGGCCTGGCCTGGAGAGATGAGAGAGATTCAGGATTGGCTTTCCAGCGGACTGGTGGATGCGGCCCTGCTGCCGGAGCCCCTGGTGGGGCCGGGGCTACGGACCCGCGAGGCCGGCCGCGAACGCTTGGTGCAGGTGGCGAGCCGGCCCCGAGCGGTGCAGTCCTGGGACCCGGCCTATGTTTACGTCGACCTGGGGCCCGAGTTCCGCCGCCAGCACTCCCTGACCTGGCCGGGCGACGAGACGGCGCATATGACCTTTGGTTCGAGCCGCTGGGCCTTGGATTACCTCCTGGAGCGGGGCGGTTCCGCATACCTGCCCTGGCGCCTCGCCGCCCCTTGGGTTGCGAAAGGGTCGCTGCATCCGGTCGCAGGAGCGCCGGAGTTCACCCGTCCCTTGCACCTTGCCTGGCGAGAGGCCAGCCTGGGGAGGTATCCCTGGCTGGCAGACCCGGACTATTGGCCTTCGGAGCCGATCTGAACCGGGATTCCCCGCGTGGCATCGTCGCAAGCCTGACCTCTTGTGTCCCCTCGCGCGAGCGCGACACCGAGGACAACGACGCTCATGGGCCTATCTCAATGAGCCCATTCGAGAGTCGAAATCGGTTACCC
>CAJHXI010000663.1_pt1 | contig 13711 bp, 16 predicted proteins | sample 9198411 | NCBI WGS metagenome assembly CAJHXI01 (sample SAMEA7708298, study PRJEB35096) | sediment metagenome | biome: marine neritic benthic zone biome [ENVO:01000025]; feature: sediment [ENVO:00002007]; material: shallow marine sediment [ENVO:03000034] sea grass bed [ENVO_01000059] ...
CTCGCAACGCTCGATTTGCCCTTAAGGGGTTCCGGCCACCGCAATTTGAGCTGGAGCAAGGCCTTCCGGTGGCAGCGTCTGATAGTTAACGTAGATGTCAATCTCGTGAGGGAGCGATCCTGATGACCACCGTTGGCGATATCGTCCGCGGTCAGGAGCTGGCCCGGCTGCCGAGCGACAACACCATCCGCGAGGCCGCGCGCTACATGGTCGACCACCACGTCGGCTCGGTCCTGGTAATGGATGGGAAGAGTTTGCGCGGCATATTTACCGAGCGTGACGCGCTCGGCATCTTCGTTGCCACGCGTCGCAATCCCGACCATACCCGCCTGCGTGACGTGATGACGGCCACACCGCAAACGTTGCCCGCTGAAGCCACGCCGATCGAGGCCGCCAAGACGATGATGGCGGGCGCGTTCCGCCACTTGCCCGTCGTCGACGGCAGGGGGCGGGTGCTGGGCGTGGTCTCGCAACGCGACCTGATCGCATTGGGTGTAGAGCATACTTGACGAGGCGGCGGCCATCAGCCCCGCCATAGGAATGCGCCGCGAATTACCGTAGACTTCTCAGCGAGAACCGAGCCCCTTTTGTGTGTTCAATGGGCAAGCCCGTTCCCTAACGGCGCCGGGAGGCGGTAAGCTATGTTGAACCCAACCTCGATCATGGCCGGACATCTAGGTGACTACCTGGCCGATCTCTACCTCCAGTACTTCTCCAACCGCTGTCCCGAATATGCGACGTTCCTCGGCGGTGCGGCGCGGCTCGTTCTCGAGCGCATCGGCAACAGCGATGCGCTTTATCACGACGTCGAGCACACCATGATGGTCACCTTGGTAGGGCAAGAGATCATCCGTGGGCGCTTGCTGTCGGAAGCCCTGAAGCCGGAGGACTGGCTGCACTACACCTGCGCGCTTCTGGTTCACGACATCGGCTATGTCCGTGGCGCCTGCAAGGGCGACGGGCCGAACGCGGTCGTGGTCGACGAGGCCGGAACTCTGGTCACGCCGCCACGAGGTGCCTCCGACGCCTATCTGGCGCCCTATCACATCGAGCGTGGCAAGATTTACGCGCGCGAGCGCTTCAAGGACTCGCAGTACATCGACGAGGAGCGAATCGTCCGCTCGATCGAGCTGACCCGCTTTCCGGTGCCCGACGGCGACGATTATCGGGACACGACATCGGAAGCGGCGATGGTCCGCGCGGCGGACCTGATCGGCCAGATGGCCGATCCCTTCTATCACCGCAAGATCAACGCCCTCTACTACGAGTTCGCCGAGATCGGCATGGCCGAGAAGCTGGGATATAGCGGCCCCGCCGACCTGGTCGAAAAGTATCCCAAGTTTTTCTGGAGCTGCGTGCAGCCCTATATCGAGCCGGCGTTGCGCTACCTCGAATTGACCAGCGAGGGCAAGCAGTGGCTCGCCAACCTCTATAACAACGTCTTCCAGGCCGAGCACCGGGTGGGCACCATCGGGCCCTTCCGCGGCGATGAGGAGGCGCCGTGACGACACCTTGCTTGGGTCCGGATCCGGCCCCGCATCCGCCCCGCTTTAGCGTGCCACCGGGTGCCTGCGATTGCCATGCCCACGTGATCGCCGCGCCGGAGGTTTACCCCTATGTGGAGGAAAGGTCCTATACGCCGCCGCCGGCTCCCGTGGAGGCTTACAAGGCTTTGCACCGCGTCTTGGGCATCGAGCGCGCGGTCATCGTTCAGCCGTCGGTGCACGGTACCGATAACCGGGTCACGCTGGACGCCATTGCGGACTATGGTCCCGATTGTCGCGGCATCGCCGTGGTCGACGAGTCGGTTGGCGACAAGGAATTGACACGGTTGCACGAGGGGGGCGTCCGGGGGCTGCGGCTCAATGTGCTGTTCGGTGGTGGCATCGGCCTGCAGGCGTTGGAGCCTTTGGCCGCGCGGATCGCCGATATGGGCTGGCACATTCAGCTCTTGCTCGATGCCCGCATCATGGAGGACTTGTCGCCACGGGTGCGCCGCCTGCCGGTGCCGGTCGTGGTCGATCACATGGGACACATGAACGTCGCGCACGGCATGGATCACCCAGGCTATATGGCTCTGCGGAATTTGGTGCGTGATGGGCTGGCCTGGATCAAGCTTTCCGGCAACTACCGCATCTCGGCCCAAGGTCCGCCCTACCGGGATGTTATCCCCGTCGCCCGCGCCCTGATCGAGGCCGCCCCGGAGCACATGGTCTGGGGCACGGATTGGCCGCACCCGGCGCTGAGCGAGAATATGCCCAACGATGGCGACTTGCTCGACGCCCTCGACGACTACGCGCCCGAGCCGGACCTCAAGCGAGCGATCCTGGTCGACAATCCGGCGCGTCTTTATGACTGGCCCGTGAGGGCCTAATGGTCCTTGACGACCATTTTGGTCGGCTCGCTCGTATTGGGTGCGTTGGCTCAATAAAACGGACTAAAACAGGCTAAAACGGCAAATCGGGCGGATCGGAAGATCATTTCTTCTAAAGATTGAAAGTTTAACGATAAACAAATTTACAAAGATTAGGATTGACGGATAGTCTTGTGTATTATCACCGTTTAGGCTCAATGGACCGGAGTGTCGATGATAAGGGTACTTTTGGGCTCCATGACTTTGTTCGCCGTCGGCGTGGCGATGATCGGCCCGGCCTCGGCGGAGGACGAGGCTAATCTCGGCCTCGGCGGCTACTATGAGACCTTCTTTTGGTCTGGCGAAGGCTCGGAGGTCATTGGCGGCCGCCGTGACTTAAGGGCGGCAAATCCGCTGTCTGTGAACATTTCGGAGCCCGGGACCAGGACGAACCTCCTCGAGGACCCTCAAGAAACGCAATACCTTTTGCCCCGAATATCCGGTTTTCAGATCGGCCTATCCCGAGACCCGGCGCCCGCGACCAATGACGATGGGGTCGCTGTTCCTCTGCGTTCGACCTTGAACGGCGAGCTTCGCGACCTGCTTTCCGTAAGTGCCAGCTATATCGACTCTTTCGTCGGTTTCGACCTGGCGGTGACAGCCGGCTACGGCCTGACCACGGACGATGCCGATGGGATCTATGATCCTCAGCATTACAGCGCCGGCGTCGACGTCGGCATTTCCAACTTCACCGTTGGTGGCGCTCTCGGCGTCGGGGACGGCGGCCGTGCCGGCGAGGGCATCGCCTGGGATGCCGGCGCCACCTATTCGGTCGGGCCCTGGATGATCGGCGCCAGCTATTTCCGGGGCACGGCGGAGGGCGGCGACGGCGGCTCCGACGAACTCGACGCCTTGCAGAGCGGCGTGTCCTATGCCTTCGGGCCTGGCATCACCGCCAGCGCCAATGTCTTGTGGACCGAATGGGAAGGCGCGGGTGGCGATGGTTCGGCTGGTTTCGGCGGCGTCCTCGGCATGCAGGTCGGCTTTTAGGGTCGCCTCGCCTCACGCCTTGCATGGCCCTCAAAGTGGCGCTATGCGGGTCAAGCACTGGCGCTCTTTCTCCGGAAACTCTTTCCAAAGTTCGGCATAAGACACCCCCAACTCGGGATGAATCACGCTTGGCCGAAGGTCGGCGAGCGGCTTGAGGACGTGGGCATAAAGCGTGATGTCCTCGCGAGGCAACCTCAGCCCTTCCACATCACCGACCAGTTCTCCATAGGTCAGGATGTCGATATCGACGGTTCGGCTCGAGACTCTCGATCCACTACGGTCGCGACGATGCGCGGTCTCGATCTCTCGCACCTGCGTCAATAGATCCTCGAGAGGATGCTCCGTCTCGAAGGCCACGACGAGATTGAGGAAATTGGCGCCGTCAAAACCGATGGCGCGACTTTCGTAGAGGGGCGATGTGCGCAGACCTGGAAAGCTCATCTCCAGGCTCGTGAGTGCGGCTCTGAGATGGTATCGGGGCTCGATATTGCCGCCCAGGCCCGCGGTCACCTCGACCATCAGGCGGGTATTCTCCGGCGCTCGATGATGACACCGACATCCTCGGCGCCGGAAAGAGCGCCCGGCTTGCCGATGCTCAAGCGGAGCCAGGAGATCGGAAACTCCGACAGCAGCACCTCCGCGACCCGTTCGGCCAGGGTTTCGATAAGACCGAAGCGGCTCTCCGAGATAACGGAAACGATCCGTATTTTGATCTCTTTGTAATCGGTGGCGTCTTCGATCCGGTCGCGCGATGCGGCCTTGGTGATGTCGCTATCGATTTCCAGATCGAGTCGCACCGTTTGCGGCTTCTCGCGCTCCCAATCGTAGATGCCGATGATCGTCTCGATCTCGAGCCCCCGAATATAGATCTTATCCACGAAGCCGCCCCGCTAAAGTCGATCCGTTGGCGCTGTCAGTTTCCGCGCAATCCGTCCGGGCAACAAGTTCGGGGTAAAGCGCATGAGGGGCCCATCGATGCCTACGGCCTTCGTCAGCCGGTGGGTTTCGCTATTGCTCCGGGCGGCTCGCGTCCGGCGGCGGCGAAAACGCTGAGAGCAAACCAGGAGTGAAACGCTTTGATGTCCTTGGGGGTCCCATCCAGGACGAGGCGCTCCTCGCGCAGCGCTTCGGCGATCGTTTCGTGCCCTAACCAAACCTTCACCATAGTGCGAAGTTCCGACGAGACGTAAAGGTCGACCTCGAAGCTGGGATCCTTGATGCAAAGATCCGTCCCGTCGCGCTCGAATACGAGCCAATAGCGCCGCCGGTTTACCGGCACGTCGAGATACTGGAAGCGGACGGTAAAGCGCCGGTCGACTGGCATGCCTTCCGACGTCACGCTACGGCGGATATCCCACATCAAGAGGTCGGGATCGAGGTTCTCGTCGACGGTCAGGTCATGGCGCACCCAGCGTTGGGCCCATTTGCCCATATCGTGGAGCACCGGGAGCAACTCCCGTCCGGCGTCCGTCAGATGGTACTCCCTGCCACGGCCGCTGCGCGCCGGGCGGCGCTCGACGATGCCGGCGTACTCCAGCTCTTTTAAACGCCTGGACAGCAAGGCCGACGACATGCGTGGCACGCCCCGTTGGAGATCGTTGAACCGCACGCTCCCACAGAGGAGCTCGCGCACAACGAGTGGCGTCCAACGCTCAGCCAGGATCTCCGAGGCGCGTGAGATAGGGCAGAACTGCCCGTAACCTTTTTGTCGTGACATGGCGGCCAGACTATCGGGTCGGCGCCGTTTAATCCAGCTTCACATGTTGAAGTTGTTCTCGAATTCGGGCGATGCGAAAGTGCTGGCTAGGAGAGATTGCCACTGGAGACGACAGTCATGAGCGAGGTTATCGACCTTCGATCCTTGGTTCAGGAATTGGGACCCCGGTTCGCCGAGGGCACGGCCGAACGGGACGCGGCGACCACTTTCGTTGCGGATCACTACGACGCCTTGCGAGAGCACAAAGTCTTTTCGGCGCTGGTGCCGAGCGAGCTTGGTGGTGGCGGGGTGGGCCACGGCGAGATGTGTGCCTTCCTGCGCGCGCTGGCGCCCTACTGCGGCTCCACGGCCTTGGCGTTGGCGATGCATCAGCACCTGGTGGCGGCCGCGGTCTTCAACTACCGCAACGGCAAGCCCGGCCAGAAGCTGCTGGAGCGGGTTGCCGGTCAGGAAGCGATCCTGGTCAGCACCGGCGCCAACGACTGGCTCGCCTCGAACGGGGCCAGCGAGCGGGTCGAGGGCGGGTTCCGCATTAGTGCCCGCAAGCCCTTCGCCAGCGGCTCGCCGAAAGGCGATTTCATGATCACCTCAGCACCTTACGAGGACCCGGAGGAAGGCTGGCAAGTGCTGCATTTCCCCGTGCCGCTCGAAGCCGAGGGCGTATCGCTGGCCGGCGACTGGCAGACCCTGGGCATGCGGGCGACAGGCTCGGAGACGGTCATCCTGGATCGGGTCTTCGTACCCGATGAGGCTGTGGTCCTGCGGCGCCCGCGGGCGGTCCATCATCCCGCTTTCAATGTCATCATCACGGTTGCCATGCCGCTGATCGTCTCGGCCTATCTGGGCGTTGCCGAGGGAGCCGTGGATATCGTTCGGCAGCAGTCAGCCAAGCGTGCCTACGATCCAGTCACGCCTTATCTGCTGGGTGAGCTGACCAACATCCTGACCACCGCCCAGCTTGCCACCGACGCGATGATCGAGATCACCAACGACTGGGACTTCGTGCCCGTCCCCGAGACCGCGGACGCCGTCCTGGTGCGCAAGACGATCGCCGCCAAGGCCATCATCGCGACGGTCGAAAAGGCTCTGGAGGCGGCCGGCGGGCAGGGCTTCTACAGCAAGCTCGGCCTGGAGCGGATGTTGCGCGATGCCCACGGCGTCCAGTTCCACCCCTTGCCCGAGAAACGTCAGCAGCTCTTCACCGGGCGCCTGGCCTTGGGCCTCGATCCCATCGGTGAGGACACTTCGGCCAGGCTGCAGGCGGCGGCGGACAAGCTGCCGGTGGCCGCCGAGTAGGCACCGGCCGGGCGGCGGGGCGTTGCCGCGGGTCCTATCGGGCCGCGCGCGCGACGACCAGGTGGCTTTCCTGCGGGACGGCGAAGCCCTCCGCGGTGCGGTAGGCGGCCAGATCCTCGGCGACTTCGGCGACGATGCGCTCTTGCGTAGCGGGTGCCCTGGCGGCGAAGTCCACCCCCGCGGGGTTTCCGGCGATCTCGCCGGGGATTGAGGTCGACGCGGCACCGATGCGGCGCTCGAGGGTCAAGACACGTCGCGCGACCTCGCCGAATCCGGCCTCGCGCACCAGCCTTTCGATCTCAGCCCCATCACGCAACGCATAGGGCGAGAGCAGCTTTTCGGCGGCGGTCTCGCCGATGTGCCGGACCAGGGCCTCGGCGATGGCGACGAAGAGCGGACTTGGCCCGTTCCACACGGTGATCGCGAGACGACCGTCATGCCCCAGGACCCTCCGCATCTCGGTGAGTGCCGCGGCCTTGTCGGGGAAGAACTGTAGCCCCTGTTGACAGAAAGCGACGTCGAAACTGTCGGCGGCGAAGGGTAGAGCCGTCACGTCGCCTTGTTGCCAGGTGAGGGTCTCGGCCTGCCCGTCGGGGGCGGCCCGAGCGACCTCGAGCATATGCTCGTTCAAGTCGACGCCGACCACCCGGCCGGAGGGGCCGGCCTTGGGCGCCGCCAGCCGGGCGACGATGCCGGTGCCGCAAGCGACGTCGATAACCCGCGCTTCCGGGCGGATCTCGACGTGCTCCAGCGTCCGGGACGCGAGGGGCTCGAAGATGGCCGGGACCTTGTGTGTCTCGTAAGCCCGGGCCGCGTCACCCTTCAGCGGGAATCGGTTCCGTGTCATGGCGAAGACCCCTTAGTTTTTGACCGTTCCGGTCGCCACTCAGGTTATTCCACGCTCGGCCATCAGATCCTCGGCGGCGGCGATCTTCCGCTCGCGTAGGAAGACGAAAATGCCCGAGACGATGATGATAGCGACACCCAACCAAGTGGTGGCATCGGGAAAATCGCCGAAGAAGATGACGCCCAGCAGGGTGGCGCTGATGATCTCCAGATACTGGAAGGGTGCCACCATGCTGGCGCCGACCCGCCGGATCGCCAGCACCACCAGCATATGCCCGCTGGTCGCGATGACGCCCAGCATCGCCAGCAAGGCCCATTCGCTTGCGGTCGGCCATACGGGGATCAGGACCTCGATCCCGATCTCCCGGCCGAGCCCGAGCGCTATGGTCATGGTCAGCATGCCGAAGACGCCGGCATAGAACTGCATGGTAACGGCCGAGCCCTCGCGCACCAATAAGCGCGTCAAGACGACGTAGAAAGCGAAGGACAAGGCCGCGCCCATCGGCAAAAGCGCGGTCGGCCCGAAGACCGCATAGCTCGGCCTGACGATGATCAACGCGCCGCAGAACCCGATGGCGACGGCGAGAAGCCGGCGCCAGCCGATGCGCTCGCCCAGGAGCAGTACCGAGAGCAGGGTCAAGATGAAGGGCTCGACGAAAAAGATCGAGATCGCATCGGCCAACGGCAGCGCCCCGAGCGAAGCGAAGAACAAGAGCGTCGCCAAGGCGATCAAGAAACCCCGTGCCGCATGGACCCACAGCCGGCGCCCGACGCGCAGCCCGCCGAACCGAAGGACGAAAGGCAGAAGAAAGAGGCACTGGAAGAAAAAACGGCTCCAGGCCACCTGGCCGGCGGAGATCGACCCCGACAGGCCCTTGGCGATGGCATCGATGCCGGGCAGCAACAGCATGCCGACGACCATCAACAGGATGCCTTCCTGCAGGTCGTGTCGGCTCGACCGGCCGCCGGTGCCCGGCGTGGCTGCGCTCTTCTCCGTCATGGCGCGACAGTGGCAAGGCGCCAGTGATCCGGCAACAGATTTCAAGCCGCCCGTCGCATCGGCAGGTCTAGGCTCTAAGCGTCGGTCCCGCTCTTCAGATAGCTCTGAACGACGTGCGCGTACTCGACCGGCGTCTCCTGCATCGGGTAGTGGCCCGAGGGACAGACGTGGCTCCGCAGGTTCGGGTACCATCCCTCGAATACCGGGCCCAAGGTCGGCTTGGTCAGGAGCTCGTTGTCGTGCTCGCCGAAGACCACCAGGATCGGCGTCGTCAGGCCTTGCACCTCGTTCGAGAAATCCGTCTTCGCCCACATATGGGCATAGGCCACCATAGCCTCGGTATCGACGGCCGCGCGGTTGCGTGCCAGCTTGAAGTCGACCCAGCCGTCCGCGTAGCGCGCCGAGGTCAGGGCGTGCATTCCCTGCTTGAAGGCCTCGTCGTCGCTCGCCATGGAGGCGAAGAAGCCGAAGGTATCGTCGTCCAGGGCCAGGCCCGATGCGGGCACCGGGGTGGTGGCGACGACACTGATCAGCCGGTCGGGAATGTCGACCATCGCCCGCTGGACGACCATGCCGGTCATGGAATGCCCGATAAGGGAAAACCGCGCCCAACCTAGGCTGTCGGCGAGCGCGGCGACGTCGCCGACCACCTCGGCCGCGCTGTAAGCGCCGGCTTGGTCTCTCGACGCACCGTAGCCGCGGACATCGGCGAAGGCGAAGGTGAAGTCGTTCTGGTTGAGATAGGGCAGGATTGGCTCGTAGATCGACCGGTCCTGCGACCAGTCGTGCAAGACGATCACGTTGCGCGGACCCTGTCCGACGGACGTGTGGGAAATACTCATGAGCAATGCCTCACGGATTGGGGGAGTGGCGGAGGGGGAGAGTTGCGGGACCTGTGGATCAGGAACGCCGATTGCCAAAACGCCACGAACAAATTTGGCGCCCCGGTCTTAGCTCAAAACCGCCGAAAGGGCAAATCGGGCCCGGGCGATGTGGGTGGCTCAGGCCTCGGCGGTGATGCCGCCGTCGACGATCAGTTCGGCGCCGGTGATGAAGGCGGCCTTGTCGGAGAGCAGGAAGAGGCAGGCGTTGGCCTGGTCTTGGGGCGTGCCGATACGCCCGAGCGGGATGTGGCGGGCGACCTCGGCCTCCTTGCCCTCCCAGCGCGCTTGCATCGGCGATAGGGTGGCGCCGGGCAGGATGACGTTGCAGCGGACGTTGTCGGGGGCGAACTGGATGGCGATGGACTTCGAGAGTGCGCGCAAGGCGCCCTTGGAGGCGCCATAGGCATCCTGAGCGAGGCGGTCGCCGCGAAGCGCCTGGATCGAAGAGAAGAGTACGATGGCGCCACCCCCGCCTGCGCGCAGGTGAGGAACCACATGACGCACGGTAAGCATGTGAGAGCGCAGGTTGACATCGAGAACTCGGTCCCAAACCTCGAGATCGACCTCCAGGAGCGAGCCGTCGAGCTCGAACCACAGCACACCCACGGTGTTGACCAGATAGTCGAGACGTCCGAAGGCGGCGACGGTCTGCTCGACGGTCTCGGAGACGAAAGCCTCGTCCGAGAGGTCGCCTTGGCGATAGAGGCTTTCGCCCGGCCCATCGCGGACCCCTTCCGGTTGGGGCTTGATGTCGGCCAAACACACATTCGCACCCGCGGCGACTAGGTCGTTGGCGATGGCGAGTCCCATGCCGCTGCCGGCGCCGGCGACCACGGCGACCTTGCCTTCGAAACTCATGGCCATCTCCCCTCTCGATGCGCGATGCCCCGGCGCTTGGATGCGCCTCGCGCATGCTATCAGGCCACCGCCGACTTTGCATTGTGCGCGCGCCCACACCCGTGACATTGTGGATCGAGAGAGCCCCCAGCCAAGGAGCATGGACAGGAGATGGCTCGCGCCGACCTTCCCGTCGCCGTTACCTTGGGCGATCCCGCCGGCATCGGGCCGGAGATCGTCGCCAAGGTTTTCGCCGATCCAGACTTTTCCACTCCGGCGTTGGTGATCGGAGACGTGGCTATACTGGAGCGAGCGATCGGCTGGACCGGTGCCGCGCTGACGGTGCGACCCATCGACCATTCGGGCGAAGCCAGGCCGGGAGCCGGCTTTGTCGAGGTCATTCCAGCCACCTCGCTGCCCGCCGGCTTGGCCATTGGGCGGATCGATCCGCGCGCCGGACAAGCGGCCTATCGCTATGTCGAACATGCGACCCGGCTGGCTCTCGAAGGCGTGGTCGCCGCTGTTGCCACCGCGCCCCTGCACAAGGAGGCGTTGAAGGCGGCCGGGATCGCTCAGCCCGGCCACACCGAGATCCTGGCCGAGCTTACGGGCACGACGGACTACGCCATGATGCTCTTCAATGACGAGATCCGTGTGGTCTTGGCGACGATCCACCTGCCCTTGAGCGAAGTCGCCGGGCGGATCGACGAGGCGCTGGAGCTGACAACCATCCGCCTTGCCGCTGCGGGCGCGCAGCAACTCGGCGTCGCCGCGCCGCGGGTGGCCGTGGCCGGTCTCAACCCGCACGCCGGCGAGGGTGGGCTCTTCGGAGAGGAGGAGGCACGCGCCATCGCCCCGGCCATCGCCCGGGCTCGCGCCGAAGGCATCGATGCCAGCGGGCCCTGGCCGGGCGATACCGTCTTCATGCGGGCGCGGCGGGGCGACTTCGACATCGTCGTCGCCCAGTATCACGACCAGGGCTTGATTCCGGTGAAATACCTGGGCATCGACGAGGGCGTCAACGCGACCCTCGGCCTGCCCTTCGTGCGCACCAGTGTCGATCATGGAACCGCCTTCGACATCGCCGGCACCGGGAAAGCGCGGCACGAGAGCCTCAAGGTCGCCATCGAAAGGGCCGCCCTGATGGCCCGGGCGCGGCGCGACGAGGCGACTTCACCTTAGGGACTTTCCGAGGGCGGGGCGTTATCCAGCGTCCAGAGCACGTCCTCGGCGACGTAGCGGACGATCCAGTCGGGAGAGCGGGCGGCTTCTTGCAAGGCCACCCGTCCGGGCTCGCCAAAGGAAGCCAGAAGATGGCCAGCGGCCATCCTGACCGCGGGGCGGTCATGTCCCAGCAAGCCGACGAGGTGAGGGATGTCTGCTTCGGAGGTCTCTGCCCGCGCCGCTTGCAGAGTGTGCCGGTTGAAGGCCCAGGTGAAGTGCGCGCTGAAATGCAGGTTCCGCCGGATCATGCAGGCGATCTCGTCCTGGCGGGTTTGGCCGAAGCAAAGGCCGTACTTGGGCCAGACCAGGGTTGCGATGGCGCCGCCGAGTGACAGCAGGATCAGCCCGAAGACGGCGATCGCAACACGCCTTTTCATCTTGGATCCTCCGGGATCTCAAGAACCTCGATGCGCGCGGCGCCGTCCTCCACGACCGTCAAGGCGAAGTGTCGGTCCCCCAGGAATGTCGGGCGGCTGCGCGTATAGGGGCGGAAGAAGCGGCGGAACACCTCGACGCCATCGACGGCGCGCAGAACATAGACCGTATCCCGCACCGATCCGATGTTGAGGGTCGGCCCGGCCCCGACGGCGATCAATGCGCCGTCGGGGCTGACCGATACGTGGTCGATGCCCTGACCGCGCGGTAGCTCGTGGAAGTTCTCGCCAGCCGGAAGGGACCAAGCCAGACGGTGCCGTCCACGCTCGCGGTAGATTTCCCAGGCGATCCACCCCTTTGCAATCTGACGGAAACGCTGGGTGGGATGCACCGTCGGGTCCGGTGCTTGCGCCTCCGGCGTGATGCGGCCCTCGTGGTCGATCGAGACGATTTCCTCGCCGTTGCGCCGGGCGAGGAATCGGGACTGACGATGATCGAAGGCGATCAACTCGATCGACGTGGGCCGCGTCATTCGCAACTTGATCTCGCGCTCGTCGGCCGTGCTGGTCGTTCGCAGTCGGATCGACCACCTCGGTCCTTGGCCGTCCATTCCGGGCTCGCGATGGATCCAGGCGAGTGCCGAGGCATCGCTTGCCAAGACCGGGCTTCGATAGGAAACCGCGTCTGTCTCGTCCAATGGCAGGGGCTCGCCGCCGGGCGGCAGCAGGAAAAGGCGTTCGCCACCGCCGTCGCGCTCGTGCACGCCGAAGAGCGCGCCACCGCCAGGGAGGACTTGCCGGACGGATGTGCGGTAGATCGAGAGCGGCAATTCGCGAATTTCACAGCCGGGCGAGCTCAACAGGCCGTATCGTTCGCCGGCGACAACGATCCAAGCTTCCGCTGCGTTCTCGAGACCGGCAATGGGGTCGTAGGCCACCTGCGCGATCTCGGCGTTCGGAACCGCGCAGGCCAAGGGCCAGTCGCCCTGCTCCCGGGCGGGGTCGCGCTCGATCAGGATGAAGGTCGGGATCGCATAGAGGTAGCCGACGTTGACGGCGACGAGAAAGGCCGGTACGGCGGCAAGGAGCACCAGGCCATGCCACCAGCGCCAACGGCTGAAGGCCCAATAGAACAAGGCCATGACGCAAAGTTGCAGGGCGACGGCAAGGCAGAGATCCAGGGCGGTCCAGGCAGCGCCCCTTTCCGAGGCGAAGTAAAAGACCTCCTGCCAGAGCGCGATCCCCCACGGCATCGTCACGTGCACGGTAAGAAGCGGAAGCAAGTACAGGGAAAATGATGCGATGAAGGCGAGGATAAGCCAACGCGTGTCGATCGCTCGTCCGGTCATTACCCTACCTTCGCTTCTCGGCGAGAGAGAAGCCATGCGCTGATGGATCCGGCGACGACCGCGGCGACGAACTCCCAGATCGCCATCGTCTCCAAAGCCAAGTACGCGGCGGCCAAGGTTCCCAAGGCGAATGTCGTCCATGCGACGACGCGGCGATGGTCCGGTGCGATCAGGGTGCAAGAGGTGACGATCAAAGCGGCCGCGAATGCGGCGCTGAAGATGAAGACACCGCTCTCGGCGCTGGCGAACCACACTGCGATACAGATCTCCGAAACCTTCTGCTCGGCGGGGCATAGCGCCTCGAGGCCGCTGTAAAGCGCAAGGCCGACCAGCAACGCCATATGCCAGGCGAGAATGGCCGTTGGAACCACGGCCAACCATCTGATGCACTGCGCGATGACGCCCCAGGATAGAATGCCGTGAGAGATCCCGGGATAATCGGATCTACGACCGGGTGCCCTCATCCTAGATCCCCCATTTTGGGGCAGGTAGGGATGTCGCCGGCGGCGAAATGACCGACCAGGATCGTCTCGAACCAAGCCGTCCAATCTTCGCCGCTCTCCCGCGCCGCAAGTTCGATCACCTCGTCTCGGAAGACCCGGCCCGGCAACAGCACCGCGGCAATATCGTCGCGCCCCATCTGTCTCAGCGCGAGGGCGACGTCGCCTTGGCCCAGGGACAATTGTGCCGTCCAATCCCGTCCGTACTGCTGCCACTTGTATGCCCAAGTGCCATCCGATTCTTCCGCCTCACCAAGAAAGACCGGGCTCACGTAGTCCGC
>CAJHXI010000085.1_pt1 | contig 13677 bp, 12 predicted proteins | sample 9198411 | NCBI WGS metagenome assembly CAJHXI01 (sample SAMEA7708298, study PRJEB35096) | sediment metagenome | biome: marine neritic benthic zone biome [ENVO:01000025]; feature: sediment [ENVO:00002007]; material: shallow marine sediment [ENVO:03000034] sea grass bed [ENVO_01000059] ...
CCGGCGTTGATGTTTCGTAATTCGGCCCACGGCGGGCTCAACATGATCTACCGGCGCCCGGATGGTAATATTGGATGGGTCGATCCTCTCGGGAACCAGGATGATTAGCGGTCTGAATCGGCGAAGGGTCTGATATGGACAGCATCGCCGAAATGATTCAGCCCAGCGCTATCGTGGCTAACCTGCGTGTTTCTAGTAAGAAACAAGCGCTTCGGGAGCTCTCCAAGCGCGCCGCGGAGCTGACCGGGCTGTCGGAGCGGAAGATCTTCGAGGTGCTGATCCAGCGCGAGCGGCTGGGAACCACGGGCGTTGGCCACGGCATCGGCATTCCGCACGGAAAGCTCTCCGAGTTGGACCGCCTCTATGGCCTCTTCGCCCGCCTGGAACATCCCATTGATTTCGACGCCATCGACGAGCAGCCGGTCGATCTGATCTGCGTTCTATTGGCGCCTGAGACCGCCGGCGCCGATCACCTGAAAGCTTTGGCGCGGGTCTCGCGACTGCTGCGCGATCAAAGCGTGTGCGAGAAAATCCGCGGCAGCGACAAGGCCGAGGCGATCCACGCCCTGCTCACCAATTCCACCGCATCTCACGCAGCCTGAGCGCTCGCTCCCGATCTGTGAAGGTCAGCGCGGGGTCGTTGGGGGTGTCGCCACGGGCTCACTGAATATCGACAGGCTCCAGCCCTTGTTGACGGGCTGCGGCGAAGGCGATGTCGCGCGTCTCGGCCAGCAGCAGCTCGGTGCCGTCGGCCGCATGAATCGCGAAGAGTTCGGCTTCGTCGATCCAGCGCCGCTTCACATAAACCAGGTTCGGCGCGCCGATCCGGGCAAGATCGGCTGGCGAAATCACATTATGACCGGTTTGCCGGTTCATCACTTTTCCTTCGTCTTGCCGTCGATCTTGGCCGCGGTGGCCGATCCGCCAGGAGCGACGACGTCGATCTTCTTGATTCTCGGCTCGTTGAGCGGGCGCTCCAGGTCTACGTGGAGCAAGCCATTGATCAAGCTCGCACCGGTCACCTCGATCCCTTCGGCGAGCACGAAGCTGCGGTGAAACTGCCGCGCGGCGATACCGCGGTGCAGGAAGGTTCGTTCCTGCTCGTCTTGTTTGCGCCCGCGAATGACTAGTTGGTTGTCTTCGATCTGGACCTGCAGGTCGTCCAGGGTGAAGCCGGCCACCGCCAGGGTGATGCGCAGACGATTTTCGCCCATTTGCTCGACGTCGTAGGGCGGATAACCGTCGGCGGAACTTTTGCTGATGCGGTCGAGAGCCTGCTCGAAGTGCTCGAAACCGAGCAGCAGCGGGCTGTTGAATAGCGACATACGAGACATCGGTCGCGTGTCCTCCTCAGAACTCGAGCAAGAACGGTTTTCGATTAGAGCGCTGGATCGCCATTGCGCACCCAGCTACTCTTTTACGGCCCGTGAAATCGGCGCCGCACACAAAGAGGTGGGGCTTGAGGACAGGGCGATCAAGCCCCAAACGGTCGTGGGCGGTGTTTTGCCGGCTTGGTGGCGAGGCGCGCCCGCGTACCTCAGCGCTCGGTGAAGGAGCGGTCGAAGGCCCGATAGAGCGGTTTCAGCAAATACTGCAGGAGAGTCTTCCGGCCGGTATTGATATCGACGTCGACCACCATGCCCGGCAACACCGGATGCCGCTCCGCGCCGCCGCCGATGTAGGCTTGGCTCAACTCGATCACGCCCTTGAAGAAGGGGTCTCCAGCCTCGTCCTGGAAGGTCGAGGCGGAAATGTGACTGAGCTCACCCTCGAGGGAGCCGAACTGGGCGACATCATACGTGGTGACCTTGATGCGGGCCGGTTGGCCGATCGACAGGTGGCCGATGTCGCGCGGCAGGATTTGGACTTCCGCGATCAGATTGTCGTCGATAGGCACGATCTCCAGGAGCACCTCGCCCGGCGCTACCACGCTGCCGACGGTGCGGGTGCTGAGGCCATTGACGACGCCGGCGACCGGGGCCTGAACCTCTAGACGCGCCACGCGATCCTCCAGGCGCGACAGCGACTCGCGCACTTCGGCAAGTTCGCCTGTGACATCGCCCATCTCGTTCAGCGCGTCGTTGCGGATCTTCGCGTCCAGCTCGGCGAGGGTACCTTCGGCCTCATGCAGGGCCTCGCGGGTGCGCGACATCTCGCCCATGATGCCCAGCAGATCGCCCCGTATCTCGGTCAGCTTGCGTTCGGAATCGAGGAGGTTGACGCGCGAGTCCAGACCTTTCTTGACCAGATTACGCCGCATCCCGACCTGTTCGTTGGTAATGTCGATCTGTGCTTGGAGGTTTTGCTTGCGCTCCTCCAGGCCCTCGAGTTCGACCTGGCGCTGATCGATCCGCGACAGCAGGACAGTGCGTTGGCTCTCGCGCGCCTCTCTTTGCAGATCCAAGATCGCCTGCTGATCGGCGAGCAGTCCGGGGAAGTTCCGCCCCGCCGAAAAATCGGGATCGCGGTCCAAGACGAAGGCGCGCAAGCGTTCGGCCCGAAGAGACAAACTGGCCTCGCGTGCGCGCTGGCGCTCCAATTCGGCCCTGGCCTCGGAGCTGCGCAGGCGCATCAGTGTCTGACCCGATGCGACGACCTCGCCGTCTTCGACCATCACCTCGGCGACGATCCCCCCTTCCAAGTGCTCGACATGATGAAGAGAGCCAGCGGGCATGATCTGTCCGTGCGCGATCGCGGTCTCGGTGATCTCCGTGACCGCGGCCCAGACCACGCCGGCGCCGATCGTCACACTGAGGATGACCAGCAATTGAGCCAGGATCCTTGGCGGCCCCGCCTCCTCCAGCATCAAGGGTCGCGAGAGATAGCGCGTGAGCTTGGATTTCTCTCCCCGGCCAAGGCCTCTTCCCAGTGCCCTCGAGAGGTCGGGTTTGCGAAACAAAGCGAGATCGCGGTTCTTGCGATCGGGTTTTTTCTCATCGGTCATGGTTCACCCTATCCCCATTTGGGGTAAGACCCGCTCCGGCGAGCCGGCCAACATCAGCCGGCCGCCTTCCAGGTAGAAAATTTTGTCCGCTAGGCGCATGTGGCTCGGCCTGTGGGTCACCAGCAACACTGTGGAGCGGCCGCGCAGGCTCTGCAGCTTGCGCATCAGTTGTTCGTCGCCCTCCCGGTCAAGACCGTTTCCGGGCTCGTCCATCAGCAGGATCGGGGCGGATTTGACATAGGCGCGCGCCAGCATCAGGCGTTGCTTGACGCCACCCGGAAGCTGGCGCTGGAGCTGGTCGGTCAAACGGGTTTCGAACCCTTCCGTAAAGGCCAGTATCTCCTCCAGCAGGCCGGCGTCGAGCGCCGCCTGGGCCAGATCGCGTTCGCTGGCCGTGGGGTTTGCCAGGCGCAAGTTCTGGGCGATGGTACCGTAGAAGAGGTCGCAGGTTTGCGGAACGTAGCCGATGGCCGCGCGAAGCTCGTCGATGTCGAGTTGGCGCGTATCCATCCCGTCGATGAAAATTCCGCCGAACTGCGGCTCGTAAAGGCCGGCGATCAGCTTCAGCAGGGTCGACTTGCCCGACCCGTTGGGACCGGTGACGGCGACGATCTCGCCTGGGTTTATCTCCGCGTTCACCGCCAAGAGCGCCGGCTCGCTGCGCGGGTTGTAGCGCAGAGAGACGCGCTCGAAACGGATGTGGCCCTGGAAGCTGCGCAGGCGCTCGACGATCGCGCCGGGCTCGCGCTCCACCGGCTGGCGCATCAAGGTGTTGATCTGCTTCAGGCTTTGGCCGACCAGCTCGAGCCGCGTGAAGGACAGGAACGCCAATTGAAGGGGCGAGAGGATGCGCCACACGAGCGCCATGCTGGCCACCAGGGCACCCATCGTCATTGCCTCTTCGAGGACCAACAGTGTGCCGACGCCCAAGGTTGCAATACCCCCCAACAGCATCAGCAGCTGTGCGAGCGTCCTCAGCCAGGTCGATAGCTGAGCGGCGCGAAAGCTGCTCAAGGCCGCATCGGCGGAGATGTCTCGGAACCGATGACTCCAAACCGCTTCGACCGACGAGGCCTTGATCGCCCGCATGCGCGAGAGTGTCTCGATCAGGAACCCTTCCTTTTCCGCGCGGGCGCGGCTCGCCTGAGCCGTGACGCGCCGCAAGGCCGGGAGGAAGATCGACGCGGCGATCGCGAAGACGCCCACCAGGACGATTGGAATCCAGACCAGCGGTCCGGCGATCGCCGCGATGACGATGAGAAAGATCAGAATGAAGGGCAGGTCCAGGAAGGCGCCGGCCAGGGGCCCCGAGAAGAACTCCCGCAGCGACTCGAACTGTCGCAGCCGCGCGATCTGAGAGCCGATCGTCGCCTTTTCGGTCGCGACCAAGGGCAGATGTAAGATCTGCTGGAAGGTTGCGGTGCCAACGATCAGATCAATCCGCCCGGCGACATAGGCCAGGATGCGCGTGCGGACCATCCGCAGGCCGGCGTCGGCGAAGAGCGCGAGAACGATCCCGCCGAAGAGATAATAGAGAGTGTTCGGGTCGCCGGAGCCGATCACCTTGTCATAGACCGACATGATGAAGATGGGCACCGCAAGCGCCATGAGGTTCGAGACGAAGGAAATCCCCAGGAGTTGCAGGATGAGGCCCCGGAAACGCTCGCCGACGACCTGGCACCAGCGCCCGCTGCGGGCCGCGGTCCGGATCTTCTCCGCGGTCTCGGCATCGTAGCGCGCGAAGTAGGCCAGGCCATCGGTGTCGGCGGCCTCGACCTCGCGGATCTCCGCTGCGGCGCCGTCGAAGACGGTAAAGCGGGTGCCATCGCGGCCGAGCAGGACCATGAGCGACCCGCGCCGCGGCAGGAACAGACAGGGAAGAAGCCGCGGATCGATGTCGGCGAGGCGGGTCTTGGCCTCGCGGGTCGCGACGTGAAGATTGGCCAACACGCCGCGCAGCCGGTGCGCGTCTTCGACCTTGTCGAAATGGGGCAAGGCCTCGGCGACATGGCGCAGCTCGCCCCGCCACTCGAGGGCTCGCAGGAAGGGCAAGAGACAGGCCGAGACGGCGCTCTCGTCGAGCAGATGGGATAGGCCCTCGTCCTGGCTGTCGGGGGCGCAGAGCACCCCGTTTTCGGCGGCAATGGAGGTCATGACGAAGACTCCACCTTGCCGTCGCTCCCTGTCAGCTGGGGCGCCGGCCCATCCATCCGGACCCCGGTATGTGCGCGCGGTGTTTCGCCAGCGGGCACCAGTCGGCCCTCGCGAAGGTCGAAACGACGGTCCGCCAACTGAAGGAGCGATGGACGATGGCTCACCATGATGATCGTGGCTCTGCCCTTGAGGGCGGCGAGCGCTTTCTTGAGCCGGGCGTCGCTGGCCTCGTCCAGTCCGCCGTTGGCCTCGTCGAAGAGAATGATGCGCGGGCGCCGTGCCAAGGCGCGGGCCATGGCGATACCTTGGCGTAATCCCGTCGGTATTTCCGTCGAGGCGCCATCGCCCACTTGCATCTCGTAGCCTTCCGGCAGATGGCGGATGGTATCGTCGATACCAACGATCTGCGCCGCCTCGAGCGCTGGCGTCACGGCGGAGGCGCCTTGGAACAAGGTGAGGTTATCGAGGATCGAGCCCTTGAACAGCGTGCCCGTCTGCGGCAGGAAGGCGATGTGGCGGCGCAAGGCGTAAGGGTCGAGACGCGCCATGTCGACAGCGTCGATCTCCACCTTGCCTTTGCTCGGCTGCAGGAGCCCCATGATCAGCATGAGAAAGGTCGTTTTGCCGCTGCCCGATTGGCCACTGATGCCGATCACCTCGCCGGGTGAGACCTCCAGGTTCAGGTTTTCGAACAGGGGCGCCTCCTCGCCGCCATAGGAAAAGCTCAGGCCTTCAAGGCGAACGGCACCTTCGAGGCCGTCGCACGTCAGCCCCTCTTGCGGGGCCTCAGCCGGTGTCTCGAAGATCTTGGCGACGCGCGCGCGCGCGATCGTGATACTCTGGTATTGCGACCAAAGGCCCAGAGCGCGTAGGACCGGCTGCACGGCGCGGCCGGCCAGGAGCGTCGAAGCGGCGAGACCGCCTATGCTGAGCCCCCCCTCCATGACAATCACGGCACCTCCGGCGGCCACTGAGACCATCGTCAGATTGGAGAATAGCCAGCCGACGCTTTGCGCCAGGTTGCTGATCTGGGTGACCGCATGACTGGCGCCCGCGGTTGATTCCTGAAGGCGCTCGTAGCGTCTCTGCATCAAGGGCTCCACGCCCAAGAGCTTGATCGTCGACAGGCCGCCGAGAACCTCGATCACGAAGCTATAGCGTCGATCGTCGAGCCCGGCGCGCTCCTCGAGCGCGCGCCGCAAGGCTATTCCGACAAGGCCCGCCACGAGACCCAAAACGATAAACAAGCCGACCGGGACCAGGACCAGCCAGCCGGCGATGAAGTAAATCAGGCCGAGAAACAAGGTGATGAACGGGAAATCGAGAAACAAGAGTCTGGCTTGACCGGCGTGGTAGTCACGCAAAACGTTGATCGCGGACAGCCGATCGAGGTGGACGCCCGGTGAGACCTGCTCGAACGCCCCTACCGGCTCGGCGAGCAATCGGTCCAGCGCCCGGCAGGAGGCCAGATGCTCGAACCGCGCCGAGTTCCATCCGGTGATCGCGCCGCGTGCGACGCGCAACACGCCATCTATCATCAAGACCACGACCAAGCCGACGACGAGAAGCGTCAGCGTGTCAGTCGCTTGATAGGGCAGGATGCGGTCGTAAACCTGCAGGATGACGATGGGCAGCGCCAAGCCCAGGACATTCAAGGCGAACGAACCGAGCCATGCAGCAGCGCCGTGAGCTGGATCGTCGGGCGCCCGAGAGGCGCCACGCGACCAAACGGGCGCGGCACCGATCGATGCGGTGCCGCCGAGGTACTCCGCCTTCGCCATCGCGTCTCAGCCCCCCTCACGGGCGTCAGCCTCACGTCGCTCAAGCACCTCAGCGATTTCTAAACGGAACTAAGTATCGAAATGGTAAATTTTTCATAACCGAGGACAGTCGTTGAGGGGTCGGTTAGTAGAATTTAAACCAGTAGGAATTTCTTAATATCCGGCACTCAGGATAGGGACTGGCGCGTGACGGCCCCGCCGGGCCGCCCGCCGTCGACAAGAGACACCCCCGCGCCCCTTCGGGTCGGAGGGGACGGCACCGGGACTTAATGAATGGCTTCGAATCGTAACGCCGCGGCGCGGCGGTTTCATTCGACGAACGGGCTTACCAAGTTTCTGGGACAGCGCTCTCTATTGAACGGGCTTCGCCGCGGGACGCAGCCCGAAGCACCGCCGGCCCAAGACGCGAAGGTGAGCGAGGTCCGCGAGGCTCTAAGCGAGCCCGAGCCTGCCTCGGGCACCACCGTACCGCAGCAGGGCGCGAATGGGTCGGACCACGCCGCCGAAGAGCGTCCGAACCCCTTTGCATCGACGTCGGGCGGACTGCTGGCGCTCGCCGGGCCACGATCGGCCTTTCATGTGGACAAACGCCCCTCCGGCGAGTTCGTGCTCCGGCATATCGACAGCGGCCGCACGACCACGGTTTGCGGCATCGATTACATACGCTTCGCCGATCTCACCGTGCATCGCGAATTTCTCGTTCGCAGCAATCCAGGCACTCTGGTTGATCCAACCGATGATACGGTGAGCCTGTTGGAGCCGGCTGAGACGGTTGCCGGTCCGATCGATTCGGAGCCAGCCGATCCGTCGGAAGACACGGTGATTACCTTGGAGCCAGCGCAGACGGTTGCCGAGATAATCGAACCCGCGCCGACCGATCCACCCGATGACGAGATGATCGACCAGGAACCGGAGAAGCCGGTAGCCGACTCAGTCGAACCGGAGGCGGCGGACCTTCCCGATGAAGCGATGGCTGCACCGGAGTCTCGGCCCTCGAGCACGGCTCTTACGGACCCGTCGCCGGGCGAGGATGACGACGGTTTCGCGGTCAATGACGACGGCTCTCTTACCATCACGGCGGCGCATTTCGTGGCGGCCAGCGACGAGGACAAGCCCTTGCGGGTCGTTGCTCTATCCTCGCCCAGTCGCGGTCGGATCATCGATAATGGCGACGCGACCTGGACTTTTACGCCTGACGAAGCCTTCGACGGTGAGGCCTCATTCGACGTGATTCTTGTCGACGAGGAGGGCGAAAAGTCGTTGGCGAGCGCGACCATCGCCATCGAGACCGCCGTTCCCGTGACCGCCGACAAAACGCTGGACCCGGTACAAGAGGCGCCGTCCCAGCCCGCGTCGCCCAAGCCTGTGCCCCTGAGCGTCACTGCTGACTTCGTCAAGCCTCTCACTGCCGCACTCGCCGGGCCGGCGGGCAATGCCTTGACCATCGATCTCGGCGCCGAGGCGCGGGACCTCCCGCTTGCCCGTAGCTCCATATCCGCGACCGGTGAGTTCGTCACACCGCTTGTTGCCGACGCACGCGTCGTGCCCCCGCCCGCGGCGCCGGAGAAGGAGCCGGCGCCAAAGAGCGATAGCAACGCTCTCGTCTCCGAGCTTGCACCCGAGCCCGATCCGGCCGAAGCCGAACCCTCGAAGCCCGAACCCTCGAAGCCCGAGCCCGCGAAGCCCGTGCCCGCGAAGCCCGTGCCCGATGACGAGGATAGGCGTTTGCGCGAGCTCGTCGACAGATTGCTGGAGCGGGCGGACGATATCCTGGCCGGTGACACCAAACGCCCCGTCCCGAAGCCGGATGCCGTGATCGCGCGCCCGGAAGGCGGAAGCGATCCACGTGCCAGACCGGAATCGGTCCGGTTGCCTAAAGATCCCGGCGAGCAGCCGCCGGCCACCCAGCCCCAGCCGCCCCGAAGCGATAAGCCGACAAAGACGAGCTCACCCAGCAAAACATCCTACCGCCAAGTCGCAACCTTCGAGAGCTTCGAGAGCTTTGACTGGTAGACGCCGGTCGCGGTGAGGATAGTCGAGGCCCTAGTCGGGTGCCGCGTCGGTGAAGACCGCGCGAATGAGCATCGCCTCGGCGAAGACGATGACGTACAGCAGTATCAGGATGCAACAGGCGCCGAAGACGACGTTGCCCCACCGCCAGAAGGGGTGACGCGCGCGTTCGTCCTTGCGGCGGGCCGCGCCGCGCCGGTCGGGCCCCGCCAGCAGAACCAGGTAGTAGCGCGCGATCAGGACCGGAATGGACAGGCGAATGTCGACCGGATGCTTGTCCCAGCGGATCTGGGCGCAAGCGTGTTTGAGGCTTTCGATCTGATCGTCGCCGAAGGTCAGCCGCTCGGGCTCGCTCATGCGCGATAAGATCGCCTTGAAGAGCCCATCTTCGGTGCGCGCCAATCTTTCTAGGCCGGCGGTGTCCAGCGGCATTTTCAATAGGTCCTGGTTCTATCAAATGAACATCAGACGGTCTTAACGCGAAATCACTGGTGAAATGTTAAGCGCCGAAAGAGGCGAAAAATATCATTTAATTCAATGATTTGTCTTGCGTTCGCCCAGCGTTGCCGCACTCCGGTGGCTCAATCGAGGCCAGCCTTGCGCATGCCGGCAAGAAAATGGGGCATCGCGCGCGGCGTATAGGGAACGTACCGCTCGATCCATTCGACGCTGATGTTGGGCTGAACTTCGCGAAGCCGCGCCATGGCTTCGGCGGTCGCCTCTTTCTTGCCGGCCTGGGCGAGGCTGGCGCAGAGAATGCGATGAGCCGCGGTGAAGCCAGGGCGTTCGCTGAGCGCCTTGCGGCCCCAGGTAATGGCCTCCTCATAGCGATCGGCGAAGTAGTGCGCCACGCAGGTCCCGGAATAGAAGAAGGCTTTCAGCGGGTCGTGGGGGCTCATGCGTAGCGCTTGCTGGAAGTAACGGATCGCCTTCGCTGATTGCCCGTCGAAGACAAGGGCCCAACCGAGGTATCCATAGGCGGTTGCGAAGTTGGGGTTCAGGTCAAGGGCGCGCTTGTACTCGCTCACAGTCGCCTCGGTGTCCCGTTCGGTGAAAGAAAGATATCCGAGCGCGAGATGAGCCCAAGGGTCCTCGTCATCAAGGGAGACGGCCCGACGAGCGAGATCGGCCGCGTAGCGGTGGATACAATCCGACTGATACCAGGACTCGCCGCTTTCCGGGACCCAACCGACGTGCCCCGACACCAGAAGGGCGAAGGCAAGCAGACTATGGGCTGGGCCATAGTCGGGGTATTGGCGCACCGCTTGGCGAAGCATCGTGATGGCCGCTTCGCTATCCTCGGTGGTCATCCGCCAATAATGTCTGAGTGCCCGCATCACCAGATCCCATGCGCCCAGGTTCTCCGGCGAGCGGCGCTGCGAGCGTATGACCTCGGCGGCAACGAGTTTGGGCTCGATTGCCGCCGTGACGCTTTGGGTGATGTCGTCTTGCAAGGCGAAGATATCACATAGTTGGCGGTCGTAGTGCTCTGCCCAGTGCTGGACACCGCTGGCCGCATCGACGAGCTGCGCCGTGATGCGCAATCGCTCACCAGCCTTCCGGACGCTGCCCTCGAGCAGGTAACGCACGCCCAGCTGCCGTCCGATTTGCTTGATGCCGATGGTCTCGTTGTTTTTGTAGACGAAGCTGGAATTGCGAGAGATGACAAGGAACCAGCGCAGTCGGGAGAGGGCGGTGATGATATCCTCGGTGATGCCGTCACTGAAGTACTCCTGCTCGGGATCACCACTGAGGTTGGCGAAGGGAAGCACGGCAATAGACGGCTTTTCTGCGCGGTGGGCCGCTATAGGATCGAGTGTCGGCGCTGCGGGGCCGGATTGAGCGAGGTTGATCTGCTCAAAGAGGCGCTCGGTTTCCGGCTGCGGATCGACCTCCAGCTCGCGCTGCAAGACGGCGCGACAGGTGCCGTATTGAGCGCGGACGAGGTTGAGTTGTCCCTTGTCGGCGTAGTAGCGCATCAAGGCGCGGTGGGCGGTTTCGTCCATCGGGTCGAGGGTCAGCAGATGCTTTGCCGCCGCGGCGGCTTTTTCGTCCGCCCCCTTTTTCAACCAGTGCTCAAGGAGCTTGATATCAGCCTCTAACGCCATCTCATGCAGCCGCCGGCGCTCGTCGGCGAGAACGTCCTCGATGGAAGGATCACGTATGCGAACGCCCTCTAAAAGCGGGCCGCGATAGAGATCGATGGCGGCCTGTAGAGCGTCGGGCGAGCCCTCGTCGACGAGCGAGGCAAAGGCCAAGGCATCGATATCGGCAACTAACGGGTCGAGCGCGAGGGTCTCCCCCTCGACGATCAAAGGACAGGGCTCGAGGCCTTTCAGTGTTCGCCGAAGTGTCCATAACGCCTGGCGCAGGCTGCTGCGAGCCTGGCTGTCACCCCGCTCGCTCCACAGTAACGCCATCAATTTTTCGCGCGCCTGGGGCTCTCCCGCGTGCAAGGCGAGATAGGCGAGCAACAACATTGCCTTGTTGCCCGAAATCGGGATACGCCGGCCTTCCGCGTCGTGGGCTTGAAAGCCCCCGAGAAGACTCAGGTGGAGCGACCTCATCGTGCTGCCCCTTGATACCCGAGCGCCTACGCTTCGCGCCTGGTATCGCAATATTCGGATATTTAACGCCGATTTGACGGCAACCGCAACGACCTGGCGAATGATATTGACGCCCGGCGATACGGCCGGCGAACGCCCACCCGATAGGCTTGCGATGAACCCACCATCAGCGAGGATCTCGTCATGAAAATCCATCATCTCTTGATTGCCGCCGGCCTGGTCTCGCTCGTCTCGACGAGCGCCGTTAAGGCCTTCGACCAAGGACAGTACCAGTCCGTGAAGCAGGGCCAGAGCGATTGCCCGTGGTGCGATCTCAGCGGCGCGGACCTAACAAACGTCAAGCTGAAAGGCATCGATCTGGGCGGTGCCGACCTGACCCAGGCCGATCTCTCGGGGGCGGTGTTGACCGAGGTCGACCTCTCCGGCGCCGACCTCACCGGTGCGGTATTGACGGGTGCCAACCTCGCAGGAACCGACTTGACCGGTGCCGACCTCGACCAAGTGGATCTCTCGGCCACCGTGCTCGAAGGTGCGAAGTTGGAGAAGGCTTACTGCGATTGGGCCACCCGGCTGCCTGCGGGATCGGGCCTGGCCTGTGTCGGGGTCACGATCGAGCGGAAATAGATCCAAGCGGGATCGCGCGGTTCCCCGGTGAACGCCCTCGCCGCGGACTCTCACGCGGGGGCGGGGGTGTAATCCGGTGCAGTTTGTGGCACGTAATAGAGCATGGGCTTAATAGAACCGGGTAGTCGCACCATGCTCTCACGACTTTTGATGGTCGTGTTCTCGCTTTTTGCCGGTGGCGCCGCCGTGGCGGAGACGATGCGCTCGGCTCACGACTTCGCCTTTACCTCGATCGAGGGGCAGCCGCTGCCTCTGGCGGGCTATCACGGCAAGGTGGTGCTCGTCGTCAACACCGCCTCACAGTGCGGCTTCACCCGTCAATACGCCGACCTCCAGGCCGCCTGGGAGAGTTACCGAGACCGTGGTCTCGTGGTGCTCGGCGTGCCCTCGAACGATTTCGGCTCTCAAGAGCCCGGCACGGAAGAAGAGATCAAGATCTTCTGCGAGGTCAACTTCGACGTCGATTTCCCGATGACCACCAAGGTTCATGTGAAGGGCGAGGAGGCGCACCCCTTCTACAAATGGGCGGCTGGGGAGGTCGGGGTTGTCGGGGTCCCGCGTTGGAACTTTCATAAGTACCTGATCGGCCCGGATGGGCGGTTGATCGATTGGTTCTCCACGCCGACCTCTCCGACCTCGGGTAAGGTGACGCGGGCCATTGAGGCCCAGCTTTCACAGGCCGAAAGCGCCCAGGGCGCCGATTGAGCCTCGCGTGCCGAACCCCGAGGGACGTCGACGGAACCCCAGCCGGGACATCTTGGGCCTGGTGGCTTTCCTCGCTTTATGCCTGGCTGTTTCGGGCCTCGGCGGCGCGGTGACGGCAACGAGCGTGGGGACCTGGTACCAAGCGCTGCAAAAGCCCAACTTCAATCCGCCCGATTGGGTCTTCGCGCCGGTTTGGACAACGCTCTACATCTTCATGGCGATCGCGGCTTGGCGGGTCTGGCGCCGTGGCCCAACCCGTGGCACGCGCCGCGCGCTCATGGTCTTCGCGGCGCAGCTCGCTTTGAATTTGGGCTGGTCGGTGATCTTCTTCGGGTTCCGCCATATCGGATTGGCGTTGATCGAGGTGCTGGTGCTCCTTGCCGCCATCATCGCCAACATGTCCCTGTTCTGGCGGATCGATCGTCTGGCGGGCGCTCTTTTCGTCCCTTACGCCGTGTGGGTCGCTTATGCGAGTTTGCTGACCACCGCGCTTTGGTGGCTTAATTAGGTCTCCCGACGCACGAGGCGACAACAGCCCCTGTAAAGTCATGTGGCCCGGCCCCATCTACTGGAAGAGAGTTCGCGCGCGGGTTGCCAGGGTCGAGGCCGCTAAGCAGGCCGCTCGTCAATGAGGGGAGAGAAATGCGAGGATCGAGACACGAATTGGTTGGCCGGACCATAGGCCGGCGCGCGCTGTCGGCTTCGTTGGCCAGTTTCGCGCTTGGCGCTACCGTTGCTGGCCCGGCTCGGGCATTGGACTTGCTGAAGGACGCCGAGGAGGCGATCCAAGGCCTGGGCGCTGGCGGCTCGGCCGGAGGATTGAGCAACGCGGAGATCAGCGACGGTTTGGTCGAGGCGCTTCGGGTCGGAACCGAGCGCGTGGTCGATCAGG
>CAJHXI010000020.1_pt1 | contig 12980 bp, 16 predicted proteins | sample 9198411 | NCBI WGS metagenome assembly CAJHXI01 (sample SAMEA7708298, study PRJEB35096) | sediment metagenome | biome: marine neritic benthic zone biome [ENVO:01000025]; feature: sediment [ENVO:00002007]; material: shallow marine sediment [ENVO:03000034] sea grass bed [ENVO_01000059] ...
ATGACATAGCCAATAAGCTCGGCCACCGCCTTGTAGTGCTCGCCGGGGATCTCCTGATCGAGATCGACACCGCCATGCAGAGCCCGCGCCAGGGGCGGGTTCTCGACGATCGGAACGCCGTTTTCACGCGCCACTTCGCGTATCTTGAGGGCCAGGGTGTCGACGCCTTTGGCGGTCAGGCGCGGCGCCGCCATGCTGGCCTGATCATACTTCAGCGCCACCGCGTAATGCGTGGGGTTGGTGACCACCACGTCGGCCTGCGGCACTGCGGCCATGATCCTTTGCCGGGCGCGCTCGATGCGAATCCGTCGCAGCCGGTTTTTGACCTTCGGGTCGCCCTCGGTTTCCTTGTTCTCGTCCCTGACCTCCTGCTTGGTCATGCGCAGCTGCTTGCGATGGTTATAGCGCTGATAGGCGACGTCGGCGACGGTGATCAGGGTCATGACGACCAGGACGGCGATCAGCACCTTCAAGATTTCCGCGCGCAGGATCTCGGCAAAGACGGAAATCTCGACACGCACCAGCCCGGCGATCTGATCGCGGTCGGGCCAGATGACGTAAAGCAGGACCGCGGAGACGATGGTGATCTTGGCAATACCCTTAAGAAACTCCATCAAAGCATTGAGCGAAAACATTTTTTTGAAGCCACGTTTGAAGCCGATTTTCCGTAGCTCGGGCTTCACGGGCTCGGTGGTGAAGAGGAACCCTCCGGTCTGGAGCAATCCAGACGCCAAGGCCGCGGCCAGCACGAGAAGAGCGGGAACACCCAAGACGGCAAGCACCGACCAAAGCAGTTCTTTCGAGGTCTGGGCCAACTGTCCTATATCGAGCGGATAGTCGTGCGCGTGCATCAGGAGACCGCCGAGGATGTCGCCATAGTCAGCCGCAATGGACGGCAGGAAAAAGGCTGTCACGCCGGCAAATGAGAAGATCGCGAACCAACTCGAAAGCTCCTGTGAACGCGGCAGATCGCCTTTCTCCCGCGCCTTGGAGAGTTTTCGCGCTGTCGGTTCTTCGGTTTTTTCTTGATGGGATTCCTCGGCCATCGGCGCCCTCTCCTACGGTCCGACGAACATCATCAGATGTTCCTCGAAGGCGGACGCGAACCACCCCATCATGACCGGCAGGGCAAAGCTCATGATCAGCAGGCCGATGACGATCTGCATCGGAATGGCAATGAAGAAGATCTGCATCGAGGTCATCAGCCGGTTGATCAGGCCGAGCCCCACGTAGAAGACCACCCCGAGACCGATGAACGGCGCCGCCAGTTGGATGCCCAGGGTGAAAGACGCGCTCACCACCCGGGCCACCATGAAGGTCATATCCTCGATCATGGGCGCCTGGCCCGGCACGAAGACCTCGTAGCTCTCCGCCAGGGCGGCGAGCATAAGGTGGTGCAGGTTGAGCGCCATCACCACGAGCAGACCCAGCATGGTCAAGAGCGCGCCCAGGATCGAGCCTTGCTGAACGGCGGTGGTATCCTGGGTCAAGGCATTGGCGAGGCCGATCATCATGGCGATCGTCATGCCGGCCGTCTGCAACGCGGACATGATCGACCGTGCGATGAATCCGAGGAAGAAACCGACGAGACTCTCGCCGGCGATCAAGACCAGCAGTCCCAGCGCGCTTTCCGGTGGTTGTGGCAAGGCGGGCGCGAGCATCGGTGTCAGCGCCAGGGTCACGAACAAGGCGACCGTCAGCCGCGCGCGCATGGCGATGAACTGCTCGCCAAAGAACGGCATGACCGTGAAGGCCGCGCCGATCCGTACGAAGATCAGCAGGAACGCTTGGATCTCACCCGTCAGAAATTCGACGAGCATGGCCCGTTATCCAAGACCCTGCATGCGGTCGAACAGGGTAAGCGTGAAGCCCGAGAGCGTCGTGTAGATGTAGGGAAGCAGAAAGACGATGCTGAAGAACATGACCACGATCTTCGGCACGAAGGTAAGCGTCATCTCCTGCAAGGACGTGAGCGCCTGAAACAGCGCGACGATGACACCGACCACCAGTCCGACGGCCAGGATGGGCCCACTGATCTTGAGCATGACGATGATGGCCTCGCGGCCGAAATCGATGGCTTCCAGCTCGTTCATGGCGCGTCTCGCCGCCGGACCGGCCCGATCCACGGGCGCCTTAGATCGGCATCCTCAGGACTTCCTGGTAGGCCTGGATCACCCGGTCGCGGATCGACACCACGGTGTTGAGCGCCATTTCGGCCTGGGTGACCGCCATGACCACTTCGTCGAGGCTGGCGTTGCCCGCCACGGCCTTGAGGCTCGCGGTATCTGCGGTCTCGAGTTTGTCGACGACCTGTTCGCTCGCCGCCTTCAGCATATTGCCGAATTCGCTGCTCTCGTCCTGCCGGCGGGGCTCCATGACCTCCGCGGCTCCGGTCTGCAGAGCCTTGTCGTAGGCGTTTACGGCACTGCTGAAATCGACTGCCATGAGCTGCTCCCCGGGGCTTCATGCCCCTTAAAAGCTATCGCCCTCCTGGCCTTGGATGGGGGGCGCCGTCCTGGCGTCCCGAGTAGGGGCGGCTCGCTCCTAGAGCCGCAGGATCTGCAAGGTCTCGCGTAGCATCGAGCGGGCCGCCTGAATGGCTTTCAGGTTGGCCTCGTAGCTGCGCTGGGCCTCGCGCATATCGGACATTTCCATGACCGTGTTGACGTTCGGGGTCAGGACATAACCGTCCGCGTCCGACGCCGGGTGACCGGGATCGAAGCGGCGCCCGAAGTCGCTCTTGTCGGTGAACACGGACTTGACCTGCACCTTCTCGACGCCCAGCACGCGATCGAGGACATTGCCGAAGCTCACCAATCGCCGGCGATAAGGCTCGCCGCCGGGGCTTTCCGCCGTCGACGAGGCATTGGCGATGTTCTCGGCGATGACACGCAGGCGCGTCGCCTGAGCGCGCATGCCCGAGGCCGAGATATGGAAGGTCTTCGTCAGGTCCATCTATGAATTTCCTCGCGGAACGCTATTGGCCTGGCCCGCGCATCACCATCTTCATCATCTGCACGTGCTTGCGATAGAGGTTCACCATCAGCGAATGCTGAGCCTGCACCTCATTCATCTTCATCAATTCCTGCTCGAGGACGACCGCATTGCCGGAGGGGGACACTTCGTAGAGATCGTTGCGCTCTGCCACCGAGGAGGTCGCACCGACACCCACCGAGGTCAGGTGCGCCTCGTGAGTGCGGGCAGGGTTCTTGGTCTCCGCGGCCGAGCCGCGCAGAAGCTTGGCGAAGGACGATGCCTTCAGATCGCGCGGGGTATACTTCGGCGTATCGGCGTTGGCGACGTTCTCGGCGATCAGGTTTTGTCGATGCCCCAGCCACTCCATGCGCTTCGCGATGAGGCCGAGCAGACCGCCTTGAGCGTCCATGTCAATCTCCGGATCTCGCTTAAGAGAATGGGCGGCGGTCCTAAGCCCGCCAGCACCCCCACTATCATGGGGCGCTTGTTAAGATTGCGTAAAACAGGTTTAATTGCCGGGCAAATTGTTCCTAGTGGCCGCCTCGCGGGCCCGGGCTAATCGGGGGATCATGCTTTACCTCACGCGCAAGATCGGCGAGTCCGTCATCATCAATGACGACATCGAGGTAACCGTCGTGGACATCCGCGGCAAGTCCATCAAGCTCGGCTTCACCTTCCCGCAGACCGCCAGCGTGCTCAGGCGCGAAATCTACGAGCGCATCCAAGAAGAAAACCGCGCAGCGGCCGCCGCCGCCGAGCTGGGCGACGACGAACTCGCCGATGCTCTTAAGGGCCATGCGGACCGCAAACTCGGCGGCGAGCCCGGCGCCGAATAGATCGCTTTAAAGCTAAATTAAGCATAGCCGGTCAGGATTCCCACGGTCGGCCGAAGGGCCGTTCCCGTAGCTCGATTGCCGAACCGGAGCGCGACCTTTCCGTGGCGAACGAACCGCACCAACACAACGCCGAAGATGCGCAGATCGCCGGCGCGCAAAGCCAAGTCGACCGGGCCGCCGCCTTGGCGAGCCGATCGGGCCGGGCCCGGGACGCACGGTTGATCGCCAAGGCCAAGGGCCCGCTGGCGGCCGAAATACTGCAGCTCGCCGAGGCCAACGGCATCGCCATCCATACCAACGCGGACCTGGCCGAAATTCTGGTCGCGCTGGAGGAGGACAGCGAGGTTCCGCTGGGCGCGCTGGCCGCCGTGGCTGAGATCCTCAACTACCTCTATCAGCAACGCGAGCCGACACCTGAACAAGACCCGGAGCCCAAGCCATGACTGCCAAGGATCCGCTGCACGATGAGATCCAAGCCCTGACGGGCCGATTGGTGCATGCCCGTGACAGCATCGAGAAAGGGTCGGTTCCCGACCTGGCGCCGCTTCAGCCCCTTGCGGCGCGGCTCTGCCAAGAGATCGAGGCCCGGCCGGCCGCGGAGGCTCAGGACCTCCGCGCTTCTTTGCTGATGGTGATCGACGAGCTCGACCACCTGGAAGCGGCCCTCAAGTCGGGGCTGGAAGAGGTCAAAGGGAAGATCGGCGAGGCGGCCGAGCGGCGCCGCGCCGCGACCGCTTACGCGCAGCGATAAACCGGAACACGAGCGAGGCGGCCCCCGTGCTGGAATTCGATACCTACCTGCGCTTTCTCATGTCGCTCGGCGCCGTCCTGGCCCTGATCGGGGCCGGCGCCTGGGCGATCAAGCGCTTCGCGTTGGAGCGCGGCCTTCCCGTGGGCCGGCGCGACGCCCGCCGGCTGCAAGTGGTTGAAACCTTGAGCCTGGATGCGCGCCGCAAACTCGTACTGCTGCGCCGCGACGGCATCGAGCACCTGGTGCTGTTCGGCCCCAGTCAGGAGCTTCTGGTCGAAAGCGGCATCGCCCGCACCGCCGAACCGCCCATAGCCGCAGGTGCGGCCACTCGAGCGCCCGATCCCACCGGCGCAAGCCGGCTGGTTCCGATCGCCGGTGACCTCGGGCCGATCAGGGACCGGCGATGATCCGCCGCGTCTTTCCCTTTATCCTCATAGGGCTGGCCCTTTGCGTTCTGCCGCAATCGGCCGCGGCCCAGAGCTTCACCTTCGACATCGGCGAGGGCGGCACCGGCGGCACGGCCGCGCGCATCGTACAGCTGTTCCTGGTCATCACGGTGATCAGCATCGCCCCGTCGATCCTGGTCATGATGACCTCCTTCACCCGCATCGTCGTCGTGCTGTCGCTCCTCAGGAGCGCGTTGGGCGTCCAGCAGACGCCACCCAACATGGTGGTCGTCAGCCTGGCGCTGTTCCTGACCGCCTTTATCATGATGCCGACCCTGGAGGAGATCTACGGCGAGGCGATCGCCCCCCTCTCGAACGAGGAGATTACCGAGGAGGAAGCCCTCGAGCGCGCCGCCGCGCCGATCCGCAGCTTCATGCTTGCCCACGTTCGCGAGCAGGACCTGAGGCTGTTCCTGGACGTGTCGGATACGCCGGAGGAAGGCCTGGAGCCGGAAGACACACCGCTTCAGGCGCTGATCCCCGCCTTCATGATCAGCGAGTTGCGGCGGGCCTTCGAGATCGGCTTTCTGATGTTCCTGCCCTTCATCATCATCGACATGACCGTGGCCTCGGTGCTCATGTCGATGGGCATGATGATGCTGCCGCCGATCGTCATGTCGCTGCCCTTCAAGCTGATCTTCTTCGTGCTGGTCGACGGCTGGTTCCTGGTCGCCGGCTCGCTGCTCAAGAGCTACGGCGGCGGCTGAACCTAGAGCATATCGCGGCCCGCTAAATCGCCGACCGCTATATAGTCCTGCCATGTCGTTTCGGATTGCGACGGGCCACCCGGCCTCGCGAGCGCGACCCCGGAACTTTCAATCTAGGAGCCTTTTCCCCGCCTGTGCGGCGTGCTGCAGGCCTTTGGCGTGCTTCGGCAAGTCATCGGCCACTTGCACCCAAGGCAACCGCTCCGACCAGAAGATATGCGCGGTTGGCCGGTATGGCGTCGGATCATCCAATGTAACGGCATAGAGATGTGTTTCGTCCGCGAACACCTCGGTCTCGAACGATGTCGGCGTGCCACAGCATTCACAAAAGCTGCGCGTCACCTTGCTGGATGAGCGGTAACACTTGCGTGGCCCTTGCCAGGTGACAGCCTGTCGTCTGACGGCGAACCAACTCACATAGTCCGACGAAGCGGCGCGACGGCAATCTTCACAATGGCACATGGCCGCCCATAGCACGGGCCCGCTCGCCCCCCATATTACTGCACCGCAAAAGCAACGCCCGTTCAGGTCAGACATCCCGGTATCCTATTTTGATCACATCAGGATACCAGGCCGGGCGTACCGATGAAATGAGGCTTGGCTCGAACCGGAAGAGCTTCTCACTCGATAAAGAGACTAGAGCGCGCCGTCATCGTAGCTCCGGTAGAAGTCGCGCACCCGCTCCACCTCCTCCAGCCCCTCGGCGATGCTGGAATAGTCCTCGCTATCGACATCCCCGGCCAAGAGCCGGAAGGCCGCGTGTTGTTCGGTCTCGGCCATCGCCTCGCCGTAGTGCTTGAACAGCTCGCCCAGGCCGAGGCGGTCATCGGACATGGTGAGCGCGACGGCCAGGTTCATGACCCGCTCGGCCTCAGCGGGCTCGAGCGGACGGGGCGGCGGTTCGGTCGGTATCAGCCGGCGCAACGCGACGATGGCGGCACGCCACTCTTTCGTGCGCCAATAGATCTCCGCGCGCAGCTCCATCGCGCGTCCCGACTCGTCGCCGCCAAGGGCCGCCAACGCTTCCGGGTAGCGCTCGAGCCTGGCCAGGGCCCGGGCGCGCAACAATCCCCGTTCCCGCCGCAAGGGCTCCGGCAACGCCTCCCCCGCGCTTATGGCCAAGGCGTCGAGCCCGGATTGCGGGTCGCTCCGCAAGAGATGGACCAGCGCCAAGCGAGCACCGCCACGCGCCTTCTCGACACCTTCCAAGCGATAGCGCACCTGCTGATCGAGCAGGCCCGCGGCCTGATTCAGCAGGTCGATCTCCACCAGCCGGTCGGCCAGCCGCGTCACGATGCGCTCGCCCTCCTCGCCACTGGGCGTCAGCTCCTTGAATTCTTCATAGATCGCCAGGCTCTCCAGAGGCGCGACAGCCTCGCCGGCCGGCGTCAGGAACAGGCGCGCGAAAAGCCCCTGCATGCGCTGACCTATGTTGTCGGAGTGATCGCCGGATGCGAAGTGGGTCGCTACCTGCCGCAAAGCCAAGAGCGCATCGCGATATCGGCCAGCCGTCTCATAGAGTTCCGCCAGGCGCAATTACAAGGCACGCTCGAAATGACCCCCGCACCAGGAGAGACCCAGGCGCTCGAGCTCGGCGATTGCCTCTTCGTCCGATATCTCTCCACGCTGAAGGCCGATGTCCAGGAGTCCGAGCCGCGCTCTGGCCTGGGTCGCCTGATGATTGTCACTCGCCAGCTCGCGCCACAGCTTGACGGCCAAGTCCTCGTCGCCGTCCAGGTAAAACCGCCGGGCGGTCAAGTACTTCGCGCGCGCTTCCTCCGATTTGCTGAGGTCGCGCCGGGTCAAGGCGACCAGGTACTCGCTGGCGCCACCGGTATCGCCCACTCCAAGACGCGCCTCGGTTCCCCACAGCAGGAGGTCGTTACGCACGTGATCGGGATAGGTAAAGATCAGGGGCTCGGCCAGCGCGAAGCCGCTCGCCGCCACCTGCCAATCCTGTGTCCTCGCGGCCTGCGCGGCACGCCACAAGAGAGCCTCCCGCTCACCCGACAGGGCCGGGTCGGCGAGCAACGCGCCTGCCGTCCGATAGTCTTCGATCTGGAAAGCGCTAACCGCCCGCATGAGCTTGATCTCCGGATCCTCGGCCATCCGTGGCGCTTCCGTCTCCAGAACGTTCAGCAACCCCAATGTCTCGGTCGCCAGGCCCCAAGCGAAATAGAACCGCGCCAGGTCCAGATGGGCGGCCGGAAGATCGACGCCTTCGGAGGCGATGACCGTCTGAACCAACCTTTGCTCATTCTCCACGAAACTCTGGGACCCGCCGCGGCGCCATTTGACCAAGTTGAAAAGCCGCGGCCCGGACTCGTTGGCGGAACGGTCGAGGGGCATAAGTTCGCGTGTCTCTTTGGAGGACATCAACAGCCCGTCCCGATGACGCAATAGCACGCCATTTTCCGTCACCGCGATCTCCAGCCCCTCGTTGAGCGGACGCAGGGCCAGACCCTGCTGGCTCTGCACGACCTCGAACTGCGGATGGCGGGCGCCCATCGAAAGCCCGCGCCCAACCTCACCCAAAGGAACCACCACCAGCCTCTCGAGCGTGTTGGGATCCGAGAACCAGTGTATTCGCCCCGAATGCTCGCTGGCGAAGCGGATGAGCTTGCCCGTGGCCGGCGCCTCCAGGAGCTCGGCCTCGAGGTTCTGCTCGGGCAAGGGTGAGCGAAGACGTATGTCGGCCAGCCAGCCATCGTCCTGCTCGGTGAGGCGGACCGCAAGGCCCGGCACGGCCGATATCAGCAAGGCCGATCCATTGTCGGAATCGAGCTGTCGAGCCGCGGAGAAACCCACATCGGCCGAGGCGATGCGCGCCGCGGTTCGCGCTTCGAGTGACTCGTCGAAGACCAGCCAGATCTCGCCCCCATAGCGAAAGGCAGCGGCCGCCGGCCGACTTCGCCAGGTAAAGCGAAGCTGGACCGGATCGAAACGCTCGGGTGAATGGCCGAGCGGCAACACCTGAGGAGGCGCCTCGGCATCTAGTTGCGTGATCTGGACCTGACCCACGCCGGAAGCCCCCGCACCTGAAGCCACCGCACCTGAAGCCACCGAAGCGGATTCAGCGGTGGGAGCAACAGGATCCGTCGCGGGCCAGGCACCCTCGCCCGGTGCCTGCACCTTGGGCCGCAGGACGGGTCCGAGAGCCCGGCGCCCCGTTGGTCCGCTCGCAGCGGGCTTGGTGAGGGAAAGGGCGGCCTTCTGCGCGGCCGGTGCCGCGGGGTGCGGCGGAAGCCGCGAGACCGGATGGCCCTGGGATGCGCGGTCCGGTGTTGCCACCGACGGCAGGAGCGCGACCGGCGGCTTTACCGAAGCGTTGTCCTGGCGGCGGTTGGGGACGGCGATGTCTCTGGGAACCAGCACCGTCGGCGCTTCGGGCGTTACCTTCTTCGAGGCATCGGGCTTCGAGGCATCGGGCTTCGAGGCATCGGGCACCTCTGCGGCCTGCTTGGCCGAAGCTGAGGCGGCCGCGCTCACCTCGTTGGACGGCGTCTTTCCGGCATTGGGGTCCTCGGGCTCCCCGACGGCATCCGAGGTGGCCGTTTCTTCGGAGGCTTGCGAGACGACGACGAGATCGATGACGACCCGCTCGCCGATGCGGAAATGCTTGAGCTCGAAGCTCCCCTTCAAGGGGATCTCAACGCGGCGCCCGTCATCGAAGGTTCGCGGTGCACCGATCGCTGGTCCCAGAATACGCTGTGCCGGCGCCGCATCGAAAGTCGCTTCTCGAGAAAACTCGACGGTCAAGACGTTATCGTCCAACCGCGCCTCATAGTCGACTTGGCTCGGCCAGTCGAAGACGATGCGGGTGAAGTCATCGTGGACACCGGCCCTGATACGCACCGATTGGGCCGGCTCATCGGCGGCAATCGCCATGCTCAATGGCAATCCCGTGACCGGGATCGACAGGGCCAGGACCACACACACCACACAAATCCAGGGCTCTCGGAACCAGCCGCTCATCGTTGCGTCTCCTCATGCGCGTGGATGACGAACGAGAGGCGCGCCTCGCCCGGCGCCGTGGTATCACTTGGATCAGCAAGCTTCGCTTTGATAGTGGACAGGTTCCGGGCGCCCAAAGACGCAAGACGCTCTTGAACGGCTAGCGCCCCCTCCAAGGCGACGCGGTACCGGGACCTGAAGGTTGCCCCAGCGTCGTCCGGAGCCTGGCGAAACTCCAGGTCGACGCGATTGTCCAAACGCGCGATCAGCGCGGCAAGCACCTCCAACGCCGCCTTGCCGCGCGCGTCCACACCATTGTCCATCGGATCCAGAGAGCGGATCACGACGCGCGTGCCCTGTTGATCAACCGCGAAGTGGTCCGCAACGCCGGCGCTTGCAAGCTGCTCGCCGATCACCGCCGTCAGGTAGACCGGATCGTCACCGGGAATGGTTTGTCGCGGCTCGATGCCAAGCACCCGCTGCGGCAATGGTACCGGCGTTTCCTGCACGCTGCTCAGTCGTCGCTGAAACGAATCGGAGAGGTTCTGCCATTGTACCTCATCGATCTTCGACATCGAAAACTGAAGAACGAAAAAGGTCAGCATCAAGGCCGTCAGATCGGTGGAAGTGGTCAGCCAAACGAGCCGCGCTCGGCTCCGCGGCATCCCCGGGTAGGGTCGGCTTCCAGCAAGGCCGCCAAAATCCGGCCCGTTCGTCGGAGCACGCATCATGGCCGTCGTCCACTCTCGCCGCGCACGTCATCGGCCGGCCGTCGCACCGTGAATTCCAGTCGCACCTTGTCGGCAAAAGTCTTGAAGGTCCCGACGGCCAGGCGCCGGGCCGGCACGCCCTCGGCCGCCAGTCGTTGAGCCAGAACCGCGGCCCGCTCCACCCGCACGGGGGCAGCACCACCGGCCTTGCCCCCGCGGTGCCCGATCAGAATGCTTAGGCCGTAATCGATGCCGCCGGCTTCCCATTCCCGCAGTCGCGCTGCCAAGCGACCGAGCAAGAGACCGCGGCCAGCCTGCAAGCGCGCATCGCCCGTTGCGAAAAAGGTTCCGGCCTGCACCTCCAGAGCCATGAACGCGAGCTTGTCGGAACGATCCTGGTAAATCGCCGGCAACATATTCTCGAAGAGCTGTCCCGTATCTGCCAGAAGCAAGTCCGTTCCATCCAGGGAACCGTCGACAGCACCGTTGACGGGGCGGTTGTGTTCGACGTTCAGCCGTCCGTCGAAGGCCTCCGTGACGCTTTCCAGCGCCGCGCGCACCTTGAGCACTTCGAACTCCGAGAGCGCATTCAAAAGAATGAAAAAAGCGAGGAGCAGAAGTTTCAGGCTAAGAAGCGATATCAGGCTGATTTCCGCCCCGGTTGCCGCGGCAGAGTCGTCCTGGAGCTTGCCATTACCGATCGCCGGCATCATCGTTCGTCCCGGAGCCGCCGCGCCCCGGCCGCCGTCCCGATCAGCATGAAACCGCAGGGTGCCAAGGCGCATCTCGCACAGGCATCGAATGCTAAGATGGCAAGGTTAACGCGCCGTAAACCGGCCCCGGCCCGGAGGCGCGTAATGAACGTCACTTGCGTCCTCGATCCTATTCCTTGGGCAGGGGCAGCATTTCCCGCTGCGCGAGCTGCAAGGTCACGGCCTGCGCGCGGTTGGGATCCATCTTGGCCAGGATCGCGGCGGACTTACGCTCGCGCATCTGGCTGAGCAGATCCAAAAGTACCGCCATCTCCATGCTCTCGAAGATCTTGGCCGCCTCTTTCGGCTTCATGGCGGCATAGATACGCGAGAGAGACGCAATCCGCTCGTCGTGACGAGCCTCGCTGTCGGCGGTCGCCCCCTCGATCTTTTGCCGCAGAGCCTCCAGTCGCGCGATCTTTTCTTCGATCCGGGTCTCGGCCGCCGCAAGGATCGTCAGGCGCCGTTCGATTTCATGTTCGCGTTGCTCCAGCTCCGCGCGACGTTCGGCCAGGGATTGCAGGATCTCCAATTCCTCGTTGGTCAGCGCAAAGGGATCGGCCGGAAAGCCCGTCGCTTCGACACCATCGGCCGGCGCATTACCGGCAGGCTCACTGAAAGACGTCGACGTACCGGTGTCATCCGAAACGCCCAAGATCGCGGCGCTGGTCGGCGCGCCACTCTCGACCAGATCGACGCCCTCGGCGGCCTCGGCCTCTTCGCTCTCCTCGTTGCCGTCAGCTTCGACCTTCTCTTCCGCCAAGGCGGGACCGCCCTCCTGAGCGATATGCCAGACGTTACTCAGCCTTGCAGGCACGGCGACGATCGCAACGGCGATCACGATGGGTAAGAGACGAATTCGCATGCCTGATCCGATCCAATCTTATCCAGCAGGCCCGGGCGTTCCCGACCGGCGCTCAGCGAAGCCCCCGCAGGGCGCGAACGAGCGGCGACGCCTCATCCGCATCGGCCGGCGCCTTTCTCATCCTGTCCGGGCCGGAGCGATGAGGACCCGGTACGTCTTTGCGCACCAACGGGCGGGGCTCGTCTCGCCCACCGGCGCTCAATTTTTCCAAGTGGTCGCCGACGCGCGTGGCGCGCTCCTCCAGCAACGCCAAATCGTTCGCCAAGTGCTTTGCCGCCTCGCTGCGCTGGACTAACCGCGTGCCACTCTCCTCGGCTTCGGCTCTCACCTTGGCAAGCCCCTCCTCGGCACGCCGGACCGCCGCGTCGAGATCCCTGGCAAGGCTGGCCATAGCCGTTCGTGCCTCATGGAATGCTTTCAATTTTTTATTTAAGATAATCGCATATACAATTGTAATTACTAATAAAAAAGACAATAGTACATCGAACAACGGAGACAAATCGAATAAGAGGCTCACGACTGATCCTCCTCAGCCGTCGCTTTTTCACAGACCTGAACCGAGATGCTGCCATTACGCTGGCCCATGCGGCCGCGGAACATGGACATCCCTCCGCATTTCAGCTCGACAAGGGATTGCGGCGTGCAGTTCAAATCGAGTTGGCAGCCTTCCTCCCATTCGAGGATACTGCTGAGTGGCAAATCGATCTGATCGAGCACGGCGTGAATGGCGACCTCGGTTTGCCACAACTCGGAGGTCAGGTGTCCTTCCCAGATGGAATCGCGTCCGAACTTCTCGCCCATGAACATCTGCAACAGAAGCTCACGAATAGGCTCCAGCGTCGCATAGGGGATCATGAGCTCGATGCGGCCACCCCGATCTTCCATATCGACCCGCAGGGTGACGATGATGGTGGCATTGGCCTGGCGTGCGATGGTCGCAAAGCGCGGGTTGGTCTCCAGACGCTCGAAACGAAAGGTGACGG
>CAJHXI010000425.1_pt1 | contig 12881 bp, 11 predicted proteins | sample 9198411 | NCBI WGS metagenome assembly CAJHXI01 (sample SAMEA7708298, study PRJEB35096) | sediment metagenome | biome: marine neritic benthic zone biome [ENVO:01000025]; feature: sediment [ENVO:00002007]; material: shallow marine sediment [ENVO:03000034] sea grass bed [ENVO_01000059] ...
GACCCCCTTGCCGACGATGGCGATGGGCTTGGCCGCCTGGCCTTTTGCGGCAGGCGCGCCGTTCCACTGCATGACAACCAGCCGCGGCTCGCGCACCGACCCGAGACCGACGCCCAGCAGCGCGCCCATGCGTTGACGCCGCATGGCGGCGACGCCCAGTACCTGCACCTTGACGCCGAGCTTGGTGAGCGTGCGCGCCTGTTCCGCGAAGCTTTCCGGATAGATCACGTTGGCGGGCTCGGAGACCAGATCGCGGGTGAAGAACACGCCCTCGGCGACCTTGGTCAGGCCTTGCATGACCTTGCGCGCGGCGCCCGGGTTGTCGACGCGCACCGAAAGCCGCTTCAAGCGGGGCTTTTTCTCCGGTTTTTCCTTGGTGCGGTATTTGTCGAACCGATAGGACCGCAGCAAGGCGCCGTAGGCGTAGCGGGCCGCGCGCGCGCTCGGCTCGGCCCGCGCGCCCCTTAGATTATCGACAACAATGGAGACCTCGGTCTCACCACCCGTCGCCAGATTGGCATAGGCGGAACCTCCAAGGTTTTCCAAGTCGAGAGCGTTCAGCTTGCTCACTTCGCCCAACCCGGCCAGTAGGACACGACTGTTACCGAGCTTCGGGGGAGCCAGGAGTTCGAGAAACTCGCCCTTACGGCCGGTGAAGCGGCTGGCCGCGATGGCCCTTTTGATCGCGCCGCCGGACTTCTTGTCCAGTGCGGCAGCGGACGGGCTCAACTTTTTGCCTTGGGCAACACCAACGACGAGAGCTCCCTTGTTCGGCAGGGCGTGGGCGGCGAATGTGATATTCATGGAATCTCCCCGTTGCGACTCTGTTGGCCTGGACAGTAACGAACCGTCCGGCAAAGTGGACATCTCGCGCCGGCTGCGGCTCATTTCTTTTGCGGCGCCCGCGCTTTGCTGTCAATGATCCTGGCTGCGACCCGGCGTAACCGCTGCCAATTCCTTACCTCACTTGCGCCCTGGACAGAGGGCGACGGGGCGTTAATGTTCCGGAAAGCCGAATCCCGCCTCGGGAAAAGACAGGCTTGATCGCATTAGGGCGGCACATTTGGGGGGACTTGGCATGCGGGGGGCAATCGCGATCGCGCTCGCCCTGATCACGCTCATCGGCGCCCATTGCCCGATCGGAGCGAGCGAGCTGCCGTCCGAAGACGTGCCCGTGCTCATCACCGCCGACGAGCTTATTTTCGATCGCGACGAGGAAGTGGTCACGGCCCGTGGCAACGTGGAGATCTCGCAGAACGCCCGAGCCCTGAACACCGACGAGGTGATCTACAACATCCCTTCGAGAACCGTGACCGCGGTCGGTAACGTGACACTGTTGGAGCCGGACGGCGAAGTAATCTTCGCCGACCGCGCCGAGATCGATGACCGGCTGGCCACCGGGTTCATCGAGCAGGTCCGCGTCCTCTTGCGTGATCAGTCGCGCCTGGCGGCGGCGAGCGCGGAACGCACGGAAGGCCGCTACGTCACCTTGACCGATGGCGTGTTCAGCCCCTGCAGGGTCTGCCGCGACCATCCCGAGCGCGCGCCGCTGTGGCAGATCAAGGCCAGGGAAGTCGTCCACGATCAGGAAGAGAAGTCCATCGAGTACCGGGACGCTTGGATGGAGTTCTTCGGCGTCCCCGTGTTCTACACGCCTTACTTTCAGCATCCCGACCCGACGGTGGAGCGGCAAAGCGGCATTCTGGCCCCAACGGTCGGCACCAGCGAGAATCTGGGTTTTACCGCTCAGACACCGGTCTTCTGGGCCATCGACGAGGTCAGCGACTTCACCTTCTCGCCTATCATCACCACCAAGCAAAGCGTCGTTCTCGGCGGCGAATACCGTCGCCTGTTTCAAGAAGGCGGGCTCGCCGTGACCCTCAGCGGCACCATCGCCGATCGTAAGGAGGACGACGGCGACGTCGACCGGGACGTCTTTCGCGGACATATCGACGCGACAGGCCGTTTCAACCTCGACCCGACTTGGCGAACCGGCTTCGATCTGCAGCGCGCCACCGACGACACCTATCTCAGGCTCTACGATTTCTCCGCCGACCGGACCTTGAGGAGCCGGGCGTTCGTCGAAGGCTTCCGGGCGCGCAATTACGCCGCCGTCAACGCCTTCACCTACCAGGGACTGAGGGATCAGGACGATAATGACGAGTTCCCGATCGTCGCCCCCTCTCTCGGCTATAGCTTCGTCGGCGAGCCCGATGCCGATTTCGGCGGCAAGCCCTACTTCGACGCCGGCCTGAGAACGCTGACCCGCATCGAAGGGCGCGACAACGTGCGCATCGGTATCGAGGGTGGCTACGAGATCCCCTACACGAGCCCTATCGGCGACGTCTATAGCTTGAAAGCTCAAGTGCTCGCCGAAGGCTACTGGACAAATGGCGTGCAACCCGGCAGCGACGACGTCAACCCGCCCAACGGCCAAGGCGACGACGTGACCGGTCGCGTCTTGCCTCAACTGGCTCTCGAGTGGCGCTACCCCTGGCTCCAGGACAACGAGACATGGCAACAGGTCGTCGAGCCGATCGCACAGGTCGTCGTCGCCCCACCGACAGGCAATCCAAACGAGATCCCGAACGAGGACAGCTTGGGCTTCGAGTTCGACGACAGCAACATTTTCGAGCTGAACCGGTTTCCGGGGCTGGACGTCGCTGACTCCGGCTCGCGGCTCGATTACGGACTGAACTGGCGCGGCGACTGGGGGGCCGAGACCTCGGCCGAGGCCTTCTTCGGCCAAAGCCTTCAAATCATCGAGCCGAACCAGGATATCTTCCCCAAGAATTCCGGGGTCGGGGAAAACTTCTCCGATTTCGTCGGTCGGGTCCAATTGACCCCGTTCGAGGAATTCGACCTCATGTACCGCTTCCGGTTCGACGATAAGACCTTGAAGGCCAGGCGCAACGAGGTCGAGGCGCGCTTCGGCGTGCCCGCCTTCAACGTCAACATGGGCTATCTCTTCGCCGACAACCAGCAGACCAGCGAGGATTTCGGCAAACGCGAGGAGATCAATGTCTCCGCAAGCTCCCAGTTGACCAACAACTGGAGCGTACTCGGCTCCCTGAGGCGTGATTTGGATGGAGGCAAGACGCTGAGCTGGTCGGCCGGATTGGCATACAACGACGAGTGTTTCACCATCGAAGGGGTTTTCCGCCGCAAGTTCTTCGACGACCGCGAAATCGAGCCGGATGACTCGGTTTTCGTCCGGGTCGTCTTCAAGCATCTCGGCGGGGTCGGGAACTAACGCAATTCCCCATCGGCCCTTGCGAAACACCCCCCGGACCCGTCAATATGCGGGCCTGCTGAGAAACCCGATTAGATTTTCCGAAGGAGCATCGATCAGGTAGATGCCGATCTTGTTGTCAAAGGCGCGCCGGATGGCCGAACAGGCTTCGCTCGGGCGGCGACCTTACCTCTTCTCTTTGATGGTTTGGGTGCTTTGCCTAACTATGCTGGTGCCTGGTGCCCCGGCGTCGGCGCAAGAGTCGCTGAGAGCCGCGGCCGTGGTGAACGATCAGGTCGTTTCCATGCTCGACCTGGTCATGCGGACACGCCTGGCCATCCTCGGCGCGCGGATCGAGGACACGCCGCAGGTCCGCAGGCGCATTGCCCGCCAGGTCTTGATCCGGCTGATCGATGAAAACCTGCAAATGCAGGAGGCCGAGAGGCTGGCCATCGACGTGCCGGATGAACAGATCGATCTGGCACTGGCGCAGATCGCCCAGCAAAACGGCATGAAGCGTGATGCCTTCGTGCAAACACTGCGGGACAACGCCGTCCTCCCGTTCGCCATCCGAAATCAAATCAAGGCCGAGCTGGCTTGGCGCGCGGTCCTGGAACTGCGTATCAGACCAAGCATCACGATCGAGGAGGATGAGATCGACGCAGCCGTGGAGCAGATCACATCTCAGGGCGATGCTCTGGACCGACGCGTCGCCGAGATCGTCCTCGCCATCCCCGATGCCCGCCAGGAGCAGCAAGTCATGGAGGACGCTCAGCGGATCATCGATCAACTCAACGCCGGGGCGAATTTCTTCGGTCTGGCGCGGGAGTTCTCGCAAGCCTCGTCGGCAAATCTGGGCGGCGACCTGGGCTGGATCGGCTTGGGCGAGATGGAGCCGGCCTTGGCAAACGAGCTGCGAAAGCTTCAGCCCGGACAGATATCGCGCCCGGTCCGCACTGCGACCGGTCTGACGATCCTGTTCTTGAGCGAGACGCGCGAGCGCAGCGACGAGAGCGTCGATCGTCAGGCGATCGCCGAGAACCTCACCAAGCAGCGGCTCGAGCTCTTGGCTCAACGGACCATGCAAGAGCTCCGCCGGACGGCCAATATCGACATCCGAATCTAACGTGAACGCAATCGAGAGCTTGCCACCGCTGCGTGATGTCATCCGCCGGCATCGCTTGAGCGCCCGAAAGACACTTGGTCAGCACTTCCTGCTCGACATGAACCTCACCCGGCGGATTGCCCGCGCGGCGGCACTGGCGCCGGACGAGACGGTGATAGAGGTCGGCCCCGGCCCCGGTGGCCTGACCCGAGCGCTGTTGCAGGAGAGTGACGCGCGGGTGGTGGCCATCGAGCGCGACCGCCGCTGCATCGAGGCGCTCTCCGATCTGATCGAGGCCGCCGGGCCGCGCTTGCGCGTCATCGAGGGGGACGCGCTTTCCATGAGTCTCGGTGACCTTGCGCCGCCGCCTCGCGAGGTGGTGGCCAATCTGCCCTATAACCTCTCGACCGCCTTACTCGCGCACTGGCTGGTGGAGCTATACGAGCAACCGGGGGCCGTTGGACGAATGATCCTCATGTTCCAGAAGGAGGTGGCGGACCGCCTGCGCGCGGAACCCGGGGAGAAGGCATACGGGCGCCTCAGCGTCATCACCCAATGGCTGTGCGATGTCACGCCGCTCTTCAATGTCCCGGCTGAGGCCTTTACCCCACCCCCCAAGGTCGTATCGAGCGTGATCGATCTGCGGGCGCTTGCCCGGCCCTTGGCACCGGCGCGGCTCTCCTTGCTCGAGCGCGTGACCGCGGCCGCCTTCGGCCAGCGGCGCAAGATGCTACGCCAGAGCTTGAAGTCCCTGGACGCATCGGCCGCGGCACTGTTGGAGGCGGCGGGCATAGAGGGAACGCGGCGGGCAGAGACCCTGAGCGTGGAGGAGTTCTGCGCCCTCACCAGAGCCCTGGAAGCGACTCTGGATTAGCCGCCGCCGCGCAGGCGTTCGACGAACTCATGCAGGCCGACGCGGCGCTGGCGCCGCAAGCGCTCGGCGGTGAGAATCGCCTTTACCTCGTCCAACGAGTCCTCGACGTTTTCGTTGACGACGATGTAGTCGTACTCGGCCCAGTGGCTCATCTCGTCGGCGGCCTTGGCCATACGCCCGCGCACCACCTCCTCGCTGTCCTGAGCACGGGCGTAGAGACGCCGCTCCAGCTCCTCGGTCGAGGGGGGCAGAATGAAGATGGAGGCCAGGTCCTCGCGCATCTCCTGCTTAAGCTGCTGGGTCCCTTGCCAGTCGATGTCGAACAGGACGTCTTGCCCGTCAGCGAGCGCCCGTTCGACCGGCGCCTTCGGGGTCCCATATTTGTGACCGAACACGACGGCATGCTCGAGAAGCTCGCCGCCGGCGACCATCTCGTCGAACCGCTCGGCCGTAACGAAGATGTAGTCCGCGCCGTCGACCTCGCCCGGCCTTGCCGGTCGCGTGGTCGCCGAGACGGAAAGGCTGAGATCCGAATCGCGTTCGAGAAGCTTACGCGAGAGCGTCGTCTTGCCGGCGCCCGAAGGCGAGGAAAGCACCAGCATCAAGCCGCGCCGTTGGATCTGGAATGCCATCGCCCCCGCCTACTCGATATTCTGAATTTGCTCGCGCATCTGCTCGATGGCCGACTTCAGGTCCAAACCGATGCGAGTCAACTCGATATCCGAAGCTTTGGAGCAAAGGGTATTGGCCTCGCGATTGAACTCCTGACAGAGAAAGTCCAGCCGCCGTCCGACCGCCCCACCTTTGCGCAGCAGATCACGCGCCGCCGCACAGTGCGCGGTCAAGCGGTCCAGCTCTTCGCGCACATCGGCTTTCGTCGCCAGCAGCGCCAGCTCCTGCATCAGGCGCTCCTCGGGCAAGGCCGGTGATGCACCTACGAGCTCCTCGACCTGGGACGTCAGGCGCGTACGCAGGTGGTCCGGCTGCGCGGCAGCGCTCTTAGCCGCGGCGTCCGTCAGAGCCTCGATCGCGGTCAAATGCTTTTCGACCAGAGCCGTCATCTTTGCGCCCTCGGACCGGCGCGCCGCTGCCAATTCGCCAAGTGCCGCAGAGAAGTCAGCGAACATGGCCTCCATGCGCCGGACCAGGATCTCCTCGTCTTCGGAGTCGACCTCCTCGATCACCCCCTTGAGTGCGAGAAACCCGTCGGCCGAGGGCGAGGCAAGCTCGAAATCGGCACGCACCTCCTCGATCATCCGCCTATACCTGTCGAGCACGTCTCGATTGATCCTCAGCTCGGGCCCTTGAGCGCCGCGCCTGATCGTGAGGTTCACCTGCAGATTACCACGCGCCAGGACTTCGGGTGCCCGCGCGCGCACCCGTGGCTCCAAGGCCTCGTATCCTGTGGGAATGCGGCACCGGATATCGAGGTTGCGGCTGTTGACCGACTTCAGCTCCCACGACCAACTCAGCAGCTCGTCCCCCCCGGCGCCGCGCGCAAATCCGGTCATGCTGGAAACCGTGGCGCTGTCCTTGGTCATGAGGCGATCCGCCAATTTTGTGTCTCGAGAGGCCGCGCCTTTATATACTCGGCCGCACCCGGCAACAAGGTGGGGTACAGCGCGGATGGGCAGAATTCGGATCCAGGACCCACGGTCTCTTCTCATCACCGGCGCCAGCAGCGGCATCGGCGCCGCGTTGGCGCGCGAATACGCCGCCGCAGGTCGGGCGCTCGCGCTGACCGGACGCGACGCGGGCCGCTTGGACACGATCGCGAGCGTGTGCCGTGACAGAGGCGCGGAGGTTGACACAGCCCTGATCGATGTGCGCGACGGCGCCGCACTCGCACGCTGGATCGCGGCGGCGGACGAGGCCCGGCCCCTCGATCTCGTTATCGCCAATGCCGGCATCTCGGCCGGCACCGGTCGCGGCGGTGAGGACGGTGCTCAGTTCCAACGGATATTCGAGACCAACGTTCAAGGTGTTGCCAACACGATCGAGCCGGCGCTGGCGGGCATGACGGCGCGCGGCTATGGACAAATCGCCCTGATGGCCTCGCTCGCCGCGTTTCGCGGCTTTCCCGGCGCGCCGGCCTATTGCGCCTCGAAAGCGGCGGTCCGGGTTTGGGGCGAAGCCTTGCGCGACGGCCTGCGCGGGCAAGGCGTCGCCGTATCGGTGATCTGCCCCGGCTTCGTCGATAGTCCCATGACCGAGGTCAACGATTTCCCGATGCCGCTCAAGATGTCGGCCGAACGGGCCGCGCGTATCATCAGACGCGGCCTTTTAGCCGATAAGGCGCGCATCGCTTTTCCCTTGAGGCTTTATTGGATGGCGAGGCTCATTGCGGCCTTGCCGCCGGACGTGGCCACGCCTTTGCTCCAACGCATGCCGGAGAAAACCTGAGCGTCAGCGGCCCGGGTCCGCGCCCTACTCGGAGCTGGACCGTTGCGAACTTTGGATCTTGCGCCACTTGTTGACGTTGTTCTGATGCTCTCGCAGCGTCTTGGCGAAGGCGTGCCCACCGCTGCCGTCGGCGACGAAGTAGAGATACTCCGTCGCACTGGGGTTGAGCACCGCCTCCAGGGACTTGCGGCCGGGATTGGCGATCGGCCCCGGCGGCAGGCCGTCGATCTGGTAGGTGTTATAGGACGTGGGATCCTTCAGGTCGCGACGTGTGAGAGGGCGGCCGAGCGGCGCCTGGCCGAGGGTGATACCGTAAGTGACGGTGGGATCGGACTGGAGGCGCATCCTCTTCAGCAACCGGTTGACGAAGACGCCGGCGATCAGCGGGCGTTCTTCGGGCACGCCGGTCTCCTTCTCCACGATCGAGGCGAGGATCACCGCCTCCTCGGGCGTGGCCAACGGTAACCCCTCCGCGCGCGCGGGCCACAATTCCGCTAACAGCTCGGTCATCGACTGGCGCATGCGCACGGCCACCTCTTCACGGCTGGCACCGCGCGAGAAGTGATAGGTCTCGGGCAGAAGCTCACCTTCAGCCAGGGACGCAGGTACCGGTCCGGAGAGAAGCGGATTGGCTGCCAGCAGGTCGAGCACGGCCTTGGTCGTCTCGCCCTCCGGGACTGTCAAGCGATAGACCACGGTCCGGCCCGAGGCGATGTGCTCGGCCGCCTCGCGCATGGTGATACCGGCGGCGAAGGCGAACTCCCCCGCCTGCAACGACCGGGCTAGCTCGAGATAGCGCACGCCGAGGCGAAAGATATTGGCGTCGTCGACGATCCCCGCCGCTTCGAGTTGACCAGCGATCGCGGCCAGTCCGGCGCCCTTTGGAATGATGATCACCGTTTCCTCGGCCAATGGGCCCGGACGCTCGAAGCGAAACTCCAGATATTTGAAAATGCCGACGACGAGGAGAGCGGACGCCGCGATCACCAACAGACCGGCAGCAATCCAGCGTGCCATGAGTCCGTCCTAATCGTGCTTGGTGAAAACAAGACTCGCGTTCGTGCCACCGAAGCCGAAGGAGTTGGACAAGGCGGCGCGCACGGGCCTCTCCTTGGCCTGATGCGGCACCAGGTCGACACCCTGGCAGCTCTCCGACGGCTCGTCGAGGTTCAGCGTCGGCGGCACCACATTGTCTCGCAGCGCGAGGATCGAGAAGATCGCCTCGACCGCACCCGCCGCGCCCAACAGATGGCCGATCGCCGACTTGGTCGAGGACATGCTGAGCGCGGCCGCGTGGTCGCCGAACAGGCGCTTGACCGACCCGAGCTCGATCTCATCGCCCAGCGGCGTCGAAGTGCCGTGAGCGTTGATGTAGTCGATCTCGTCCCCATTGAATCCGGCCCGATCGAGAGCCGCCTTCATGGCGCGGAACCCACCGCTGCCGTCGGGCGACGGCGCGGTGATGTGATATGCGTCTCCCGACAAGCCGTAACCTTTGACCTCGGCATAGATATGCGCCCCGCGGGCCTTGGCGTGTTCGAGCTCCTCGAGCACGAGGACGCCCGCCCCCTCGCCCATGACAAAGCCGTCACGTTGCTCGTCCCAGGGGCGCGAGGCCTTTTCGGGCGTGTCGTTGAAGGCGGTGGACAACGCGCGCGCCGCGGCGAAGCCGGCCAGGCCCAAGCGGCAGATGGCCGCCTCCGCCCCGCCGGCCACCATCACGTCCGCATCGTCCAAGGCGATCAGCCGGGCGGCGTCGCCGATCGCGTGCGCCCCCGTCGAGCAGGCCGTAACCACCGCGTGATTGGGACCCTTGAAACCATAACGGATCGAGACATGGCCGGAGGCGAGATTGATGAGGGCCGCTGGGATGAAAAAGGGCGATAGCTTGCGTGGCCCCCCTTCTTCGATCGTGACCGCTCCGCGCGCGATCCATTGCAGACCGCCGATGCCGGAGCCGATCATCACGCCGGTGCGCCACAGCGCTTCCTCGTCATCTGGCGTCCAGCCCGAGTCCTCGATCGCCTCTTCCGCGGCGGCCAGCGCGCCGATGATGAAATCATCCATCTTGCGCTGGTCTTTCTTCGGGACCACGTCGTCGGGACTGAACCGCCCCTCACCCTCATCAGCATAGGGGATGAGACCGGCAATCTTGGAAGAGATGTCGGATACGTCGAAACGATCGATTTTGGTGATGCCCGAATCCGCGTTCAGCAATCGGCGCCAAACATGATCGACACCCCGCCCAAGAGGCGTCAGCAACCCGATGCCGGTGACGACAACCCGTCTCATGCGTCCAACTCTACCCGAGGGAGCCCTTAGGGTGTCCGGTCATGGCACGAACGGGCTCAGCCGCGGACCATCAGGCGTTTTGCTGAATGAAATCGACCGCGTCCTTGACGGTCACGATTTTCTCAGCGGCGTCGTCGGGGATCTCGCAGCCGAACTCCTCCTCGAACGCCATGACCAACTCGACCGTGTCGAGACTGTCGGCGCCGAGGTCGTCGATGAAGCTGGCGCTATCGGACACCTTGTCCTCGTCTACGCCGAGATGCTCGACCACGATTTTCTTCACGCGTTCCGCAATATCGTCGCTCATTCCTATTTGCCCCTAGCTAAACAAGCTTGGCCGTCAAGCCATCCAACGTCTCATCCCCCGACCGCGTCGGAGCTCGCATTTCTCTCCAACCGCATTGACCGTCCGGGGCGCCGCCTCATAACACAGTTCATCCACCTTTGCCAACGGCTGGTGATGCATTGTCGCAATGGTTTGAAATTGTCCCGGCGCCCCACCTGCAACGCGGCTATATCATGGCCATTCCACCATTCACATGCAAGGTCTGGCCGGTAACGTAGCCAGCTTCCTCGCTGGCCAAATACACCGCCGAGGCGGCAACGTCGGCAACACCTCCCAAACGCCCGGAGGGAATGGTGGCCAAAAGCTTGTCTTTCTGCTGCGCGTCGAGCGCATCGGTCATCGGCGTCTCGATGAAGCCCGGCGCGATACAATTCACCGTGATACCGCGGGTGGCCACCTCCATAGCCAGGGACTTGGTCATGCCGATCATCCCGGCCTTGGAGGCCGCGTAGTTCGCCTGTCCCGCATTGCCGATCACGCCGACGACGGAGGTAATCCCCACGATGCGGCCCCAGCGCCGCTTCATCATGCCGCGCAGCGCCGCGCGGCTGAGCCGAAAGGCCGAGCCGAGATTGACCTTCAGCACCAGCTCCCAATCCTCGTCCTTCATCCTGAGTGCCAGGGAGTCCCGGGTCAGGCCGGCATTGTTGACGAGTATATCGACCTGGCCGAGCGCCTCTTCGGCCTGCCCCACAAGACCGGCACACGCCTCGGCGTCACCGAGATCACAGGGCAACACCGCCGTCCGCCCGCCAAGCTCGTCAGCCAAGGCCTGAAGCGCTTCCACCCGGGTGCCGGACAAGGCCAGCTCCGCCCCTTGATCTCTCAGCGCTCGCGCGATCGCTCCGCCGATACCGCCCGAGGCGCCGGTTACCAATGCGTTCTTCCCACTCAAATCGAACATCGCCGGACCGTCTCCAGTCTTCGTCTCCCGGTCAACAACCTTGCGCCGGGTGCTTGTAATCAAACGGACGTGAGCAGCGCTTCGACCTCATGCGGCGTGCCCGCGTTCAAGGCCGTCATATCGCCATCGATACGCCGGGTCAAACCCGAGAGAACCTTGCCGGCACCGAGCTCGATCAGCGTATCAACTCCTTGGTTGCGCAAGTAGTTGACCGACTCGCGCCAACGCACCATGCCCGTGACCTGGGTGACGAGAAGGCGGCGAATGTCATCCGGATCGCTCACGGCCTCCGCGGTGACGTTGGCGACCAAGGGCACACAAGGCGCCAACAGCTCGGCCTCGGCCAAGGCTTCCTCCATGCGCGCCGCGGCGGGCGCCATCAACGGACAGTGGAAAGGCGCCGAGACGGCGAGCATCATGGCGCGCTTGGCGCCTCGTTCCTTGGCCAGTTCGACGGCCCGCTCGACGGCCGCCTTGCTGCCGCTGACCACGACCTGGCCGGGCGCGTTGTCGTTGGCCGGACAACAGATCTCGTCCCCCGCCGAGGCCTCTTCAGCGACCGCCGTCACATCGTCAAGGTCGAGGCCGAGTAGCGCCGCCATCGCGCCGTCACCCGGCGCGACCGCCTCTTGCATCGCGCGCCCGCGCAATTTCAAGAGCCGCGCCGTAACCGGCACGCCGAGAGCGCTGGCGGCGGTCAGAGCGGAATACTCACCCAGCGAGTGCCCGGCGACGAACCGCGCCTTGTCCGTCAGGACGAGACCGGCCTCGGCCTCCAAGACCCGAAACACCGCTAGGGAAACCGCCATGATCGCGGGCTGCGCGTTTTCGGTGAGCCGCAGCTCTTCCTCGGGGCCCTCGAACATCAGTCGGGCGAGATGCTGGCCGAGCGCATCGTCGATCTCCTCGAAGAGCTGGCAGGCGACCGGAAAGGCGCCGCTCAACTCCTGGCCCATTCCCACCGCCTGTGATCCCTGCCCCGGAAAGACGAATGCTCGGCTCATCTCTTCCCACTCCTTTTCAGCCCGTCCGGCGCCGTCATCGCCTCGAACGCGGACGGCATTGGATAGCCTTTCCCGGGCGCCATGAAAAGCCTATGCCGACGCGCGGGCGAACCATTGAAGCCCGCTTGCCTTGACGCTTTGTTTGTGTATAGTCGCGCGCGCCTGCCGAGAGGGCGGCACGATATAGCTCCTTGCCAACCCGGAGCGTTGGGTTGGCTAGGGCCGGGCGGCTGATCCCGACACCGCGGTGCGGACGGGCAGCGCCGGTCCACGAACAGCCAAGGGGAGTGTAACCATGGCATTCTACGAGTGCGTGTTCATCGCGCGCCAAGATATTACCTCCGCACAGGTCGAGACGCTGGTCAACCAGTTCTCGGAAATTCTCGAGCAGAACGGCGGCACAGTCGCCTCCAAGGAGTTTTGGGGGCTTCGCACGCTCGCTTACAAGATCAAGAAGAATAGAAAAGGTCATTACGTCCTGCTCAACATCGACGCACCGGGCGAGGCGGTGCACGAGATGGAGCGCAACATGCGCCTCAACGAGGACGTGTTGCGTTACATGTCGGTGCGGGTCGACGAGCTCGACACCTCGCCATCAGCCATGATGCAGCCCCGTGGCAAGGACGATCGCGGCCGGCGCCGTGGCGGCGGGCGCGGATTCGATCGCGGGCACGACCGGGGCGGCGATAGAGGCGGCGACCGCGGCGGCGATAGGGCTGCC